>LAZR01000836.1_pt1 | contig 21157 bp, 33 predicted proteins | sample 329461 | NCBI WGS metagenome assembly LAZR01 (sample SAMN03002196, study PRJNA259156) | marine sediment metagenome | biome: sea floor; feature: Hydrothermal impacted sediments; material: marine sediment; isolation source: Loki non-amplified sample from Loki's castle hydrothermal vent sediment ...
CCATCTCTTGTAATTATCTTATCGACCAGTTTATCTATCTTGGTTTCCATCCTGTCTTGTTGGACAACCATCCTGTCCTGACGCTTGTTAATATCATCCTTCATCTCTTTGATTCTGTCTTTTATATCTGTTTTATGTTCAGTAAATTCTTTTGCCTCAACAAAATCCACCGGAAGATCCCTGATCTCCACAAACGCCCAACCTGCCACTGACATGGCGGCTATTATAAAAGTCGCGATCATTGTTCGCCAGATTAAAGTATAATGTTTCTTCATTTTATCTCCTTAATCGGCTATCCATAGTGGAGTAGCTCCTGACCAGACTGACCAACCATCTGCGGAATCATTGAGCAGTTGCACCTTGTTTTCCAAAGAGCCTCTTGACTTGATTCTTTCACCATCAGATAAAGTTGTTCCATCTAAAACGAATTTGTCATTGGCGTCTGGATCAACGTAAATAGTGGCTCCGCTTGTGGTGTATACTATAATATTCCAACCGTTAGCCCCTGTCACCCCTGGCAGACTTACGCCACCGGCAGCCGTCATATTGACATATTGATTGAACATCTGCTTAGTGGTCAGGGTAATGGTGGTATCTGATTCTACTATCTGGGCGGAATTGAGTTCTTCCCTCAGCCTTTTTACTTTATCCCATGATATTTTTGCCATAATCCATTTTCCTTTTAATCCACCATTAACGATGTTGATATAGTGGCTGTGGTTCCTTCAGCCGCTGCGCCTATGCGGATGAACGGAAACGCCTCCGGATCGAATCCCGCAAAATCCCTGCCTGTCTGGTCTGGGCCGCTACCTGAAGTTGCTCCTGATTTTATCAGCGGACTTCCGGTCGTCTGCGTTCCAGCCACGGTGCTTGAGCCGCTCCATGCAAATCTTACCGTGGTGCCGGAGGTCGCTATGTCCCATTCAAGGTTGAAAAACCCGTTCTTGGCATGTCTACTAATATCAAAAACAGGTGACCAACCATATGCCACTCCATCGCCGCCGGAGACTGCGCTTGTTAATACTTGTGCAAAAACTTTCATTTCTTATTCCTTTAAATAGCCAAACTTATCAAATACAAAGTTGAAATTATAAAATAAAATCCTAATTCCTTGTCGGAAAAAAGATTGTTTATTTCCCTTAAACTTTTGTAAAATCTATTATATTTCTTCTCTTTTGTTAACCATTTTCTTGATAGTAAAAGAAAAGAAGAAAACAAAAAAAAGAAAACTATTATCGCTAAATTAAAATTATTCATACCACAAATCAAACCCCGCGCTCACTATGCCGCCCGCCCCAACAGCAGATGCCCTTATTGTAATGTCTGATTTGGCAGTTGCTGGAAGTGGAAAATCGTAAGGGTGCTCTGATCTTCCTTGGTTTATGCTTATCGGGGCCTTCACGTTAAACACCCCGCCAAAGGGTCTGACAAACAAGCGTACGTCTGTTATCTTGTTAGAAGATGTCGAAGCATAAAAGCGGGTGACATAGGCCGTGAATCCCCCCGGAACAGTGAATAACGACATAAAGGTTTGTTCATTCCCGACCAAAATCTTTGCTTGAATATCGTCTGTATTGTCCGGTATTCCATTGGCTCCACCAGAAGTATCAGTATTATCCTTTGAAATATAAATATTTCCTAACGACACAACGGCTGATTTGTTTAACGCTCTGAAAACTCTCCACCACTTATTATCGGTAGCGCCTGATGTTAAGGCAACAAAAGCAAACCCATTGGTTATTACCTCAACCGTTGAATAGTTATAATCGCTGTCGATTCCCTGGACTTCCCATATATCTCCGGCGTCACCGTTGTTGTCAGAACTAATATACATCGTGGCAAAAGTATCGTCTGCCAAATACTCATAAACTGCCGAACCATCCCAAACATCTTCGAGTGTAGCGGGAACGGCCAAGTTTTGACCAAATTTATTATACGACACATGATCGGCAACATTACCTTTGGCTATCTCAACAAAGTATGGCGTATTGATCACTCTTGGTTTGCTATCAATTTGTTTGATGCCGTATTCGGTATCGTCAATATCAATAAACCTTACTGACCCTCTTGTTAACCCTCTACCTTTACCACTTCCTGCCATTATTATCTTTTCCAAATAAAAAAGGAGAACCAATTAGGAAGCTATATTGGTTCCTTGCTGATTCTCCCTTACAGATTAAAAATTTAAACTTTTTAACTACCGAATGCGATCCATTGCAAACTTCCGCCTGATGGCACAACCGATATGGCTGAAGCACCGTCGCCGGCCATCAATGCAGCAGTAACTATGCCTGCTCCCAGACCCGTGTTATGAACCCACTCTAAATCGCTTGCTGAAGCTCCGGAAACATCTCCATGCCCACCGACTAATGCTAAAATGGTAGTCATTCCGGTATCAATACTAACAGATGCTCCGGCCCAAACAACACTCCCACCAGAAACCAATCTGCCGGCTGTGCTGTTAGATTCGGACAGGACTGCTCCACCTGCCCCGTCAAGATAACCTAATTCCGTCGGGGTGATTGCAGTGTTCCCGCTGTACTCTATTCCTTTTTCGACAATCGTCACTCCAGAAGCTATTGTAGCGAACGTAGTTGCCGAATACTGTTGATATGTACTTGAGCCGTGTCTTACTCCGGCTTTTTTCTTTCTTGGCATTTATCAGTTCCTCCTTGAATATTTTATTTGTTTACGGCGAGTGAAACTGAATGTGAACCCATCGCCTGTTCTTTCTCTTTTTTGTTTTGGCAGAGTGGCAAGGAATCGAACCTCACTAAGTGGTTTTGGAGACCTCTTTTGTCCCAGAGCCCACTCCGCATAAGCGAAGGAGAAACATTTAACTACTTCGCTTTTTAATTATGAAATCTTATTACTTTATCTTTGGTTTCCATAAGATTATTTTGATATTCTGATTCCCAAATAACCAAACAGTCAAAGCCATACTTCTTGAAATGATCTATCCTGTCTTGAGGATCATCATTCCTGTGCCAGTAATCTCCGTACACTTCGATCAATTTCTTCTGTCCGTTCACATTCATGAAATCTGGACATTTGCCACCAATAAAAGTGTCGAAATCACCAACATATTTATACTCGTTTGGAAACAACTCGTTTAAAAAATCCTCGAACTTTAATTCAAGTTTGTTAGGCTTTAAGCCTCTGATCCTGCCGAACTCTTTGGTAAACACTGGATCGTTCTTGAACTTTGCTGTCATGGCAATCGAAACTTTATCTCCGAGAAGCTTTAATCTATGGTCAGTTTCTTTAGTAAGTCCTTTACTCCAAGGATTCCAATTGCCGTTCGGTCTTTTTTGTCCTTTGGTCTTTTTAACAACCTTTTCATAAATTTCTGGAGTTCGTTCTACAAGCTTCAGATTATGATGTATAATAAACTCTCTGCCTGGATTGGTCATCCCTCCGCATTTGCACTTGCATAGTTGGGGTGGAGATAATTCCTCTTTTGGCCATATCTCAGCTTTGGTAGCAGATTGTTTTTTGCCGCCATCAGCCAATGATTTACTGGTTTCTTTTGTTAGACCTTTATTCCAAGCAGTATGACCAGATTTAAATGGGCCAGGATTATGTCCTCGAATATACAAATTTTTTATATTCTTTACCCGTTCACCACATTTACATTTACATAAAGGAAATTCAACGTCTTCCTTTTTGACAAACTTTCCGTTTACGAGCATTGTTCCCTTTTTAGAATGAGAATTAGTCTTATAATACTTTTTATTTGACTCTACTCTTTTTTCTGTTGTTTCTTTGGAAACTTTTACCCCTCTGCGATGATGGCCGTGAATGAATCTATTACCTGGTTTTGTAACGAATCCACCACAACCACATTCACAAAGTTTGTTTTTAGGGTTAATGTTTTGCATTAACTAATTAGTTCTAAGCTGTTGATTTATAACTATGTTTTACGTCGACCGACATAATGCCGCCAAACATACGTGTTTTGAATCTCGCTTTCACATCCGCTTTGAACGCGTCGTCGTGATTGGCTGGCTGCGTAAACGTTTGCAGCGGCCATACTTCCGTCCACCAAAAGTCCTCTTTGAAATCTCCATAATACCAAGTAGTCGGTGACTGTTGGGTAATATACGGAGAAGAAAGAACTTTGAACTTACCTTTGAACGTATTGACTGCATTATCATTAGACTCTGGCACCAAAGTGCTGTTAGCTAATTGAGAAGCCTCAACATCCAAATCCTGCGGAATCAGAACCGTCGGGTTCATAATAGCTACGCCGATATAATCATTGGAGTCTAACCCTAAAGAATCATCCTTCTGATAATGAACCAACTTCAGGATGGCTTCCATTCCGGCCTCGCCAAAAAGGTTAGTAGCCTGAAGATTGCCATTAGTGGTGGAATAAAAAGCCGTAGGCACGTTGCTCGGACGATATACCGTAGTATTGATATCCTGAACGCCCTGAACGATTAACCTTTCTTTCCACTGGGCCAGCTTCATACCAATTCTTTGAGCCCTTGCCAACACCTGACCGGTTTTATCAAACGTGATCATCTCTTCAGATACGGAAAGCATTTTCCCATACTTGATGCTCTGACCAGTCACGTACTTCTCGGTCATCGTACCGTCTTTGTACTCATGCAGCTCCGGTATTTCATCCGGGGTTTCTACATCAGTAAATCCTGCAACGGTCTCTCTTTCCACATTACTCTGAACCGTAGTTACCAGTTGATCACCAATGGTGGGCACTGCATCATAGGCAGAAATTATCCTGCTGTTGATCAGTTCACCGGTAATCTTTGGAAAAGAACTGGAGGCGATTGCTTCAGTCGCCGGTACAACTTTACCAAACTCATGAAACGTGCACTGCTCCCATATCTCCCTTAAAGAAAAATCAGTTGGCTGAATCTTACCTGTTTCCAGAAGATCCCGAACTACTCTTGTAGCTCCATCAGGCCCTTGACTCTCTAAGAGATTATGTAACGCGGTTCCCATTTTATTTCGAAAAGACATCTTTGTGTCCTCCTTTACTCTACTATATTATATTTTATTTGGTTCCCCGATAATGGATGTTATAATAACATCCGCTGTGAGGGCATGGACTTTTGCCTCTGCAAAATATCCAAGTGCTAATGAAGTGTCCGTGACCTTCATTACTTTCTGGTTGAGCAAATCCGAAGCGGTAGTTGTACCCGATGCTCCGAACATCTGCCCTGTCCTAATCGTCTTGGCCGGCTTCATATCTAAATTATACTTGCCGGTCGTTCCGATTGAGACTTTTTGAATTATTGTGTTGTTCACTCCATCCACATCATCCAGGGAAACGCCCAGGAAATAATCCTTCACACTTGCCTTGTTCAATGTCAGGGATGAACCCGATATCCTGTGGTACTCGAAGGGATATGCATAATTGTCAGCGGTAGAAGATCCATCGTTTCTGAGGTTATCGTCTTTATCAAGGAACATCATGTCCCCCTGCTCTACCGTAACCCCGGATGCCACCCCCACTATGATGGGTATGGCTTCATGGTCTACGTACCGATTAACATTCATATCACTTCTTAGGTTCCGTCGTAAGTCAGGTTGGTAGCTCCAGAGAATCGAGTCCTCAAAGAGAAATCAACAAAGCTGACTGCGGAAGTTTCTGTTTTGACTATTGTTCCTAAATAAACAGTGGTTCCAAAACCAAAGGTGTCTATCACTTGTGCTTCAACAAACTGATTAGAAACGCCAGCACCGGAAGGATGAGGCGAAACTGCGCTAACCGCAGCGCCAACCGTAACGGCCTGATTATGGCCTAAAGGCATTCTGAAAATGCCGGCGGTCATCACTGTTACGTTCTCGGTTACTCCAGATGGAGAACCCATCTTGGCAATACCCATGAAGTTATTGATGATGTCCAAAAAACCAGCGTCAGTAGATCCACCAGTACTTTGATAGGCACTAAAAGGCATCAGATAATCGCTGTCGCCCGGATGAGCGTAACAAAAATCTCCGGCCTCTATAACTACTTTACCGCGCACGGGAACTATAATATCATTGGTCTTCCCGAATAAATATCTGCTATGTCCAGCCATATATTAGTTTTCCTCCTTTCATAGATTTTTAATTATTTTTAAGTTCCGTCGTAAACTATGTTAGTCGATCCACTAAATCTCGTTCTTAGTGAGAAATCAACAAAGCTGACTGCGGAAGTTTCTGTTTTGACTATTGTTCCTAAATATACCGTAGTCCCTATCGTCAGATCGCCAACTACTTGAGCTTCAACGAATTGGTTGCTTGCGCCTGAGCCAACGGCATGAGGCGAAACACCACTAACGGCTGCCCCGACCGTGACTGCTTGAGGATGTCCCAAAGGGAACCTAAAAACTCCCTTGGTCATCACTGTTACGTTCTCGGTTACTCCAGATGGAGAACCCATCTTGGCAATACCCATGAAGTTCTCGACCACATCAGACATGCCCGCTCCGGTAGTGGAACTATCCGTAAACAGATTGAATGGGAGCAAGTAATTGCTATCGTTTGGATGAGTCCAGCAAAAATCCCCAGCTTCTATAACGGTCTTGCCGCGGGTGGGAATCAAAACATCGCCGGAGTCACCAGATAAATGTCTATTCTGTCCAGCCATATATTAGTTTTCCTCCTTTCATAGATTTTTAGTACTGTGAATCCGCTAAGAAATCTTTACCAGCATCCTCAGTAGATTTTTTGTTCTTATTTCCTTCTTCAAGATCCTGTTTGAACTCTTCGCCTGAACCTTTTATTTCACCAGATTTCTTATTGATAAGGGTTATCCGGTCAGTGATCCTTTCCTTTACCTGACCCTCAACTGTCGCCCCTTCTTCAATGTCTTCCAATTTCATCAGATCATTCACCCAGACATCAGTAATGGCGTCCTTGGGCAACTTGCTCTCAGAAATCTGCTTGTTGATCTTGGCTTTCTTATCGGCAAAAGCCTCAGCCACTTTGATCTCGTCCAGCTCTTTCTCAATCTCCGAATTCTTATCCTTGGCTTCGGTCAGTTCTTTCCCCAGATCTTCGATTTTCTTGTTCAGATCTTTAGCCTGATCTTTATTAGTTTGAGTTAACTTGTCAACTTTGTCACTGGCCTCTTGCAGATCCGTTTTGAACTTGTCCAAATCGGCTTCCAACTTTACAACATTGTCTGCTTTCTGAGCTTCCTTTAAAATAACTTTTACCAATTCAGGATGCTCTGTCTTCAGGGTTTGTAAATCCATTTGTTTATTCTCCTTACTTTCATTTAATGATTCTTTGATACCCGACAACCTTTTTCTGATCTCGCTTTCCAGATCGTCAAAGATTTCGATTATCTTCGATTTCTTATCCGTTATATTCAAATCACTGTCGTGAATTGTTTTATCAAGAAGACGGTTCGCTATCCAAGTCACGTCCCGGATCTCGTCTTGAATTTTCTCGTTGTCCAACTGATCCTGTATGATTCCCTCTTCGACCATAAGGATCTTGAACTTGTCCTTTACCCTTGACTCTGTGGTTTCGAGTAATATGTCAAGCTCTTCGTTTTTGTTTTCTTCTTTTACTGCTTCAAATAATGAGATTGTGGTTGCGGCCGAGCTAACAATATCAACGCTGCGGAGAGAATTTACGTCTACAACGCTTTCCATTCCCTTTTCATTCTGGAAAACCTCGACTCTTGCATTGATACTATTTCCAACATCCGCCGGCTGCATCAAAGCAATGTCTTTCATCATATCAAAATAAGATTCCCGACATTCTAAATCGGCGAATACTTTTTCACCATCTCTTCGAGCGTTTCTATAAACGCCCACCCAATCCTGAATCTTTCTAACTCCATCAGATTCCTTTATTTCTGTTTTCGATGGATGGTTGGCGAAGCATTTAACGCCTTCTGACAGCCTTGCAATTGACTCTATTGCCTTGTCTTGATAAATCCTGTTATTTATTGATTCTGCCCTTCCGAACAAACAACAACCTTGTATCGTATTATTATCGGTATCTATATTTGCTTCCGTAATATTCTCAAATGGGTTTTGAGCTGTTTCTATTAAATCTTTTTGTTTTATCACATGCATCGACTTAATTTTTTTAGCCATGTTATATCCTTGATTAAGGTTTAATATCTATAATGAATTGTTCTTTGGCTTTCTGCTGACCGATCTTGATTGCCGCGCCCTGGGCGTTGGCCTTGTTTCTCGCTTGATTTCTGGATGTTGGATTGCCTATGGTATATGTGAAACATTTGCCTTGGCTTCCGAACTTGAAGCCGGGCTTGTTATTTTCCCTGCATGGTTGCGTGGGCATAAGTATAAAATTCCTATTAAATATATAAAAAGGATTGTCAGTTATTGTAAAATTATATTACTTTTATCTTTTTGCTTTTGCCTTTTCGAACACTATATCGTTGTCCTTTAAATCTATTTATTCCTTTAATTTTACCATTTTTATTTTTTCTCTATTTTTTCAAATACAATATCATTTTTTTGATTTGATAAGGGCTTATCATGTCCCATTTCTCCAAGAAGTATCTTTTCAGGAATGCCTTCTAAAAAAGCATCACAAGTATTTAAAAATTTATAATGTTTACATAAACTACATAAAATTGAGAATGACATTTTTCTATATCCTTTTATTTAAAGTAAAAATCAAACCAATCATCGAATATAAATAAAAGATTTTTGGGAATTGATTTTCGACCTTTATGAATTATTAGAGTTACAGTTTCTGCTAACAACTCATTATGTTTTACTAACGAATATCCTGAAACACTAATAATATCTTTTTGTGTTAAAGTTCCTTTTTTCAAAGCTTTTATAATTCGGCCTCTAAATCCACTTTCTGATTTTGTTTTTTTAACAATAGCATGAGTTGTTTCATGTATAGCATTAAGAACATCTCCAGCTTTTGGAAAACCAGATGCAACACCATATCGTTTAGTGGCTTTTAATTCACTTAAAACAACTCTCATTTTCTTTATAGTATCTTTATCTTTTCCAACTTTTATTGCTTCTTTGAGTTGTTTTTCAAAAAAGGTTATTGTTTCTTTACGTTTTGTTATATAATTATTATTTGAAATTATTAAATCATTTATAAATTTTCTTGAATCTTTATAATTATTTTTATTTAATATAATAATTGATTTTTTACCAATTAATCCGCCCTGGGACAAAAGATTTTTTTCTAACTTTTTAGAAACAATAAGGTCGTCAATAGGTTCGGTATATTTAAAAAACTTTTGGGTCGCATTAATTCCTTCATTTGTTGCATTAGCTAAATCAATATGAGCACCAGCATATTTTGGATTTGCTATTATATTATTATCAATAGCCACTTTTTCTACTCCTTTAGTAGTAGATGCAAACGGTATCTTTACTTTCTTTCCTAACTCTCTTTCCGCTATCGCTTCCAACTGCTCGATAGTAAGGATTCGTTTGGATGTTGCCATCTGGTTCAGTTTTATTTGGCCGCTGCTCCATAATCTTTGTCTTGCCAGACCTAATATCTCAACCTGTTCCGCAGTCGATAAGGTTTTCAACCATGCGTCATAGGTGATGGTCTTCGTAACAGCCCCATCGAAGAAGGCCTTTTGTCTTTTGTCGAATGGGACGTTATTCCTCTTGGCTAATTCTTGCCAACTATAAGATTGTGGGATATATAAACATCTGCACATGGGATGGATGGGAATCAGAGGCCCGTTATGGGCTCCAGTTTTTGGGTCTAATCTATAAACTCCACCATCCAGAGCCATGCATTGCTTGCACGTTCTCGAATCCAAAGTTGCGGTGAAAACCACCGACTTCAACACATCATTATTTTCTTGCGTTATCTGCCTTGATACCTGGGCAGCAACGTTCTGTATTTCCGACCGCGCTATTACTTCCGTTCTTCTTGCTAATTGTTTTGCGGTCAGTCCAGTAAATCTTCCGACTGTTCCGGTCAACCTCTTGGCAGCCTGGGCCATGTCCTCGCCCAAAATAATCGACTGAGTTAGCTCGCCCCTTATCCGGGCCATAGCCTTGTCAACATTCTCCAGCATAACATCCGCAATGCCTATGCCCCTTCTCTGCCAGATCAATGGCTCCTGCAATATGGAATCTATCTGACGGAACGGCAATTGCATGAAATCAATGCCTACCTTACCAAATTGCTGAGCATACATTCCGGCTATTGCTTGATTTTCTGCATGGGCAAAGTCAGCCAGGGCCTGGGTAAGGTGATTAGATGAGTTTATGGCCGCAGTGTTCATTATACCCTGCATATCGGCCAACTGTGCCCTCATGCGCTGTATCCTGAACTGTTGCGTGAACCCCGTTCCAGGTGCAGGAATGACGTTCTGAAGATTCAACATCCTGGCCTGCAATTCGGGATAGGCTTGGCGAAATGAAAGGGCCATATCCCTCAAAACACCGTTCTCATACCTCTGTATGAAATGTTGCCTTCTTAGAAAGAAATCCCTGAATGTTTCGTTTGCTGTTTTAGGCATTTATACTTTATCCATCTGGCTGCGAAAATGAAGCGAAATCATATCTTCCGCTCGAATGGGATAAAAGTTCCTTTTGCTCATATTTACAAATTTCACATATATAAAGTTGTTCAACCCCATAGCTCAAGCCTCCACTTTTATTATAAAGTGATTTGCTACTTACATATTCAGCATCTCCACCACACTTGTTACACTTCATTAATATATCCCCCAATATTTGTGGCTTGTCTTTTCTGTTCTAATTATTCCATGAACGAAATGAAATAATGACAAAACAGCGAGTTTGATTCCTACTTTCCAATTTTCTTTTACATGCTCAAAGTAATTCACTTTTTATTTTCCCCTTTTTAAATTATTTATTTTGGTTTACTTTACCTGCTGGCCAATTACTAAATTTTGCTATTAATAATCCAATAAATATAAACCCAAATCCTGATAAATTATATAAAACCATTTCTGGTCTAAATGCTGGAGAAATTAATAATCCTATTCCAGTTCCAAAACACGTTGTCATTAAAATAGTATAAATCATTCAATTTTAATTCCTTTTTATTCATTATCTTCTGTAAAGTATTCTGGGTATTCCTCTTCCATTTCTTCCACTGTTTCTTGTATTCTATCCCAGTCCTGTTCTTTTAAAGCTGTCAGTAGATCCGCTCCGAATTGATTTCTTGGTGCCAGAGGCATCCGAAATGGCGAAGCCCCTCCAGGAGTTCCAGGAGGTCCGAAAACATCGTCGCTGTCATCCGCATCCATGTTGTTCTTTTCAATATCATGATCCAAGCCCATCTTACCTTGCCAAGTCTTTTTGCTAACCGCCTTATACTTAAATAATATCTCGAACGCCTTTGCTATTTTCTCTAAATCGGCCAGGATCATCGGCGGAAATTCAACCCGCGACTTCGTGCTGGTGCCTTTTGGCAGTTCGCCCGAATCAATCGAAGCCTGAACAACAACGGCAAAAAGATTCCTGTAAAATGTCGAAAAGAAATCCTGCCAGTCTTCTATCTCTCTCACGAACGGATTCTGGGCTATCAAACTGCTTGAGTAGTTGGCATTTGAGTAGTCCGCAGTCAAGATCATCTCCGGGAAGCCTACTGCGGCTGCAATCGCAAGCAATATGGCTCTACCATCCGCCTCAACATCAGAAGCATTAATATTAGGAGTCAACAACTCGTACTCCACGCCCTTGCTCGAATGAATCACTGTTCCGGCACTAAAAGCCTGCTGTCGTTTCTTGGTAGCAGATAATTGATCGCTCATATTCTCATCTCTTATCTGTTTCAACTTCTGACTCGAAGTATCATACTTCTTAATCAAAGCTATTGCAGTACGAATCTTGTTCAAGACAATTCTGTCTTCCAACCATCCCTCATATTGCTTCAACCTTCTGGCGATTACCCTCAATTGGGAAATGCCCCGCTTTTCGTCCGAATCAGCAAATATCTTTATGTGTATTATCTCTTCGGCCTTAAATGCTTCGCTAAAGGTGCCGTCAGCCTTGGTCTTGTAATACAACAGTGGAGTTTCTATATCGTCCACCTTGGTCATGATTCCGTGGGTCACGTTTTCCGGCAATTTCTTGTCATTCGGATTCCGTATCATGCCCGCCCTGATAAACCTTATCTTCACTGTTCCATCATTCTTGTTTATGAACAATCTCAGGAATACTTCGCCGTCCCTGAACGTCCTCCGGGCTATTTCCTTTTCACGAATGTTGAAATTGTTCTCTTCTTTGAAATCATCCCATATTTCCTTCACCTTTTCGTTTTCGGCTTCGGGTATCACCAACGGCCCTTTACCCAAGGTGAATTTTACCAGGTTCCTGATGACAGCTCGCGCATGCGGGTTGGTGTGGTAGAAATTATAAGCCGATTCCAACATACTCCTATGGTCTTCTTCTGTTACCCCACCATCCAAACCCAAAGGAATCCAGCCGGACAATGCATCCTGGTCTACGACTACATTACGGGCTTCCAATGCCTTGTCAATGGTCTGTATTGCCGCATCATATTGAGAAGCTACTAATTCTGCCTCTTTTATCCTCAACTTTCTTTTTGCTCTGTATAATTTAAACATAATATCTCCTAATTCTCAAAATAAAATCTGATAATACTTTTAAATGTTTTCTTTAAATTAAAATACGTTTGTTGGGTTAATCCATGATCTTTAGTATGTCTGCCACTTTTAGGTTGAGGATGCATGGACAATAAAGCATCGTCCCAAACTATTCTATGCTCTTCTGGTAAAATATTTCTTATCTTTTCTAAATCTATCCAAGCGATATATTCATTTTCTGGATTATAACAATATATGATAGATTTTTCTGGTGGAACAAATATATTTTGTTGCGACAATTCGTTTACTTGTTTAATATTATAATTTTTCTTACTTTTATGAATTCTTTGGTGACAAGACCAACAAAGTATTATAACATCTTTTCCAATAACCTCTTTCCCTAAGTTTTCATAATTAATATGATGTAATTGCAGTCGATATTTCTTATCACAAATATAACATTCGTAATTATAAAATACTAAAGCCTTACTTCTTAAATTACTCCAATGTTTAGTCTTTTGGTAATGTTTATAATACCAATCTCTTCGATTATTATATTCTTTCCTATAATCCTGGAATACTATTTTATTATTTATTTCAAAAGGAACTATATATTTCATTTTACCCATTTAATTTTATATTATGTATAATATAAAAACAAAACACCTATATTCTAAAATTTATCTACCAAGTATTAACTTTATTATTGGTATATAGCCGGCCTTAACCTTATTGTAAGCATTGTCGCTCATGCCTACGTTTTTTGATTTATGCCTATACCTATCGGCGGAACTTAAAGATGATACCGCATCATCCCAAACCATCAAATGGGTTTCAGGCACAACTGCTCTAAACTGTTGCAGGGTTAAGAGCTTCTCGAAGGTTCCATCTATCGGACTAACGCCCAAAGACATTATTTCCTTCAACTCATCAATGGGTATCCTGACCTTATCCTTCTTGGCATACCGGTTCATCATGTAATATCTGCTATATTTATAGAAATGGGATATTACTGAATAATGTTCCTTATAATTTTCCAAGCAGAACAGGAACACATCAAAGCTTAACGACAACATCTCATCTTGCTCTTCAAACCTGCTCCATTTCACTACGAATGACCTAATCCACAGGAGCATATCCTCCATCATGAGTTCATATAAATCATTCCTGACCTTTATCCTCCTATGCTCCTGCTTATAACGGTTAAATTTTAGTATCAACTCTTGACATTTGTCTTCTGTTTCTTTGTTCACTTTATTTTCCTCATTTTATTTCTTTGTATTCCTCCTGTAATATTTCGCCGATTCTATTTAGAGTACCTGCCACGTTACAGCTTTTACAAACCGTAGGGTCGGCTCCCGTCAGTTGATCATTTGAACATATGCATGGTTTATTTATCAATTTACTAAATATATTTATTAACTCTTCTGTTGATTTCATGACCAAAATCCTCCCGTGCTTTCTTCCCAAATCGGCTGGAATTCCTCCTTCAGGTAAGGTATCACCGACGATACGGCGTACCTGTCGCAGTCCATCCCGTGGTCGTCCATCTTCATCGGCTCCTTCTGATTCACCTTTCCATCCTGCGTCCTCTTGAACTTATACTGAGCAAATTCCACGTCGGAGCCGACCAACTCTATCTCATCGCAGTCCAGGTAATCGTCCATCATGTAAAAATAGGCCTTGTTGCCCGCAAACTGCAGATGTGCCCTGACCTTGTCTATCCCATCGACCACGGCGTTGTCCGCCTCCAGAGTCGCCACCCCGTAAAGCTCCTCCAGGTCTATCCGGCTCTGCTTGGCCGAAGGATCTGCAAATATAGGCATATACGGGCTGTAGTTGGGCGAAGCCTTTATCTTTTCCGCATGGGCCTCCATAGTATCCCCGCCAGACCGGTACTCATAACTGACATAGAAGGTTATCTTCGACCGGATCATCTCGTCATACTCGGATTCTTCGACCTCTTTTTTGAATTTCTCAACATCCAGCAGATATTCCTTGTACACAAACGGATGCCCAGGACTTGAGCCAAAATCAATAGCCCCTATATAATAAGGATCTTCCACAAAATGTTTGTCAGTCTTTTCTTCCGTCTTTTGTGGCCTCCTTATCATATGTTTGTCCTTATTCCAGTATTTACCATAAACAAACAGCTCCCTGCTCGGACGCTTGCACTCCCACTGAGCTTCCCAGGTATCCTTATCTAAAGTAACCACCTTATCAATGAAATCGTCTATCTTGAAATATCCTTCACAGGAATGGGCCCTGCCCTTACACACTTCATATGCAGCGCATGCGCCCCAATACTCGTCATCTATGCATTCCCGATCACATTTCTCCAACACCTCCCAGATGCACCACTTGTATATCTTATACCCGCCTCTTTTCCTCTTTTCCTTCGAAGCCATCTCCAATAACCGCTGCATGGTGCCCGCTTCACTTTTTCTTGTCGAATTATGGAGAACAATGCCTCCGGCTACTACAAAATTATGATGGTCTTCTACTTCAATATCATAAACGTCTTCTATCCCGGCATATTCGACAGAAACCACTTCATGATTATTGTTATTTATTCCATGATGCCTTATATTAGCAGCCTTTCTCATTCTATTGCTTAAATAATCGTCCCTTTCTATAAACTGCCATTGCATCTTGGATTGTTCTGATTTCGTTCTAATTTTTATTCCTAAAGACTCTAAAGCCCTCTTTATTATTCCATCAGTATAACCAGTAATGTTTACAATCTTTGATAATGATAAACCTTGATTTTCATACATAGAAATAATATCAAAATTTTCTATAAGATCATTTACTTTGGTTATTCCTCTTAATAAATTATTTTTAATGGTTCCTATTCTTATTTTGTCTATTGCTTTTTTAGTATGTTCACCTCCAAGAAATCCTTTTGGATGATCTTCATAAGAAATACCAAACATGGGATTTTTATCTCCGGCTAATTGCCCCTTTAAAGAATTAGATCTTTTTATTCGGGCTTCTTCAGTATGTCCTTTCTGAGAAGCCAAACACATTTTCTCATAATCATCTATCCATAATTGTTTGCCATTTTCTGAAAGAATTTTCCTTCTTTTCTCTTGTTCTTTAGGATCTCCCTTTTCCCAAAAATCTTTAACCCATTGACCAAGAATTCTACCATTTTCTTTTAACTGCTTTTTAGTACTTGGACAATTTGCATGTATTTCCATATGATCATTTATGATTAACTTTTGTAAATTATCAGGAAGGTCATTATATGAATCAAAATCCTTATGATGAATATGTTCTTTTTTAGAAGGCCAAATTCCTGATGTTTTTCCGTATACATAATAGTATTCTGGAACATATTTACTATGTTTCCCTTTTTCACTCAGATCTATATAATGATAATTGCCTTTAAGCTTTCTATTAAAACACATTAAGGAATCGTTTTTCTTCAATTCATTAATTTGTTTATATTCCCCATTTTTTAATAGAATCAAATGATCTTCTGTAGCCTTTAAACTATATTCTATATCTCCATCCTTATAAGTTAATTTATAAACCTTGTCTGTTTTCGTTTTCCAAATATTCTTTATTTTTTTAAGAGTAAATCTATTTGCCCTATGAGAAAAACAATAAGCATATAATTCTTTTCCATTATCGAATTGTTTTTTAAGCTCCATTAACGGAACACCATCAGGATAATTTCGTTTATCTCTTGGGACATCAATCAAAGTATCCCCAGTAATGCAGGATAAGACGTTTTGAGCCATGATATCCTTTTGCGTGACATAGGACTCCGTCGTCATGACCATCGAAAGCCCCTCTTGTAAGACATCCCAGGCCATCAACTCTACTTCGTCGATCCTGACCTTGTGCGGATGGGGAGAATTGAATCCCGCTATCGTTCCGGTGATTACTTCCAGAAAAGCACCGTTGGTATAGAAGGTGTTCTTCATTGTGGGTGGTTTGCGAGGCATTATAAGCTCCGCCAGGTAATCGTTCCTGTTATGAAACCCTACGAAGTATCTATAACACTTGCTTGCCTGTTCTTTAATAGCCCCAGCCGAGGCTATCTCACATCCAGGCTTAAAGGCCATGTCCAGGTGGTTCAGTATGGCCATATTGGTGGTCTTACCCCCAATCCTGTTGGCAAACGCTATAGAGTTCCGGGTTTTCTCGAAGAACATATCGCACATGAAGGTAAACGGACTGACATGATCCCGGCAGAAGTTCTTTCTGGGTATATAGTGTCCCAGGAACAACCTTATGTAAAAATGTAGGATATCCGGGTACCGTATGCCGTTCTCTATAAAGCTGTTGAACAACGCATCGTAATACTGGGCCTGGTCTTCCCTTGATAAGAACTCTTCGACGATGTTATTGATCGTTTCGTTATGCTTCTTGGAATCCCTGTTGTAAACGTCCTTCGACATGTTGTTGAATTCCATTATCCCGTTAGCAAGACGTTCCGTGCTTGATTTCTTAATTTTTTTTGACATTACTCTGATTTCCCTACGTCTGTCCCTTTGGTGAAGACGTCTATCTTCTTAACTTCTTCATTAGAACCAATCCAGCCCTTGAAATTAAGATACAGCCCGTTCTCATCCTCTGATATGGTGATGCCTTCTGTTTCAACGATCACTTCCCAGGATTTACCAAAATTTACCTGTCCGTCCCAGACATATTCGACAACACACCATTCTGTTTTCTCACTTACAAAGAAATCATGCAGATTCTGGGTATAAACGGTATCCCCTAACTTGCATGAGAACGATAAATGGGCATTCTTGTTTATTGGAGCCAGGAAATCAAAATTATAGAACATGATTTCTACATACTCCCCATTTTTCTTATAGACCCTCAGTTCTCCGTCTTTCGGTAAAAATAACATTAGTTTTTCCTCCGGTTTGGTTTTTGGTCCGAGCGTCCCTTTTCTAATTTGATCTTCAGGTAATGTATGGGAACTTATTTTATAAGATTTTTCCGGCAATATATTTATCCACAACCTTTATAAAATCTCCAAAAGGTTTTTCCTCAAAAATAAACCCGTTTCCCATAGAATAGTTCAGCATCTCTTCCAATTCACCTACTGGTGGAAAAGACTTGTGGGTCATCTGAATAATAAACGGGCCATCTTTGATCCTTTGTGCTCCGAACTCTATCTCTGGCAGGATTTCCTTCAGATGGGCCTGGTAGACGTTCTCCATGACGAACTCCCTGATGGATTTCATGGAATAGTCATGTAACTTGTCCATCGGGATGTTCAGTACTGCTTTGTATTTAGCCATTTGCTATGCCTCCTCTAAATCTTTTATAAACCGGTTTTTTGCCTTTCGGATATCTTGTTCTGTGATCTTGAAATACCCGTCTTTCATATCAAAAATTAAATTGGCTTTCATGGGCTTGGGCTTTATGCCAAAACAATTCTGACCCGTAAATTTGAATCTGTTTTCGATAGAGTATGTCAAGGCCTCTTGTGTACTATCTATGACTGGGAATGAGCAGTGGAGCATTTGGATTTTAAACAGATCGTCGTCTGTTGTGCATTCCCCAAACTCTATTTCTGGTAATATGTCTTTCAGATGTTTCACATAGTTATTTTCCATGATAAATTCCCTGATCGCCTTGTACGAATAATCATGAAGTCTGTCCATTGGAATGTTTATTATTGCATAACGCTTGTCCATTTTTCGTTTCTCCTTTTTGCTTTGTAGTGTTCGCATGTGTGATATACTATCTCCCAATAGGGATAGTCTCCCAGTTCCTTTGTGACTAAGTCATGGGTGCAGAACCACTCATGCCCTTTGTCGTGGTCGTATTCGTCGAAATAGTGACAGGTCTTACGGCATTTAGTCATTTGCCGCTCCTCTTTGTTTTGACGTTTCTTTTTATCCATTCAATCGCCTTTTTATTCCTAATAATGTCCTTGTTCCAAAACTGCACATATGTTTTGTCTTCCACTCCATGTCCACAACAAGCATTCATCACATTAGAGAGTAAGCCCAAACAGTAATCATGTCCTTCCTTTGTACGGACCTTTCGACAATGGCCGCAAGGTCTTTCGTTACCGATTGTGGATTCGCCATTATTGGCATAGAGCCATCGGTCATTTTTATAAATTATATTGTGACCTCTGTATTTTGAATTTGCGGCCATTCAATCGTCCAGTTTAGAAACATCTTCGGACAGGAGCTCTGCCCATTCGCATATGTCTTTGTTTTTCCTTGTCGTCATTTGTTCGGCGATCCTTTTGCCCAGTCGGTCTATTATCTTTGAGCGTTTCAGTGATTTGCCGGACGCAAAGTCCTTCAGCAGTTTCTCTATGGCTTCCTTATTGTATAATTTGTTTTCAAACGGCATATGATCTCCTTCTTGTAAAGCGGCAAATTATAAATGCCAATAGCGTTGCCGGTATGAATGGTATGAGCAGCAACTGTATTGGATGCGGATCATCCCTGTATTTGGGTTTATTACATTCTTTACACATTTAATATACCCTCCTTAGGTTAAAAAAATTCTGGGAAAATTTTTGGGTTTTTCGTATTGGGTTAAAAAAATTAGTGGGATATATTTGGGTCAGCCTACCCTATACCATTTATAAAAAATAATGGTTTTATATTTTGGGCTCCCACCTACATAGGCCCTCCCTTGCCTATCCCTCATGTCTGCTATATGCTGTCTCAATAATGGTTGCTCCTCATCCACTCATCCACTCATCCAATTAGGCTTTGGGTTTTTATTCATATGCTATATCTGTTATCCTCTACCTAATAAGATTCTGATTCTTTGTTTGACTTCAGCTTTGATCTTTTGTTTCTGTTGTGTTATTATTTAATTCCATGATATCTGTTCCCATGTTCCTTCTCCTTTAGGTTAGTGGATTGTTGGCTGTGAGTAGGTATAAGACTGCTCCTCGTATCCCGGCTTTTTATATATTCCCTTTTTCTTTTATTCATTCTAACCAATTATCCCATACCTGCTATATATGCTCATTCTGATATTCAACCTTATACAATGTAAATGCTAATGTAAAGGTTCCTTATTTGTTTTGGGTTTGCCTTCACAATACAGCTGCTGTCTCTTTATTCCTATAATGGTCTTCACATCTGACACATTCAAACTTCCCCTTAGGTGTTTCCTTTTCCTGTACTAATAACCATTGATCATTTAATAATGTTCCACATACTATCCTTACGTCGCTTACTACTCTGTGAGCTACTTGCCCATTACCATAATTCCCTATTGCCCAGAGGTTCTTTAATATCCTTTTCATTGGTTTATTCCTTATTCCTTATTAATAAACTATCGTTTCCTTTATTTCTATTACACTCAATCCTTTTACGTAATCCAGATCTGAACCTGTTATTGCTGACACCAATACTGTCAGGTTCTTTTCTTCGGCTTCTTCCATTAACTGGTTGAAGTATTTTACTGTATTCCTTATCTCGTCTGATAATGTTATTTTGTGGTTTTCATTTTTCTTTGATAAACCAGAACTGATGACTGTTTCATGGCCGAATCCAATTTTTGGTCCCATAATATCTCCTTTTATAATCTATCGTCTTTAAACTTTTCTACTACTTTTATTAACGGTAATATTGCTAATAGTAAGATGCATATCAGCTTTCCTGTTAAATCTTCCATTTATTCTTTTACCCTCATTGCGTTGCTGCTTTTAGGGTCTAAATCTCCCGTTCCCTGGCAGAAATAACACTTGTTCACACCGTTATGATATTCGTTGGAAGCTATGCCTCCGGTACCGTTGCATGGCCTGCAATTGCTCAGCTTCCTATAAGGCATCTCGATTGTCAGTTCCTCTGTTATGCTAAGTTTCTTTTTCATTTAATACTCCTTTAATGCGTTTATCCTATCGACCTTTATTTCTTTCGTCTGGTATTCCGTGCTGACTATACTGCTCTTTTCCAAGTTCAGATAAACCCTCAGATAAACCCTCAGATCGTTTTCCATAGCTTCTTTTAGCACTCTGTTTAGTTCACCTACTTTAACCCTTACCGTATTTGCCAATTCCTTGTTGTCCATTATGATTCTCCTTTATTCTTTATTCTTTGCAATCACAGATTTTTCCGCAGTTTATCCAGTCTTTGGATTCTGTTCCTCCCGTATATTCCTTATATTCTATTGGTAATAGTTCAAGTTGTTTTTCTAATATCTCATTACCCTTTTCGAACGCCACAGCTATCTTTAATAATATCTTGTTGGTTTCCTTCATTTCGTATCTTAGAAATCTTAATTGATCCTGTATAATATCCGCCATTTCATTTCTCCTTATTTATCTTATTTTACATATTCCTTTAATGCCGCCTTGATCGTGCTTTCCGAATATTCTTTATCGCCTATTTCGATCATCTTTTCTGGCTGGACAGCTCCGTCAAATTGAAAAGGATCGTCAACAACATCTCTGGGATTGACAGCGATATACCCCTCTTCAACATCTCTATTCAACCGTGCAAATTGGAGGGAATACGTAAGGCGGCCGGCTCCAAAACTGTTCATATATACTAAAGGCATATCAAGATGCAACACGGTCTTTCCGCCTGTATCAGCCCAACCAAATCCTGCTGTAAACAACGCTTCCTGGACTTCTTTTGAGTTTAAAGTTACATATTTCCTCATTTTCATTTCTCCTTTATGCTCTTATCGGTTGTG
>LAZR01000837.1_pt1 | contig 21134 bp, 21 predicted proteins | sample 329461 | NCBI WGS metagenome assembly LAZR01 (sample SAMN03002196, study PRJNA259156) | marine sediment metagenome | biome: sea floor; feature: Hydrothermal impacted sediments; material: marine sediment; isolation source: Loki non-amplified sample from Loki's castle hydrothermal vent sediment ...
CCGCCGGGCCGACCCTGCCGCTTGTTTCAATCATCGCCACTCTCATTTTTACTCAACCTCCTGCATTTTTAATTAAAACCTTTAACTTCCCTTTTAATCCGAGAATTACCTTAATCTTAATGGATAGCGAAAGTCAAGATATTACGGTATCCTGGCAAGGCTTCGTTGACAACCGTCAAGGTTGCATTCAAACACCTGTTGCCTTTTTAACCTGTAATTTTTCTGAGCCTTTAGGCGATAAGCCGGCTTTATTTAGCCATGATGAAGTGACTACGTTATTCCATGAATTTGGTCATGGTTTGCACCATATGTTGACTAAAATTCACCATGCAGGTGTATCAGGTATTAATGGCGTGGCGTGGGATGCGGTGGAATTACCTAGTCAGTTTATGGAAAACTGGGCATGGGAACGTGAAGCCTTAGATTTAATCTCAGGTCATTTTGAAACGGGCGAAGTATTGCCGCAAGATTTATTCGACAAAATGATTGCGGCGCGTAACTTCCAATCAGCAATGATTATGGTGCGTCAGCTTGAGTTTTCATTATTCGATTTCCGTCTTCATCTGGAATTTAATCCTGAACAATCGCAGCAAGTCGATAAAATATTACACGAAGTGCGTGACCAAGTTGCCGTGGTTAAGCCGCCAAAATTTAACCGTTTTGCCCATAGTTTTTCTCATATCTTTGCGGGTGGTTATGCGGCGGGTTATTACAGCTATAAATGGGCTGAAGTATTGTCGGCAGATGCCTTTTCGAAGTTTGAAGAAAACGGTATTTTTGATCGTGCTACTGGACTTGAATTTTTACAATCTATTTTAGAACAGGGCGGATCACGCGAACCGATGGCGTTGTTTATTGAATTCCGTGGTCGTGAGCCGGCGATTGATGCCTTATTACGTCACTCAGGCATCGCCGCGTAAGCCAATACTGTCTGTCGTTTAGGCTTGTCGAGTTAAGCCTGAACGTCGACGAACTACGGCTAGCCATGCAATCGAAATAGAAATATTGATCACATTCATATAGAGAAACCATGAAATATACCGATCTTAGGGATTTTATTGTTCACCTAGAACAACGCGGCGAATTAAAACGTATTAGCGTAGAAGTTGATCCTGTTTTAGAAATGACGGAAATCTGCGATCGGGTATTACGTGCTGGCGGTCCAGCCTTATTATTCGAAAATCCCAAAGGCAGTGAAATCCCCGTATTGGCCAATTTATTTGGCACGCCACAACGTGTTGCTCTAGGTATGGGCGAAGAATCAGTTGAAGCCTTGCGAGAAGTGGGGCAATTATTAGCTTTTTTGAAAGAACCTGAACCACCGAAAGGCATGAAAGATGCGTGGGATAAACTGCCCATCTTCAAGCAGGTATTGAATATGGCGCCGAAAGTTGTGACCTATGCGGCCTGTCAGCAAGAAGTAATTGAAGGTGATGCGGTTGATTTAAGCCAATATCCGATTCAACTTTGTTGGCCTGAAGATGCAGCGCCACTTATTACGTGGGGTTTGGTGGTGACTAAAGGACCCCATAAACCTCGACAAAATATGGGAATTTATCGCCAACAAGTTATCGGTAAAAATCGAGTAATTATGCGTTGGTTATCACATCGTGGTGGCGCATTAGATTTTAAAGAATGGCAAGCAGCACATCCGGGCGAACCGTTTCCGATTAGCGTGGTATTGGGGTGTGATCCCGCCACTATTTTGGCAGCAGTAACGCCGATCCCTGATACCTTGTCTGAATATGCTTTTGCTGGTTTATTGCGTGGTTCAAAAACAGAATTAGTGAAATGTATCGGCAATGAATTGCAAGTACCAGCTACTGCCGAGATTATATTAGAAGGTTTTATTTATCCGGATGATATGGCGGATGAAGGACCATACGGTGATCACACCGGTTATTACAATGAGGTAGATAGTTTCCCTGTGTTTACCGTTGAACGAATCACTCAGCGTAAGAATCCGATTTATCATAGTACTTACACTGGGCGACCACCAGATGAGCCTGCGATTTTAGGTGTGGCGTTGAATGAAGTATTTGTGCCTATTTTACAAAAACAATTTCCCGAAATAGTAGACTTTTATCTACCGCCTGAAGGCTGTTCATATCGTATGGCAGTCGTCAGCATGAAAAAACAATATCCTGGTCATGCCAAACGCGTGATGATGGGCATTTGGTCATTTTTACGACAGTTTATGTACACCAAATTTGTCATTGTGGTCGATGATGATGTCAATGTACGTGACTGGAACGATGTTATTTGGGCGATTACGACACGTATGGATCCCGCTCGTGATACAACGTTAATCGAAAATACACCCATTGATTATCTGGATTTTGCATCACCTGTATCGGGCTTGGGTTCAAAAATGGGTATGGATGCCACCAATAAAATGCCGGGCGAAACGGATCGTGAATGGGGAATACCTATCGAGCGTGATCCCGCGGTTGTTGATCGAATTGATGAGATTTGGGCTTCGTTAGGTATTGATTAAGATTGATTTAAGTTGTGTTCACTAAATAAATAACGTTGAGGATAAACAAAATGAGAATGCTACATACCATGTTGCGTGTTGGAAATTTAGAACAATCGATTCAATTTTATACTGAAGTGCTAGGGATGAAAGTATTACGTAGAAGTGAATATCCAGATGGTCAATTTACCTTGGTGTTTATTGGTTATGGTGATGAAACCTCAAACACTGTGCTTGAGCTGACTTATAACTGGGATACCGATCATTATGATTTAGGTAATGCCTACGGTCATATTGCGATTGGTGTTGCAGACGCAAAAGCAGCCTGTGACAAAATTAAACGTTTAGGCGGCAAAGTAGTGCGTGAAGCAGGACCGATGATGCATGGTACGGAGATCATTGCATTTGTTGAAGATCCTGATGGTTACAAAGTTGAATTAATTGAACGAGATTAAAAACGGCTAATTTAAGGATAACCCCACCGAATATTGAGCACTATGTTCAGTGGGGTCATAGTCCATTTATGCCTTTTTGCTGTTAAATGGATTAGGAATACTGATTATCGCCAGCACAATCGCACCTATAATAATGCCTGCGAAAGCGTTTATAAATAACGGCGTGATGGCGGATAAAGCATTGCCAATCATCGGAACGGCTAATACTACCTCATCAACATGATGCAAAATAGGATGAGCATACGGAATACCGTGCAGTACAATGCTTCCACCAACCAAGAACATGGCAGCGGTACCAACAATAGTCAGTGTTTTCATCAGCACTGGAGCAAACCATAAAAGACCATGACCAAACCAGCGTTTAAAATTTCCCCAGCTACTTTTAGATGTCGATTTTATTAATGCTAAACCGCCATCATCTAACTTAACAATGCCTGCGACTAATCCATAAACACCAATAGTGACAACGATTGCGATAGCAGAAACAACCATAACTTGTGATGAAAATGCAGCATCTTTGACGGTACCTAACGTAATAACAATGATCTCGGCAGACAACACAAAATCGGTACGAATCGCACCTTTTATTTTTTGCTTTTCCAATGCGACTAGATCTATATTGGGATCCATTACTGCCTTAGCTATCTTTTGTTTTTCAGCTTGTTCTTCAGCATGATGATTAAAAAATTTATGGACTAATTTTTCAAATCCTTCCAAGCATAAATAAGCGCCGCCGATCATCAATAAAGGCATGATAAGCCAAGGGATTAAGGCGCTAATAATCAGTGCTACAGGTACCAAAACGAGTTTGTTTTTGAATGAGCCTTTGGCTACGGCCCATACTACAGGCAACTCACGTGCGGCTTTCACGCCTGAAACTTGTTCAGCATTTAATGCCAGATCATCTCCCAACACACTTGCCGTTTTTTTTGCGGCTACTTTGGTCATTAAGGCGACATCATCAAGCATGGTTGCAATGTCGTCTAGTAATGTTAAAAGGCTACCTGCTGCCATTTTTAATCCTTATATTTTTAGTAGATATTGCTTATGTGCAGAGTTCAAAATCAGTCTGTAGATCAGTGTTAAATATCAACGTGAAGATTATTTCTAAGTAATTGATATTAATCTTTTTATCGTAAATTCTAAAACGGGCATATTTAATGCTAACTCGTATTGTAAGTTATATCCGGTGTCAAAAAAAAGTCATTTTAATACTTAGATTAATGATAACGATCAATTACATTACAGAAGGATAGATCTATGAATGCTGTTGTTCAACTAAAGAAAACATATGATGAAGTGGTACCTTATTCGCAACTAAAAACGCACTATGATGCTAAATATAAAATCGGTTGGTTTTTAATGGATGCGGCACCGAGACCTTGTTTCACTCCGACATTATTGCACGAAATTTCCTCCTACTTTGAGGATGTTAAAGCTGAAATGAAAAAGAGCAATAATGCAAAGTATGATTTTATTGTTTTGGCCTCAAATGTAGAGGATACCTTTAATTTAGGGGGCGATTTAGACTTGTTTTCTGAGAAAATTATGCAAGGTGATCGTGATGTCTTACTGAAATATGCAACGGCTTGTATCGATGTACTATACGCCAATATGACGCATCTAGATGTTGAAGCTGTCACTGTCTCAATTGTGAAAGGCGATGCTTTAGGCGGTGGTTTTGAAGCAGCATTATCCAGCAATCTTTTGATTGCTGAACGTGGTGTTAAAATGGGCTTACCGGAAGTATTGTTTAATCTCTTTCCTGGCATGGGAGCTTTTTCATTACTGTCACGTAAGGTGGGAGCTGCCATGGCAGAAAAAATGATTTTTTCAGGAAAGTTATATCTTGCAGAAGAATTATTTGAGATGGGCGTAGTCGATATTTTGGCAGAAAAAGGTGAAGCTGAATTAGCATTGTATAAGCATATTCGGGCGGTCGAACGAACAGCCAATAGCTATAAAGCAATGCAGAAAGTGAAAGATATTTGCAATACTATTCAATATCAAGAACTGCTCGATATCACCAATGTATGGGTCGATGCTGCGCTTAAACTGACAGATAAAGATTTACGTATGATGTCACGACTCGTGACTAGACAAAACGCTAAATTGGCGAATTAAAATACGAGATTGGGCATGCTCGCTATTTTATATGCTGCTGCTCATTTGTTATTGTTGCTTCGAAGGCTAAGATTGTTTCATTGAAGGTTGTTTCAAGTTGCTTGTAGAGAAGCGAGCTGCGAGCTGTTGTCATTTCGTAGGGTTTAATGTTTTCTCCTTCTCGACATAAAGAGACTAGCTTTGATGCTCCCAATTCTGTGGCCGAACCTTTTAAAGCATGTAAGCTTTCGCGGTAACTCAAAAAGTCATCTTCTGCAGCTTTTTTGAGCAATGAAAGGTGTTTTTGGCCGTCTTTTTTGAAGCCATTGATGAGTTGTTCGATAAAATTGTCGCCGCCCAATAAGGCCAGTTCACTAATGACCATTTCATCGATTAAGGCGGCTGTATCATTAATTTTTGTGGATTGATGCATGTTGATTGTTGAGTGTTGGCGATCGCTATTGATTCGCGCTAATTTAGCCACTTGTTCAAGTAATGCTTTGGCATTGATTGGCTTTGTCAAAAAGGCATTAGCACCAGCACCCAGTGCTTTTTCCTTTGTTTCAGGTGTGGCATCAGCAGTGAGTATGATTACCGGAATAGTCACTGCTGTGTCCAGATACTGAAGGGCTTGCAGGACTTCGAATCCTGATAATTCTGGCATATTCATATCTAAAATAAGCATATCAATAGTATCGATATTTTCTGCCAATATATCGAGTGCTTGTTCACCTGAGTCTGCAATAAGTATGTGGTGTCCGGCATGTTTTAACACGCCTTCTAATACTTGTTGATTAACAAGATTATCATCTGCGATGAGGATATTAAGCGGTTTAGCATTATATTGTTTAGCAAAATATTCGGCTAATGTGACCACTTTGTCATCATCTGTACTGACACTTTGAGCGGCATGAATCGCGTTAAATAATAACCGTGTTTCTTTTAAATCATGAATAGCCGATATGTAGTATTCACGTATTTCTGTATTGTATTTTGGCTGTTCTGTTGAGTTTATTAATACTAAAGATAACTGACTGAGACTAGGTTCTGCTTTGATCATTTGAGCATATTGCACTGGATCTATATTAAAAATACATGATTGGTCGACCAGCATTATTTTATATTGATCATTATCTGTTACAGCTTGCATTAATAAGGCTAATGCACGTGCTGAAGACGGAACATGATCATAATTCACACCCCATCTATCCAGATCTGGGGTGATCGTTGATGTGATTTCATCACTGGTCAGTAGCAATATATGTTTATCAGACAATTTTAAATACTCGTTTGGAATTAGGTTAAAGGGCAATTCAAACCAGAAAGTACTCCCTTTTTCTGCTTGTGTTTCTACGCCAATTTCTCCTCCCATCAGTTCAATCAGCTCTTTAGATATCGTTGTCCCTAATCCTGTGCCACCAATGGGCCTGTTAGTGCTTGATTCAACTTGGGTAAAGTGATTAAAAATGGTCGGTAATGCAGATTCAGGTATTCCAATACCTGTATCTTGAATTTCAAAACGTATTCTAGGTTTTTCAGGATTATTATCGACAGGTCGAATGAATAGTTTAACCGAGCCTTCATGAGTGAACTTGATGGCATTTCCCATTAAGTTAACAAGTACTTGACGCAGGTGTTGTGGATCGCCTTGTAGTGAAAAGGGCGTACTGGCATCAATATGGTTACTAACAACGATATTTTTCGCTTTACCCATCGATATTTGCATTTGCATGATCACATTAACGAGTTGATGTAAGTCAAACTCATCTTGTGCGATGATAATTTTACCTGCTTCAATTTTAGATATATCGAGTACGTTTTCGATAAGTCCTAATAAGGTATTTGCAGAACTATGCATAATATTTACAAATTCACGTTGCTGCCTGTTTAAATCTGTTTCACGAATTAAATCTGCAATACCAATAACACCGTTTAAAGGTGTTCTTAATTCATGTGACATATTAGCTAAAAAACGACTTTTTGCTTCATTGGCAAATTTTGCTGCGGCGATCGCAGCATGTAGTTTATTAATAAGAAAAGCGGCATAAATTGGGACAACCACCATTAATATAATCAAGCTCAATCCAAAAGGTTGATGATGGAGATTTTGCCAATATTCTCCATCTATGATGACAATCCCAAACCCAATCAAGCTAACGAATAGCGAAATATAGAGATAATTAATACCAAATCGAAAACCATTACCTAAAATAACCCATAGATAAAGTGCGTACATAAATACACTTTCTTCTCCCGCAAAATACATCAAGATCGACAATGATGTTAAATCAAGAAAAATGCCTGAAATACGCCGAAGGGCAGACTTAACTGGATTTATAATGATTGATATTGCAATCAGCAAGGCACCGCAAAAGAAACTGAGTGTTATCAGGCTTGCGTTAGAAGAAACCGTTGTGAGAAAGGTGCTGTCTTGTTGCCAAGGAAAACAAAAATAAAGGACTAATAAAATAGCAATTGATAGCCTTATTTTAATCGCTTGTTCTGGTTCAGTGTCACCTGTGCGAGCAATCCGTTCTTGCAAAGAACGCCAGCCTAAAAAGCCTTTATTATCCATCGAAACGGTCAAGCTTTATGCTCATCATTATTCTGGTTCATCGGAGTAGTCTGATTGAATTTTTTTGATGTCATCTAGTCGGGCAAAAAAGGCGGCGACGCACTGTGGATCCATATGCGTACCTGATTGTTGTTGAATATAAATTAAGGCGTCTTCTGTTGACCATGCTGACTTATATGGTCGAGATGTAACTAATGCATCAAACACATCAGCGACAGCGACAATGCGAGCAACAAGAGGAATATCTGTTCCCTTCAGTCCATTTGGATAGCCTTTCCCATCAAATCGCTCATGGTGATTCATTGCGATAATGGCCCCCATTTTCATGTACTTAGATTTGCTACTTGATAAGATAGAATGCCCCATTTCACTATGTTTTTTCATGATTTCCCATTCATCGGGATCCAGTTTACCCGGCTTGAGCAACACCTTATCGGGGACGCCGATTTTGCCAATGTCATGCATCGGCGCCGCGTATTCGAGATCTTCGCATTCTTCTTTTGTAAAGATGCCTAATTGTTCTGCAATGATCCGAGAATATTTAGCCATCCGAAGTACATGGTTGCCTGTACCTTCATCACGATATTCTCCTGCTTTAGCAAGATGAATAATAGCCTCGCGTTCTCGTTGAATGATTTGTTGTGTGGCAATGTCAACTTGGCGAGCAAGCCAGTTAGCCCTGTCTTGGATAATAAGATGTTGTCGATGTAGCTGGAGTAAATTTCTGCAACTTGTTCGACATTCAACCTGATCAATCGGTCTGGTTAAAAAAGCCGTGGCACCAGCCTCCAATGCTTCATAACGTACTTCTTTATCACTGACGACGGTAATCATCATAATAGGAATGTTGCTAGTACGTTCTTGGTCACGAACTGCTTGAATAAACGCCAACCCATTCATTTCGGGCATTCTGTAATCAGTAATAATCAAATCAACATCATTCGTTTTAAGCCATTCGAGTGCTTTAAGTGGCTCGCCAAAGTTTGATACAACAATATTATCAGAGACTTGCATGATTATTTTTTCAAGTATTGCCCTGCCGGTGGATTGATCATCAAGTATAAGTACGTGACTTTTATGCTTTATGATATTGAATCCGTCGGAATATTCATGATCATCAATTGTATTGTGTTTGATATTTTCGATAGTCAAAAAATATACCTCTTTAAATATGGCGTTGTTCACTTATTGTCCTTATCTGCAATAAGCCATATTTAATCAGCTGAAATTTAAATCGGTAATCGCTATTACCTAATTAAGGAATAGTTCTTAATCTTATCATGCCTAATAATCGCGATGTTTAATTTAAAAGTTATCAGATATATCGTCTGATTAAAGGCAAGTATAGTCGCCAAATAATAGCCATTATTGATAGCAATATTGGTACTAGAAGACTTGTCAAAGGTCGGTTTGTCTAACGTTGTTTGTATTATTTTAAAATGATTTAATTTTTTGTTAACGTGTTGTTTTTAATTTAAAAATAAATTTCGTGAAGTTTTTTTATGATTTTAATACTAAATTAGTAGTCAGCGCTGTTCATTTAGCTACAGTATTCTTATTTTCACCTGCATGGTTTAAGTGTCGAGGGGTGACGTCGCAAAAAACAATTGTTCGAATCTTAAGCTGCTTTAAAGAGTAAAGCCGTAGTGATTAAGTTCACTACGGCTTTATTGTTTTTTATAGCGTTAAGTTTAACCGCTTAGTGATAATTATTGAGCGCTAGGTATTGAGTTTTAAATCCGGCGATATTGAACGTAAATGCAGGTCACGTTGAGGGAATGGGATTTCAATGTTGTATGCTTTCAGCGCTCGATTCATCGCTAAAGCGATATTGCTTTTAATGACGATGAACTCATCATTATCAGCAACCCAAGCGCGAAGTGCAAAATCTAAGCTGTTGTCACCGAAGCCATTAAATATTATTTGTGGTTTCGGATCACTCAGAATACCTTTTTGCTCTACGAGTGATCCGTACAGCGCTTCAATAACCATATCCGTATCTGTGCCATAAGCAACACCTACCGGAAGTTCAATACGACGTATACGATCTGACATTGTCCAATTGGTTACTGAATCGGCCAACAATGTCCCATTTGGCACCGTAATATCTGCACCATCAAAGCTACGAATGGTACTTGCACGGATACCGATACGAGTAATAGTGCCTTTTACGCTACCGACTTCTATTGAATCGCCGATATGTATCGGACGCTCAAAGATAAGAATCATCCCTGAGACAAAGTTGTTAACAATCGTCTGTAAACCAAACCCAATACCGACACCTAAAGCACCTAATAGAATGGTAATTCTATCCATGCCAATACCGAGGGCACTGACCGCTAATAAGAAGCCGAAAAGAATGATGCCATATCGTATAACCGCTGAAATGGCAAAAGAGACACCGCGACCAAGTCTGACGCGTTGATACACATCTTCATCCAGCACGGTGGTAATCAATCGTGATAAATAAAGAGCCGTTAAAATAGTTAAAACAAAGGCGAGCACATCAGAAAGCGACAGTGCAACGGTGCCAGCATTTAATTCCGAAAATAATACAGTTTTACCAAAGGCAATAACATAATCCAAAAGGGCGAATAATTCTAACGTTACAACAATCCATATTATGATAATAACCATGCTAAGTAAGCGACGAATGTTATAACGAATAGTATCTGTTCTACGGCGTATAAGGTTTATATTTTGGATGAAATGACTTCGAAGCGACAGTGCAATACTGCTATCTACAGCACGAATAAGGGCTGCAAGTAATACGGCTAAATAGGCACTATTGAGAACCCCATGACCAATCAACACAGAAAGGCGAACGTAACCAATCAGAGCATCAACCGCTGCAATGGCTAGCAAAATGAGTGCTAGATTGAGCCAAAGTCGAATCGGTTTTTGCCAGTGACTATTACTGCCATGTAGTGCTTTTACCCGATTTAGCCAAATTATGAGGCCGATGGCGGCAAGCATTTCAACAATGAAAATAATACGTGCGATAAAGGGATCTGCTTCAACTAAATCGCGAAACCAATCGATAACGTAAAAAAGTGCAAGAAAATACAGCACAGGTCGAATAGGCCTATTTAATAAAGGCAGTACAATCCATAAAACAGGGAAGATAAGTAATAAACCTGCTGCCTCAGCTAAAACGGAGGAGGTGGAGACATAGAACCATGGCGTCAACATCAGCGCCAGCAACATAGCGAGAGCAATGGGCGTATCAAAAACTGAGTTACCTACGACTATCGATGGATTTGCTGCGAGTATAGAACGTGCAGATGTACGTACTCGGTAAAGTATGGCCGATGCCGCAATTAATATAAAAAATTGAAGTGCGAGCATCCATGATTCATTGCTGACAATCGTAAAAAGGTTGGACCACCAGTTATAAAGAGCATGACCTATTTGAGTGAAAAACACATACAGAATGGCGCCGGTTCCATTTACTTTTTCATCCCATAAAAAGGGTCGTTCGCGATGTCCTAAGTTCTTTATCAAATCAGCTTCTTCTGCTTTGATAATATCTAAAGCCTCTTGTACACCTCGATGCGAGCGACCTATTTTACCCTGCAACTCTAAAATTTGATTTTGCACTTTTTGAAGCGCAGTGTAAGTCGTTCCTATATCGCTTGCAGTGATTCGTGCGAGCTTGACGAGATCTTCCGGAGCCTTGTCTATATGGGCTTGGGATATCGTTCTATTCCACAAATCAAGGCTTGTCTTAAGGCGGTTTATTTGCTGGGCAATAACTTCAGTTCGAGCATGCAGTGTTACTTCTGCACTGGTCATTTTCCGGTCAAATTCTAGCCATTTTCGTTTAATTTCATAAATTGCATCGCGTGAAGAGGCGGCAGCTAGAGAGGTGTTGAGAGAGGGTAATGCATTGATTATATTCTCATTTTCTGCAATAAGACCCTGCTGTATTTTGCTAAATTGTGTTGATTCTGCCAGCACTGCTTGTGCTTGATCTAGCATCGTGCGTTCTGAAGCGGACTGTGAAGGGATCTCTGACAACGCGATGGTTGCTGGCGGAAGCGGAGGATTAACGGCAACAGTTGCATCTTCTGCACTAAAACTGTTTGCAGATAGCGAAAAGATGAATGTCGCTATAATTAATTGGCTGAGAGTGTGGCGAATGCCACAAAACATGTGAAATAGTTCGGTAACGTTTTTCATCACTAACCGCATACTCCTTGAATTATTATGTGATTTATCACTTATGTTGCCCTTTATTCGTATACCTTGTGATTTATTAAATATCAGGTTTTGAATGATATTATCTATCATTTGGCTGAGATAAACAGGTGTTTCTATTTGTTGATTAGTGAGGAAAAGTATCATCTCGCTGAGTAGCCATAAACACAACTATAAATAGCTAAGCTAATATATTAATAACCATAATATTGGGTGATTAAGCCACGTAATGTTGATAAATATACGCAATGTTTCGTATATATCTAAGCGACGTATCTCACTAAGCTAGGCTTATTGATTATCATTTTAAATGAGCAACAGTATGATTAAAGTAGGAACGGTAAAAGAAATTTGGCGTTATCCGGTAAAAGGAATGGCTGGCGAAGCGCTGCAACAGTGTCGAATTAATGAACGTGGCTTAGCTGGCGATCGTCTTTGGGCGTTGCGAGATGTGTTACGACAAGAAATTCAAAGCTGTAAGTTTCGACCGGAGTTACTCACTTGCATTGCCAAATTTCGCGATGAACAACAATCAGCAACAGGCGACGATGTCGATATTACGTTTTCGGATGGTAAAGTGATGGGCAGTGATGATCTGGCTATACATCAATTATTATCTGAATTAACAGGTCATCAATCGACACTAGAAGTACTACGTGGGATTGAAGAAATAGATTTTTATCGACGACATAAGAAAGACAGTCACACTTGGTTAGATGAGTTAAAAGCAACATTTGAACGACAAGAGGGTGAGCCGCTACCTGATCTTGATAATCTACCGCAGTCATCACAAGACTATGTTTCTATACCTGGAACTTTTTTTCTCGTTGCGCCATTTCATTTTATAACGACTTCAACGCTTGCACATATGAAATCCCTTAATCCTAATGCTGACTGGGCTATTGAGCGTTTTCGGCCTAATGTCGTTATCGAAACCTTGCCTCATTTAACAGGTTTAATTGAACAGGAATGGTTAGGAAATAATCTACTCATCGGCGATTCAATGATTAACTGTAATGATACAACGCCGAGATGTGGCGTCGTAACCAAACGGCAACAACATATTGAAAAGAACACCGACATTCTTCGAACAATTGTGAAAGAAGGAGAACAAAATCTGGGTACGTATGGTGCTATTTTAAAATCTGGCTTATTGACGGTAGGCGATGATGTATTTTTGAGTCATATCGATTGAACGAGTAGGACTATGAGCATGCAACTAAAGCTAGTTGTGGAATGTTCTTTAGTTGTCTCAGTAAATGCAACGAGTTTTGGAAGGACCATAATGTAATAAATCACCCTGAACTTGACAAGTAGTTAGTCGGCTAACTATAATCTCAGCATGTTGAAATTAAAAGATTTGCCTGACTCAAAGATCCTTACTAAGTTTGCAGAAAGATATCCTGAAGCAAACATTGATGGTGTGATGCATTTTCTCACTTTATTACGTGTCGGTTCCGATCTTTCAGATGTATTAGACAATTTTTTAGGACAGTACGGTTTATTGCAAGGTCGATGGTGGGTCTTAATATTATTAATGCGTGAACAAGATTTAACTTCTACACCGTCTTCGCTGGCGGAAAAAGCCGGCGTATCAAGAGCTACAATGACCGGACTTATTGATGGTCTAGATAAAGAAGGTTTAGTCATCAGAGTAACGAACGTTGAGGATAGACGTAAATTTCACATTAAATTGACGGCCTTAGGACAAAGTAAACTTGATGAAGTCATGCCCGAATATTATCGGAGGGTTGATCGATTGATGAGTATTTTATCGCCAGAAGAAGGCGATGTCTTAACATCAATGCTCATAAAATTACAAAATAACCGTGATGTATTTAAATAGTTTTAACTAAATAGTTAGGCAGCTAATAAATTGCCACCGAAATTTAAACTAGGAGATTAACCATGAAAAAATTATTATCAACACTTACTTTTTGCAGTTACATTATTGGCGGCAGTGTAGGTAGTGCAGTCGCTAATGAAAACGATGCTACAAACATATTCGCATCTGTTAATGCGGCTTGGAATAAAACATTTAATGCCGGCGACAGTGCTGGACTAGCTAAGCTTTATAGCGAAGATGCAACCTTGTCTCCAGGCAATGGCGAAATACTGACTGGACAACAGCAAATTGTTACTTTATTTAAAAGTTTTATCGACAATGGCGTTCATAATCATTCAATAGAAACCGTAAATGCATATGGTCATGGTGAGCAACTTGTGCAGATTGCTAAATGGCAAGCAGATGGCGTCAACGAGCAAAAAGAAGCCATTACGTTTGGCGGCGTGTTAACCACGACTATTAAGCAGAATGCAGAAGGAAAATGGCTGACACAATCTGCTGTATGGAATATGGCTAATTAACTAAAAGCCTAAACATGATTTAAAATTTATTATTAAGCCGTAGTGATCAGTTTATTACGGCTTTTTTGCCAAGAGTATTGGTGATCGTTCAATGCGTTTTTAATTGGCGGATAAAGAAAAAGGCGATGAACAATCAACAATAGATGTCGGTTGTTCATCGCCTTTTTCTGTCTAATTACATACTTTTTGCGTAATGCTCTACCACTAAATGTACTTCTACTGGGAAGGGGACTTCATCTGCTTCAGGTAATCTCGTTACCTTTGCTGTGAATGTTGTTGGATCGTAAGTCAACCATTCAGGGCGATCCAAAGAGGGGGCTTCGATAGTGTGACGAATCATAGTGATGTTACGAGACTTTTCACGTAACGTGACTTCATCACCAGCTCGTAAACGGATAGAGGCAATATTGGCACGTTTACCATTTAATAAAATGTGGCAATGACTGACTAATTGACGTGCAGCAGGAATCGTTGGCGCCCAGCCAGCACGAAATACGACATTGTCTAATCTGCATTCGAGCATTTGTAATAAAAGGTCGCCTGATGGCCCCGCTTTACGGCGTGCCTCAACCATCATTGTGCGTAATTGACGCTCACTCACACCATAGTTAAAGCGTAATTTTTGTTTTTCGATCAATGCAAGGCCGTATTCAGACTTTCTGCGTCGAGTGCTGTTTGGGCCATGTTGGCCAGGTGGATTTGGGCGGCTTTCGATACTTTTACGGGATAAGCCGGGTAAATCTATACCAAGTGCGCGCATTATTTTTAGGCGTGCATCAATCTGGATTGACATTCTGTTCTCCTTTTAAATTTTGTGTTTAATGCCGAGTTTGCGGCCAAGCAACCTGTGGCTTTACTGGGTGCTTTAGTCCTACTAAACGAGCAGAGTCATCCTCCACACGTTCCAATTCATCTAATCCCTCGGTGACCATGCCCCATAACAGTTGATATGCTTCGCGTTCTAAATACATAACGTTCTCACCTAAATGCACACGAACGATGCGAGAATCGGGTCGATATTCAACAAGCCATTGTTCATGTTGGGCGAGTGGCAGCCATTCGTTTTCTGTTTTATTGCTCATGGTTCATTCCTTTCATGCAAATATTTAGCTGTTTAATGCCAAACGGTGCATGTGTTGATTTTAAATTATACGCTAATGATAATCATTCTTATTATCATGTGCAATAGCTGGTTAAATATATTTTTACAATTTGTGTGGTTAATACGATAAAAGGTGTAATTTGATAAGCAATTAGGCTGTTTAAGGGCTATTACTTTGTTGATAGATTTAAAATTATTGTTAAATTTAAGATTTTAAGATGGAGAGTAGAGCGTTAATGGACAACTGCGTAATCTAATAAGGGTATTGCCAGCATTTTAAAGTGAGCTTATGGGGTCGCATTGAGAAATTACTGATGCTGATTTGCTTTTTTACTTGTTATAGAAAAGAGTGAGCCACGATTAAATAACGCTAGTACTAAAGTACAGTAGATAATACAGATAATTTATTTTATGCTTATCTGAGATTGAGTTTTCAATCTCTCTAATACTCAATTCTATGCCAACCTTGGCGTGAGCCAGGTACGGAAAGCTTCAGATCTTTTGTACGCTACTCAAGATGGCTGAGCTGCATTTTCTATAATTTTATAATAAGGAAATGTTATGAAAAAATTATCAATTGCTCTTTTGAGCCTATTATCAATTGCAAACGTGAATGCAGCTAACATCAATTTAACTGTCGATGGCGGCTGGCAGGATTTTTACTTTGATGACGCTGGCACTTCATGGGAAGACACATTTAGTTTTACGCTGACCGAACAAGCATTGTTTACCGTTACGGATGCTTATGAGTCGGGGGATGAGTTTTCATTTACTAATGGCATCACTACTTGGAATACATCAACAGCCATACTGGGAGCTCCGAACTTGGGTGGGAATTTTGATGCGGCTTTAGCAAGCCTTCAATTCTCTTCACTTTCGGTTCTATTAGGTGCGGGTTCTTATACGATTTCAGGCTTTACTACATTATCTCCATTTGGTTCGGGCGGTGCGGCCGTACAATTGTCATCTGTTGATGTGTCTGCAGTGCCTATTCCAGCCGCCGCATTATTATTTGCGCCTGCATTAGTAGGATTTATGGGATTACGTCGTAAAGCTAAAAATACAGCTGTTTAGGTACTAAACTGAGCAATAAAAAAGCCGTAGCGATGGCATTCGTTACGGCTTTTTTATTGGTATGATTTAAGTTATTGCTCTAATTATTGAACGGCTCATTCATAGTAATAATAACGACTTATTTAATCTGAGAGGAGTTAAAGGTTAAATTGATTGTTATTATTCTTTGCTTTAGTGCTGGAATCGGTAATTACTTCATATTCGTTGAATTTAATAAAAATTAAAATCCGTTCTAAAACTGAATTTTCATCCTGTTATAATGTCCGCTGATTGTCTACGTAGCTCAGCTGGATAGAGCATCCCCCTCCTAAGGGGAAGGTCGCGCGTTCGAATCGCGCCGTGGACACCACGCTTATAGCAAAATCCGACCGCCCACTATTGTGAACGGTCGGATTTGATAAGCGTCTTCATCTGAAGTTAAATGATGTGGATAAAATCTTGGCGCTCACCACTGCATTCAGATGAATAAATAGTATTTATCAGATCTTAGGCTTGCGACCTGTCACCATAAATAGAATAGCTAATATTAATCCGACAACAAACAAGATCCATGCAATATTAGTTGCTGTTCCTGCAATTCCGGAAAATCCAAGCAATCCAGCTACGATGGCAATAATTAAAAATGTAACGGCCCAATTAATCATATTTTACTCCTTAATTAAATTCGATAATGATGTGATTATTGAGCTGCGTCTTGAATTTTTTCACCACCAGCTTCAATGTCTTCACCTGCACCTTGCATAGTATTACAGCCGCTGATTGCGCTAATCATTAACACAGCAAACAATGTTGTTAAATATTTAATTTTCATATCATTCTCCAATTAGACTTGGTCATATAGTTAAGGCATCTCAGTTCTAATACCCATGTCACTATTATGAACAATAGGTTTCAAATTTATGTCGGCAAAATGCGGATGTGGCTGTAGTCTTTGTCTTGCATTTAGATGATTTGGAATCAGTCTTCAGCAAGTGAAAAATTCGTGAGCGATTAAACTAAAAAAGCGACACTCATGTATCGCTTTTTTAGTTTAAGTACATACTCCTGACCGGAGTTTAAATTTAAGTGTAATCAGATTGGTGGTTTACGACCTGTCACCATGAACACTAATGCAAGTACCAAACCAACTACAAATAAAATCCAAGCAATGTGTGTTGCTGTTCCGGCAATACCGGATAAGCCCAATACACCTGCGATAATGGCGATAATTAAAAATGTTACAGCCCAACTAATCATAGTGTGCTCCTTGTTTATTTAAAAATAGTGGGACAATGTGATTATGATATCTTTTGTTACACATTATCCGTTGTTACTTGTTGACGTTTTTACCACGTTGCCTATGCCTCGCAGCATATTCGGTAGCGTTATAGTCCTTATAAAACTAGCTTTCATCAATATAAATTTTATTAATCTCTTTGAACTTTTTGTTACAAGCCTAATGCAAGGTTATAAGTGGTTGAACACTCTCACCCATGAATCTATCATAGGACAGTTATCTCAAATATGATGTCGGTTTTTGCCATGACTTGGTGTAGTCTTTATCCTGCATTTCATCTTTAAAATTTAGTTAGGTCGCATTATGTCGTTAAATATTTCAGAATCTTTGGATCAAAAAGTTGAAAATAAAATGAATTTTATTTTTAGCTTGATTACCTTGTTATTAGTGATTTTACTCGCTTTTTTTACACGATATATGCAGCAAGCTGAAATGGTGAATGAGAATGATCGATTAGGTTATAGCTATCTTGATTACACGGATAAATTGTCACTCAATTTACTCAACCTTGAAACCCAGACTCAGAAGATATTATTGACCAAAGACAATTATTTTACGATTCCGTTTGATAAAAGTATCGACGAAATTAAAAAAGCGATGGATGGTTTGGAGTCAGGAGGTTCAAGTTATGTAAATAAAGAGGAAGTACAGTCACTGAAAGAGGATCTAGCTTCAATCATCATCTATTTGAGTGAGATCCCTGATCAAGACGACCGTGATATAAGAGCAAAAAGCTACCGAACCGTACAAACGGAGATTAAGGCCGCACAAGAAAAAATTCTAGCGATGCGTGAACGAATCCGATATTCGATTAGACAAGCCAATCAAACAAACATTGATGCATTAAGTACGTTACGTTGGGCTATGTTTGGTTTGGCGATTATTTCATTTGCTTTGTTATTTATTAGTTTCAGACAAACCCGGCAACAGCAACAATCAGCAAAAAAATACACGCGAGAGATTTTCGAGAGAAATAATAATTTAGAAAAAATTATCAATAAGCGTACTGAGGAGGTCATAGCTCTTGCATCATCAGTGACTACGAGTAGCGAAAATGAAAGAAAGCGCATAGCGCGAGAACTGCATGATGAATTAGGCGCGTCATTAACTGCCGCAAGAATGGATACCTCATGGATAAAGCGTACCTTAAAACCAGCGGAAGATGATCCGATGAAAGTAAGGTTAGATCGATTATTAGAAAATATTGATAATAGTATTCATGTTAAACGGGCAATAACCAATAGTTTAGTTCCTCCACTACTACGTGAGCTTGGTTTAGTAGAGGCTATTACTGCGATGACAGAAGATCTTCTAGAAGATCATCCACCTCAATATCACCTAGAATTAAGCACAAATTTACCAGCAATTTCGAGTGATCTAGAGTTAGCACTGTATCGAATTTGTCAGGAATCACTGACCAATATTCGTAAATATGCCAATGCGCGTAATGTGACGATTCGACTGTTAATGAAAGATAATGCGATTGAGCTTTATATTACGGATGATGGTAATGGCTTTGATAAAGCGCTTCTAAAGAAAGGAACACACGGCATAACGGGTATGCGTGCGCGCGCAGCAATGTTTGGAGGTATTGCGACAGTATCTTCACCCGTTGCACAAGGTACGACGGTCAAAGCGGTTTTGCCTATTGATTTTGAGAACGATTAAGCCGTGGCAGAAAGAGACTCGACATAATCAAGCAAGTCATCTAGTTGATAAGATTTATCGAAAAAACCTTCAATATCTAAAGCTTGGCATTTACGTTTCAATACTGGAGATGTGTGATTAGTGAACACGACTTTTTTAGGTGAACCAAATTTTTCTGGAGCTTGTTCTAGTTCTTTTAATACACCTAAACCGTTACCTTGAAGCAATTCCAGATCGATAATCACTAAATTAGGTTTATATCGTTCAAGTTGTTCTATTGCTTTTATTTGACTATCAACAAAGCCAACAACTTCAATATTGTCAGTACTTGTTAAACTTTCAAGTACAACCTGACGAATAATGGGTGAGTCTTCTACCAGTAAAACAGTAAGTGGTTTATGTATCATTTTAAAAGTCCGCTTGGCCTCCGATTAGTCCATGTCTAATAGCATAAGCAGCCATCTCTGCATTACTGCCTAACTCCATTTTCTCTTTTAGGCGTGCTCGATAGGTGCTAATTGTCTTTACGCTCAGATTAAGTACGTCTGCAATGTCTGAAACGCTCGCACCTTCACTTAATCTTATAAATACTTGTAACTCTCGCTCAGAAAGTGACTGGTGTGGCTCAGTATCGTTTTTACTAAAGACTTCATTAGCAAGCAGTTCGGATGTTTTACTTGATAAATAACGTCTACCAGCAGCCACTAAACGAATCGCCTTGATCAGTTCTTCTTGTTCACAATCTTTACAAATATAACCGTTTGCACCATTTTTAATCATTGGTAATGCATAGCGCTCTTCAGGATAACCACTTAGTACCAGCACTTTGATATGGTCATAACGTTCACGAATATGGCGAAGTACATCAACGCCATTTTTACCTGGTAACGAAATGTCCAATAAAACAACATCACATGAATTATTTTTTAAGTAGTCAATAAGCTCCTCTCCTGACGAAGCCTCATGCACTACATTGAAGCTCATTTCTTCATTGAGCATTTCTTTAAAACCACGTCTTACAATGAGATGGTCATCAACAATAATAATTTTAGTCATGCGTTTACCTAAGTTTTTCCTACGTTTTGTAGTTTGGTGCAATCAATTAAACCAAATCAAATGGCTTAAGTCTGTAGGACTTATCTTAATATGATATGAAATTGAAAGGTATATATAAAGGTATATATAAGGTTATACCGAGTAAATAATCGATATTGAAGGTTTTGTCCTACATCACTACCGGATTTCTCTTAACGCTTTTGTCAAATGCTGTTGATACTATAGATTCCGTAGCAAACATTGCAAAACGAAAGCGAGTTATATCGCAAAGAAAGGGACATAATCATGGGTATTGAGGTAAGCGGCTTAATCGGTCTAATTATATTAATTTTAGATGTTTGGGCAATTGTGAAAGTGGCTCAAAGTGCTGCATCAACTGCCAGTAAAGTAATTTGGATAGTACTCATTTTATTATTACCAGTCTTGGGTCTTGTTCTCTATGCGTTATTTGGACCTGAATAATATCATTGCATAACCATATAAATTATAAATTTTTTTAATCAAAAAAAGGAATCATCATGTCTACCACTACAAAAGAAACTGTTGAAAAAGCTATAACAGATGTTGCAACAGATGTTGAATTACGTAAAGAATTTGCTGAATTAAAAGATCAAGTAGTCTCTTTGACAAAAGCGCTAAAACAAAAAGGTGATCAAGAGACTCAAAATGTGAAGCAAAATATCAAAGAAAATTATGACCATGCAAGAGAAAAAGCGATCGAACATCTACATCATGCACAAGAAGTCGGTAGCGAAGGCATCGACAAAGTGGGCGGTAAAGTCAAAGAAAATCCGTTTGCTAGC
>LAZR01000838.1_pt1 | contig 21121 bp, 18 predicted proteins | sample 329461 | NCBI WGS metagenome assembly LAZR01 (sample SAMN03002196, study PRJNA259156) | marine sediment metagenome | biome: sea floor; feature: Hydrothermal impacted sediments; material: marine sediment; isolation source: Loki non-amplified sample from Loki's castle hydrothermal vent sediment ...
GTTACAGCCTATTGGCAGCTGGTATAATGAGTATTCCAGTTCTCTTTTTTTATCAAAATTTTGCCCTATTCAATCGAGGATCTAATATTACAGAAACAGCTGATTTACGTTTTTTCTATTGGCAGGAGGCTTTTAATATTTTTTCAGAATTTCCCTTAATCGGAATTGGCATAGGGAATTATAAAAATTACGTTTCCTTATATTCTCAAGAGCAATATTGGGCTTTTTTTGGTGAGTATCTTTATTTGGACCATCCTGAAAATGGGTATTTAAAAATATTGGTAGAACTCGGAGCTTTAGGTTTTATACTATTAATTGGCTTTTTAGTACGACCACTAATTATTTCAATTCATTCTTTTCTTTATCCTCAAACAAGGAATTCAAGGTTAGTTATCATGGTTTCGGCAGTATTTTGTTGGATGATAGCTTTTATAACGGTTTATTCCTTAAATGACATTCGTATTTTTATTTTAATCACAACTTTAGTTTGTCTGATTATCAGTGATCAGAAAAAAATATTGACCACTTGAAGTTAATCAACAACTTAAGAAAATCAGCGGTTTTCACTAACAGTGCCTGGGGGATTGGGTCTAGTGTCGTTCAAAATATTTTTTTAAGCCTTCACTTCATAATTATAGCCAGAAGTTATAGCACCTTTGATTTTGCTCAATTTCTGTTAGCTACCAGCCTGTATCAATTTATTTCTGCCATTTCTTCCCTAGGATTAGGGCAGTGGTTTGTGCGGGAGTATATGGGTCATCAAAACAAAAATAGCCTTACTAGTAAATTTTTAAAAATTCAAATTGTTTCTGGTTTAGTATTTTACGCATTGAACATTTTGTTTGTGCTTCTGTTTTATGATGATAAATTATTACAAAACCTTGCTATTATTTTAGGTCTTAATGTCATCTTTGATAATTTAATCTATGCTATTAAGAATTTGAACATCGCTGAGTTTCAGCAAAAAAAAACCTTTAGAATCTTAATTATTGATTCGGTAATTAGGCTTTTTATAACCATTATTTTATTAATCTATCCATTTTCTATAATCACTTTATCGATTTTAGTAATCTTATCACGATTTCTAACTTTAAATTTATTTATATCTATTGGTTTACCACAAGAATTAACAATTCTCTTGATAACGAAGGCTAGGGTCACCTACAGTGATTTTAAGACTATTATATATACAAACTGGTCATTTATTATAATTGGAAGTATCTCCATTATCTATTGGCGTATTTCTACGATTATAATTTCTAAATTTTTAGATGATCGGGCCATAGCTGATTATGAAATTTCATTTAAGATTTTTTTAATTGCCCAATTAGTGCCATTAATTCTATCATCAACAATATTTCCATCTTTCGTAAACCATTTTAAAAATTTTGATGAAAAAAAGTTTAAAAAATTCTATACCGGAACCTACTTACTATATTCCGTGTTTGGCCTTTTAGCATTTACTTTTATTTATAGCTTTTCAGAGCTTATTATTCCATTCGCATTTGGTGAGACTTATCAAGGCACCTATAAATTTACAATAGAAATGTTTCTTACGATTTTAGTTTTTCCAACAGCATTACTGCAGGCTAATGCCTTAATAGCATTAAAGATGGAACGTAAAGACATGCTAATAAATATAGTCAGTTTTCTGTTTTATTTATTATTCTGTTTTACTGGGCTGTACTTTGAAAAATCATTATCTGTTGTGAATCTTTCTATATTCATCTCTTGGATAATCTTTCATTTAATTCAAAACTATTTCCTTATTAAAAGGTCTATAGTCACCCTGCGTTTCGCACTAGTTGGATATTTATCTACCATACTTCTTATTTTAGGTTATACCTCTGCTTCTGGATACCTAAATAAATATTTTGTTTTCGCTTTGTTTTGGCTCAGCTTGGGCATATTCGTGCTGTTTAATTTTAAGAAATTAAAAAAAAATATTTTTTAAATATGTCAAAAACACATTTTAACAAGGGTCTTAAAAATATTTTAATGCTTCATGGAGGAGCTGACCTTTATGGAGGTAGTAAAATTCTATTACAAACGGCTAAAATTTTATTTAAAAATGGGTTTAACGTAATAGTAGTAGTAGATTCTGAAGGACCCTTAATTAATGAACTTGAAAAGGAAGGGATAATCGTATTAATTGCTGAACTAGGTATTCTAAGACGCAGATATTTTAATCCACGTGGATTAATTAACCGCGTTAAAGCTTTGTTTCAGTCAAGGAAATTTTTGACAGATTTAATCTTAAAACACCAGATTGATTTAGTGTATTCAAATACTACAAGCGTATTAATTGGTTGTTACGTTGCTAAAAAAAGAGAGCTACCCCATATATGGCACATTCATGAAATCATTAAGAATCCTAGATTCTTTACTAAGTTCATCAGTTGGCATCTTAATAAGTTTGCAGATAAAATTATCGTTGTTTCAGAAGAAGTAAGAAAGCATTGGAATCAACAAGTCGACAATTCTAAAATAATAACCATTTACAATGGATTGGATTATTCTAACTATTTAAATTCAACTTCAGTATTACGTAAAGAACTTGGTATTTCCAAAGAAAAGGTAATCATTGGAATGATTGGAAGAGTAAATCTATGGAAAGGGCAGAAATATTTCTTGGAAATGGCTGCAAAAATTGTCCAAAAATACCCGCAAAGTGTTTTCATTTTGGTAGGTGATGCCTATCCAGGATATGAATATTTGTATGAAGAAATTAATTTATTTATTAGAAACAATCAACTAGAAGCTAGTACCTATAATTTAGGTTACCGTACAGATGTTCCATTTTTATTGGCAAGCTTTGATTTATTTATACTTCCATCCATCGAGCCTGATCCATTGCCAACAGTTGTGCTTGAGGCAATGGCAAGCTCAAAGCCAGTGATTGCAACTGCCCATGGTGGCGCATTGGAAATGGTTTTGAACAACACAACAGGTATTCATATTCCATGGGACGATGCCTCTGAAGCTATTAGTAGGTTTGAATGGTTGATAGAGGATAAGATACAAAGACAAGTAATGGGAGAAAACGCAAAGACTAGAGTACTCTCTAGCTTTTCTCAAGAAGAGTATGAAAAAAACATTATAAATCTAATATCATCATCTTTAAGATGAACATATAACATGTCGAAAATATCAATAATCGTTCCTGTTTATAATAAAAGTGAATTCATCAAATCTTGCTTAGAATCGATTCTAGCTCAAACACACAAAGATTTTGAACTTATCGTTATCAATGATGGCTCAACAGACAATAGCGGTGAAATAATAGAGGCTCTCGCGGCAATAGATGACCGCCTAATTGTAATTAGTCAAATAAATGCTGGGGTATCCGCAGCCAGAAATGCTGGTCTAGAAATTGCTTCAGGAGATTTTATTGGATTTGTAGATGCTGATGATTTTATTGAAAAAGACATGTACGCTCTTTTATTAAAAAATATTTATAAACAAAATGCGGATATATCTATTTGTGGGGTAACTCGGATTTTACCAAATACTGCGGAAGTTTTAACAGGAATTACAAAATTCGAAGTTTATAACCAAGACCAAGCATTAACTAAGTTTTTTGGGGGCAAAATACTATTAAGTAGTTATGAAAAATTATTCAGGAAAGATTTGTTCAATGATCTGAGATATAGAACATCTATCTCTTTATACGAGGATGCACTTTATAATTTTAAAGCCTTGATGAGAGCTAAAAAAATTGTTTTCGACAGTTCATTAAAATATAAGTATGTAATAAGGGATAATTCTGAGAGTATGTCTTCCTTCGGTCCCAAGTACCTCGATATTACTTTTGTTAGTAAAGAGATTTTAAATTTAACTAAGGTTCATTTAAAAAATCATTTAGAGGAGGCCAAAAGTTTTGATTTTAATACAAACATGTTCGTTTTAAACTTAATAATTTTAAATAACGATAAAATACAGTACAACTTAATTACGTCTAATTTAAAAAAGTATAATACTTTTTATAAAAAGGCAAGAGGTATTAAAAACCGTTATAGAAAAGGTTACGCTCTATTTTTAATATCCCCAAAACTTTATGCCCTTGTCTTAAAAACTTATGCATTTTTAATAAAATCAGAGCATAATCAAAGAAAAAGTAAATGAAAAAATAGTGGCATGAATAAAAATATATTTCAGGACTGGAAGTGTAATGATGGAAATCTTAAAGGACGACTAGTAATGATTTCTTATCGTTTGGCTCACGCTATTAGAAGTCACTGGTATTTTATTTTTTTAGGTTTTCCATTTTTGATATTTTATAGATTTTTCATAGAGTGGATGCTTGGTATTGAAATCCATTGGAATGCAAAAATCGGCAAATCAATGCACTTAGCACATGGTCAAAGTACGGTATTGAATGGTGGCGCAAGTATCGGAAATTACTGTACATTAAGGCATTGCACTACAATCGGCCACAAAGACGGAATGCTCTCAAAACCGCCGGTTATTGGTGACAATGTCAATATTGGAGCTAATGTTTGTATTATTGGTAATATAAAAATTGGCGATAATGTTATTATTGGTGCTGGTAGTGTTGTTGTTAAAGATGTGCCATCAAACTGCACAGTTGTTGGTAACCCCGCCAAAGTGTTGACTTTTTCTCGATAAAAATTAAATATGAAAAATTATTTCAAACAAATTAAATTAAGATTTGTCGGTTGGGATACTACTGATGTTTTTATTACACTTATCACAATCGCAGCTTATGTAATTCGTGGAACATATCAACGATTTTATTTTAATAATGCCCGTGGGTTAGTGATGGTAGGAAAGGGTGTGACCCTTCGATATTCTAATCATCTGCTTGCTGGTAAAGATTTAATTATTGAAGAATATGCTGAAGTTAATTGCTTGTCAACAAGAAATGTTACCCTAGGTGATAGGGTAACAATCGGAAGGAACGCTATTATCCGCCCTTCTAATTCTTATGGCGGTCCAATTGGTGAGGGTATGAAAATAGGTAATAACTCAAATATTGGTGCTTATAATTATGTAGGTTGTTCAGGCTTTATAGATATAGGAAACGATGTAATGATTGGACCTAGAGTTGGTCTATATGCTGAAAACCATAATTTTAGTGACACAAATATTCCCATTAAAGACCAAGGAGTAACGAAAAAATTTATAAAAATTGAAGATGATTGTTGGATAGGTGCAAATGTAATTATTGTTGCCGGCGTAACTATAGGAAGGGGTTCAGTGGTAGCAGCCGGTAGTGTGGTAACGAAAGATGTTCCGCCTTATTCAGTTGCTGCCGGATCACCTTCTAGCATTTTAAAGAAGCGGAAATAATTAATAAAATTTGATTTATGAATATTGCTATAATAGGTACGAGAGGTATTCCAAATTATTATGGAGGCTTCGAACAATGTGCCGAATATCTTTCAGTTGGCCTAGTCAGAAAAGGTCATAAGGTAACAGTCTATAACTCACATGCTCACCCTTATAAAAAATCCAAATGGCGGGGAGTTCATATTATTCATTGTAGGGATCCAGAAAACAAAATAGGTACAATAGGACAATTTATCTATGATTTTAATTGTATACGGGATTTAGGAAAGCGTAAGTATGACATTGTATTGCAACTTGGTTACACAAGTAGTTCTGTTTGGGGTAGACTGATGCCTAAAAAAACTATTGTTACCACTAATATGGATGGGCTAGAATGGAAGAGATCAAAATATTCGAAGGAAGTAAAAAAATTCCTATTATATGCAGAAAAATTAGCTGTCAAGTTCAGTGATTACTTAATATCTGATTCTATTGGAATTCAAACATATTTGAATGAAAAATATAAGGTTAAATCTACTTTCATTCCTTATGGGGCAAATCTAGTTGAAGAAGTAAATGCTATAACGCTAGAAATATATAATTTAAAAACTTTTAGTTATGATTTGATCATAGCTCGATTAGAGCCTGAAAATAATATAGAAACAATTCTCGATGGCTTTGAAATATCCGGCGTGAAGCGGAAAATATTAGTTGTAGGTCGTCATACTAATACCTTTGGGGAGTATCTTAAAGAAAAGTTTAAAAATCATTCAAATATAATTTTTGCCGGTGGAATTTACGATATAAACAAATTGAACGACCTTAGGCATTTTGCGAATTTATACTTTCATGGCCATACCGTTGGTGGTACTAACCCCTCTCTTCTTGAAGCAATGGCTTCCAATAGTTATATTTGTGCACACAAAAATCAATTTAATGCATCTGTATTAGACAATAACGCTCTATATTTCGAAAATTCAGAAAATATTGCCTCAATTCTTCAGATGAAAATCGATTCAAAAGTTAGAGAATTGAGTATTTCTAATAATCGAAAAAAAATTGCCTCAGTATATTCTTGGGCCGGGATTATCGATTCTTACGAAAAACATTTTGAAGAGATAATTAATAATAAGATTTATCAGGATAATATAAATGCTTGAATTAAGAATTGGATTGACAAGGCAAGCTTTGAAACTATCATCTGCCCAATTCCAATTCCAATTCCGAAATACCAATACCGCCCTCTTAAAAGTTGGTCTAGTGATAGGAGAAGAGAGAGCTCAAGCCCTCGATTAGCCAATCGCATAAAAGCGCCCGCCTTTATCAAAATCGATATTTAAGGATTAAAAATAGGTTGCGATCTCAATTAGAATTAAAATTTGTCAAATGATATTAACATTCGAAATTGAAATGTGGCTAAAGATATCGATACTAACAGGTTAGTAGAATAAAGCTTTTAATACGCTTTCTCTTCCCCTAACAACGCGTTCACCAAAGTTTGGCCAATGATGCGTATATCCATGCTCAAGCTCCATTTTTCAACGTAGAAAATATCCAATTTTGTTCGGTTTTCAATATCGGCCTTTTGTGCAATTTCACCGCGATAGCCCTTGATCTGTGCCAGACCGGTTATGCCCGGCTTCACAAAATGCCGTACTAGGTATTTGTCGATGGAGACCTCATAATCTTGGGTATGCAGTTCCATATGGGGCCTTGGGCCTACAACGCTCATCTCGCCCAGAAAAACGTTGAAGAACTGTGGCAACTCGTCAATGCTGGTCTTTCGTAATATCCTCCCTATACGCGTAATGCGCATGTCATTTTTGGTTGCCATTTTGGAGTCCGATGCGCTGTTCGGTCGCATGGACCTGAATTTGTAGCACCAAAAAACTTTTCGCTTAAAACCATGTCTTTTTTGTTTGAAAAACAAAGGCCCTGGTGATTCGAGCTGCATCGCGATATATAACAACGGCATAAGCCAAGATAACAAGCCCACAATCACAAAAGAAGAAAATAAAATATCGAACGTACGCTTAACCAGCCGCCCATATTCAGTATCCAAGGGTACCTCACGTAAATTGAGTACGGGTATATTTTCATAGAGCTCTATGGTCATGGCCCGTGAATAAATTTCCTTATTGTCGGGTATTATCTTGACCTTTATCAGATTATTGTCCGCAAAGTTGATGAGATTCCTTAGCTCTTCGCGGTTGAAGTTTGCGGCCGCACAATATATTTCATCGATATCGTTTTCAAGAATGTACAAAAAGCTGTCCATTACCGGTCCCAAATAACCGGGGTTTTTAGATTCGCGGTCATCAAAATAGCCCATGTACCGATACCCTAATTCCGGAGCATCGAAGAATTCAATAATCTTGTTAAGATTGGCATCCCTACCCAAAACCACAACATTAACGAAATTACCGCCTTTGATCCTATACTGTCGCCTAAACCAAAAGAAGATAACGCGGTACCATGTAAGGCATAGACAAAGAAGCATGTAGACAAAAAGTTGATATTCCAAAGACTGGAAATTAGTTTGGGTAACACCAAATAAAGCAAAGTAAGCCAGACCGTAAATCAGGTAAAGCTGAAACATTTTGTGGACATTCGTCATAAAGCGCTCCTTACGACCTTTTGGATAATATCCGAGACCGTAGGTAATCAGTAGCCACGAAATATTAAAATGAAGAATATTATAGAAATTGAAATAACTTTCAGGGGTAAGTACGGCCAGAATACCATTAATGATTCCGAGATGGATCACAATCGATATAGGGGTAATCAAGTCTGACCTTTTAGCTAAACTCATTGCAATTGTTCAAAAATTCTCTACTAATTAAATCACGTAGCGCAGCTTACTTCTTTTATAGGTCAAAAGTTTAAAACCGCCACCGGCATACCTATAATTTACAATATCAATTACGCTGTTTGCACTGAAAACAATACATTTTAGGTTTTGGAAATTTTAAGAAATGTGTTTTTTTGACAACGTACAAAGATATACATAAGAGAACGTACGGACAACTGAAATGTTAAAATATTCATAAGGTACGATGTGGATTGCCTAAATGAAAGCACCTATCATTTTGTGTGAGAAAAAGCAAATGAAAGTGAAAGTTTCAGTCTATTGCAATGGGTATAGTGTAGGTAAAAGTGTATTCCCAAAAGCGAAATTAGAGGTACAGTTTATTTAGTAGTGTATATGAAGCTACGGATCGAGTATGTACTTCCTCTTTTTTATTTCAAATACTTTTCCACAAAGCCTTCCTTATAGGCCCGTCCGATAGGTACATGGGTATCCGCTTCAAAGTAGATGCGATTACCGGAGACCTTTGTAATATTCGTTGTGTTCACGATAAAGGATTTGTGAATCTGTACGAACTGGCCATTGTCAAGGGTTTGTAACCAATGCCGTAACGAATGTGAGGTAAGGTATTTTTTATCCTCCGTACAGATTTCGGTATAGTCAGCTTCCGATTGAATAAAGCGAATTTTCGAAACCTGAATTTTCAAGTGCTCGTATCCCGATTTTACAAAAAGTATTTCTGGAATCGATTTTGAACCGATGGCCGATTCAATCAGGTTTGGTTCGCTAGTTGCTGTAGGGACTTTATTGACGGCTTTTACAAAACGTTCGAACGAGAAGGGTTTCAGCAGATAATCCACTACGTTCAGATCGTAACTTTCTAAGGCATAGTCAGAAAATGCGGTGGTCAAGATAACATGGGGGGGGTCCGAAATGGTTTTTAAAAAATCGATACCCGAAATCTTGGGCAAATGAATGTCCAGAAAAATCAGATCGATAGCTTCCGATTTTAAATAGTCCATAGCTTTTAAAGCATCCGCAAACGTAGCCATCAGCACCATATTTTCCATTTCCCCAATGAATTTCTGCAAAACGCGCTGTGCTGGGGGCTGGTCCTCAATTATAAGACATCGTATCATGGCATGTACTGGTTTAATTGAATTTCCAGTTGTACATTATAAAGCGATTCCGTTTCTGAAATGAACAGTTGATGTGCATTCGGATAGATAAGCTCCAAACGTTTTTTGACATTTTCCAAACCGATGCCGTGCGAAAGGTCGTTAGTGTTCGTGAGTGGCCTGAACGAGTTGCTGCAGTCAAATTGTAACAAACCACTTTCGGTAACATCGATACCAATGTGTATGTCTATATCTTCCGATTGGCTAGCCGTACTGTGTTTAAAGGCATTTTCGACAAATACCGACAAAATTAAGGGAGCAATTCGATACCCCTCTCCTATGTTTTTGGTGTGGAACGTCACGGTACCCCTTTCCTCAATCTGCAGCTCGTTCAATTGGGTAAAGTTTTTCAGGTGTTCCAATTCCTTGGGAAGCGCTACATAATCCTCTTTACAATCATACAGCATATAGCGCAACACAGATGATAATTCCAGAATGATGGAAGGGGTTTTCGGCGAATTATCGATGGCGTACGAGTACAGGTTGTTGAGATTGTTGAACAGGAAATGCGGGTTGATCTGCGATTTTAAAAATTGCAGTTCGCTTTCCTTGACCGAGCTACGCAGTTGTTCGACCTCCCGCTGTTTGGTAGAGGCGTCCCAGGCGAATTTGAAACCCGCTAAAATGGTTATGACGGGTAAAACATCCAAAAGGCTGTAAACCACCCCGGGAAAATGTTTGCCTCGGGTGTCGGGGTAATAGATGCGTTCAAGTACAAGCTCTTCTACAGCGATGAGTAGCCCAACCATTATAGCCACATAGAAAAAGAACTGCAGGTATTTTTTACGGTAGAAAAAGTGTGGAAGTAAGACATAATTGATGACTAGCGCACCCAAGGCGTAGTTGAGAAAGGCCACCACTTTAAACTCATGAATTTGGGGCTGGTTTCGGTCAAAGGAAAAAAATAGGAATAGCACGATGTGCAGCAATAGCTGAAACATAATTTCCCTGGTCGTACTGGAGAAAGAAAAACCTTTGGATGCCATGGTATAAAAGTAGCATATTACGACAAGGTGCTTTTATGAAAATCCGGTCATCGACAGATTTGAATAGGTCAACGTCGCAAGCTTATATTTTTGTCGTTTACAAGCCTAAGTATGTCGTTTACGGAAAATGAAAACCCGTTCCCTAAAAATGGTACATCTTTGACTTATAAATGATGAATCAATTTTGACTATGAAGAACATACTTTTCCTGATGTTGTTCGGGACGCTTTTTTTAAGGATGGATGTACTTGCTGCCCAAGATGAAACCACAACTATAACCGGAACCGTTAGTGACTCAAACGGAACGCCAGTGGAATTCGCCACCGTATTAGTCGGTAATCCTGCCGACAAAAAACCGATTACCGGAACGACTACGCTCGAGGACGGTAGTTTTGTTTTAGAAACCGATGCTACCGATTTTTATATTGAGTTCAGTTTTATGGGTTTTAGTTCAAAGATCATCGAAAATCCTAAAAGTGTTGACGGTACAATCGATTTGGGTACCGTAACCCTAACCGAAGATTCCCAACAGTTGGATGAGGTAGTGGTAGAGGGGCAGGTTTCACAGACGGAATTTAAGTTGGATAAGCGGGTCTTCAATGTAGGTGCCGATTTGAGCAGTACAGGCGCAAGTGCCTTGGAAGTATTGAATAATGTACCCTCGGTCAACGTTAGCATCGAAGGGGCGGTCAGCCTGCGCGGTAGTCAGGGAGTTCAGATGTTGATCAATGGAAAGCCTTCGGTGATAGCGAACGAACAAGGTGGCGCCTTGGGTACGCTGACGGCCGATATGATCGAGCGTATCGAGGTGATTACCAATCCATCCGCCAAGTATGATGCGGAGGGAACATCTGGCATCATCAATATCGTTTTAAAGAAGGATGAAAAGAAAGGACTGAACGGTTCCGTAACCTTGAATACGGGTGTGCCGAATAACCATAGTTTGGGCCTTAGCCTGAACAAGCGCACCGAAAAGTTCAACCTGTTCAGCCAGTTGGGTTTCGGCCGCAGAACCTTCCCTAGCGACAATGAGACCGAAAACCGGAATTTGGTGGACAATACGTACATTACGAGCGTAGGTGAGAGCGATAAGAACGAAACTTTTTTTAACCTTATCCTCGGTACGGATTACCACATCAACGATTACAATGTGCTTACCCTATCCGGAAATTTTGCCTATGAGTGGGAAAAGGAAAATTCCGATGCTCTTTTCAGCACCTTCAATTCTGGAAATGCCATAACCGATGCTTTTAACCGTAAAGAACTTACCACAGCCACCAATCCGAAGTATTCGTATGAAATGCAATACAAAAAGGATTTCGAGGGCAATGAAGATCAATCCCTATTGATCAGTGCTACAGGTAACCTTTTCGCCAAAGACCAAACCTCCGACTTTACAAATACGGTTAGCTTGGGCGATGGCGACGACATGCAACAGCAGACCCGTACCGACTTCGGTCAGGCCGATTACACCTTCAAACTAGACTATACCCATCCATGGGCCGAAACCTATACAATCGAAACGGGAGCCCAATACCAGATCAGCGATGTGGAGAACGATTTTGCCATCAGTAATTTTGATGGTGCCAGTTTTGTGGAAGATCCTGACCTGACCAATGTGTTCGAATGGGTACAAAAAGTATTGGGTGTCTATGGTACGGCGGCGTATGAGGGCGATAAATGGGGCATGAAATTGGGCGTGCGGTTTGAAGACACTGACTTACGTACGCTGTTGCAAGACACCAATGTAAGTAACAACCAGAAATACAATAATTTCTTTCCAAGCGGACATACATCCTACAAGGTAAATGATGATATTTCGTTGCAGGCCGGCTATTCCAAGAGAATATTCCGTCCACGGCTATGGGATCTCAATCCGTTTTTCAACATCCGAAACAATTTTAATATCCGTACCGGTAATCCAAATCTGCAACCGGAGTTTACCGATAGTTACGAACTGACCAGTATCTATAAACTGGGCAAGGTTTCGATGAACCTAGGCGTGTTCTATCGCCATACCGAAGATGTGGTGGAACGTGTCGTTGCTTTTGAGGATAATGTAAGCATATCCCGTCCGGAAAATATTGGAATCAACAATACCACGGGAATCGAGTTCAATGCAAAATATATACCCTCTAATACCTTGTCGTTTACCAATGATTTTAATTTTAGCCATTTTGTCCGCATTGGTGCTTTCGAAGGTACATCCTTTGATTTCAACGGCAATCAATGGTCTACCCGATTGACCGGAAAACTTAAATTGCCGGCTGATATCGACCTTGAGCTGACCGGAAACTATCAATCTGGCTTTCGCACCCTGCAGCAAGAAATCTCCGAAAATCTGTTTATGGATTTTGGTGCTCGAAAGAAAATTTTTAAGGGCAAGGCTATTTTAAACCTAAGCGTTCGCGATGTGTTCGCGTCCCGCATCCGTGAAAGCATAACCAGCCAGCCTGAGTATTATCTAAGGGATTTTAGCCAACAGGGCAGATTTATTACTTTTGGCGTCAGTGTCGGTTTCGGTAAGGGCGAAGCGATGGAATTTTCAGGACAAAAACATTTTTAAGGACACTACAAAACACCATAAAATTTCGGTCAAAATTTAGGATATTGCCCAAAAGTATAGGTAATAAAACAATCTAAAATAGGCGATAGTCCATCAGTAAAAGTGTATAAGGGCAATAGATTTATAAAATTAATAAGCATCAACATACAACTACTAAAACAAGTAAAACATGGATCGTAAGGGAAGACAAAAGACAACGGGTTTTTATATGCGTATTGTGCATCGATACTTGGGCTTTTTTCTGGCGGGCATCATGGCGATGTACGCTATTAGTGGCATAGTCTTGATTTTTAGGGATACCGATTTTCTAAAACAAGAAACAGCCTACGAAAAACAACTGGCGCCGAACATCAAGGCCGAAAACTTAGGCAAAGCTCTCGAAAAAGGACGTTTCAAGGTGGATAAGGAAGAAAATGGTATCCTGTATTTCCAAGGGGGCACCTATAATCAGAAATCAGGCTTGGCCGCCTATACCGAAAAAAAATTACCGGTAGTTTTAGACAGCATGACCAAACTGCATAAAGCGAACACCGGCAGGCCCTTGTTCTTCTTGAATATTATTTTCGGGCTTTCCCTTTTATTTTTCGTCATTTCATCGTTTTGGATGTTCTTGCCGCATACGTCAGTCTTTAAAAAAGGATTGTATTTTGCCCTCGGTGGATTCCTCTTAACCCTGATTTTGATTTTCGTATAATTCCGTATCTTAAGGCTTTGGAAGAAATTTGAACTAAATAACACGATCACATATGAAAGAGATAAAAAAAGAGGACATCAAACAAGAAGTATTCGACCTGTACGATGATTACGCGCACAATCGAGTCAATAGACGCTTGTTTCTAGACAAGTTGTCGACCTATGCCGTAGGGGGACTTACCGTGGGTTCGTTGCTTAGCTTTATTTCTCCGGATTATGTAAAGAAAATTCAGATCAAGCAAGATGATGACCGTCTTACTTCGGAATATATCAATTACGAATCCCCTGAAGGTGGCGGAACGATAAAGGCATTGCTTTCCAAACCTGCGGATGCGGAAGGAAAACTCCCAGGCATCATCGTGGTACATGAAAACCGTGGTCTCAATCCGCATATTGAGGATGTTGCCCGACGGGCGGCGCTAGCCGGATTTATCTCCCTAGCCCCTGATGCCCTTACCCCCTTGGGCGGTTATCCCGGTAATGACGACGATGGTAGGGAACTACAAAGTAAACGCGACCGTGACGAGATGTTGGAGGATTTTATTGCCGCCTTTGAACATTTGAAATCCCATCCCGATTGTACGGGGAAAGTGGGTGTCGTCGGATTTTGTTTCGGAGGATGGATATCGAACATGATGGCGGTAAAAGTGCCGGACCTGGCTGCGGCGATTCCCTTTTATGGAGGCCAACCTACGGAAGATATCGACAAAATCAATGCCCCTCTACTATTACACTTCGGCGAACTTGATACAAGGGTAAACGAAGGTTGGCCGGCGTACGAGGCAGCTTTAAAGGAGAATAATAAGGAGTATACGGCTTACATGTACAAAGATGCGAACCACGGTTTTCATAACGATACTACACCGCGCTACGATAGGGAAGCCGCTAAACTGGCTTGGCAGCGCACCATTGATTTTTTCAAGGAAAACCTAGCTTAACATATCTAGTTTAATTAAAAGCAGAAGGTGCCGGAATACGGCACCTTCTGCTTTTTATGAGGTTATAGTTTCCGTATCCAAAAACAAGACCTGGATTCCATCATTCCAGTTGGTTGCAAAGATGCTATATACCGCTTCCTATAGCTACAATCGGCAGCACAAATTCCCAATACCTGTGAATGTGGCGTATAGCGCTATAGCCTCATCAAAGAACATTTGACGAGGCTTAGACTGACCGAGAAGGTCGATAGCGTGCTTTCATTTATCGGTTGGTATCGATTCTAGTATCTAGGTCCTTCTCGTCGGATTCATATAGCAGTTTTAAAAGTCAGCACAAATCCTTGGCGTCTACCTATTTGTTTTCTAATCTTATATTCGTTAAACCAGCCGAAAATTCATTTCTATTGACTGAAGGAATTCAGTACTTTTAAAAACAACAAAAGTTTAGTTTTTTCCCTTTATTCAATGGGATGCCGATTTGAAGTCTTTTGGTAAGCCCTAATTTTAATTTAGGCAGGTAACATCACAATAAGAATGAATACAATATAAAAGGATGGCGCAAATTAAAAACAGTTCAAAATTTACATTGGTAGTGGTAATGCTGGCCCTACTTTTCAATTCCTGTAGTGATAAAGTCAAAAAATCGCCTGTAGCAAGAAGCTCTCCTTGGGATAAAATGGATGAAATAATTAACAGTATCAGCGAACCTCAATTTCCTAATAAAACCTTCAATGTATTGGATTACGGTGCAGTAGGGGATGGTAAGGCCGATAACACGGTGGCCTTCAAAAAAGCGATTACACAGTGCTCGGATGCAGGGGGCGGTATGGTTTTAGTTCCGAAGGGCACATATGCTACCGGGCCCATCCATCTGAAAAGCAATGTGAATTTTCATCTACAAGAGGGTTCGGAACTACGCTTCAGTACCGACCCTACAGCGTATCCTATAGTGCATACCTCATTTGAAGGTATAGAATTGATGAACTATTCGCCCCTGATTTATGCCTACCAACAAAAAAACATCGCCGTAACCGGAAAAGGTATTCTAAACGGGCAGGCCAGCGAACGAAATTGGTGGACGTGGAAGGGCAGCGAAGCCTATGGATGGAAAGTAGGAATGCCTTCGCAATTGGATAGTCTGAACCTTCCTAAATTGATGGAAATGGCTGAGAATGGCGTTGCAGTTTCCGAACGAATTTTTGGCGAGGGATATTTTTTAAGGCCCAATTTGTTCGAACCCTTTGAGTGCAGTACGGTGATGATGCAAGGTGTGACGATTAAAAATGCCCCTTTCTGGGTCATACATCCGATAAAATCGAATAGGGTAATTATTGACGGTGTCACGGTTGACAGCCATGGACCGAACAATGACGGTTGCGACCCAGAATATTGCAAAGACGTACTTATAAAGAATTGCACTTTCAATACCGGTGATGACTGTATCGCCATAAAATCGGGTAGGGATGCCGATGGGCGCAGAGTGGGTACCAAAAGTGAAAACATCGTGGTTCAAAATTGTCGCATGATAGATGGCCATGGGGGAGTGGTCATGGGTAGTGAGATTTCTGCAGGGGTTAGCAATGTCTTTGTTGAAGACTGTGTTATGGATAGCCCAAATCTAGAACGTGTCATTCGTATCAAGACCAATTCAAGAAGGGGCGGTCTGGTCGAAAACGTTTATGTTCGAAACCTTGAGGTCGGACAGGTGAGTGAATGTGTCCTAAAAATTAATATGTTTTACGGAATCTATGAAAATCAGACCGGGAAATTTATACCTGAGGTAAGAGATATACATTTATCAAATATCAAAGTCAAAAACGGAGGCCAATTCGGAATTTTGGCCAAAGGATACGAAGCCTCCCCGATTAACAATATCACGTTAAAGGATGTAACTATTGACAAGGTAGAGACGCCCTATTCGATGGAAAATGTAACTAATGTCGATTTTATCAATACACGAGTAAACGGGGATATACTAGAGGATGTTGACTTTTAGCCCTGCTCGCAAGCCAAAATGGTATACCAATAGGTAGTTAAATGGAATAGTATTAAAATTCATTCCGGGGCACCGTCCAAACCTACTTAGCAGGTGGAGGCCCTTTTCTTTTAGGCATAACCAAACTGTCAGCGGGATAATTATTCTTGAGAAAGGCCATTTGGTTCTCGGCCCAATCCATTATTTTTTTACGTTGGTCTTCGCTGAGGTCCGCTTCCGGATGAAGACCCAAATAGGTATAATCTACCAGAGGCATTTCTTTCTCTTCCACCATTTCTATAGTCTCCTCGAACTTGTGGTTCTGTATGGCAATGGGCATTTTTGTAAATTCTGAAAAATTCAAATGTCTTTTGCCATCTACAACATGTTCATTGAGCCACCAGGCAACCGGCTGTACATTGGCATACCAAGGGTATTCCGTTTTGTTCGAATGGCAATCATTACAGGAAACCTGTAACAGGTGATTGACATCTTCGGGAACCTGATATTTCTTAGAAATAGCATAGGTGAGGTCATTGGAATCATTTTTTTCGGGTCGAATGAACTGTATACTAATCAGCACAATGCCCAGACCGATAAGAATTTTTTTAAGCATAATTTATTGTATTCGGTTAAAGTACCTCTTTAAATGTTGTTAGACCTTTTAGCGGTTACCTAAATTTTGAGACTCTTTCATCTGCAACAACCCCATTCCAATTCATCCCAAAGGCAAAATCGTAGGCATGGCCTTCGGAATCTATATAGGCTTTCATGTCAAAAGGTACATCTTCGGCCTGTTTCTCGACTTCCGTCATATTCTCGGGCATTTGCATCGGTAGCAATGCAGAAGGTTCTGCCCTTCCCGAAATAATATCGAACAATGCCTGATCTTGTACTCCAAAATTCAACAGCAGGGCCGAGGCATCCTTTTCGATTTCAGTAAAGACCATAGGGTTCGTGGTGGTCACAGAAACCAAAACGGGTTTTCCTTTCATTTTCGCTTTGGTTTCCGAAACCAATTTCGCATCTGTACTGTTCGCCGTGGTGGTCGATTTGTTCTTGTATCCCCTATCGGTGAAATCTTATAAGGGATCACCGCCCGCTATGCTTTTATCACGTGCTTCCGTAGCTTTATAATCACCGTATTGTAGACTTATGGGAATGTACCCATTGCCCCCTTTTTCTACATCCGCCTTGTCATAACCGATGCTAGCACTAGGGTTTTGGATAAAGACAAGGGCCATATCGGCCTCATCGGGATTCTCGTTAATTGTAAAGTATTTCTTTGCGAGCTCCATATTCACGGGATAGTCGGTAGAGGCAGGACTTTCAACACCCAAAAAGTTACGGCTTGCAGGTACAAAACGTTTCGGAATGTAAACCGTTTTCAGTTCATCGACCGGCAATGCGTTGTTGGCATTCTTCAACATAACGACCGATTTCAATTGGGTCTCATATCCCGATTTCATAAATTCGGGCTTGCCAACGATGGCTTTGGTTTCCGAAGGGGTTACATATGGATTTTCAAAGGCACCGACCCTAAAAATATTCTTCAAAAGGCGTACCGCCGATTGCTCCATTCTCGCTCGCATCTGAGTTTCCCCAAGTTCTTTTACGCCCATTGCATAGGCTTCCAAAACGGGCTTAACATCATTGTTTCCGCCAAATTGGTCGACGCCTGCCATCAAAAGTTTATAATGGCGTTCCGCAATACTTAAATCTTCAACGCCCCATGATTTGCCATCGACGAAAACATCCATGACCTTATGGTCGCCCGTTACGCTCCAATCGGTACAGACCACACCGTCATAATTGTATTTGTCTCTCAGTAGGTCTGTAATTAGGTATCTGTTGTAACTATTGCCTACATTTTCGCCATTCTTTGTATCCTGATTCCAAGAAATCGTATAATAGGGCATCACTGCCGATGCCATTTTCGTTGGTCCTGATAGTGTAAAGGCACCTTCCGTAAAGGGAATTAGATGGGCATCAAAGTTGTTGCCAGGGTAAACGGCAAATTTACCGGCGCCATAATGCGCATCCCTTCCGGCTTCGCCAGAGCCGCCACCCGGCCAATGCTTGACCATGGCGTTCACACTGTTGAATCCCCAGCCGTCGGTAATTTCATCAGCAGCATCGGATGTCTGGAAACCATCGCAATAGGCCTGTGCCATAGCGGCGGATAGTTTGGGACTCTCGCCAAAGGTACCGTTGAATCTGGCCCATCTGGGTTCTGTGGCGATATCGACCTGTGGAGAAAGGGCTGTAGTAATACCTAATGCCCGGTATTCGGTAGCGGCGATATTTCCGAACTGGCGAACCAATTCAGGGTCGAAGGTGGCGGCCATGCCTAAAGAGCTGGGCCACATTGAAATCTCCCCTCCGGCCGCAGCATCATATTCCGCTTTGGCCCTCGTGCCATGTCGGGGATCGGAACTGTTATTGGCCGGAATGCCCAATCCCGTACCTTCGCAAAAGGCCTGTAACTTGTTGTTCCATTTGGCGGCAATTTCAGGGGATTGTACCGTAGTCACCAAAACGTGGCGCAGATTGTCTTCTTCCAAAAATTTGCGTTGCTGGTCGGTCAGGTCGGAAGCATCAGTTTGCCCTTCCTCGTACGGTTTCCCATCGTAGGTTCCCGCAAAATAGCCGCCCGGTCTTGCGGGAATAGATTGGTGGCCACTGTACAGCATCAAACCCGCAATCTGTTCCACGCTCATTTTCGAAGCCAGATCTTTCGCCCGCTCGTCTGCCGACAAACGCCAATCTTCGTAGGGATCCAATGCTCCGCTTTTGTTCAGGTCTTTAAATGCAAACCCGTCCACCGTTAATAGGCTAACGCCTAAATTTGGGTGATACTCCAGCGAAGCACCATCCGTATTGTTGACCTTTGTAAATTCCGCTTGCTTTTCTTCGGTATAGCGTGGCTCTGTTTTACAGCTTACCGCCAATAGCATCAAGACCATTCCAATATGATAAGTTGAAATGTAAGGCGAAGTACTCCATTTATTTTTCATTATGATGTGCTATTAGGGGTTAGCGGCAAGCTCAAAAAGTTCCTTATCCAACTGCGGTTTTACCTCACAGCTGGTGTCAAAATGCATCGTAGCCGTGTTGGAACTATTGTATTTCGGCCATTCCGGTAAGCCAGCATGGTTCGGATTTCCGGTTTTGGCAAAATTGATCCAAGCTTGGCTCATGGTATCGGCGAGCACAAAGGCTTCTTCTCCACCTCCCGTCATTTGGTTGGCCCGTTCTATGTTATCAAATACAAAGGGAAGTTCCATACAATGGAGCGCTTTATACTTACCGTTGAAGACGGGTGATTGCCAAGTGAAAAGATACATGTACACAGGCGCACCGCCTGATACTGCAGATTTGTCATTGGCCTGCAATACGGCGCCCGGCCGAAACATAGTGTCTACATCCAAAAGGTCTTTCGCTGCTTTATCTGTGGGGTAGGCCTTTCGCACCGCTTTGATATAAGCGTCCGATTTGTCTTTCCACTGTGTTTTGATATGCGTGAGAATTTCCTCTTCGGATGCATCGACAAATTGCATATTGGCAAAGGGTGCAAACTCATTTTTAGTGGTTCCGATAAGCAACGGAATATCTTTGGATAGTTCAAAGGCTTCTTTTGAAAAGAGTCCGTAGGGTAGGTCGGTACCATCTCGGCTCGGTCCCCAACTCAATCCGAAGCCCACCGGAGGTTTACCCTCTGCCTTCATTTTGTCCGCTACGGTATTCAAGGCTTTCGTACCGGCCGCGCTTAGGGTTTCAAAAGGAATGGTCTGAATGCTGTCCACCTGATTTACGGTTAAACCTAGATTGGTCAGTACCTCAGCTGCTATGGCTTGTGTTTCCGCTTTCTCTAACATAGCGGTTCTGAATGATCCACTTTGATTAATGGCCTTTTGAAACAATCCCTTTGCCTTGGGCATGGCCATTAGGGTATTTACCTTTGCTCCACCACCCGATTGGCCAAAGATGGTAACATTGTTCGGATCACCGCCAAAATTTGCAATATTGGTCTTTACCCACTCTAGTGCGGACACCATATCTAAAATACTGTTGTTGGCGGAATTTTTATATTTCTCACCATAAGCAGATAGGTCTAAAAAGCCCAATATGTTTAGGCGATGGTTGATCGAAACGACCACAACATCCCCTTTTTTGCTCAAGTTTGCACCATCGTAAGAGGGCAGTTCCTGACTTGAACCGGCAGTGAATCCCCCACCGTGAATCCAAAAGAGTACGGGTCGTTTTTTACCATCGTCGATACTTGGCGTCCATACATTTACACGTAGACAGTCCTCATTGGTATAGCCCCAATCGTGATCGAAAACAAACTCGGGTTCGTCCTGCACTGAAGTCGTAGGGCTCATCAAAGGGGCAACGGGGCCATATGAGGTGGAACTTCTGATATCTTCCCAAGCATCGGGTTTAGTCGGTGCCTCAAAGCGCTTCGCCTTTGCATACGGGATTCCCTTATAGATATAGGTACCATCCTCAATAAATCCACGAACCTTACCCGATTCGGTGCTAGTTACGGCTACCGTTTCGCCTGTTTCTATTTGTTGCGATAAACCTGTTTGCCCGGTGAGTAACGTAACGAACACGAGTAGTTGAATTGTTATTTTTTTCATTTTAAACAAAAATTACATTCTCTTGTATTTAACTGAAT
>LAZR01000839.1_pt1 | contig 21105 bp, 45 predicted proteins | sample 329461 | NCBI WGS metagenome assembly LAZR01 (sample SAMN03002196, study PRJNA259156) | marine sediment metagenome | biome: sea floor; feature: Hydrothermal impacted sediments; material: marine sediment; isolation source: Loki non-amplified sample from Loki's castle hydrothermal vent sediment ...
AAAATATGAGAAAATTACCAAAGATAATAATACAAGAAGAATTTGAGAAACTTTTAGCTGCAACTTTAAAATTAGAGAAAGAAGCAAAAGGAAAGAATCGAAAACTAAGATTAAAACAATATCGAATTGCAATGCTCTTAGGATTTGAAGCTGGTATGAGGATCTCAGAGATCACTGGATTCAAAGGAGTTTCAAAAAGAACAAATAAACAAGGACAAGTTGTTGTTAAAGAAACCGAAGTTCCAGCATTAACAAAGGATAGGGTTGAAAGTGCTTCTATTCGCATTCTAAGTGGTAAAGGATCCAAAGATAGGATTGTTCCAAGACCAAAGAGGTTAAATCAAACAGCAGTTGATATGTTACCTTTAAAATTGAAAAGAAGGGCATTACAACATTTTATTACAAAACTTGGAGACAAAGTTCTAAAGAAACCAATTTCATTTCATACTTTAAGACATGGATTCGCATCACACTTACTTAATTCTGGAAGACCCATACACGAAGTTCAAATGCTTCTTGGGCATAGTCGTTTAGATACAACAGGAGTGTATCTCCACGCAAATCCAATTAAAGCAATAGAGGGGGCTCGGGATATTTTTTAATATGGAAAGAGAATGTTTAGAATGTGGAGTTGGAAAAATACATCCTAAAGATGATGATTTTTTTCGTTGGGATTGTGATCATTGTGAATGGTGTTTTATAATTCAAGTAGAACCATTTAGGAAAGAAGAATTTGATGAAGGGGTGAAAGAATGAAAACTAATTGCCCTTACTGTAATTATCTGGCAACTGAACACGAGACTTTAGATAATCAAAAGAATCCTAAAGAAGGAGATATAAGTTTTTGTATAGAGTGTGGAGAAGTTAGCCAGTATTCTAAAAATTGTTTAATAAAAGTTGAAGTTGATTCTCTTGATGAATCTACTAAAAAAGAGATTGCAGATATTCAAACTGCTTGGCTAAGAACAAAATCAATTCACAATTTAAAACAAAGAGAAGTGCGAGAATGAATTACGAAAAGAAGTTTAAAAGAGAGGAAAGATGGAATTATGTTTTTATTTGTATTATTCTATTACTTCTTCTTCTTTGGGGATTTGATATTAATGATCATTCAAGATTTAGGAAAGAATTACAAGAATGTAAGGAAGGAAAAGGGATTTATAGATTAGAAGTTGAATGTATTAAATATGATAATAAAGGTTGGATCAATTCTACAACAATAACAACTCACATTCATTCATTTAAATATTATCAAACCTATTCAGACTATAAAGAAATGGTAGAAGGTTATGAAGAATGTGAGGTGCGAGAATGATAAGACAATTGGATACTTCTGTAGGATTAGTAGTTGGAGGGATTCTTGGATGGTTTCATCATAAGTGGTATCTTTGGGTTGTAGCATTCTTAACTCTGATTTTATGGGGATATATGGATCACAAAGAAGAGGTGAGAGAATGATTGATCAAACATGGTTTTGGTTACCTGTACCTTTTATTCTTTTAAGTGTGGCATTGTTTGTAATTTATCAATCGCTTAATGGAGTGCGAGAATGAAAGCCGATAATATTCATGCAATATTATTTTCACTAAGTATTATACTGTTTGTTTATTACATGTATATCGGTTCAGATAATTATAAATTTGCATTAGGAATTATGATTGGTTTGGCTATACAACATACAATTAACGATTTATGTGCAAATAAAAAAACTAAACAACGAGGGAAGAATGATAAATAAAACATACAATCAGCCAATTGTGCAAAGATGAAAAAGAAATTATTGTATCATCCAGATACCAAATTATATGAATTCGATGGAAAGTTTTACGATCTTAAGAAAATAAAATACAAAAAAATTGGGAAAGTAGAGCATGAAGATGTTCATGTATATGAAGAAGTAAATGTAGAGAAGTTAGATGAGTTAAGAAAGTCAATTTCAAATAAGCTTAAAGTGGCAATCAATCCTGAAAGAATTATTGAAGAAGTATTAAAAGGATCTAATGAAAAAACTCTAAAAAAATTAAAAGAAAAATTGGAAAGTAAGGGAGCAAAGATTTCAACCCATAATGGATGTTATGGAATTGAAATAGATACTGGAGAGAAACATTCCACATACGTTTCATTATTTGATTAAAATGATAGGTAAAATTGTGCAAAGAAAATGAAATGTGATCATAAGAAAATAAAGAAGAATTATCCATTTGGTAAGAAATCTAAACCAGAAATATTTTGTTCAACTTGTAACCAAGTTGTAAAATTACAGGAATTAATGAAAGTTAAAAATGAAAGAGAAAATAGAATGAGGAGAAGAAGATGATAGGTAAAATATTCTTTTTCATACTCGGGTTCATAGTAGGAACGTTCTTCGGTACAGCGATTCTTTTATGGGCTTTAAGTAGTTTGATGGGAGGATTAATATGAACGCCTGGAAAGTAACTGCAATAATATCAATCATCCTTAACTTACTTCAAGTTGTATTTTGGGTTAGCATAGTGTTCTATGGATTGGGAGATATAGAAAAAGAAAACCAATGCGCCTATAATGTTTGTGATGGTTCGGGTTATGAATCTTATATTTATTATGATTTTACTGGTGTTTGTGAATGTTATAATAATGGGGAATTAATGAAAACACGATATTTAGAATGAGATTTTGGAAAGACAAACAAGGAAATAAACTAACTAGAAAAGAGTTTATGGAAAGATGGAAAGGAGGAATACAAAGTGTAACTGCACGTCAACAATCAAGAATTACTGTAACCTCTACAAAGATTATATTGTTAGGTGTATTTTGTGGGATAGTTATTGCAATATACAATATTCAAAAGCTATGGTGGGTTTTAATAATCTTACTCGGAGTTGCGGGAGTTACTTCTGTTCAACTACTGGGTGCAATTCAAAAGAGAAACGTATTTGAAAAGATAGATAAAATGCAAAAGGAGGTTTTAGAAAATGATTGATCCAGAAGTTATAATGTCCCCTGGATTTATTATCCTTGCTGGTGGATCTGTTAGTGCCATGCTTATTGGATGGAAGATGTCTGGGGGTGGAGATATAGTTCAGTTACCTTTATTGGGTTTAGGATTGGGAATAGTTGTTATGGTTATAGCAAGTTACATTTTCGCAGCAAGACAATGATAGAAAAAGTTGTAATCAATAATGAATTACTTTATTTGAAGAAAGGAAATTTTGGTTGGAATGTTGTTTATCCTTGGAAGAATGAGGATGGAACTATGAACTGGTTTAACTTATTAACTGGTGGGAGTTGGGCAAACTTTTTTCTATGGTTATTTATCGTCGCTATAATTGTAGGAGTTGTCTTTGAATACACATCCAATATAAGTACACTCATAAGTTGTTTTGATAATCTTATCAATTTGGAAAATTGCAAACAAGTATTTGGTGGCGATAATTTAAATTGGAATAGGTAGACAAATAGGTGACCAATGAAAAGACAGATCCCATTAATGTACTTGGTGATTCATCAAGCATTAGTTAAGAACTATAAGTTTAGAGACATAAGTAAAGTAGAATTATTTAATATCTTCTCAAGAAACTTTAGAGTTAAAAAAGTATTTTGGTATGTTCTATTAAAAGAAATGGAAGATTATTCTTTGGTTAGTTATCATATTGGGAAACATCCTTACATTCAAATCAGTAAACCCCCTATTAACTTAGATAATACTTCTCATCTTTATAAATCAGTTGGTTTGTTTTAACTCAGAAGTAATAACAACCTTTGAGCTAACTCACTCAAAAAATTTCTTTCTTGAAACTATTATTATTACTTATAATGGGACGGGGATCGGGGATATTTTCTTGTTTTTCCATAACCGTCCTCATTTTCTGTATGATTCTCCCTATCTGGGAATGGGATAATCTAAATTTAGCCTTGCTCATTATGTCAACTAAGTCATCTAAAGTCAATCCTTGTCCTTTAAATGTCCAAAGTAGCCAATCTCTTTGAATCTCCCATCTTCTTGATGTACCACCTGCTTCTTCATCCTCAGAACTTTCTTCTAAAGCCAATTGTTTCTTCTTACGATATAATATTTCTGTTTTTTCCCCTAAAGCGAACTTACCATAGAACCTTCCAGTGAATTTTGACTTTATAGAGTATGAGTGTGTTCTTTTTCCTTTCAAGTAAGTCATACGGACAGCTTTCTTATTCAATCCAACAAAATATCCCATCCTACCATGGCTTTCATAGACATGTAACATAAATCTTGCTCTACTTAGAGTCGCATACTTATTAAGTTCAAATAAAGTTGGAATTAGAACAATCACAAATAAGTTTTTTTGTCTCATTTGCATCATTAAACTCTTTAGTATTCTTCCAACTTTGGCAATTGATTCTCCAGAGGTCATTCCAGTAACAGCTTCGTCATAGATAACACATTGACCTTTGTTTGCGTTGATGATTGATTGTTTAAATTCATCAGGAGTCATACAAATACGACTTAAATTAAGTGAAGGATCAACATATTTACCGCATTGAGCAGCTAAAGTAGATTTTCCAGCACCCTCATATCCGTCAATGATCATAACATAATCTTTATCTTTCTTTTGAATCAAATTTTTAACATAATCTAATAAAAAAATCAATCTTCCCTCCATATAATAAGAAATTTCTTCCTTTGTTATAGGATCTTTTAGTTTGTAAGACATTCCCGCCATTATATTTTAGTTAATCGCTTCACCGAACAACTTTTTACTTTTCTAACTCTCACTTTTTGATTTTCCATTACCCTTTAATATATTCATCCCAACTATCTTCATAAGCTGTTCCTTTACCTTGTTTATTCATTAATTTTCTAAGGAATATTTCTTTATTAAGTATTACTTCATATGTTTTTTTCATATTTGTCTTCTGATCTTCAGAATGTTTATCAAAACCTTTTAAAGGTTTTAATTCCTTTAGTTTTTCTGAAACTTTTTCATTTAAATCTTTAAATTCATCTGGAATACTTTTTTTATCTTCATCTTTTTTCTTTTTACTACCTTCTTGAATATCTCCAGACAATTCACAATAAATTCTATCTAATTCAGTGTTCCATTGGAAATATTTTCCAGAAGATGCAAATCTGTTAACATTTAACCAAAGATTATGAATTCTTAGATTAATTAATGATGCAGAATTAATCTTAGATAATTTTGTTGCCTCTTCTTCTGATGAATCCATGGAATTTTTCTCTTTTGAATACAAATGTATCCTTTATTTATAAATGAGATGGAAATTATCTACATGTAGTTTTTTATACGTCACGTTTTTAAACAAAAGGATATTTTGAATTGTATAAAGTTTTAACTTTAGGACTCAGGAGTTGATAATAGATGTTAGGAAATATAATTGGGGGATTCATTGTTATTCTTGTAGGTACTGCTTTACTACCAACAGTTGCACAGCAAGTAGGTTTAGCTCAACTTGACGGAAACGTTACTGGAGCTGCAGATACTTTAATAGGATTGACAACTCTTTTCTTCGCCTTGGCGGTAGCAGTTTCAGCAATTGGAATCGCAGCAGCAGGATTGAAGAATAGTGGTTTAATGTAATTTTTTTAAAATGATTAAAAGTAGACAAAAGGTGATGCCAAAGACGCAAAGTGTTTTAGTTTTATCTTTAGTCTTTCTTTATTTCTTTATTTTTTTAGTGAACGCTCAAGTAATTGGAGAGACTCAAGTTATTGATCTTTCTGAAAGAGCAAGAAATTTCTTTATTGAATCAACTAAAGGAAATATTGTTGGACAAATAACGGGAAATACATTTGGACAAAATTTAGTAGTTGGAACAACTGAAGAAGATATTCAAAGTCAAGGTGGAACTTTAATTTTTTTACAAGCTGCTGAATTTATTAGTATTGTTTCAAGTGATACTACAAATGATATTCTTACTGGGACTAATGCAATTTCAGTTTTGATTGAAGGACTTGATGAAAATTTCACAGCAATTGAAGAAGTTGTTAACTTGAGTGCTACAGCAACAAATACAACAAATCAATATATCCGAGTGAATAGTATGGAAGTTAATCAAGTTGGAAATTATTCCGCTACAAACGCAGGAACAATAACTGGAACTGCTGCAGTAAACGGATCAGTTCAAATAGAAATTCCTGCTGGAGAAGGGATAAGTAAAACAACTCATTTTACAGTTCCATCTGGACAGAATTTAATAATTACAACATTTAGAGTTACGATGGATACTGGAAAAACTATTGATATTACAGCAAAGTTTAGAGAAAATGCTGATGATATAACTAGACCTATGAGCCCAATAAAAACAATTAGAGATCTAAAAGGATTGGATTCTCCTGCAACAGGAGTTAGTTTAGGAAATTTTAAGTTTAATGAGAAGACTGATATATGGGTAACGGGAGTTACCTCTACTGGAACATCACAGATTGAAGTAAATTTTGATTTTTTACAATATGCAATCGGCACATAAGAATATATTAACAGTTTTATTAGTAAGTGTTTTATTATTCACAAGTGTTTCTGCACTTGTTTACAAACAAAATTCTCCTGCGGTAATAAATTTAGTTTGTATTAATGCTGGTTTTTGTTCTTCTTCTGCACAATGTAATGTTTCTGTATTTTCTCCTGCTGGAAATGTAATTTTAGATGGAGTTCAAGCAACACAATCAGCAAGTTTAGCAAATTATAATGTAACTCTTAATGAAAATCAGACAATTGAGTTGGGGGAGTATCAAGTTGGAGGATTTTGTATAGATGGAAGTGTTACACAATTAATTGATTTTACTTTTGAAGTAACTCCAACTGGTTTTTCAAATATTTTTGATTTTTATCTGATAATCTTAATAGTATCAGCCGTAGTAATTATATTTGGTTTTTGGATAAGAGATCCTTGGGTGGTGATGTTTGGCACATTTGGATTATATTTTGTGGGAATTTTCATAATTAGATTTGGAATTGTAGGATTAAAAGATAATGATTATACTTTCACACTAGGATTAATCATCATAGGAATTGCAGCATATCTTAGTATTAAAACAGGAATAGAATTATTAGATGGTCTCAAATAAATCAAAAGAGAGTTTTGAAGTTATAGATTTACCTACAGTTACAGAACCAAGAGTTCAGGATAATGAAACTGGAGAAATTTATACTTTAACTGAAGCAGTTTGTAAATTGTTAAATGAAATTAAAGAAATTCGGAAAGCAATAGGATGATAACAATATTATTTGATTTTGTAAATGAAAAAGTATTAATAACAATTGAAGGGGAAAAAGTTTATTTTTCACAGACTAATTATGGATCTGTGAAATCGGAGATTGACGGATTACAACTTGATCGTGATGGAGCCATAAGAGAGTTTCCAGATTTGGAGAATGATATAAATTGGAGGGTGAAGGTAATAGAAAGATTTAAACAAAAGATAAAAGAATTTGCCACTGAGGAGGACAGAGCAGATTACCTAATCTTTGATCTGAGAAAATACGGTTACGTACCAGAACAAATACAAAAGGAGGGTTTTAGACCGAGGAAAATAACATGATATGGCATTATTTGATTCATTAATAACTATAATTATTTTATTTTCCTTATTCATAATAATCTATTGTAAATACATGAACAAAACATTACCTGAATTTTTTTCAGAATTAAGAGATGTATTCAGACCACAAGAAGAAGAGGTTATAAACTTACGATGAACAAAGTAATCAAAGGAGTAGTTGCATTATTAGGAGGATGTGATTTTATATTTGGGATTGTAACTCCAATTTTTATATCTTTACTATTAATAAATACTGTAGATCTAACAAAATTCAATTCAGTAATTATTTTACTTGTTGGATTTTTATCTACTATGTATAGAGCATTAAAAGTTTGGGTAATAAAATAAAATGGCAGATGATATGAGTGTTGAAGAAGCAGAAAGATTATTGGGAGAAAGTTTTGGAGGTATAGCACCAGTCCCAGATGAAAAACATAATGTCCATACTTTTTTACATTCAGTTGCAACTTCAGATGATACTACTAAGACAGGTTATCTCAGTGAAGAAGAAGTTGGTATTGCAAAACTTCCAGTTAGAACTTATAAAGAACTTTCCTTATTCTGCAAAGAAATTGGAAATATGGATTACATGTCAGATTATTTCAATAAAAAAGCAGAAATATTAACAGCAACATCATTATCTAAAGGTGGATTCTTAACTCAACTTGCAGTAATGATGCGTAGAGAATCTACCAATCTTCTTAAAGCACCTATGAAAGAAAATAAAGGTTGGTTTAAGAAAAAGAGTAATATCAATAATATGCAAGGAGGTGTATAATGGAAGAGAAGAAAACAATAAAGGAGAGAATCGCAGAACTTGAAGAAGTTAGAAAAGAACTTAAAAAGTTAGAAAAGAAGAAGAAATTTAAGATTCCATTCAAGGCTAGAGTTAGTAAGAGAAGAATGAGTCAAGGATACATGACTGTTATTGTAATTAATGATAATAAGAATCTTGATTTTATTAGAGAACCAATTACAGATGGAACTTTTAAATGTGGAGATACAATTCATTCATTAAGTGAAAAAGATATTTTCTTTTATAAAAATAAACCATTTGTATTTCAACCTAAGAGATCACTTAATCCTTATAATCCCTTACAAAAAGAACATGAAACTTATGGACAAAAATTAGTTATGGCTAGGATGGAAGGAGATAAAATCACATTAAAGAAATCTATTGGATGGGGGATGAGTGTTGGGATAATAGTAATAATTGGTATCATTGCTTATTCTGTAATAACTGGAGCATAAGTGAAAAGTAATATTTGGATTGATAAGCACAATCAAGCAGATACTATAGAGATTATTGTACGAGATCAAAATAAAAGAAAATTAGAGAGATGGGTAATAGATATTAATGATAAACGTAGAGCTAAACAGATTGTTTCTTCTTTGAAATCTTCTTATGGAATTAATTTAGGCTCAGTGGATATTGATGAAGATTTAAGTTGGTTAAATCAAAACTAACCTTCATATATTTAAACATAAACTACATGTAGTTTATATGGTTAAGAAAATTAAAGCGTCTATAATTTTTAATAAGCTCAATAAACAGATAAGTCTTAGCTTACCTAAAAAAAAGATTTCTAAAAATATGTTAGAGGGTTTAAAAAAATCAAAAAAAGTTGAAATTGATTTACTAAAACTCTATCCAACTTAAAATGGTCTCGATAGCAGAAGCAAGAAGTATTGTTGATAGAAATAGACAACAGGTTAGACAGCAACAGCAACAAGTTGATACTGCAAGAACACAAATTGAACAAACAAGATTAACAGCTTTATCAAGACAAGAATTACAAGTTCGTACTATTCAAGATAAACTTGAAAGAGAAAAACAAACTCAAAAATTAGAAGGAATAAAAGGTCAAGAATTAAAAAAATTATCTCCTGTTCAAAAAGATTTAGATGAAGCAAGAAAAGAAATTGATACTTTTGATAAACAAGTTAAAGCTGCAGAAGTTGTTGAATCAAAACAAAAAGCTACAGAAGCTGCATTCAAGAAAGCAAGAGATGTATTTTTATCTAAAGATCCCAGAGCAATTTTCAGATTAGACACAAAACAGGAAAGAAAATTCTTTAAACAATTACAAGCAGAAAGACGAACAGATATTGAAGAAGCACTTAAAAAAGGGAAGCAAGAATTAGTACAAGAAGGATTTAAATTACAAAATATTAAAGAAATAACAAAAAAAGGTGAATTGTTTCCATCTACATTAACGGTAGTTTCTCCTAAAGCACTAGTTGAAAAATTAAAACCTATTAGAATTAAGCCTATTAAAAAATTGAGTGTTGTAAGACGTGTCAGAATAAAAAAACCAGAAAGAATTACTATAAGAAAATTACCTCCAAGACCACTTGTTACTAAAAGAATTAAATTTGGACCGCCTATAGAATTTGGAAAAAGTTTCAATCGAGCAACAGGAGTAGATTCATTTACAATTGCAATTCCATTAAGAAGAGAGAAAGGAAGAATATTTGTTCAAGACTTTAGTTTTAAATTTAAAGATGGCAAAGTAACTAAAATAAAAAGAACTGGTTCAGCATTGTTAAAGGAAAAAACATTTCTTGCAGCAGATAAAAGAAGAAGAGACAGAAATCCAGGTTTTACTTTTGGGGATACAAGAATTGTGAAACCAATATTAATAAAAGAAACTGATGTTCAAAAAGTTTCTAGTGCAGTTAAAGAATTTTTCATAGGAAGAGGAGGGGAAGAAGCTGTTGCAATTGGATTAAAACCATTTAAAAAGAAAGTAACTGGAAGACAAATTAGAGATTTTCTTAGAACTAGAGGACTACCTGGAAAAGTTGCTGGTGAATTTATTCCAACAAAACCACTAGATGTGCTCCTACTTGTTTCTCTTGGAGGGCTCATAGGAGCAGGTGTTCCGCTTGTATCAAAAGGAACTGTATTAGGAATTCAGGCTTTTGGAGCTTTGAATGCACTAGATACTAAAAAGGCACCTGAAACAAGGATTGCAGGAACTATTGTTGCAGTTGCACCTTTTTTTAGTAGAAGAAAAGGAGACATTCCAATATTCCCAAAAGGTAAAAGAGGACAAGCAGGAAGATTTCAATTACTTGAAGATTTCTTTAAAAAACAGGATAAAAAGAAAATAGATTTAGCTAGAGTTCAAAATATATTAAAAGTTAGGAAAACACAAGGTGAAAAAGTATCAGATGTAAGAAAAATATTTGAAGAAATTAGTAAAACAAAAGATCCTAAATTAAGAAAACAACAAACTCAAGGAGCAATAAAATTTTTAGAAAGAACTTATGGAAGAAAAGGTGCTCAATCTATTTTTAGAGATTTTTTACAACAAGAAGGAACCACTTTAACTCCAAAACAATCTCCTACTTCTGTATTCCAAAGGTTTGTAAAAAAAGAAACAATCATTTTGGGTAAACAAAAATTATCAAAAGCTAAAGTTAAGGAACCAGAATTAGCTTTTGTTAGTTCTGCTGAACAACAAAAACAGAAAGCTAAACAAAAAGAAAAGTTAGTTACAGCTCAGGCAGAGCTGTTAGTTGGGGGTCAAAAATTCTTTCAACCAACAAAACAGGCACAGAAATTAGCTCAGGAAACAAAAACAAAACAGAGAGCAGCACAAGCATTATTTTCTGCATTAGTTTCACCTCAAAGAGCAAGATTCGAAAGTAAAGCAAAGATAGCAAAGATAATTAGAGTTAGAAAAAAACCAATTCCTTTATTAAAATTACCTAAGGGAGTAGAATCTACAGATTTAATAAAAGCTATTCAAAAACTAGGTAGGAAAAATGCTGTTGATATTATTGTTGGAATGAAATTAAAAAGAAGAAAAGTTATAGGAAAAAGACTTCCACCATTTAGAGCATTAAAGAAAGCACAAAAATTTGTAGATAAAAATATAGAAGCATCATTCTTATTAAAACCAACTAGAAAAAAGTCTAAAATAAAAGATATAAAACCTTTCAATGTTTCATTTAAATTTAGACCAAGTAAAGTAAATCCTTTATTTCAAGTAGAACGTAGAAAATTTAGACTTGATTCTCCCACAGAAGTTAGACAATTAAAATTATTCAAAGGTAAAGTTTCTAAAGGTTTCTTTCCAAAAGTAAAGAAAAAGAGAAAGAAAAAATGAATAATAAGGGTCAGGTATTAATTTTCTCCTTTATTATAACTCTAGTGATAATAATTTTAGTTTATGGATTAGCTCCAAGTGGATTTGAAATAGTTAATCAAACAATACATTCGTCTAATATGGATTGTGGTAATTCTAGTATTTCAACTTTTGATAAGTCTGCTTGTGTTGCAGTTGATATGGGAATGTTCTTATTTTTAATAGGATTGTTAACTTTTGCGTTTGCAATATTTATTGGGAGTAAATTTAAATGAATAAAAAAGCACAAGGTGGAGGATTTGCAATAGTACTAGGAATTTTCATATTCATAATTGCTATGTCTGCTATAAATTTATTAAAACCAGATATTACACTATTAAGAACTTCATCAGGAATTAATTGTAGTGATGCTTCTTCAATATCAGATGGAACCAAATTGATTTGTTTGGGATTGGATATAGTAATTCCAACCATGATTGTAGCAGTTTTCCTTGTTTCTGGAGGACTAATCATAAATAAATTTATTAAAGGAAGAAAATGAAACAAAATAAGTCCATAGAAGCTCACCACTACACGAAAAGCATTAAAGTAATAGTAATGCTTATCTTTTTCTCAGTATTTTTATTTGGAACTGTAAGTGCCTTTGAATTTGATAATATTAAATCTTATGATGAAGAAACTAAAACAATAGAGATAAGAAATTCTATTTTAGGTATCCCTTTTTTACAATTAGATAAGGTATCAGAAATACAATTACAAACTCCTTCAAATTTTAAAGTTGGACAGGGTTATCAGAAAGTTGCTGAATTTACAATTAATAATTTTGATGATTATAATAACCCATTAAAAAAAATAGAGTTTTATAATCTAAGAGATATGGGTTTAATACAGAGAAATTTTGATTACAAATATAAAACTACAGAACTAGTGGATATTGAAGATTATAATAGGGTTTGTAACTTAGTAACAAATGGAACCAATATATGTAGTTCACAGATTTCAGGAACACATAAAGAATCAAAAGAAGTGTGGAAAGATTTAAATTCTTCAATATTGGTTAAGGGAAATATAACTATAGGGATATTTACAGATGTTCAAAAAGGAGATGTAGTTGAATGGATACCAACTTATTATGGTATTAGGATAAATGAATGGGCAATTTGGAGTGAATCTTTAAACACAAATCTTCTTCATTATTACAAATTAAATGACACTGTAGATTCACTTTCTACTGTAAACTTGACTAACAACGCATTAGTTAATTTTACAAAGGGTTTAATCGGAAATAATTCTAATGGTGGTGTTATTAATGTTGGAAGTTATTTGAGTGCTACAAATAGTTGGGGGATTGATGGGGGCGTAATTTCAATGTCATTCTGGGTTAATAATACAGCTTCACCTACGGGAAGACATGGGATAATTGGAACTCAAAATGACGCAAGTGATGTCTCCTATATTTCGTTTTATGATTTTAATGGTGGAACACCCAAATTAGTATTCAATAGATTAAAAAATGGAGTTGCTGATGCATTCCTTGATCATACAGTTACCCTATCTGTTAACGGATCATATCAACATATAGTAGTAACCTATGATGGAGTAGGTTCTAGAATGTTTCTAGATGGGGTATTGGTTGCAGGACCTACGAATTTTAGTGGGAGTGGTTCTGCTGCTATTACAACTCAATCCTTTATCCAAAATGATGTTCAGACACCTACATTATTTTTTAATGGACAAGTTGATGAAGTTGGGATCTGGGATAGAAATCTCACAACTGAAGAAGTAACCCAACTTTTTAATGGGGGATTAGGAATTACTTTCATAGGTGTTTTTGTTCCGACAATAACTTTAAATTCTCCAGTGGATTTTTTTAATACTTCAAATGCAACAATAGAATTTAATGGAACTGTTACATCATCTATCGGGATTGATAATGTAACTTTATTTATTGATGATGTTGGTAATGAAACTAATAGCTCTGCAATAAATGATACAGATTATTTATTTACAAAAATAATTTCTGAGGGAGTTCATACTTGGAACTACGAATCCTGTAATGCTCAAGGTTGTAATAATGGAACAGAGAGAACATTTACAATAGATCAATCAAGTCCAACAATAAACATAACTTTCCCAACTGAGGTTATAGATTTCCACGAAGTAAATACAAATCTTTTTGTAAATTGGACTGTAAGTGATTTATTATTAGATACTTGTATCTTAGAATTTGAAGGAGTTAATACAACTGTGACTTGTTTAGATAATCAAACAGAAATAAATATAACTAATTCAGTAAATAGATCAATAATATTTTATGCTAATGATACTTTTGGAAATGTTAATAGTTCTTCTAGATCTTGGAATTATCTAAGCTTTCAAAATTTATTAACTTTTAATGCAAGTACATTTGAAACAGCAAGAGAAACATTTACAGTAAATATAACTACAAATGGAACAACTCCAACATCTGCACGTTTAATTTATAATGAAACAGAATTTACTGGAGCTACTATAACAAGTTTAGGAGGAAATGATTTTAATATTTCCAGAACAATTGATATACCTTTAATAAGTGGAAATAATACTCTATTTCACTTCAACTTTTCAATTGCCAGTACAGAAATATCTACTGCCGATACTGGTCAGTCAGTAAACTTAACTACATTTGAATTTTGTGAAGTTGGACAACAACCAGCTTATATTAATTTTACATTTACAAATGAAACTGTAGCAGAAGAAGCAATTACTGCTGAGATTGACACAACTTGGAATTTTTGGCTTGGAAGTGGAAGCGTTATAGATTCATTAACATTCTCAAACACAACTGAAAATCTTAATTATCAATTCTGTTTAACTAGTGGAGGAAACAGAACTCTAACAGCAAATGTATCTTTAAGTTATGACAATGCAGGAAGTCAACTAAGAAGAGTTAGTCAAGAATTTAATTTAACAAATATAACTACAACACAAAACTTATTCTTACTTCCAACTGCAGATGGAATCTTTGTAACTTTCCAGGTAGTTAATCCATCAGAGCAAGTCATATCTGGAGTTGCAGCAAATGTAACTAAAGACGGAGATCTTATCAGTAGTGGCATTACAGATGATGCTGGTTTAATTACTTATTTCCTAGACCCAGATACAACTTATGTATTTTCTTTCTCTAAAGTAGGATTTACAACAGTAACTACAACTTTAGTTCCAACTCAAACATCATTTACAATTATCCTAGGAGATGTCACAGCAGTAGTAGAATTTGATACGACTATAGGAATTAATTATTTTATAAATCCTATAAATTCAACTTTATTAAATGGAACTCTTGTAGAATTTAATTTAACTTTGAATGCAACTAATTCCAATTTAGATAATTTTGGATTTGTATTAAGAAACTCTACTGGAACTTTGTTTAATGAAACTACTTCCACTCTTCCAGCTGGAGGTTTTTTATCTGTAACATTAGACACGGGAAGTAATACAGATATAGTTATGGAATTGTTCTGGACTATTACTGGAAACCAAACTAATGTAACAAGAACTTGGTTGGTCTTTAATTTAGAGAATGAAGGATTTAGTATATTAACTTTCTTTAATGATCTGAGTACTTTCTTAAATTCGGGATTATTTGGTTTAACAACCTTTGGATTAGGTATAATAATCTTTATGATTATTATTTTAGTAACTGGAACTGTAAGTTTCAAATTTGGAATAACAGATCCCTCAGCAATAACCATAATTATATTCTCGCTAGTATTTTTCTTTGATGTAATATTAAACATAATGATAAATCCAGTTAATGCAGTTAATAATTTTCCAACAATATTTGTTGGAGTAATTTTATTGGGAATGTTAATACGGGAGGCAGTTAAGTTCTAATGGTTAAAATATGGAAGTATGTTGTTACGAGTGTAGGATTAATTTTCTTGTTAAAACTAGCTGGACTTTCAACAGGAACTGAAGCCATGTTCTCTGTTTTAGGATTAGTATTTGGATCTAGCGGGGAAATATTATCGATTACCACTAGTGACGCCAGTCTCTTTACATTCATATTTGGATCTGCAGGAATATTAGTAACAATAGCTGCAGCAACAGGAGCAGTTATTGCTGGATTGTTAACAAGAGCAAAACCAGAGAATATAATTTTGTTACCATTAGCAACTACAGTATTAGTTCTATTTATCCAAGCTTCAATAGGAGTTATGATAACCGCAAATTCATTAGGACAAGGATGGATTTCTGGAATTATATTCTTTTTCCTACTACCATATACGACAGGATTCATTATAGCTTTAGCAGAATTTTTTCGTGGAACGGATTGATAAAAATGAAAGTAAAAAAACATAAACTAACTGAAGAACACAAAAGAAAGATTGGACTAGCGAATGCTATAAAGATGAAAGAATATTGGAAAAATGCAAAAGCAACAGAACGTCAAATAATGAGAGGTTATTTTAATAGGAATAAAAAAGAAAAATTGGGCTATGTAAACTCTCCAGAAACAAGAAAAAAATTAAGTGTAATCATGAAAGAAAAATTAAAGAATGGAGAATGGCATCCTTCAGACATTTCCCCATATATTAAAGGTCATAAAAAGGGAATGCATGGTAAGAAACATTCAAAAGAAACAAAAAAGAAAATGAGTAAATCAAACAAAGGTATAAGTAACAAAACAAGAGAAGCAAATAAAGAATGGAGAAAAAATTATGTTTTTCCAATAAAAGATACAAAAATAGAAAAGAAAATTCAAAGATTTCTAAAGGAATTAAATATGGAATTCTTTACTCATCAATATATGAAAATAAATCATGGTTATCAATGTGATATTCTTATTCCTTCGATTAATTTAGTTATAGAATGTGATGGAGATTACTGGCATAAATATCCTGTTGGTTTAGAAAAAGATCATATTAGAACTAAAGAATTAATCGAAAAAGGATTTAAAGTTTTAAGATTATGGGAAAGAGAAATTAAAGTTATGAATATAGATGATTTTGAAAAGAGGTTAGAAATAAAATGACATTTTTTGAACCACTAGATTTGCAAGGAATATTGATCAATTCCTTATCTGGAAGTACAGAAATATTTATGTTTTTAGCATTCATAACAATTGGAGGAATGGCTTCTGCATTAAAAATTCCTAGAGGAGCAACAATGATTTTACTAGCATTATTTGCAGTTATGTTTGCAGATTTTTTCCCAGCTATATATTTACTTGTAGTAGTTGTTGCAGGAATGCTATCAGCAAATGCTGTATCAAGGGTGATCACCAGATGAACCCTCATATATTTAAAGATAGGAATATAAATAATTAATATGGCGATCTTTGATTCCCTGCTTTCAAGTTTAAAGAAGGATGAGGATTTCAAGGCAGCACAAAAAGCTAGGAAGATTGAAAAGTTATTAGATGAACGAGAAAAAAGTGTTCACGAAAGAAACCTTGAAAATTTTCTTGAAAGGAAAAGACAAGAACAAATAAAAAAGAAAATGGATAAAATAAATTTAGAACAATCAAGAGGGATGTTATTTGGAGGTAATGGAAGAGAAAAAAATATCTTCTTAAATCACGCTCCAGTTCTGAATACAGATAATATGTTTTTACGCTCAAAAAGAACGAAAGAAAAAGGAATGTTTTTCAAATGATATTTGAGACGAAGGAAGTGATAATAAATGAATAATAGAGCGGAACAAGGAGTAATGGGTGTGCTACTTATGGTTTTTATTTTACTAGTTCTTGGAGCGATTTTTTTAGAAGCATCTGCTCAGAATTTAGGTTTTTTTAGAAACACAGTAGAAGTTACCAATGCTTCAATTACATTAGGACTTGCAGATGTTAACGTATCAGCACCAGGACAAGCTTTCCAAGGAACTATAACAATATTCAATGCAACTGATAATCCAGTTGGAGAAGAATTTTTCCATCTTAACAATAATCAGATTGTAGATTCCTCATTAACTTGGACAATTGGAGCTAATAACGCAACTATGGCTTCCGAAGTAATAACAATCTCTTTCACTTCAGAACCTGAAGGATTTAGTAAAGATTCTGGATCAAGAGCTATGGGGGGAATTATTTTAATCCTATTTGCAATATCAGTTGTAATAGTATCCATAGTTCCAGTACTTAGAGAGAAGTTTTTAGAACTTAGATAAGTTAGTTTCATAAGAACTATATATGAAGCATAAGCTCTGTTATACAATTGAAAATGGTATTAATAAAAGTAGAAACTGTGTTTAAAGAAAAAGGCGTAAAACCTACTAGATTCAGATTTAAGAACAGTATTAGACTTGGATTTAAAGGAAAGAAAGTTGTAGAAGTAACTAAGTTCAAAAATGTCAAAAGGTAATATGGTTAAGAAAAAAATAAATAAAAATGGTAAATGGAACTAAGGCACTTTTAAATGTTGCACTAGCTGTACAAGCTTTAAATTTAGCAGGAGCAAGTTTACAAGTTGCAAAGAAGAAAAAAGTGAAAACTAAAGACATAGTTGGATTAGGAATTACAACTATTGCTGGACTCAGTTTACTGAAAGCCCAAAAGCAAATTGCAGGTACTTTATAATGCCACATAAAATAGAATTAGTAAAGGGTTCTGATGTTAAGGAGGGAATGACAAAATTAGACCAACAGTTCAAGCCCTTTAACTTCATGACTCTTGACTTCACACCTAAAAAAAAGAAAAAATAATGGTACAATTAAAGTTTTTTGACCTTAGAACAAAGAAACCTTTTGTTACTGAAAAGTTTAAGATTGAAGTTTTCAATGGAAGAACAAGAGCTGTTGCTATTTCCCCATCTGGTTCCAAATCAGTTAGATTTGTCAAGAAAGATTTCAGGAAGTAATCATATTCGCCTTCAAGGCGACTCTCTTTTGGCTCCCTTAGAGAGTTCTCCTCTTTGATCTTCAGTCAATCTCTAAGGGAGTTTTTCATTAAAAAGTAGTAGTAACATTTTATAAATAACATCTTTTTCTATGAGATATGAAGATCAAGGAGATGACATTACAACAATTAAGAGAGTATAAAAACAAAAGAAATAGATTCTATAAGAAAAGAAATAAAAAAGACCATATTTGTTTTAGATGTGGGAAAGAAGTAGAACCAATAAGATGTCCTCATTGTGCAGAAATTTTAAAGTATAAATCTAGATGTAATAAATGTAACGATATTTTAAACAAGAGGGGAAAAAATGATCTGGCAAAGGAAATGTAAGGAATGTGGTAACCTTGTTGATCTTCAAAAATGTCCTTATTGCAGAGAATTAAAAAAGAGAGAAGGTGATGGAAAAATACCAATGCCAGGTATGTGAAACAATTATCACATCTGAGCAAGTTCCAACAAAATGTTCTTGTGGAAGTAGAAACTTAGAAGAATATTTTATGCCTAAGAAAGAACTCTTCGCTAAATTTAAGGATGATTTGTTAAAAAAAGAAGAAGACAATCCTTTACATAGAAGTTTCCTTGTTGAAGAAATAGAGGAGGAAGAAGAAGTTAAAAAAGTATTATTAAGAGCTTTTGAAGATATTCAATTTATTATTAATAGGTATCTTGATATGGATAAAAAACTTGTGAAGATTATTGCTTTATGGATAATTGGAACTTATTTTCACAAAAACTTCAATACTTATCCTTATTTATATCTTAATGCTATGAGGGGATCTGGTAAAACTAGACTTCTTAAATTAATCGCTGCTATGTCTTGGAAAGGTGATGTTCAAAATTCTATGACTGAGGCGGTATTATTTAGAACTCAGGGAACTCTATGTATTGATGAATTTGAGAGAGCAGGAAAGAGGGGGAGTGAAAATCTTCTTGAACTTCTTAATTCTGCATACAAAAAAGGAACTACAGTTAAAAGAATGAAAAAGAAGAAAACTCCTGATGGGGAAGAACAAGTTGTTGAAAGCTATCTAGTTTATAGACCAATTTCTATAGCTAATATTACTGGAATTGATAATGTTTTAGGGGATAGATGTATTAAAATTATAATTGAGAAGTCTATTAATGAAAAAAAGACAAGATTGCTTGAAAATGTGTTAGAAAGCAGAATTTCATCAATAAAAGAGAATTTAAAGTCAATTTCATCAATTAGGTGTAGTTTGTGTAATGAAGTTACCCCCCAGAACCTACTAGTAGAGTGGAATAAATACATACTTGAAGAAGAATATACACCTATATACACACATACACTTCCTACACTACATACACTAACTACACTAAAACAAAGATTTCATTCAATAAAAGAGACAACAATCAATGGTAGAGATTTAGAATTAAGTTTTCCTTTATTAATAATTTCTATGTGGATTGATGGTGCTATGGGATTAGAAGGAATTTTTGACGAATCTTTAGATATTTTACATGATATTTCTAAAAATAAGAAAGAAGAAGAATCAATTGAAAATTTAGATATTTCTCTTTATGATTATATCTCCCAAGAAATTGAAGTATATTATTTTATTTCAATTCAAAAGATAACAGAAGGATTTAGACAATTTGTTCAAACAAATGATGAATGGTTAAATAATAAATGGGTAGGAAGAGCATTATCGAGATTAAAACTTACAACTGATAAAAGAAGGCTTAGAAGAGGTATAGAAGTTAGGCTTGATTATAACAAAGCAAAGGAAAAGATCAAGATGTTTAAATAAAATGCAGTGGTGATACTTTAAAACACAAATATGAATGATTCAGAACTTAGACCAACAAAAAAATATAAAATGAAGGAAAATCGTAAGTTTCCTTATAAACAAAATAGAAACCAAGAAAAAAAACAAGAAGATTTATTAAAAGAGAGCATTTAGTAATTATATGAAAAATAAAGTGGAAGATCAAAAAAAGTTGAAAAAATCTAGTTTTTTATATTCTAGGTTATTTGTTATTTCATCTATTGTTTTGATGTTGAGTGTTGGAGTATTCGCATTCTTTACTTTTGGCTATGATAAAGATGTTACTTATCAAGTAGTGGGTTCTAAAGGAGATTTACTTGTCTTAGTTGATTTAACAGATCAGGTATTTAATGTTAGTGAATCTTTGAATCTTTCACAAAGTCTTACAATAGTTAATCAGAATGGAGCAGCTAGTATGAATTATATTGTAGATGTTAATGTAACCAATCTAGATCCTGGTAATTGTACTATTAATGGAGATATTACTTTTGAGTTAAAGAAAGATGCAGTGGTTGTTGGGAATGATACTAATTTTACTATGGATCCTGGATTAAATAATTTTAATTTCACAGCTATTGCTGTTAACAATAGAGTATGCCCTCAAAACGTGACAACTTCTTTGAGTTTTACTGAATTCTAATTTTACCATTATTTAATGGTTAGGAATATTTAAATACCCTTAAACCCTTAAAGAGCAATGGAAATAAAAAAGAGGCAACTTAAAGATAAACCACAGTTTCAATATTATTTGTACTGCCTTGCATGTAAGAAAGAAATTACTGGGACTTCAGCAAAACATGTAGAATCAAATCTTAATTCACATTTAAAATT
>LAZR01000841.1_pt1 | contig 21101 bp, 21 predicted proteins | sample 329461 | NCBI WGS metagenome assembly LAZR01 (sample SAMN03002196, study PRJNA259156) | marine sediment metagenome | biome: sea floor; feature: Hydrothermal impacted sediments; material: marine sediment; isolation source: Loki non-amplified sample from Loki's castle hydrothermal vent sediment ...
GTTCAAGAATACGTTTAAAACAATCTCTTGAGACTGATGAATGTTCATACAAACCTATAGATTTGTTGATCAAACAATCTGTTGGCAAAAAATCGGTAAAGCGCTTTATATAATTAAGTTCGGCATCGTTACTCTCAGTCGATAAATAATCTTGGTGAACTAAACCATTAGCATCTGTAAATAATGTAGGTTCAACTGTGATGTTTTGGCTTCGAATGCCTTGTTCATCTGGCTTAAGAATTTCACCTTGTGCAGTATTAAACTTGATGCCATTTCGATCATCTGGAATATGACTGCCCGTCACCATAATTGTTGGCATGTCATATTCAATACCGTAAAGCGCGATAGCTGGCGATGGAATAAAGCCATAATTAATAGGCTCGTATCCCATGGCAACACAGGCGGCTGCGGCTGCATTTATAATACGTGGCGTACTGCTTCGTAAATCGCCCGCAATACCAATTCTGCTGCCCTTTTGTATGCTTTGTTGCTTAGCAAGATATTGTAAAAAAGCACTGACATAAGTAAAACAAACGTGATCGGTCATGTCTTTCACAAGACCACGAACACCACTGGTGCCAAACTGTACTCCACTGCTTTCCATTAATTCATTAATATTAATTGTCGTCATTTTTTATCAATGCCAATGTTTAATTACGACGATAGACATCATCAAAACGAACAATATCATCTTCGCCCAAATAACTACCTGACTGCACTTCTATGATCTGCAATGGCACTCGTCCAGGGTTATGTAATCGATGTTTTTGTCCAACCGGAATATACGTGGATTCATTTTCAGACAGTAATATCGTCTTATCACCACAAATCACTTCCGCAGCACCTTTTACTACAACCCAATGTTCGGCTCGGTGATGATGCATTTGTAATGATAATGATGCACCGGGATTAACGGTAATGCGTTTTACTTGAAACCGTTCGCCATTATCGATGCTGTCGTAATATCCCCAAGGACGATAACAAAGGCGATGATTTTCTGCCTCTGTTCGCTTGGCTTGATTAAGCCGGTTTACAATATTTTTAACATTCTGGGCGCTATCTTTATGAGCGACCATCACCGCATCGGCCGTTTCAACGACAACAATATTATCTAAGCCCAACACAGTGACTAAACGATGCTCGCTGTGAATATAAGAGTGCTGAACAGCATCAGTCATGACGTCCCCTTTCAGGACATTATTATCACTATCTTGTTCCGCACATTCCCACAATGATGACCACGAACCCACGTCATTCCAGCCCGCATCAAGTGGTACAACGACGGCTTTGTCCGTTTGCTCCATCACCGCGTAATCAATTGAGATCGCTTTACAACTTTTGAAGATCTGTTCATCTAATCGAATAAAATCTAAGTCTTGCTCGGCATTATTCAACGATTCACGGCAAGTTGCCATAATGTCAGGTTGAAAACGCTCTAACTCAGCAATTAATGTCGATGCTTTGAACATAAACATGCCGCTATTCCAGTAATAATCACCTGAAGCAACATAGCTTTCCGCAGTATCTAAATTCGGTTTTTCAACAAAAGCCTTCACTTTACTGATGGTATTTTTTTCATCAGCCTGAATATAACCATAACCAGTATTTGGCGAGGTTGGCACAATGCCAAACGTCACTAGCAAACCAGATTCTGCTTGTTGTTTCGCTAGCACTATCGCCGCATGAAATGCGTTTAAATCAGGAATAACATGATCAGCAGCCAGTACTAATAATATGGGATCGAGTCCCTGACTCTCAGCCTGAAGTGCCGCGATAGCCAATGCTGGCGCAGTATCTCGACCGATAGGCTCTAAAATAATGGTGGGGTTATCTAACGCCAGTTCTTGTAATTGTTCGGCGACCATAAAGCGATGATCGTTATTACATACAACAATAGGCGACTCAAGATCCTCTAAGCCGCTTAAACGATTAAGTGTTTCTTGAAACATCGTATTATTGCCAAACAAAGCTAAAAACTGTTTCGGTTTATGTTTACGAGATAACGGCCAAAGACGTGTGCCGCTACCACCAGACATAATCACTGGAATCATAAATTTGTTCCTTTTATACGAATAGTCGTGATAATCATACTAAACCGATACGCTCACCTTGGTAGCTGCCATCTTGCACATTTTTACACCAATCTTGATTATCTAAATACCATTGCACAGTTTTTTTAATGCCGCTTTCAAAAGTTTCTAATGGTGTCCAGTTCAATTCTTTAGCTATTTTGCTAGCATCAATAGCATAACGCACATCATGGCCTGCTCGATCAGTCACAAAAGTAATCAGATCTTGATACTGATTCACACCAGCGGGTTTATTCGGTGCGAGTTCTTCCAATAAATGACAGATGGTTTTAACGACTTCAATATTTTGTTTTTCGTTATGACCACCAATATTGTATGTTTCTGCCACTTCGCCCTGCGTAGCAACCACCACTAAAGCACGTGCGTGATCTTCAACAAATAACCAGTCTCTAATTTGATTGCCTTTACCATAAACCGGTAGCGGCTTACCTTGTAATGCATTCAAAATTACTAAAGGAATCAGCTTTTCTGGAAAGTGAAAAGGTCCATAGTTATTCGAACAATTTGTGATAACCGTTGGTAATCCGAAAGTTCGATTCCACGCCCTCACTAAATGATCAGAACTTGCTTTTGATGCTGAATAAGGTGAACTCGGTGCATAAGGCGTCGTTTCGGTGAATAGATCATCTGTCCCTTCTAAATCCCCATACACTTCATCGGTAGAAATATGATGGAAACGAAACCCTGCTTTTTTATCGGCGGCTAATTGTGTCCAATATGTTCTTGCTTGTTCAAGTAAGTTATATGTGCCCACAATATTTGTTTGAATAAACTCGCCGGGACCATCAATACTGCGATCAACATGCGATTCTGCGGCGAGGTGCATGATAATGTCGGGTTGATGTTGTTTAAAAACACGGGCAATTTCATTGGCATCACAAATATCAACCTGTTCAAAATGATAACGTTCGTTATCGCTAATTGAAGTTAGTGACTCGAGATTACCAGCATAGGTTAATTTATCAACATTGATAACCGTTTGATCCGTATCATTAATAAGATGGCGAACTACCGCTGAACCAATAAAGCCAGCGCCTCCAGTAACAAGAATTGTTTTCATTATGCATCGTCCTGTAATGCTAATAAGCATTGTTTTAAGCTATCTTTCCAATAAGGAATCGTGAGGTTAAAGCTGTCTTTTATCTTAGTTTTATTTAATACGCTGTAATGAGGCCGTGTGGCAGGCGTTGGATAATCTTTGGTTTCAATCGGCGTGACTTGACATTCAATATGGCTTAATTCAAAAATAGTGTTAGCAAAGTCATACCAGCTTGCAACGCCTTCATTACTAAAATGCATAATATTTGTTTGGAACTGCGTTTGATTAAACACGGGACTTTGCACAATACTCATAATGGCTTTAGCCAAGTCTTGGGCATAAGTCGGCGTGCCAACTTGGTCGAAAATGACATTTAAACTGTCACGTTCTTTACCTAACCTGAGCATGGTTTTGACAAAGTTATTGCCATATTCTGAATACACCCAACTGGTGCGAATAATAATGGCATTATTGTCCATGGTATTTTGAATCGCTTGTTCACCATTTAACTTGGTGAGTCCGTAAACACCTTGTGGTTCAACATGATCCGTTTCGATATAAGGCCGGTATTGTTGACCATTAAACACATAATCCGTCGAGATATGGATAAGTTTGGCATTATGTCGCTGAGCAATTTCAGCAAGCTGCTGTACGGCTAGATGATTGATTTGATTGGCCAACTCAGGTTCTGATTCAGCTTTATCAACCGCGGTATGAGCGGCGCAATTAATGATGACATCAAATGTATTATGTTCAAAAAAATTTGTGATGCTTGTGGCATTACTTAAATCGAGTTGCTCGCGGTGAGCAAAAACAAACTCGTAACCAGCATCATCAAGATCTTCAGCGATGACGGTTTTGATTGATTGCCCTAGTTGTCCAGTACTACCGGTGACTAAAATCGTTTTAGTATTATTCATAATAATTTTGGCTGTAATCAAAATAATCCATTAATTCAGTCAATAAAGGTTGTTTAGTATCTTTGTCTGATAATAACAATTGTTCTTTAGCTAATAACCAATCAATATTTAACGCTGCATCATCAAAAGCTAGGCCGCGATCGCATTCAGGTGAATAATAATTATCAACTTTATAAGCAAACGTAGCTGTTTCAGTCAGCACAACAAAACCATGTGCAAAACCACGCGGCACAAACATTTGTTTTTTATTGTCGCCGGATAATTCAACGGCTACATGCTGACCAAAGCTTGGACTACCTTTGCGAAGATCCACCGCGACATCTAATACCGCACCTTCAATCACTCTCACTAATTTGCTTTGAGCATGCGGCGCTAATTGAAAATGTAGACCTCGCAATACACCTTTGGAAGATTTTGATTCATTATCTTGAACAAAATCAACTTTGTAGCCTAATGCTTGTTCGAGCTTGTCTTGTCGAAATGTTTCGACAAAATAACCGCGATGATCGCCATGCACTTTAGGCTCGAGAACGAATACGTCTGGAATAGACTGAGGAATAAATTGCACCGTTAAAAACCCTCTTCAGCACGTTTCAATAAATATTGACCATATTGGTTTTTGATTAAAGGTTGTGCTAAATCGATTAATTGTTGTTTTGAAATATAGCCTTGTTCAAAGGCAATTTCTTCAATACAGGCGACTTTTAAACCTTGGCGCTTTTCAATAGTTTCGATAAATTGAGAGGCTTCGAGCAAGCTTTCATGCGTTCCAGTATCTAACCAAGCATAACCTCGTCCCATCAGTTCTACTTTAAGACGTTGTTCAGCAAGATATGCTTGATTGACGGAGGTAATTTCTAATTCACCGCGATGTGAAGGCGTGATACTTTTAGCTTTTTGAATCACATCATTAGGGTAAAAATACAGCCCCGTCACTGCATAATTACTTTTTGGCACTAAAGGCTTTTCTTCAATACTGATGACATTACCTTGACCATCAAATTCAGCGACACCATAACGATCAGGGTCGTTAACATGATAACCAAAGACCGTCGCTTTATTTTCTACTTGGGCATTCGTCACAGCTGTCGCCAGTAATAATGTTAAATCGTGACCATGATAAATATTATCACCCAGCACTAAACATACATCATCATCACCAATAAAATGTTCGCCTAAGATAAATGCTTGGGCGAGGCCATCAGGTGAGGGCTGCACAACATAGTCAAAGTTCATCCCAATTTCAGAACCATCGCCCAATAAACGTTGGAAGCTAGTTTGATCTTCAGGTGTAGTGATAATTAAAACATCCTTAATCCCCGCCAGCATTAAGACTGATAAAGGATAATAAATCATCGGTTTATCGTAGATAGGAACAAGTTGTTTGGAAACACCGCGCGTGATTGGGTATAAACGCGTGCCACTACCGCCCGCTAAAATTATGCCTTTCATTAATTATTCCACCGTTACTGATTTGGCCAAGTTTCTTGGTTGATCAACATCCGTACCTTTTATCAAAGCAACATGATAGCTGAGCAGTTGTAACAAGATATTGTAAGTTATAGGCGCCGTTATCCGACCGACATTAGTTGTCGCCTTGACGACTTTGAAGCCAGATTCCGAGCTAAGATCGGATTTTTCATCTTCAAATACAATCATTTGCCCGCCACGCGCCTTTACTTCTTGTAAATTTGATTTCAATTTATCGAGTAAATCGTCAAGTGGGGCAATCGCTACCACAGGCATATTTTCATCTATCAAAGCTAATGGGCCATGTTTTAATTCGCCCGCTGGATACGCTTCGGCATGAATATAGCTGATTTCTTTTAGCTTCAGCGCGCCTTCCATCGCAATCGGATACATCGTTCCTCTACCCAAGAAAAGCGCATGCTGTTTATCGGCAAACAATTGGGCGATAGTTTCTATTTCTTTTTCATGGGTCAATGCATTGGCAATAAGATTAGGTAATTTTTGCAGACCACTTACAATCTGGCTCTCACGTTTTTCATCTAGCGTTTTTTTAATTTTACCGATACTCGTAATAAGCAAAGCCAAAGCAACTAATTGAGTCGTAAACGCTTTGGTGGATGCTACTCCGATTTCAGGGCCTGCATGTGTCAAATAACTCAGATCTGATTCACGCGTTAAACTACTCTCAGCAACATTACAAATCGCTAATGTCGGTATATTTCTTGTATTACGCTTTTTGTTGATTTGTTTAAGTGCTGCTAACGTATCTGCTGTCTCGCCTGATTGACTAAGCGTTATGAACAAGGTGTTATTCAGTATTACAGGATTGCGATATCTAAATTCGCTGGCGACTTCTACTTGGCAAGGTAAACCGATGATATCTTCCGCCCAATATTTAGCAACCAAGCCTGCATGATAACTAGTGCCGCAAGCGATAATATGAAGTTGATCGATACTGCTAAAAATAGTTTCAGCTTGTGGGCCAAAACTAGCAACCAGCACTTTATCTTGAGTAATTCGCCCTTCTAACGTATCAATAACGGCTTGCGGTTGTTCACAAATCTCTTTGTGCATATAGTGGCGGTGTTCGCCTAATTCGACGGCTGTCACACTCAAACTAGATTGTTTAACAGGGCGGTCAACTCGATTGCCACTTGCATCATAAATTTCTATAGATTCTCGTGTCAGCTTGGCGACATCACCTTCCTCTAAAAAAATAAAGTTTTGAGTAACGGGTAATAATGCAGAAACATCAGAGGCAATAAAGTGTTCGCCGATTCCTACGCCAATCACTAATGGGCTACCTTTTCTTGCAGCGATTAAGGTATCAGGATCGCAGATTGCAATAACGCCCAAAGCATAGGCACCTTCAAACTCATTTAATGCTCGCGTCACCGCCAACAGTAAATCATCCGTCGACTCTAACTGTTGATGAATCGCATGACCAACAACTTCTGTATCAGTTTCCGAAGTGAAACGATAACCGGCTGCTATTTGAGCTTGCTTTAAAACTTGATAGTTTTCAATAATGCCATTGTGAACAACGGCCACTTTGTTATTACAAATATGCGGATGTGCATTATTTTCAGAAGGAATACCATGAGTTGCCCAACGTGTATGTGCAATGCCAATATTACCTGAAAAAGATACTTGTTCTTGTTCTTGTTCTTGTTCTATCTTTTTTTCAAGTTGTTTAATTTTGCCTAAGGCACGAACACGATTAATAACATTATTACTATCTAATAGTGCAATACCAGAAGAGTCATAACCTCGATATTCTAATCGTCTAAGTCCCTCTAATAAGATGGGGGTTACACTTCTTTCAGCAATACCACCGACGATTCCGCACATACTCAATTAATCCATAAAATCAAAGTTAAAAATTATACACTAGCTGCGGCTAAAATTAGATTTTAACCAATCTTGACTAGCACATTGCGGTTTAAAGCCATCAACGTATTCCAATAATAAGGTTCTGACTTTTTCGCCATCATTAGCGTCATTTAATTGCTCTAATTCGAGCAAGATATCTTTTAACTGAAGCCAAGGAATAACCTTCTCTTGTGCACGCATGATTTTTTGGTGTTGAGTATCAGAAACATTATCACCGATTAATAATTCTTCATAAAGCTTTTCACCAGGACGTAAGCCAGTATAAGTAATCTCAATATCACCATCTGGATGATCTTTATCCATTTCAATATAGCCACTTAAGTGAATCATCCGTTTAGCTAAATCTACAATTTTAATTGGCTCGCCCATATCCAACACAAAGACATCGCTGCCTTGTCCCATTGCACCGGCTTGAATAACCAACTCCGCAGCTTCAGGAATCGTCATAAAATAACGTATTATCCGTTTATCAGTGACAGTGATGGGTCCGCCACTTGCAATTTGCTCACGAAATAATGGTACGACCGATCCTGATGAACCTAATACATTGCCAAATCGCACCATCGTGAAACGTGTATGAGGATTATTAGCTTTATCTTCAGCCAATGCTTGTAAGACTAACTCAGCAAGTCGCTTACTTGCGCCCATCGTATTGGTTGGTCTCACCGCCTTATCAGTAGAAATTAATACAAAAGTCTCAACCTGACTAGCTATTGCCGCTTTCGCACAAGCCAGCGTACCAAACACATTATTACGGATGCCTTCTGTTGCATTTTTTTCAACCATTGGCACATGCTTATAGGCCGCAGCATGATAAATAGTATTCACTTTAAACTGCTGGCAAATAGCCTCCACTCTTGCTTGATTTAATACCGAACCTAATACTGCAATAACCGGTATATCGATATGCACAGCCAAATCTTGTAGTTCTCTTTCAATGCCATACAAGCCAAATTCATTCAGTTCATATAGCACTAAGGATGTCGGCTTTAGTTTGATTATTTGCCGACACAACTCACTGCCAATCGATCCGCCAGCGCCAGTCACCATAACGGTTTTAGCGGTAATATTGGCACGCAATAAATCTTGCATCGGTTCTACTTGTTCGCGGCCTAGCAAATCAGCAATATCCACTTCTTGAATATCCGATATCTTCACTTTACCATCAGCCAAGTCCATCAAGCTTGGTAAGGTGCGAACGTGAATAGGATAAGGTTCTAAAAGCCGAATAATTTCGCTGCGTCGACTTCGTGATACCGATGGGATTGCCAATAATAGATCGGCAACAGCATATTTATCCATCACATGACTCAGCATTTTAAAAGGATAAACAGTCAAGCCGTTAATTTGCTGCTGATGAAATTCAACCGCATCATCAATAAATGCAACGGGATGATATTGATATGATTGTTTTAATGCTGCCGCTAACTGCATTCCTGATGCTCCAGCACCATAAATAATTACAGGTGGGATGGTTCGTTTGGTTCTCGCAAAGCTACTAAACCCATTATGAACATGATGAATCCACCACCTTGCTATCAAACGAGTTCCACCGGCAATCATTAACAATAATAATGCTTGAATGCCATACACCGTTCGGGGCACACCCTGAACATTAGAGATCAAGACAATGACTGCAAATATGATGGTATAGAGCAAGGTCGCTTGCACTACCGTCCATAATGCCTGCATACCTAAATAACGAATGATCGCTCGATATAAACCAAACTTAATAAAGATAGGGATTGCAATTACAGGAGCAACTAAAAAGATCCACCACTGTGGCTGAGGAGGGATATAAACGGTACTGAAACGTAAAGAAAAAGCCAGCCATAAAGAAAATACAATGGCAACTACATCAACCATGACAGTAATAGCTCTTTTGATACTTCTCGGACTTGCTAATAAACTATCAATCACGTCCTTTAACATAATAGTTTTATTCCTCTACTTATTAATTTATCGCCTGCCGACTATACCGATTGTTAATTAATTTATAAACGATAAACGATTCAATGTACTCATAAATACTGCTCCATTAGTACTATGACTCATTTGCTCGATATACAAGCTGGATACTTACGGACTGGATTTGTTCGACAGGAGTTTTGGCAATGAGTTAGGAATAAAAACAGCGTTATAGAATGGCAGAACATCTTGATTCATTAGATGTTTTTAATTTAAATCGCAGTAGGATGAATAACAAAAATGGTACGCCCGACAGGACTCGAACCTGTTACCCTCGGCTTAGAAGGCCGATGCTCTATCCGGATGAGCTACGGGCGCATTGTATGTATTTCATCTAAATCGGGAAGTTTATCGTAAATAATTGGTCGGGGTAGAGAGATTCGAACTCCCGACCCTCTGGTCCCAAACCAGATGCGCTACCAGACTGCGCTATACCCCGACATTCCGAAGAGCAGATGTCCCCGAAGAAGGCGAAATAATACGCCCATGCGTTTGCCGAGTCAAACACTTTTTGATTTTTTTGCCGTTAATTGCACAACATGAGACCATAGCGTTTTTTTGATTGTCTGGATACTACTTAATGACCGCTCAAATTTTAGACGGAAAAGCCATTTCATTAGCGCTTAAACAAAACCTGAAAGCTGAAAACGATATCCGTGTAGCTTCAGGCAAACGCCGTCCAGGCTTGGCTGTAGTCCTTGTTGGTAGCGATCCTGCATCACAAGTCTATGTAGGTAGTAAGCGACGTAGTTGTGAAGAAATTGGTTTTAAATCAGACTCGCACGACTTGCCAATTGATACCTCTGAAGCAGCTTTATTAACGCTCATTGATCAACTTAATGCTGACAAAGAAATTGACGGTATTTTAGTTCAATTACCCTTACCCAAACATATTAATACCGAAGCCGTTATTGAGCGCATTGCTCCACATAAAGATGTCGATGGTTTCCATCCTTATAATATCGGTCGACTTGCTCAACGTAACCCTCAGCTTCGCCCATGTACTCCGAAAGGGATCATGACTTTATTAGAGAAAACAAATGTTGATTTACATGGCTTAGAAGCCGTGATTGTTGGCGCGTCTAATATTGTCGGTCGACCAATGGCATTAGAATTATTACTTGCAGGTTGTACAACTACCGTCTGTCATCGCTGGACTAAAGATTTAGAATTTCATGTTCGTCGTGCAGATCTTCTAGTTGTTGCGGTCGGTAAGCCTAACTTCATTCCTGGCGAATGGATAAAACAAGGCGCTATTATTATTGATGTGGGTATAAATCGTCTTGAAGATGGTTCATTAACCGGCGATGTTGAATTTAATGTCGCGAAACAAAAAGCGGCTTGGATTACGCCTGTTCCAGGTGGTGTTGGGCCAATGACTGTCGCGACATTAATGGAAAATACTTTTTACGCAGCCAACGAGTTACATAATTAGTTTTAGCGATTAGATCATTTTTAATTTAACTCTGTCGGGTTTAATCCAGACAGAGTTTTATCAGCATCAGTTACGCTTTACGCCACGTCGTCTTGCCAGCATTATCTTCTAAAACAATACCCATCGCGGTTAATTCATCGCGTACTTGATCTGCTTTAGTCCAATCTTTATTGGCTCTCGCAGTATTTCGTCCGTCAATTAATGCGTCGACTTTATCAGCGAGATCATCATCATCTGTATCGCCTAATAAAAATGCTTCCGCAGATTGTTGAAATAAACCCAATACATCACCAAATGAACGTAACAAGCCCGCTAAGTAACTTGTTCGCTGTGAATCATCTGACACTTTATTCAAAGACTGACGGACATCGGCCATAATCGATAATGCCAAAGCGGTATTAAAATCATCGTCCATTGCCTCAGCAAATCGGACACCGAATTCCTCATCATTTTGCCATACCACATTAGCTTCCGGTTCTACATCGCGTAGTGCGGTGTAATAGCGTGTTAATGCTGATTTTGCTTGTTCTAAAGATTCATCAGAATAATTAAGTGGACTACGATAATGACTGGTCAAAATGAAATAACGGACAACTTCGGGGGAATATCGCGCTAAGACTTCGCGTACCGTGAAGAAATTGCCCAAGGATTTAGACATTTTTTCATCATCAATCCGCACAAAGCCATTATGCATCCAGTAATTAACGGATTGGCAGCCATGCGCTGCTTCAGATTGCGCAATTTCATTTTCATGATGCGGAAATTGTAGATCTTGTCCGCCGCCATGAATATCAAAATGTTCGCCTAAACAGGTCGCTGACATCGCTGAACATTCAATATGCCAACCAGGCCGACCTCGTCCCCATACTGAATCCCAAGCAGGCTCTTCGGGTTTTGCCGCTTTCCATAAAACGAAATCTAAAGGATCATCTTTTGCCTCATTGACCGCGACACGTTCGCCAGAACGTAACTCATCAATATGACGCCCCGATAATTTGCCATAACCGTCGAATTTACTCACGTCGTAATAGACATCGCCATTATCTGCCGCATAGGCAAAACCTTTGCTGATCAATGTTTCGATCATGACAATAATTTCTGTCATTGATTCCGTTGCTTTAGGCTCAAGATCTGGTCTAATAACGCCTAAGGCATCAGCATCTTGATGCATTTCCGCAATAAATCGCTCAGTTAATGATTGTATGGTTTCACCATTTTGATTCGCGCGTGCAATGATTTTATCGTCGATATCCGTGATATTGCGGATATAAGTCACTTCATATCCGCAAGCTCTTAAATAACGCGCAACCACATCAAACACCACCATCACTCGGGCATGACCTACATGACATAAGTCATATACCGTCATTCCGCAAACATAGAGTTTGACCTTGCCTGCTTCTATCGGTGTAAAAACGTCTTTTTGCTTCGTTAAGCTATTATGAATTTGTAACATGTAAGGCTCTTTATCAAAAACTTATCGAGCATTTTACGGTATGTGAGTAATGAAATGTAGATAAAGCGCTCCACTTAAACCATTATTTCAATTATCATATAGTATTTATTGTTAATGACTGGAACCAAACTTTTATTAAAATATTTTTCCGCTATTTGGCACCATTACTTTTAGCAGTATTATCACTCTCTACTCATGCAGAAGGAGGCAATGCTTTGCCACAAGTTAAACTGGAAACAAATTACGGTAATATCGTCATTGAACTAGATGCTGAAAAAGCACCTAATACCGTGGCGAACTTTTTAAGCTATGTTAATGATGGTTTTTACGACGGCACAATTTTCCACCGCGTCATTAAAGACTTCATGATCCAAGGCGGTGGTTTTACAGAAGAGTTTGTTCAAAAAACACCTAAAGCACCAATTAAAAATGAAGCGAATAATGGCTTAAGCAATGTTCAAGGCTCTGTCGCAATGGCGCGTACAGGCGATCCGCATTCTGCAACAGCACAGTTTTTCATCAATACTGTTGATAATAACTTTCTTGATTTCCGCGGTGAGAACGGCGCTGCTTGGGGCTATGCTGTATTTGGTCAAGTTATTGAAGGTATGGAAGTGGTTGAAGCTATCCGTACTGTCAGTACAGGAAGCAAAGATGGTCATTCTGATGTACCGAATGAAACAGTCATGATCAACAGCGCAACGGTTGTTGAATAGTTTTATTTTGGATAACGCCCTCTCCTTGATGAGAGGGTAGTTTTCTTCCCGCCATGACCACACTTTTTATCTCTGACCTTCATCTCAGTCCAGACAATCAACCACTCATTCAAATCACTGTAGACTTTCTCAACACGCAAACTAAAGGCATTGATGCACTTTATCTTCTAGGTGATGTATTTAATACTTGGTTGGGTGATGACATTGTGCCCATCGAATTTGAACCACTCATTGCGCAGTTACAACAACTTCATCAATCAGGTATCAAAACTTACTTAATGGTAGGTAATCGTGATTTCATGATGGGCAAACACTTTGCTGAACGATGTGAATGTGAACTAATTGATGAGCCAGCAATCATTGATCTTTACGGTGTAAAAACCTTGCTGATCCATGGTGATAGTTTATGTACAGATGATGTGAGTTATCAACGCTATCGTCGTCAAACACGAAATAAATTCTTACAGTGGTGTTTTTTGCACTTACCTGTTCGTTATCGCCAACGAATTTCTAACAAAATAAAACAAAAAAGCCGCGAACAAAAGCAATATAAATCAGCGGTAATTATGGATGTGAATCAGTTTGAAGTCGGGCGGGTAATGCAACAATTTGACGTGCAATATATGATTCATGGCCATACTCATCGACCAGCAATTCATGCTTTTACACTTGCAAACAAACCCGCTTATCGCATTGTACTTGGTGACTGGGAAGACAAAATAAGTGTTTTAAAATGCAGTGACTACCAATTCGAATTGATTGATCACCGCATTTCAAAAAGTGATTCTGTATTAAGAATCAGCTGATGCCTGATGATCGAGTATTTCTTTTAAACGCTTCGGCGGCACATAACCAGGTAATAATTCACCACTTTCTAGGAATAAAGCCGGTGTTCCAGTCACCCCCAAACGTCTTCCTAATTCATATTGCGCTTTTACTGGTGCATTACAGCTCTCAGATTTAACGGTTTTTCCACTTTTAGCGTCAGTTAAAGCCTGTTTACGATCTTTAGCACACCAAACATTAACCGCTTCATCGTAAGACGCCGAATCAATTCCTGTACGTGGAAAAGCCATATAACGAATACGAATACCTAATGCGTTATATTCCGCCATTTGTTGATGTAATTTACGGCAGTAGCCACAATCAATATCAGTAAAAACAGTTAAAGTATGTTCCGTTTTTTTCGGTTCATAAATAATCATATCTGCTTCATCGACAGAGGCTAAAATTTGTTTTCTTAATTCGAGACGTTTTAGCTCTGTTACGTTTTGGCGTTTTTCCAACTCAATCACATCGCCTTGAAAAACATAACGCGCATCTTTACTAAAATAGATAATTTCGCCATTAATAACGGCTTCGTACATACCGGTATTATCTAAAGGTTGAATACTTTCAACCTTAACATCAGGCATTATAACGGCCAACTTTTCCTTAATATCATTGATCTCACTAGCTTGTGCTAAACCTACCCAAGCAAGCATTGGTAGCCACAAATAAAGTCGTTTTAACATTCTATTTCCTAGTCTCTAAAATTATTAAACTGTAGTGGCATATCGACAGCATCATTGCCACGCAATAGTGCCATGACTTCCTGCAATTCATCGCGCTTTTTGCCTGTTACCCGAACACTTTCACCTTGGACAGCAGCTTGTACTTTAATCTTACTTTCTTTGATTAATTTTACGGTAATACGGCATTGGTCTTTATCAAGCCCTTCACGCACGATGACATCTTGCTTACGCATTTTGCCGTTACCAACCGAATCCTTTATCTCAAGGCAACTAATTTCTACACCGCGTTTGACCAACTTCATTCGTAGAATGTCTAATACTTGCTCTAACTGAAAATCACTGCCAGCATGCATCGTTAGTGTTTTGTCTGACTGCTCAACGCGTGCATCAGTTCCTCTAAAATCAAAACGATTACTTATATCTCGATTTGACTGATCTACCGCGTTGGTCAATTCATGTTTATCCACTTCTGAAACAATATCAAATGAGGGCATTTCTATCTCCTAAAATTCAGCAATATTATCGTGATAGTTTATCATTTCACAGTATATTGAGATACGGCACTAACCTCGTGGATGATGTTGCGTGTGTAGGCTTTTCAACCTTTCTTTAGCCACATGAGTATAGATTTGTGTTGTTGATAAATCAGCGTGACCAAGCAATAACTGCACGACTCGTAGATCTGCACCGTGGTTTAACAAATGTGTAGCAAAAGCATGGCGTAGTGTATGAGGCGACAATTCTTTTTTAATTTCCGCTAAGGATGCATAACGTTTTATTAAATACCAAAAAGCCTGGCGAGACATTGCTTTACCACGTTGTGTAGGAAATAAATCATCGCTGATGACACCTTTTAGTAACTGCGGGCGACTTTCTACTAAATATTGTTGTAAATAATCTAGGGCAATTTCACCTAGCGGCACTAATCTTTCCTTATTGCCTTTGCCGACACAGCGTATCAATCCTTGTCGCATATTGAGTTGTTCATTAGTTAGACCAACGAGTTCAGAGACCCGCAAACCTGTGGCATACAACACTTCTAACATCGTGCGATCTCTAAGCCCTAATGCAACATTAAGGTTAGGTTGCGCTAGTAACATTTCAACCTCATCTTCATTTAAGCTACTTGGTAATGATTTTCCTAATCTTGGGGATTCAATTTGTACCGTTGGATCGGAATCTCTAAGTTCTTCACGACATAAATAACGGTAAAACCGTCTTAAGCTTGATAATAATCGCGCTTCACTGCGTACTTTTCGACCTTCGCGCATGCGTACATTTTGATAACGCAAGATATCGGTTCGACTAGCGGCAATTAAATCAATATCAGACTCACCTAACCAAGCAGCAAAAGCGACAAGATCACGTTGATAAGCATCAACTGTATTTTTACTTAAACCAGACTCTAACCAGAGTGAATCTAAAAAAGGTTGCAGATAACGATCGCTGGTTACCTTTTGTTTTTCGACATCCATCATTATTCAAGATAAGTCATAGCTAGAGACCACGTTCATGATCCAATAACCATTGTTTTAGATCGATCTCATAGCCTTCTTTTTTGCCAAAATACCCACCAAAACCTAACTTCGAAACAACGCGATGACAGGGTATAACAATAGCAAAGGGATTTTTTCTACAAGCATTGCCTATTGCACGCGCTGAAGTATCTAGAATTTGAGCGATTTCGGAATAAGTCTGTGTTTCACCTGAGGGGATTGACTGCAAATGCTGCCAGACTTTTTTTTGGAATACCGTTCCACGTACAAGGAGCGGTAATGTCCACTCTGATTGCGGATCAATAAAATAAGATTGAAACTGTTTAACTGCTTGCTGGGCAACGGATGATTGCACATCTTCAGTTTCAGCTTCATTACTATTGATTAATAATTCGACGGCGCAGAGATGAGTTTCACAGGTATGCAGCAAGATATGCCCGACAGGGGTTATTAATATTGTTTTAGAAAGATCGTTATTGCTATTCATAACAACAAAAAAGGGCGCAACTGAAAACAGTCGCGCCCTTTTTTAATAAAGCAGACAGAATCAACGTGATTCCGATAAGCTCGTATTAACCCAATTTTTCTTTAATACGTGCTGCTTTACCAGTCAAATCACGCAAGTAGTAAAGTTTAGCGCGACGAACATCACCACGACGTTTAACTTCAAGACTTGCTACTGCAGGGCTATGTGTTTGGAAAACACGTTCAACACCAACACCATTTGAAATTTTACGTACTGTGAATGCTGAATGTAAACCACGGTTCCGTTTAGCAATTACAACGCCTTCAAACGCTTGTTCACGTTCACGCTCGCCTTCTTTGATTTTTACTTTTACAACAACAGTATCACCTGAAGAAAATGCAGGAATATCCTGTCTCATTTGTTCAGCGTTTAGCTGTTCAATTATATTACTCATTGTTCTACTCCTAATTCCTACTTCTCTTCATGCCTAAATTCGGCAACAAATTGTTCTAATAATGCATTCTGTTCGCTAGACAATGTTGCCATTGCTAACAATTCAGGCCGCCTTAACCAAGTTCGTCCTAAAGACTGTTTAAGGCGCCACTTTCGTATTGCCTCATGATCGCCACCCAAAAGTACCTCAGGCACACTTTGACTAGATAATCGTTCTGGTCTTGTGTAATGCGGATGGTCTAATAAACCAGCCATAAATGAATCTTGTTGTGCAGACTCCTCATCACCCAAAACACCTGGTAATAATCTTGCTACGCCATCAATCATAACCATCGCTGCAAGCTCACCACCACTGAGAACGTAGTCACCAATCGACCATTCCTCATCAATCTCTTGTTCAATCAGACGTTCATCAACACCTTCATAACGCCCTGCAACAAAAATCATCGCGTTTCTTGTCGCCAATTCTTGCAAACCTTGTTGATCTAATTTGCGGCCTTGCGGTGACAAATAAACCACTTTAGTTTGCTGACCTAAAACCGCTTTAGCAGCATGAATGGCTTGCTTTAATGGCTCTACTTTCATCACCATTCCAGGACCACCACCATAAGGCCTATCATCTACTGTTCGATGTTTATCCAACGTAAAATCACGTGGATCCCAATAGTCAATTGCCAACCTGCCTTGCTTCACAGCTCGACCAGTTACACCATATTGCGTTATTGCATCAAACATCTGAGGAAATAAAGACACCACGCCAAGACGCATGATGGCATTCACCTCAATAATCCAGTTTCCAATCAACGCGAATAACTTTATTATCCAAGTCGACTAGCTCAACAATGTCATCCAATACAAACGGAATCAAACGTTCAGTTTTATCTTCATTCACAACTACCAAGACATCATGGGCGCCATTTTCAAGCAAACTATCCACTTGACCAAGTTGTTCATCTTGAAGATTCACAACCGACATACCCATTAAATCAGACCAATAATATTGATCTTTGCCAGCTGGTTTTAGCTGCGATTTAGCAATAGCGAGTTCGACACCAACTAACGGTAATACTTGATCGCGGTCAGTGACCCCATCCAAGCTCATAACTACACCCTTGCCTTGTAAGCGACCTTCAACTACTTTCACCTCTACCCAAGCACCTTTTCGTGATAGATATAATGGTGAATAACTTAAAATATTCTCTCTTGGGTCGGTGAATGAGTAGATCTTTACCCAGCCTTTAACACCAAAAGCACCAGATATTTTCCCTACCGGGAGATATTCCACGGAAGTATCCATAACTGAAACCTTATTTTAAGTTTAATTAAGCAGCTTTAGCTTGAGCGATTAACTTAGTAACACGCTCTGAAAGTTGTGCGCCTTGCTCGATCCAGTGCGTAATACGCTCTAAATCTAAACGCAAAGTTTCTTCTTGTCCTTGAGCGACTGGATTGAAGAATCCTACACGCTCAATGCAACGACCATCACGCTTGTTGCGTGAATCTGCTACTACGACAGTGTAATAAGGACGCTTTTTTGCGCCGCTACGTGACATTCTAATTTTTACCATTATTTGTGCCTGTTGAAAAACTGGATCGAAAAACAGATGCATTTTACGCATATATCTTGTAATTGAAAAGCTTATCTCGCTTTTATATTTAAAACGGCATTCCACCGCCCATCGGTAACTTGCCACCCAAGCCACGCATCATCTTAGCCATGCCACCTTTCTGGGTCATTTTCTTCATCATTTTTTGCATTTGTGCGAACTGTTTTAACAAACGATTCACATCTTGAATTTGTGTGCCTGAACCTGCTGCAATACGTTTTTTGCGCGAACCTTTAATAATTTCTGGTCGCTGACGTTCTTTTTTGGTCATCGAATTAATAATAGCTTCAAGCTTACCTAATTCTTTATCGTTTACTTGTTGCTTAGCAGCAGCAGGAATATTAGACATGCCAGGCATCTTATCTAGCATCGAACCGATGCCGCCCATTTTACCCATTTGCCTAAGTTGATCTCTGAAATCTTCAAGGTCAAAGCCTTGCCCTTTTTTCAGCTTATTGGCTAATTGATCCGCCGCACCTTTGTCCATTTTGCGTTGAACATCTTCCACCAGCGACAACACATCGCCCATCCCCAAAATTCGAGAGACAACACGATCAGGATGAAACGGTTCTAATGCCGATGTTTTTTCACCAACACCCATGAATTTAATAGGCTTACCAGTGATATGACGTATCGACAACGCCGCACCACCACGTGCATCACCATCCGTTTTGGTTAAAATAACACCCGTGAGGGGCAAAGCATCATTAAATGCCTTTGCTGTATTCGCCGCATCTTGCCCGGTCATACTATCGACCGTGAACAAGGTTTCGATAGGATTTATCGCCGCATGGATTTGTTTGATTTCCGTCATCATATCGTCATCAACATGCAAACGACCTGCAGTATCAATAATGACAACATCGGCAAACTGTAACTTAGCGTATGCAACCGCAGCTTTAGCTATTTCGACAGGATTTTGATTTGAATCACTTGGAAAAAAGTGTGCGTCAACTTCTTTGGCCAGTGTTTTTAACTGTTCAATCGCGGCGGGGCGATAAACGTCGGCACTAGCTACGACTACAGATTTCTTCTCACGTTCTTTTAACCAACGGGCTAATTTTGCGACGCTGGTTGTTTTACCAGCACCTTGTAAACCTGCCATCAAAATTACAGCGGGCGGCTGCGAATTAAGGTTTAGCGTTTCATTTGCGGCGCCCATCACTGCCACTAACTCATCGTTCACCACTTTCACTAAGGCTTGGCCTGGCGTTAAGCTACGAAGTACATCCTGCCCCATCGCTCGCTCTTTTACCCGTTCAATAAACTCACGCACCACAGGCAAAGCAACATCTGCCTCAAGCAATGCCATTCGCACTTCACGTAGTGTGTCTTTTACATTATCTTCAGTAATTCGCCCTTGGCCACGAAGTTTTTGTAAAGTACCGCCTAATCTTTCCTGCAAACTATCAAACATGATTCACCTTGCGTTAACTCAGCCCAACTATGCCGAAAATATAAATTTTTAAGATTTAGAATTATAACTGATAATGAATACATCGCGTATTATCTATACTATGTTCAAACGACTTTACCAGCACATTGAGGACTGAACCAACATGGCCATTGCTAATTCATTAGCCTTCCTACTTTATCTTAGTTGTAGTGTCATTCTGATTCGTAACTTTGTTCAACGAAATCAGCAACAGTCCATCTCATTCCCAATCGGAATCATGACTGTTTTAGCGCTTATTTTTCACGGTGCGGATATCTTTCTAACGATGGATGATGGCTGGGATTTAAGCCTATTTAGTACTTTAGCAGTTGCATCTTGGTTAATGGCCCTTATCGCACTTATTATTGGCGCCAGACAAAAAACGGCACATCCTGGCATCGTCATTTATCCACTGGTTGCGCTGAGTCTTATTCTTAAAACATCTGTACCTAGCGAACCGACGACGACACTGAGTAATCCTGCTTTAGAGTGGCACATATTGCTGTCATTAGCCGCTTATAGTTTATTCACTTTAGCAGCCCTGCAAGCTATTATCTTAGCTATTCAAGAACAACAATTACGCCAGCGCCACCTAGTTGGTCTTATGAGAAAATTGCCCCCGTTACAATCCATGGAAACCACCTTATTTCAACTTATTTCAGCCGGTTTTATTTTACTGACTTTAGGTTTAACCGCTGGAATGTTCTTTATCCATGATATTTTCGCTCAGCATCTGCTTCATAAAACCGTATTATCGCTTATTGCTTGGTGTGTATTCGCAACACTTTTGCATGGTAGATTGCGTTACGGATGGCGCGGAAAAACAGCCATTAAATGGACACTGATTGGTTTTATATTTTTAGTATTCGCCTATTTTGGCAGCAAATTTGTTCTGGAATTTTTAATAACTCATGCCTGAAACAACCTCACTCACGGTACTTTTTACACTTCTTTTTGTTCTGCTGTTATTTTCTGCATTCTTTTCTAGTGCAGAAACGGCCTTAATGTCGCTCAACCGTTATCGTCTTCGTCATTTAGAACATGAAGGAAATCATCTGTGACAGCCGCTCTGTTGCTTCGAGCGTGTCCTACTATTACTAAGTCCCCTTCACCCTGGGGGATATTGTCAAATGTTGGTTGACC
>LAZR01000843.1_pt1 | contig 21081 bp, 27 predicted proteins | sample 329461 | NCBI WGS metagenome assembly LAZR01 (sample SAMN03002196, study PRJNA259156) | marine sediment metagenome | biome: sea floor; feature: Hydrothermal impacted sediments; material: marine sediment; isolation source: Loki non-amplified sample from Loki's castle hydrothermal vent sediment ...
GTGCGTCTACCAATTCCGCCACCCCAGCTCTATTCTTTTTACCTCCTTTCTTCTACTGTTTTCACCTGATTCTTGGTACGCTCCTTAGTGCAATACTCGCAACCACAATCATCGGGTACTGGCTCATCGCTAACATGCCAAGGATACTTGACACACCACTTGGTATACTCCACCATTCCTTCGCTTATAGCCATCTTCCTTTTACCCCCTTCTTACTTAACCTTTCTGATAACGTGTGCATTAAATATTGCAACTGCTTTGGTTATTTCTCTTTGGGCATCTTGGATATTACAAGTTGCTTGTACAATAGGGTTTAAAATAGTTGGTTTCTTTGGGTCTTCGGGTCTATCCTCACCAACGAAATTCTCAATGACCGTTCTAATCTCAATCGCATATTCGTAAACCCTAAAACTCTCCGCCAATAGCTTCCGTTCCTCTTCCTTAATGCATCTCGATGTGTCCATTGTTTCCTCCTTTCTTACTTGATACTACTATCTTAAACTACTATGTGGCATAAATCAATGTTGTTGTCGGTTATTGGCGAGCTTATATCTCACCTGTCTACGCCTGAGAACTCTCTGTACCTACGCTATCCTCATTATTTACTTATGGTCTAGGCAAATATAGTCCGCTACAACTACCACCTATTTCGAGGAAGCCACAACCAAACCCTATTCTCCAGTAACTATATCCTCGACATAGCACTATTCCCCAAAAAGTTCGCTTAGTACACAAAACACGATATACTTTCATTATCTACCCCCTTTTTTTACTTATGGTCTATTGGTTAAGTCCCTGCTGATGCGCTATTACAAGGTCGCCTTACACCTCTATCGTTCCATTCTACCCCACAATTATCACACTTTAAGCCATTATAGGGATACTCCAAAGCGATAGCCTTACCCTCACCACACTCAGGGTACCAATCTCCCTCACAAACTATATCTTCTGCCATTGTCTATACCCTCCTATATCGGTTAATACATTATTATTTCGTCATTAACTCTGAGTTTGAAAACCTGCTTCTCCGTACCATCAGCCATGACACATTTATGGTAGGGGTTAATATTGACAGTGTGCCTTCCAAGGGCAGTAGAATCGCCTAAAACTAATTTGTAATTGTTAATTATATCTGGGAACTTTGGGCGTATCACCTTTAAAACCTTGTACACTCTTACCCTCCTATAGCAAATTTCCCGGTCGGAATGATATATCTTTCTTGTCTCTGTACACCTTACCCCATCATTCCTTTCCCATCGCTCACCTATTTGTATTTCACAGTGGCAATGGTGGCAATACTCTCCGTGTCTTCTCATAATTCTTGCTGCCATTTCATACCCCCTTGTTAGTCTTAATAGCTTAATAGTGAGCGGGTAAATGTTTTATTTCTTGTTTATTGGCGAGTAATCACAGCTAGCCCTCATTGCTAACAGCATCCCAACATCCCCCACATCCTTAAAGGTATCGTGTAGAGCTTGTGCGAAGTAACAAGTATTTTCGATGCTCCTGGTAAGATGATTCTCTTTGTCTGCGGTGAGTTTTCCTTCAAGCTGTCTTATGTTTTCGAGCAGTTTATCAAAGAACTCTGCTTTATACGACATCTGACGCTCCCTTCTCACCCGCCCACTATTCAATTATTAAGGTACTAGCTCTATTGATAGACCGTGAATTATACCGCCTTACTAGTGCCGTTTCCCTGGACATTTCCCTATCCCTCGTTTAACCTGGCTTGCCTTAGCTACTCGCCCACAATTTAGGCATTCAAGATAGAAGCCTCGCCAATCAGAAGATGTCCATTTATGGCGGTTTGAAAGTCTATGTTTCAAGTATTCCCGACTCTTCAATCCAACCACACCAGGTCTTTGCTACTGGCTTATCTTTCCAGTAGGAATATAAATCTTTGAGCCATTGATGTGGATGATGACCTGGGTATTTCTTTGCCAGTTCAATGAGTTCATGCGTCATACTTTTCACCTCACTAATTATTATTTAGCAAAGGCGGCATAGCTCACAGCCTATCTATTTACTGATGACCTCATGTCCGGGCGGGCGATTGTTTGCTTAGTGGACTCTAAGCCAAGCTTTGAGAGTGAAAATATTGGAAAACTCTTCGTCTATTAAGCTCTCAATTTCAAGTGTGTTTTGGTTTATCTCATTGAGTCTCCAGTGTAACCGTTTAGGTTGTCCAAGCATATCAGTCCAAGCATAGGTTGAGCGGGCTAAGTAAGCCTTGCCTGTGGCCTTCCCGTAATAAGCTCGGTAGGATACATCGTTGAAAAATCGCTTATTACTCTGCGAAAACCATTCCCCGTTGGCCCCCCTAATGTCTCGTAGTAAAGTCGGGCTTTTGGTAAGTGTCATTATGATACCCCCTAGCTGCTTGCTAATTTTAGTCAAGTCTTATGCTCGGTTACTTGCCCGCCCAGAAATGAAGCCATCAGCTTGTGCCTTCTCCTATCTTCTACTTGCCCCCACTAAGGTTAACATCGGGTAGTCAATAAGTTCAGGCTATTTGATTATTAAGGTGCTAATGTCCGCCAACAGCATACTGTTTAAGGATAACCACTGGCACATGCCAAAGCAGTTCTTTAAGAGCCTTCACATCACCAGCTTTAACTTCAGTCGCAATACGCTTGGCTACTGTATCAACTAAAGCCTCCAAATTTCTAAGTTCATCAGCCATTCCCTCACCTCCTATTTATTTTAGTTATACCCTCATTATACCCACGATATGGGTTCGGTTTTATCACAATTAAAGCAAATCGGCCAGGCTGTCTCAGAAAGATGCCTTATCATTCTATATAAATTACCCTTCCTGATAGGCTTCTGGCACATCTCACATACCCGCTCAATTCTACTCTTGTAATACTTTACCTGTTTCATTCTTGTCTCCATTTATACTCATTATAAGCCTATCTACACCAAAGTCAAGCAATTTAATAATGTATATTGACACTTAAAACCCACCACAACAAAGGGTGAGTAAATAAGTGTTACATCTAAGCTCATAAACTGCTATTATCTCCCACATGCTACCAAATGCTCACTAATTCATCTAACTGTTTAATGTGGTATAATGAGATATGATAGATGAAGATAAAGAGTTCTATAACAATACTTTGGGTGAAACGGTCAAGAGAGTTAAGGTTGTAGACATAACACCAGAGACCGTTGGAACGACTAGGAGAAATAAAGGTTGGGATAATCTAATCCCCGTTAAACCAGGTGAGATACGTAATCCTAAAGGCAGACCAAAGGACATTAAGTATATATCTGAAGCTGTAAGAGACTTATTACAAAGCAATCCCGACTTACTTAAAGAGATTGTATTAAAGTTAGCTAATGAAGCCTCCAAGGGCAATGTCCCAGCATTTAAGGAGCTTGCTGACCGGGGTGAGGGCAAGGTTACAGAAGAGTTGGCTATTAAGGGTGAAATAACAATCACGCCTGATATGAGAGCACTAGCATCTAGGGAGTTATTAGAGGTAAAAGAAGAAGAGAGATTATTAAAGGAGGGTTCACAAGGTGCCACAGAATAAAGAGGTTCACAGGGAGTACATGAGGAAATACAGGCAGGGTTCACAGGATAGCGTTACGGGTTCACGGGGTGTTACAATAGACCGTGAAGAGGCTGTCGAACTACTCAAGATATACAGTTCATTAGACAAGACAATCTCAACACTCACCGGTTCGGCCAACATGCTAGCCCTGGTAAGATTCGGTGATATAAGAATGAGTGATGTAAGAGATAGAATACTAAACGGTAAATGGAGTGCCTAGCTATAACGAGACGCACCAAGATGCACGAGAAGCACACTGTAGCACTAATTGAATACCTATACATAGATTACCCCCCATCAAGGGGTAGTGGTGAATGAAGTGGGTTGGGCATATGACATTGGGTTATTATAATTGTTGACTACATCGAGAAAATATTATTATTCTACAACTATCAGTATTATGTAAAGAAAGTATTGACTTATACGGGATAGGGTGTTATACTATAATAAAGGAGGGTAATTATGAAAGCGAAAGATACGGTGATGGGTGACGATAATGCTCTTTTAATTGATAATTCGATACAGCAATCGTTTATTGTGTCTTTCTATGATGGTGATGAAGAGGTGGGCAGGTTAGAGACTGTGGATGGGGAGTTAAGGTTTACAGGCAGGGCTGATAAAAGTGCAGAGCTTTTTTTCAACCATTTCCTCAAGGGATTATGTGACCAGTATTTAAGGGGTAATAGATGAGCATATTATTAAGTAAATTGGAGATAGCTGAAGCGATAGATATGGCAAATGGGGGCAAGGAATGGCGTGAGGGCTGGAAATTGTGCGATGTTATTGAGGAACAAGATTACTCTATAGCCAAAGCCCAGTTAAAGAAGGTCATAGATGAAATCAGGCGTGATAATGGAGAGACCTTATTTTTACTTGAGAACTTAGTTTTTTGGAATGATTTAGTTAAAGAGATAGAATGAAGTATTTAATAATAGGGGGTGTGGGGTGAAAGTTGGAGATAGAGTACAGGTATAGAGATAACCCTGATTCGGTAGGTCTATATAAGAAGATATGATAAAGGAATTTCATACTATAACCAAGCCGATAGTTTTTGTCAGTGTCTTTATTTTTAAGGGTGTAACCTTGGTTATGGTATTTAATTTGAACTGATGAGTAAAGAATTCGATGATAAAGTAGCACTTTGTTTTTCCAAAGATGACAGGACTCCCGAAGAAGAAGTCATATTAACCATTGAGTTTTCCAAGTGTATGGGGAGTTTTCTGTACTTCTTGAAGTGGGTGAAGTTGGTAGAAACGCCCACATTAGATAATCCTGGTGGAGCTATCTCCTTGCAGTTGTGGCCTCACTTAAAGGAAGTTATACGGGCATTTCTAACCAAGCGGTTTATAACCATTCTCAAGGCACGTCAAATCGGGCTTTCCTATATTACGGCTGCTTATGTTTTGTGGCACTCACTTTCGCATACTGGGAGTACTGTATTGCTTTTCGCAGCCAGAGAAGATGATGCCTTTCTGCTTTTGGGTAAATGCTACGAAATGTACGACCAGTTGCCTTCATTTCTGAAACTCAAGATTGGTTCTAGGAGCAAGGGGGAAATGACTATTCCCTCTATGCATAGCACGGTTATGGCAATGCCTGCCACCGAGTTTGCGGGTAAGGGTCATACTGCTTCTATTATAGTTTGCGACGAGCATGATGACCACCCTTATGCCTATGAGAATTATCGCTCGGCAAAGCCAACGATTGACCGCTCAGGCGGACAGTTCATCAGTATATTCACGGTGGAGAAAAAATACCCAGACACTCTTGCTAAAGGATTATTTAAGGATGCCATTGAGAAGAAAAATGATTTCACACCCCTCTTCTTTCCCTGGGATGTTGTGCCAGGCAGAGATGAGGAATGGTACGAATTTACCAAGAGAAATGCACCCCCTGATGAAGTAGCAGAGTTGGGGATTGAGTTATATATGGAGCAGAACTATCCCCGCTCTATTGAGGAAGCACTATCTCGAAGTGAAACCGTGGCAGCCTTTGACAAGAAGGTTCTCAAGGCAATGGGGGAAGATGTCAGGGGTAAGATAAATGAGGACTTTGATGGGATTGATAATGATATTTGCCACATTTACAAAGATTATCATATCGGCAATTTCTACATCGCAGCTTCAGATGTATCTCTTGGTGTTATGAAAGACTTCCAGGTTACGACTATATTGGATGTAAAGACAGGGGATATTGTAGCCGATATTCTTAGTAGGACAATCCCCCCAGAAGCGTTAGCCTATCACAGTGTAAATCTATTAAAACGTTATCACAACCCATTATGGTGGATAGAGGCGAACTTATACGGTAGGACAGTTATTAAGAAGGCGGTTGAATTAGGGTATAAAAGATTAGGATACAGGGGTGATAAGCCGATTGCGTGGAATAGAATTGATGATAACGAGGTTTTGAAAAGAGTCGGCTTTTTTACAGACGATAAGAACAGGGGCGATTTGTTCGGTGCGTTAATCCCCGCAATAAACGATTACCAGATTAAGATTTATAACCATGAAGGTTTGAAGCAGTTTTATGGTATAATTAGAAATGCTGATAAGGGGGGCAAGATAGAGGCGATGTCCTCTCAGCATGATGACTATGTGATTGCCGTTGGTATTTGTTGGTTAAAGAAGGGCGATGTCAAGACCTCATCTTCTCCTCTAAAACCTATTGAAACATTAACCTGGGGTGAACAGCATCCCTCGGTGATACAAAGGCTTATAGATAAACAGTTACAGGGGAGTATTAAATGAGCAAACGAAGTGATAAACCTACAACAGATGAGATTTTAAAGGAGTTCGAGTTTTGTAAGAAACACTATTCTAACCTGAGACAATGTTACGAGGATGACGAAAGGTTTTACAATCTGGATTTTAAGGATAGATTACATATCCCAAAGGAATTTGAGAAGGACAGGGTGGTTCTCCCCACGGCGAGGGATGTTGTGGATACGGGGATAAATCACACCAATATCTTTAATGCGAGGGTTTTCACCAATAAGAAGGGAACATCTGAAATTTCCAAAGAGTCGGCCGAGATGCTTCGTAAGTTAGGTCTGGGAATAATTCACGGTATAAATGTAGAGTCAAGAATAGCTCCAGCCCATGTCGGGGCAAAGCATTACTGGAAACACGGATTAGCGGTTTTTAAGACTATCTGGGATGCTGATAGATGGGTGGATAAGCCCGAACAAAAAGATGGGGAATCCGATGATGATTACGCTGTAAGATTAGATGACTGGAGGGCTGGACAACATCTCTCTTTACCGATTGTTATTAAGGCGATAAATCCATATCATATAATGCCCGACCCTTATACTGGGGGGGATTATTATGTCATAGAGTGGTATAAGAGGAAACTATATGATGTTAAGAGAATCTGGCCTCATTATGAAGATAAAGAGAAAAGAGACCCCGATACTTGGATAGAAACCTTTTCTTTCTGGACTGATAAGTATAGAGCCGAGTTTGTGGTGACTTCACCCGAAGGGGAATCTATTAAAGGCGACTCTATGCTCAAACTTCCAGGTGGGGTAGTAGCTCATAAGTATGGTTTCAATCCCTACACTTTAATCGAATCTGGGTTGGGTGATGAGGATACGGAAAACAAGCCTGAGAATAGATATGTCGGGTTGTTAAGAAAGATGAATGACCTCTTGGTTTCAGAGTCTCTAAATTACAGTCTCCATAATATTCTGATGACACAGGGGACGCTAGGTGGTGGATATGTCACGGGTGTTGATGCTGGGACTGTTGGGGAAGTTAAGAAAGAATATGGTAAATACTGGCCTGTGGGTGGTAAGGATGTGGAGTTTCACGAGTGGGAGTCCAAAGTTCCGTCAGAAGCATCTGCCAGGCACTTAGCCCTAACACACGATTATATCTCCTCTCACGCCGCACCGAGAAGTGCTAGAGGTCTTTCTGAGGTAGGTGTGAGAAGTGGGGCTGATAGACGTTTAATAATTGCTGAAGCCTCTGCAATTTATCAATATGCTACACCTGCTTTCCAGAATGGATGGGCACAGATACTTTCTAAATGTGCGATGTTGGTTAAAAATGTTATCCCAGGTGACTTTAGAATATGGACTAAAACGCCTACGGACGAATTTGATGTCCTTGTTAAGAAGAAGTTAATCAGAGAACCATTTAACTATTATGTGGAGTTTGCCCCAATATCAGAAGAAGATGAGTATAGACGGCAGGACTCTCTGTTAAAGATGTGGAATGGTGGGCAGGGAATTACAACTCAGGAATGGACTTGGAATCAGATGTCCAATGTTGACCCTGAAAGGATGAGACGGGAACAAGAGAAGGAAAACCTGAGAAGGATGCCTTCTTATAATCAGTTAAAAGACCAGACACTAGCAATGTTATACCAGCAGGCTTTACAACAGTTGGGTTTACAGGGTCAGGCTGCCCCAGCGCAACAGGGTGCACAGCAAGGACAGGGACAGGCTCAAGGGCAAAGGCCTATGGTGCCAGGAATTCCCAATAGAGCACCTATGGGTTCAGCCCAAGACATAGATAACCAATTAAGAAAATTAGTAGAGCAGGGTAATTCTGGGATACAATCAGGACAAGGACTCGGCGGTGGAGGTAATAGATGAGTAATTCTTTAGAAACCATGCAGGAATTAGTTAAGGAAGACATTGAATTGATGAAGGAGATTATTGCAGAAGATTTAATTCCCCTAATACAGTTCAGAGAACAGATAGAAAAGAAAGAGTTTAATAAAGCCTTTAATGAAATGAAGAAGCTTGAAGGAGAAGTCTAATGCCAGAAGCAATCAGGAGTGATACACAATTATGGGCAGACTATAAGAATGCTGGTGGGAGATTAAGTTATACCGACTGGGTAAAGGCGGAACGTCCAGGTGCTCCTGCCGAGAAAGGGCTTAGATTTCCCTGGGAAACCACTGCAGGGGAGGGGTTCATAGCCCCTTGGACTCGTCAGGTGGCAGTTCCCACACAAGAGGGTATAAGATTTAGGCAACCTTTAACATTGGAACAAAGGCGGCCTCCACCCCCAGAAGAACCAACACCAACACCAGAAGAAGAGGCAGCTGGGGTAGACTTAACGGGGTTCAAGATAGAAGTTCCGCCATTTCCCACAGACCCTCCTCCAGAGGGCTTTCGCTGGGCGTTTGATAGAGATATGAATAGGTGGGTGCCCCAGTTTACAGGATTAACAGCACAGCAACAGTCTCAGCGAGAATTACAGCAACAGCAATTAGGGTTACAGAGACAGCAGCAATTAGGTTTTCCTTCACCAGAACAACCTCCGACTGACGCTTTCGGTAGAACTGCTACTTGGAGTGAACGTTTAGGTCAGTGGGATTATCCGCCTAATTGGGGACAGAGACCAGGAGACCAACCTGCACCGATTTCACCTTTTCAGCAACAGCAGTTTGGGTTACAAGAGCAACAGTTTGGGCTTCAGCAACAGCAGATTGAGCAACAGCAAGCACAATTTCAAGAGCAATTAGCATTTCAGCAACAGGCTCAGCAACAAGCCGCCCAAGAACAAGAACAACGATATAGAGCACAACTGGCAGCCCAACCGATAAACTGGTTACAGTATGCTGCTTATACAGGAGAGCAACCAGTAATTCAACCGTGGATGATGCCATTAGGATTTCAAGAGACAGGCGGGCAGGTAGCTCCTCAAGGGATGCAGATAGGACAACCGATACCAGGTGTTCAGGGGCAACAGACCTTTGCTAATATGCCAGCATTAACAACTCCATCTGCACAGCTTCAGGCTCAGTGGGGGCCGACAGCCCAAGCACAGTTCTTAGGATACAGACAAGCCAGGACAGGTGCTGCACCAGCCGAAACTCAATTCAGGTTAGGTTCGGGAAGAGCACCAACAGGACAATTCGGGGGATTTTCAAGGTTTAGATAATGCCAGATTTAGAGGAACAAATTAGGGCGTTAAGTCCTGCTGCGTTAGATATATTTAAAAAACAACTCCCGCAGAGATTAAAAGAACTCGGTGAGTTGGAACGCAATACTGCCCTTGAGAAACTGATGGCATTACCCGAACTTGAGTTGGGGGGATTTCAACCACAGGTTCAACCTCAACCTATTACCAGACAGCCCCAGATAGGCCAGGAAGCCCCTCAAGACATTCCTTGGTGGCAAACTCCATTACAGTGGATAAGGAATGTTGAGCAGGCTGCGGGAACATTTTTAGCTGCCCCATTTACTCCTGCGGTTGCAGGTACAGAAAACTTACCCTGGTGGCAGAGGGAAAGGGCTGAATACGAGGTTTGGGATGAGCCTTCTTTTCAGACAGAACCTCTATTCAGATTACCGTGGACACCACAAGGAATAAGGGACAAGCCGTGGACTATTGGTGTTAAAGGGGCGTTAGAAAGTGTCCCCTGGTTTGCTACTGCTTTAGCTACAGCAGGGTTGGGTGCGACTGCAGCTTTAGGAACTAGAACTGGTATCGCTGGTTTAACCAGGGCAGCCGCTTTGGGGCAGAAGGCGTTAAAACCTGTTTTGGCAGTGGAGAGAACATTGGCATATCCGATTACCAAACCATTAGGATTGGCTGTTAAACAAGTAAAGAAGTTAGTCCCCTCTGCTTTACCTGCAACCTCAAGGTTTATTGCTCCTGCCTCCGAGGCCATTGAAAAGACTATCACCAAAGATGATTGGCAGAGACGAGTAGCACAGATGTTCGGTAGGCGACCTATCCTTAAATCTATTACTGAAAAGATAGGTGGTAGGGCTGCCACTGTAACGGCGGGGGTAGAGGATACAACGGCAAGGGCATTACTTGTTGGTGTGAGAACGCAGGAAATACTTTTAAGTAAAGGTCAAACCGCATTAGCCACTTTAAGGGAACTACACCCTAATCCGATTAGACTATTTGGCGTAGACGAGGCGACTGGGTTAACTAAGATTAGAGCGAAAGTTGGATTTAAGGATGCGTCTAAACATATAAGCGACATAGCCGAGCATCCTGCAAGGTATCAATTAACCGTGCAACAAAAAGCCTACATAGAGCAAATTCACAGAGTAGAGGACTGGGTATTAGATGGGTTAAAGGAAGCGGGAATAGATGTCAAGCTGTTAAAGTTCGATGAGTTCTCTCACTGGGTTCATCGTGAAGTAATCGGTAAGAATGTAGATGATGCTCTTATTAAGATAAGAAGTAGGGGTGGTGGAAGGATAGGGGCTAAAGCGACTTGGGAAAAGACCAGATTTTATGAAACTGCTGCGGAGGGTGTTAAGGCGGGAATATTATACGAACCCTCAATGGAGAGGGTTGTTGAATTATACCTTCAGAGTGCTGCTAAGAGAATATCAGACCAGAGAATAGCTGGTATGGTGGCACAGTTTGGGGTAAAGCCTTTGGAAAGGGCTATGGCAATAGCTCCCCAGACTTTAGCAGAAGCCAAGAAAACTGCTTTTACTTTAGTGGGTGCCAGGAGATTGGTTAAGGTTATCAACAGGGCTGTCAGGGGTGAGAAACTAACCGAGCAAACATTAAGAGCACAGGAGAGAAGGTTTCCCGAATTAGGTAGAAGGGTAAGAGAAGCTATTGGTGAACCTGAAAGATTAAAAGCGTTAGTTAAAGAAGCAAATCAAATTATAGAAGCTGCTCAAGCCCCGTTCTGGAAAGCCAAGGCTGCGAGACAAGCCTTAATGGAGCAGGCTAGAACCCCGACTTTAGGGACAGAAGCGACCATTTGGCATCCCGCATTTCAGGGTAAAATCTATCCTAAGAATGTAGCCGTTGAAATTCAGAGATACTGGGATGATGTTGGTTTCGGCCCACTTAGTAAACTCGCCACTATATCTGGTGAAATGAGAACCCTTGTAGCTGCGGCTGACTTTAGTGCTATGTTCATCCAGGGACTTCCTGGGATTGCCTTGCATCCAACAGCGTGGGGTAGGGCTGCGGCTATGTCGTTTAAGACATTCTTAAAACCCAGACAATATCAGGAATATCTAGTTAAGAACATGGATACTTTAATGGAGAGGGCTAATTACGGTGGATATGTCGGTGGGTTTGAGTTTATGGAGGCTATGCCCGCCCTGCAGAGAGAAGCAGCCAGGGCTACACGGTTGGCATTAGGAAGTCCCGCAATCGGCAAGACAGCCATAAGACAGACTTACGGAAGGTTCGAGGCTTCCTTTGGTTCTTTCGGTGATGTGATGAGAAACGAGATGTGGAAGGGATTAAAGGGAAGTGCTAAGAATGAAGCTGATTTAATGGAGATAGCCCGACACATTGACCGTATGACAGGTGTGATGTCGTCTAAGGGATTAGGTCTGGGTAAAGTTCAGAGAGATTTTGAGCAGGCATTTCTATTCTTTGCCCCAAGATATACCAGGGCTGGGTTTGCTCTGGTAAGTGATATGTTGAAAGGTGGTTTTACTGGAGACCAGGCTAGAAAAGCGTTAGGTTCAATGATGGCGGCTGGTGCTGTAATGTATGCTGGTATATCTAAAGCTGTAGGGCAAGAGCCTAACTTCGACCCGACCAATGGAAGATTTATGACCATTGAGATAACCGACCCCGTAACGGGTTCTACAAGGCATTTCGGGCTTGGGGGTATGATGACCTCTTTAATGAGGTTTGGTGCTGATGTAGCGGCTTCTGCTACAGGGCAGGGCTTAAATGAGCCATTGGATTTTGTTAAAATGAACAGATTTGATAATCCCTTCTTGAAGTTTATGTTCTCCAAGTCTGCACCACTAACTGGGTTTACTGAAGGGATGGTGTTCGGGCACAACTATTTTGGTGAGCCGTTTGAAAATCCAGGCGATTACTCTTTGTTTTTACTGGAACAGGTTATGCCGATTGCGTTACAATCAGCGTTTATGGAAAAAGAGGGACTATCTCCGACAGCAATAGCAGCGGAGGAATTAGGTATGAGGACATTCCCCAGAAGTGATTGGGAGAAAAGAAATATCTTACGAGACCGATTAGCTCAAGAAACTTATGGAATGGACTGGGAACAGGTTGGATTACAACAGGGTGAGTTAGCTCAATTACAACTGGAAAGGGGAAGTCCTGAATTACAAGAGGCTACGCAAACTGCTGCTGAAACAACCAGTAAAATGGCTAGGGGTGAAGGTTTAGTTTGGGATGCGTGGCGTAAAGAAGGTGCTGCGGTAGAGGAAAGATACCGACAATCCATAATGACTGCTTCTGCCGAGTTTTCTGTTACTCAGGATGGCACTACATTCAGAGAAAAGGCAGATGAGGCTTCTGCTATTAGAAGGGCAATGTATTCTCAAAGAGAACTAAGCCCAGAATATGCTGAGATAAATCAGTATTTCAATCAGCCTTTAACCCCAGAACAAATGTCGAGAATGAACCCCAAAGACATAGCAAGAAGAGAATACTATCAATCAATGTATGCCCCAGATATGTACGACCAGTTCGGGAATTATAGGTTTGATGAGGCAGATAGACGAGAGCAACAATTCGTTCAACGGTATGGTCAAGGAATATTGGATTATGTAGAAGAGTATATGGGTGCTAAATGGGATGAACCTCCAGCACTACAAGCTCTTAAAGCAGCCAGGGATGTCCTACAACCTTACTGGGATATAGAGAGGCAGGTTTGGCAATCTCTGGGTAAGGAACTAAAACAGATTTCAGACCAGATTAAGATATTGGAAAGAACTGACCCGATTCAGGCAAAGCTAATGCTGTTTAATTATCCACAGATAGTATTTGCTCGCAGACAGATAGCACTCTTGAAGCGTCGGCTTAAATTGGGGTCGCCTGAAATTACAAATGCTCTAAATGTGTTTTATCGTTTTTGATAAGGAAGTAAGTGATGCCGTATGCAGTTAGGAAACAGGGAGACAGGTGGATTACATATAATAAAGATACTGGTGATGTGAAAGGGAAACATGCAACGAGAGAAGAGGCTATGTCTCAGATGCGATTATTGTACCATGTTAAGGGTGGGGGAAAACTGACAAAGGCAAAATGACAGACGAGTTAAGGTGTAAGAAACAAGTGGATGGCTTAGATGTCTTTCTGGATGGTTATAGATATTGCGTGATGCAACCTTGCTTGGATTGCGGGCAGGTGAGAAAAGTGCGGATAAGAAACGGAAAGTCTGAGAGTAAGCGTTGTCGGGGGTGTTCTGCTAAAGTTAGATGGAGTGAATTATTAGGTGATAAAAATCCCTTTTGGAAAGGAGGGCGAACGAGGCATACCCAAGGTTATATTTTAGTATCAGTCCCAAATGACAGTTTTTTTGCATCTATGGTTTTTAGGCGTGGGGCAAAGGGAAGGGAAAGATTGTATATTTTAGAACACCGCCTCGTTATGGCAAAACACTTAGGCAGGTGTTTGCAGTCTTGGGAAATCATACATCATAAAAACGGAATTAAGGATGACAATGGAATTGCGAACTTGCAACTAGTGAGTGATGATAGACATAAGCAAATCACGTTATTAGAGAATAGGATAAAACGCTTAGAGGGGAAGGTTATTCTATTGGAAGCAGAGAATGTTTTATTAGGGGTTGCACATGAAGCGAGGGATACAAGGGTTGATTTTTGAAATTCGTTGTAAGAAGTGTAATAAAAAGCTAGGTGGAAATCTTGATGGCAAGGTTGAGATAGTCTGCCCTAGATGTGGGCATTATAACGCCTTCAACATAAAAGTTAAAAGTGTGGTATAATAGGATAAGTGTTCTAAACACAATTCCCTCAGCACGTTAACAACCGAATAACCAGAGCTACTAAGATAGCCCATTTACGAGAACCTTGAGTTCCGTGAGTGGGTTTTTTTATTAAATAAACGGAGGTTTACAATGGCAAAGGACGAGGAAGTCGTTCAAGAGGAGAAGGCTTCAACAGAGGAGACTACTTCAAAGGAGACTGAAACCAAGGCGGAAGAAAAAGGGGAAACGAAAGCAGAGGAGAAGTCTACAGAGCAGCCTTTTAGCACAGAGCAAGAGGCTAGGATACAACAGATGGTTTCGCAGGCATCTACGGAAGCCACAAAGACAGCAGTAGAAGCGGGTCGGCGACAGCTTCAGGGGGAGCAAGACCGCAATAGAAATGCCGAAAGCAGGGCGAGACTTGCCGAATCAAGAGTCAAAGGATACGAAACCAGTCTAAGTGGTCTGGATGAGGAAACTCAGAAGGACATAGAACTGGCAAGACTACGGGAGCAAGACAAACATTATCAGTCTAATGCACAGGATGAGGAGCAGAGGAGACAGCAAGCGACTCAAATCCAACAGATGAATGACTCTTTAACAGAAGAAGTTAAAATCTGGGGAATAGAGCCTAACGACAAGAGAATTGATTATGCTTCTGACGCACCTGACTATTTTACAGGTAGAAAGCGATTCACGGATTCGCTTCAGAAAATAGTCAACGCAAAACAGCAAGAGGCTGGAGAGAAACAGGCGGAGAATTTGAAGAATTTAGAAACTAAACTCCGCAAGGATTTAGGTCTTGACTCGGTAGATACTACCACGGGAAGTGGTGGGGGTAGTGATTCCGATGCTGAGTTCAAAAAGGGACTTGGTGATGGGAGTTTACCGTTAAACAAAACAAATATGGCGAGAGCTAAGAAATTAGGAATTGCTTAATAAGGAGTTAAATTATGGCAACAAGTGGATGGACTACAACCTCAGCACTTGCTGATAGTTTGGATGATGTCCGTTCTTCAGCAAGGATAGTGAGGGAATTTGAGGGGGTTATGCCTCAACTAGTGGATAAGGCTACACTAGGTGAGGGTATTGGACCTGCTTGGCAGGAAATCAAGTATGACCAATTAACCGCACAGGCTGTAACTGAAACCACGGAACTGGACAATCCTCAGCAGTTAGCTGATTCACTGATTTCAATTACTCCGACAGTGGTGGGTATTGAAACATTTATCACTGATAGAGTAGCAGCAAGAATCAGCAAAATAGGCTTATCTAAGATAGGTAGTCTTGGGCAGAACGCAATTCAGAGAAAGAAAGACGAAGACGGGCTGGTATTATTTGCCAGCGCAACTGATACTTCTGACCCTGGTGCAGGCGTTACTTTATCTTCGGGTTATATTGCCTCGGCATCTTATAACATCACAAGCAATACAACTGAGCCAGGGCACAAGCCAATCAGATGCGTCTTACATGGTTTCCAGATAAAGGATTTATATGACGAACTGGTAGCTGGTGTGGGAACATATGTGGTTGACGAAGGCCCGACTGCACGAGTATTTCAGAACAGGTTTGACCTACCGATAGCAGGTACAGAAGTCTATGAGGATGGCAACATCTCGATAGTCAGTGGTATTGATGATGCTACTGGTGGTGTTTTTGCTATGGAGGGAATCGTTCTAGTCCAAGGTCGAGCACCACGCATTATAAGTGTAAGGAACGAGAAGCGTGGTGGTGGTGGAGACCATGTGTATCACTATGATGAGTATGCCTACGGAATTCGTTTAAGCAACTGGGTATATTCGATGGTGAGCGATGCGACTGCTCCAACAAGTTAATACCGCTGAAAAATCAGATAGAGTAAGGGATGAAGACTCTTAGCGGTGCAAAAACTTTGTCTAAAATAAAATCAGATGTTTGGGTGATGAAGACACCCGACAAAGGAGAACAAAATGGCGAACATGGGTTCAAAGGGAATAACTAGGTATGAGGAAACCTTTGCTGCGGACAATATAGGTAGTGCAGGCAATGGTGTTGCCTGGCTTGAGACCAATGATGCTGGCACGGCTTTTGCCAGAGCGGTTGCAGCGGGTAAGGGATTGCACGTTTTTGGGGCAACTTCCACTGGTGGTGCTGACAGACATGAGTTCCTCAGTGATAAATTTATGTTCACTGGGCAAGAGGGGCACTCATCGGTTGAAATACTGCTCCAGTTGGGGGCTATTACAGATGTAGCCTTTAACTTTGGGTTCTTTGATGCTGTTACTGGGGCAAACAGCATCCTACCCGCCAAGATTGATAGCGAGGTCATCACAGGTCAGGTTGCTGATGGGTTTATCGGTTTTCTTTATGATTCAAATGCAACCTATGATGAGCTCCACTGCTTCTGGGCTAATGGTGGTGTTGATACCACAACGGCAATAGCCGACCTGAGAATGGTGGGTTTAGCTCCAATAGCCTCAAAGTGGCTATACATGAAAGTTGAGATGCAGGACAGGGGTTCAGGTAAGGGTGTCAGGGCAACCTTTCTTACGGTAGACTCTAATGGTCGCAGTGCGGAGAAAGTCTTTAATACTTCGGTAGATAGAGACCTTCCTCTTGACTATTACCTAGGGGTGATAAATCGAACTACCACTGCGGTCAACATCTATCTTAAAGGTGTTGCCTGGGAACAATCAATACCTAATATGTAATTAAGAAGGTTTTTGGGGATTGTCCTGAAATCAATCCCCACTAAGATTCAGGTGCTGACCTTTCAGCATCTTAGGAGGAAAAAACAATATGGCTGTTTCTAAAACACATAAAGGGTGGCAATTCGACAAACATAACGGCCGCCTAAACTTTTACTACGAGGGAACACGGGTTGGTCATATCACTGCAAGTGGTATGGACTTAGCCTCTGGCTTAGACTACACCATTGATGGTGTTTCTGCCAGTGGTGGAATCAGTAACCTTGACGAAGCCTATGACGGTGGTGGTTCTGGTTCGGGTAGGACTATCACTGTTGATAGTAATGCAGTTGTTCTGGCTGGTGATGAAGCAACACAAAACATTTTTGTAATCACGAATACAGCGGGTACAGGTGCGTTGATTGACTTAACCCATACCACCACATCATCCAAGGATATTGATGGTACTGGCTCAACTTGGTCTGTAACTGGTGCTGGTGCTGCGGTATTCACTACCATTAGTGGCACTACACTTACCCTGAGTGCTGATATTGATATGTCAGCTTCGGCTACGGGTACTTACGACATCATCTTGAAGGATTCTGTGGCTGACGCACTTTCAATTAGGCGAGCTTCTACAGATGTGATAGTTTTTGACACCTCTACCCCAAGGGTAACTATTACACCTGCTACGACTATCACTGGAGCTTTGACTGCTTCCAGTACAATTACTGGAGGGGGTATACTTACCATCAGCACGGGTGGAGCTAGCATTACAGGTAACACTACAATCACGGGAGACCTTACCGTTACAGGCACCATGGACTGGGGTTCTAGTCTTACGGTAGACGAGCTAATACTTGATACTGATGGGGCTGCTCTAGGCGCTACTGTGTGCGGTTTATGGCGAGATAATGGTGGGGATGCTTCTTTCCAAGCCATTGCGGGTAAAGCAGTCAAACTTCTCATAGCTGGTACCAGCGAGATGGAAGTTGGTGATTCAGCAACCATCGTTAATGAGGCAGGTGCTAACAGAGACTTCAGGGTAGAGAGTGACAATTTGGAGTACGCTCTCTATGTAGATGGTGCTAAGGACAGTGTGGTAATCGGAGACAATACCGACATTTCTGATGTAGACTATCGCCTTATGGTCGGTAATGTGGCAAAGACGTTAGCCACTGGTCAGAGTGCGGCTTTACTTTATGTCGCACCAACTGCCTCTACAACGGAATTCACTTCAGGGACTCATGGCTATATAGCCACGGCATACTTCGCAGAACCGAACATCACCAATGCTGGTGGTGGCACTATAACCACTGCTGCAACTGTTTACATCGCTGACGCTCCAACAGAGGCTAACAGCAACAACGCTGCTCTCTACATAGCGTCTGGGGCACTGACGGTTCTCTCTGGGGCAGTCACCTTAGATGGTGGCGACTTCCTTTTCAACAACCTTGGTGCCGACCTTAACTTCAGGGCAGAAAGTGACAACTTACAGTATGCCTTGTATGTTGATGGGGGTAAAGACTGTGTAGTGATTGGTGATAATACGGATGTATCCGATGTGGATGTTCGCTTGTATGTTGGTAACGTAGCTAAAACACTACTCGCCAATCAAAGTGCAGCTATACTCCATGTAGCACCAACGGCGTCAACAACCGAAGCACCGAGTGCTAGTACTCATGGTTATATTGCTACCGCTTACTTTGCGGAACCAAACATCACAGAGGGTACGGGAGATACCACTGTCGCTGCGACTGTCTACATTGCAGATGCTCCGACTGAGGCTGAAACTGACAACGATGCCCTTTATATCGCATCAGGCGATACCACAATGGCTTCGGGTAGCTTTACCATAAAATCTGGTAGTATCGTTCTGACTTCAGGCAACCTTACTTTTACAGCAGCTAGTGACGTTATAATCGCCGCTGCTACGGGTGCTGCGCTAGAAATCAGTGACGCTTCAACTAAATTCTACGCCATTGATACCAGGGTGACTACTTCTGCTGTAACCACTCATGCCTTTGATATATCTGACTACACATTAGCTTCTGATTCCGCAGTCGTGGCAACGGGTTTGAGTTTAGCGGCACACACTTTGACCTACTCTGGTAGCAACACAGTAACAACCCAGTTGGATACCGTGGTCATTGGAACACGAACCGTTGCTGGTAGTGCAGTAACAGTTAATGAGTCCAACTCTTTACTCCTAGTTGCTCCTACTGAAAGCGGAAGCATTACTCTTGTTGCTACTTCTGCCCTTCGGATAGTCAATTCTGGTGGTACTCCCACAAATCAGTATGGTATCTACATCGAAGACTTGACCGTAGGTGCTACCCTGGATGTGGGTATCTACCTTGCTGGTGCTGACTCAGCGGCTATATATGTAGCTGCTGACCCAATCCACCTTGCTGACAACGTAAAACTCGGATTCGGTACTGGTACAGGGGTCGGTGCTTTTGACGCTTCAATCTACTACAGTAACGCAGACCTAGTTATCGTTCCAAACGACATTGGTACTGGTCTGGTGAATATTGCGGGTGGTATAGAATCTAGTTCAGCGGCCGAAATTATTATCAGCGTTGATAATGCTGCCATAACCGTAGGCACTGAAGGTGCCATGAGAGTTCCTTTCCGTGCTACTACGGATGCCGCTTTTAATGATGCCGCTGGTGGTGACATAGATGGCTGCATAGGTGTCCAGCAAGATACGGACAATGGCAACCTCGGAACTTTTGAAGCTAGGGTAAATGGCTCTTGGGTTAGTGTAGCCACCGCAGGTATTGAGATTCAGGGGAAGACTCTGGGAAGTAGAAAGAATCCCAGTAACAAGTGGCACGATAATCAGATAGTCGGAGAAGGCTTGGTAGACGAAACCATTTGTTCCACCTGTGGTAAGAAGATGAAGGTTGGAGAACCTATTGTTCTGTACCCCAACTTTGAACGCACAGACAAGAACGATGGCACATCAAGTCTCCATTGTGTCTTCGCACATCTTGCTTGCGCCAAGTAGAATAAGGGCTTGGGGGGAGAGCCTTAAATCTCCCCCATAAATAAAGGAGGGTATATGAAACTTAACAATGGGGAAATCTGGATGTCGAGGGAACCGCTTGCAAAACTCATGGAGCAGAAGTTTCCTATCAGGACAAGCTACGACTTAGCGATGATGGTTAGTAAATTAAATGCACAGCTAAAGGTCATTGACGAAGTGCGCAACAGTCTTGTCAGAACTCACGGGACACCCGATAAGGACAATCCACAACAGATGAGTTGTCCAGTAGTAATTGAGAAGATGGATACCAAGGGTAATGTCGTAAAAGACAAAGATGGGAAACCTATCATGAAGTCAAACCCAAACTTCTCAAAGTTTATGGATGAGTTTGCCGAGTTGCTAAACAAAGAAGAAGAGATTGACTTCGGTAAAACTAAAGTTCCCGTGAAGTTACCTGAGAAGGTAGCGGCAACCTGTGACAAGTGCTCACACAACATGGATAGACCACTTGAGATAGAACCAATCCTTTATGGCACTGGAAAAGTTTATAGAGGTCTAGCCTGTCCGAAAGGGCAGGTTAACCCTCTTTGCTGGGGGTGGGGGAAACTCCTCCCCCAGCCTATGAATGGAGTGGTAATGTTGATTCAAGCAACGCTAACAGTGAATGGTAACGAGAAGGCGTGGAGTTTACAGGAGGTGCACTTACAGTCTCCTGGCTCTAGGGGCTTTCATCGGTATAGGATAATATTAGTTAATCGAGACGGCAAGCTCGCAGAGTATCGGGAGGATTTAGGGCTGGCTTCAAAATTCAAAGGGGCGAAGCAAGTCAATATCCCCTCCCTCTGGGAGCATACGGTAGCGGAGTTAATCTCGCTTGCCGTCGAACTCCGCTACGAAACAGATATAGATGTTAAAGAGTGGCTTCAAATAGATAAAATGAAGCTTGCCTAAGTGAAAACGGTTAAGGAGGTTAAAATGACCGAAAAAGACACACTTCAGGACAATAGGGACATAGAGAAGGACATTACTAAAATTCCGATAGAAAACAACATTTTTCTCTCTATGCATGCATCATATTATCATCAAGGTACTTGTGAATTGATTTCCATAATAAATTTCGAAAGTCTATTAAAATTAAAATCAAGAATTAAGTGCACCATTGTTTTAATTGATGATATATATGATATTTATAAAAGGTTAGTAGATCAAGGTCAAATGT
>LAZR01000845.1_pt1 | contig 21058 bp, 18 predicted proteins | sample 329461 | NCBI WGS metagenome assembly LAZR01 (sample SAMN03002196, study PRJNA259156) | marine sediment metagenome | biome: sea floor; feature: Hydrothermal impacted sediments; material: marine sediment; isolation source: Loki non-amplified sample from Loki's castle hydrothermal vent sediment ...
ATGCGCCCACTTGTTCAATTAACATTTCTTTATTCATTATTATTCTCTATGTTTAAACTGGTACGATGAGTAAAGCACAACTTAAGCAAAACTACGAGGCTCTCGTTAAGTCATTTTAAATAAGCCTGATATTAAAAAGCTATTTCAACACTAGCAGAGTTAAATTTACTTACAATAGGGTAAGGTTAAGTAACTCAGCTAAAGACATCTCACTAAAAAACCACTAAAATACCTGCCAATGAATACATCAACTCCCTCTTCGAGCACACTAGTGCGTAAACCCGAAACTGTCCTCAAACAAGTGTTTGGCTACAGTGAATTTCGCGACGGTCAAAAAGCAGTTATTGACGCTGCTATTAATGGTCAAGACTCTCTGGTATTACTACCTACCGGCGGCGGAAAATCAGTATGCTATCAAATTCCTGCTTTAGTGCTTGAGGGTGTAACTATTGTTATTTCTCCACTTATATCGCTTATGCAAGATCAGGTAACACAACTGCAAGCACTTGGGGTAAAAGCAGCTTACGTTAATAACAGCTTAGCGCGAGAAGAGCAGCAATTAGTGTATCAACAGCTTCATCAGGGGCAAATTAAGCTTTTATATGTGGCACCTGAAAAAGTATTACAACGCGAATTTTTAGAACGTTTATCGCATTTAAATGTGAGTTTATTTGCCATTGACGAAGCGCATTGTGTGTCGCATTGGGGTCACGACTTTAGGCCTCATTACTTTAGATTAAATGAATTAAAGCAGCGTTTTGCACACGTCCCCATGATGGCGCTAACTGCAACTGCCGATAAAGCCACCCGTTTTGATATAGTTGAACAACTAAAACTACAACAGCCTTATATCCATACTGGCAGCTTTGACCGCCCTAATATTCGCTACACCATAGAAGAAAAATTTAAACCTATGGTGCAATTGCTGCGTTACTTAAAAGAGCAAAAAAGCCAAAGTGGCATTATTTATTGCACCAGCCGAAAACGTGTAGACGACATTGCCGAAAAATTGGCTGATGCAGGGTTAAACGCTGCCGCTTACCATGCTGGTATGAGTAATGAGCAACGACAGTTTGTTCAAACTGGTTTTGCCCGTGACGATATTCAAATAGTGGTCGCAACCGTTGCCTTTGGTATGGGTATAAATAAGCCTAACGTGCGTTTTGTACTGCATTACGATATTCCAAAAAGTATAGAGTCTTACTATCAAGAAACAGGTCGAGCTGGGCGAGATGGACTCGCAGCTGAGGCCATAATGTACTTTGATCCAGCTGATATTGGCCGTGTAAGACGCTTTTTTGAAGACATAGACGACGAACAACGCCGCCGCGTAGAAGAACAACGCTTTAACGCAATGGCAAGCTTTGCAGAAGCACAAACGTGTCGTAGGCAAATATTACTTAATTACTTTAGTGAATATCAACGCGAGCCTTGCGGCAACTGCGATATTTGCTTAAACCCGCCAAAAAGCTTTGATGGTACCTTAGTCGCCCAGCAAGCACTTTCGTGTGTATATAGAGCTGACCAACGCTTTGGTCTTGGCTACATTGTTGAATTACTACGTGGTGCAAATACTAGCCGCATACGCGATAACAATCATCATGAGCTAAGTACTTACGGCATAGGTAAAGACAAAAGCAGTGAATTTTGGCTCAGTATTTTACGCCAGCTTATTCATCAAGGCTTACTTAGCCAAGATATAACGCAAGGTGCGTCACTTAGATTAACCGAAGCCGCGCGTGCAATTTTAAAAGGCGAGTACGCACTGCAATTAGCCGAACCACGCTTGCAAGCCAAACACGTTTATCAAGATAAGTTAGCGCAATTTAATTACGACAAAAAACTATTTGCTCGCCTGCGCGCACTACGTAAAGAACTTGCTGATGCCGATGATGTACCACCTTATGTGGTATTTAATGATAAAACGCTAGCCGAAATGGCGCAGCTTATGCCAACAAACGACAGCGAATTTTTAAAAGTGTCGGGGGTAGGTTTTACCAAATTAAATAAATACGGCGGCGAATTCTTAACTGCAATTCGTAATTACCTAGCTACAAATTAAGAAAGTTATGACTCAAATCGAATATGACCACGCCCATAAATACATTTTAATTACACCAGTCGAGCCGCCAAACGATGAAGACTTTGAGCTGTGGAGTACCCTATTTTTACACTCAGATGATGTAACACTCAACGAGTATTCTGCAGGTGCCGATCGCCATCAAGTTCGCTTTACCTATCATCAGCAAACCTTTAATTTAAACTATGAGCATTATAGCCAAAGTATTTGGATTAATGCCGAAGGCCGTGAAGCTGAGCACTTATTAGCCGCTTTAGCATTTTATTTAAGTTAGCTTTTAATACCTCGCGCACAGGCGGTTCTAAACCAGGTTAGTTATTAACAAAAGTGAATATGAGTAACAATTAATTAGTTTCAAAATCCATACCTTTTACTTACATTATAATAACAATGATGTAAGCTGATATTACGGTAGTCATTTGCTACGTAGCAGTAAAGAGGTTTAATGGTGAACAAGAAATGGATAGCACAGTGTTGTATTAGCTTAACGGTTTTAAGCTCTTATGTGCCTAATGCATTCGCACAACAATCTTCAACGAAAACAGATAACTGCCTTGTAGAACAGACAGATTTAAGCACAGATAAAAACTTACGCCGAGAAGTCCAAGACAAAACATCCCTCACAAATAGTAACAGTAACGCAAAAATAGCCTCAATAAAGCTCAAGCAACTTAATGTATTTAATACTGAGCTTGAAGAGGAAAATAATGCACTATTTCGATTTGCTAACCGTGCTCATATTCAAACAGAGCCCGATGTAATCAATAACCTTTTATTATTCTCCCATGGTGACAAGTACGACGCTAAAAAGCTTGCTGAATCTGAGCGTTTACTTCGTAAAGAAAGCTATTTATATGATGCACAAATTAGTGCAACCGAAAATTGCGACGGCAATATTAATGTAGAAGTGGTTACCCGCGACTTATGGACACTTTTACCAGAAGTAAACTTTAGCCGTAGCGGTGGAGAAAACAAATCGAGTATAGGTTTTAGAGAATCAAACCTGCTTGGTTGGGGGAAGCGCCTTTCTTTGTCACGCACGACCGACAGCGATCGTAGTGGCTATTTATTTGTTTACGACGATCCTAATATTTTATCTACCCGCTACCGCGGCCGTTTAGAATATGCCGATAATAGCGATGGCAAGCACCACTTACTTGAGCTTACCTACCCATTTTACGCAATAGACACCCCTTTTAGTTATGGTATTTTAAGCTATTCTGAGCAGCGCGAAGAGTCCCTATATAAACGCGGTGAAGAGTTTAGCGAATTTGATCAAACTACCGATTTAAACCGTGCATTTATAGGGCACTCAAAAGCACTTAATAATAATTGGACCCAACGCTTAACCTTAGGTTACACCGACGAGCAACATACCTTTGAAGCAATAGACACGACCTTTGCACCACTTGCCGATGACAGAAGCCTAAGCTACCCCTTTATAAGCGGCCATTGGTTTGAAGATAACTACATAAAAGTACGCAATTTTGACAGCATATCTCGCACAGAAGATTTAAACCTGGGCTGGAATATTAAAAGCTTAATTGGCTATTCAGACGAGTCATTAAGTAATGACGACAGCCGCGCAGTGTATTCATTTAACTTCAAAAAAGCCCACTTTACTAACGATAATACTTTATGGCGCTTTAGCGCAGATATTGATGGCTATTGGAATAAAGAGCAGAAAAAGCTTGAAAACTTTATGGCCACCAGCCAAATACAATATTATTTAAATACCAGTGAAGACCAATCTTGGTATGTTAAAGCCCGCGTGCAGTACGCCAAAAACCTTACTGCTGATCAACAACTTACTTTAGGCGGCGAAACAGGCCTACGTGGTTACCCTATGGATTATCAACATGGCGACCGTAGTTTTTTAGTTAATTTAGAAAAGCGTTATTACTGGGAGTACGATTTACTGCAATTATTTAAAGTGGGTGGCGCAGCTTTTGTAGATGTAGGCAGAGCATGGTTTAACGATAAAGATAATGGCGAAAACGCACATGTATTAAAAAATATAGGCGTGGGTCTTCGTTTAGCACCGAGTCGTGCAAACTCAGGCACCATGATCCACATTGATATTGCAGCCCCAGTTGATAGCTACGATGATGTAGACTCAGTACAGTGGCTCGTGAGCGTTAAAAACACTTTTTAAATAATACAAACGCGTTAAACTAATATCAATTGCACTAAATTAAATTTTTATAAAAGCTCAGGGCCTAAAGTGAAAATAATAGAAGTTTTAGAATTGTTTGCATCACAATATAAGTTAATTGTCACTGTAATCGCTATTTTGGTTTTCCCTCTGCTATTAAAAATAACCAAAAAATTACTCGAAAAAGCCATTAAGGGGAAGGTAGATTTACACCGAAAGTACCGTGCAGAGCTCTTACTAAAAATAATACTCGCCTTTGTAGTGCTGTGTTTAGTTTTAGTATTTTGGGGTATAGAGCTGCGTGGCTTATTGGTTTTAGGCTCCTCTTTATTTGCCATGTTAGGCGTAGCGCTTTTTGCCGCTTGGTCATTACTGAGTAACCTAACCGCATTTTTACTGATGTTTATTCAAAACGACTGCAGAGTTGGCAATTGGGTACGAATTATTGACGGTGCTAATCATGTTGAAGGTCGAATAGTAGAAATGGGCTTGATGAATGTAGTGCTTGAACACATTGATGGGCACCGTGTAATTTATCCTAATAATTTATTCGTGACACGCCCTGTCATGGTTTTAAATAAAGAACCAAAGCCAACAAAAGCGCCCGTTATAAAGCGTATTATTGGCCCTAAAAAAACATAGTTTAAAAAGCATCGTTGATAAAGCAATGTCCACAAAAAAGCCGCATTAAGTAATTACCTACTGCGGCTTTTTAATGCTTAGCTAAACAGAATTTAGTTTAGCTATTAGTTATTTAGTTCAGCTGTTTTAAGCTCGTCATCTAAATCGTTTATTTCATCAATAAAGTTCTCTAGTTGCTGCTCTACTAAACTATTGTCATTTGCAAAGTAAGCAAGGTGGAATACCGCATCACCTTCATTTACTAATGGCATAGTTTGCTGACCAATAACAATCCCGCCTTTGGGCGCTAGAAGCTCAAGCTCAGAGTCGCCTAATGGGCTACTAATATAAGCAAGTACTTGCCCTTTAGTCACATGCTCACCTAGTGATACTTGTGCACGCACAATGCCATCAACCTCTGCACGTATCCAACTAGTCGAACCGGCAATGATAGGATCAGGTAACTTTTTAGGACGCTTGCCACGGATCATTTTTAAATGACGCATAACATAATCAACACCCTGCACACCTGCCGCAATAGCTATAGGATCAAAACGCAGTGCTTCACCTGCTTCATAGGTTATAACCGGTATACCTAGGTTTGCAGCTTCACTTCGTAATGAACCATTACGCAATGACGCATTTATTACCGCTGGTGTACCAAATGCTTTAGCCATATCAGCCGTTGCTTCATCTTCTAAATTAGCGCGAATTTGCGGTAAGTTAGTTCGATGAATAGCGCCAGTATGTAAATCAATAATGTGAGTACAATGTACTGCCACTTGATTAAAAAACATATAAGCCATACGCCCAGCAAGTGAGCCACGCTCAGAACCTGGGAAACTACGGTTCATATCGCGTCGGTCTGGTAAATAACGCGATTTATGAATAAAGCCAAACACATTCACAATAGGCACAGCTATTATCGTACCGCGCAGTTGGCTTGGGTCTATTTTAGCAATTAACTGACGCACAACTTCTACGCCATTTAGCTCATCACCATGAATCGCCGCACACACCATAAGCACAGGACCTTCCATTACACCGTTAACCACTTCAATAGGAATATTAAGTGGTGAATGGGTATAAAGTTTAGCTGCCTCTAAGGCAAGTGTTTTACGCTCGCCTACGCCTACACTTTCACCTAATAAGGTAAAAGGACGGTTAATTTTAACCTTTGCCACGTGTTGCTGTTCCTTTACTTGAAGCATTTTTTTCGATGAAATCAATTACCATGCCTGCAATGTCTTTACCTGTTGCTATTTCAATGCCCTCTAAACCTGGTGATGAGTTTACTTCCATCACAAGTGGTCCACGAGATGAGCGAAGTAAATCAACTCCCGCTACGTTCAAGCCCATTGATTTAGCCGCCGCTACTGCCGTTTTACGTTCTTCTGGAGTAATGCGAACTAACGTAGCACTACCACCACGGTGAAGGTTAGAACGGAACTCACCTTCTTGTGCTTGACGTTTCATTGCTGCTATTACTTTATCGCCTAGTACAAAACAACGTATATCCGCGCCACCTGCTTCTTTAATGTATTCCTGAACCATAATATTAGCTTTTAAGCCCATAAATGCTTCAATAACACTTTCTGCCGCTTTGCGTGTTTCAGCAAGTACAACACCAATGCCTTGTGTGCCTTCAAGTAATTTAATTACAACAGGTGCACCGCCTACCATCTCTAGTAAGTCTTTTACATCATCTGGTTTGCTCGCAAAACCTGTTACTGGCATACCAACGCCTTTGCGCGAAAGTAACTGAAGTGAGCGTAATTTATCGCGCGAACGAGAAATAGCGACTGATTCGTTTACTGGGTAAACACCCATCATTTCAAACTGACGAAGTACCGAACAGCCATAAAATGTAACCGATGCACCAATACGCGGGACGATTGCGTCAAATTCTTTTAAGTTTTCACCGCGATAGTGAATTTCTGGTTGCTCCGAGTTTATATTCATATAGCAGCGTAATGCATCAATCACCTTAACTTCGTGACCGCGTGCTTCTGCCGCCTCAATTAAGCGACGTGTTGAATATAATTTTCTGTTGCGAGATAAAATACCGATTTTCATAGTTAAACCTTACGACCTAATAGTTGAGATAAAGCCGGGTCAACGACTATACGATTTTCCATGGCTGTACGCCCTAATAACATTCTAAACTTCATTGTTGCACGGCTTGTTAAAGTAAGCTCTATCGGCCAACTATGCTCGCCTGCATGCAATGTCGTTTCTATAAAATAGCGTAACTCTTTTTGCCCACTTGAGCTGGTTACGTACTTCATTTTTTTAACTTTTGCCTTGCAAGTGACTTGCGTTTGCTCATCATCCTGCAATGGTTGGGCCGTAAATTTAACCCATTTCTCTGAGTCAACTTCGTATTCTTCAATGTTAATTGCATGAATACATGAAGTGCGAGCGCCTGTATCAATTTTTGCTTTTATATCGTTAATACCAAGCTCAGGTAAACTTAACCACTCACGCCAACCAACTGTAATCTTTGCTGTCATAAATGTGCCCTTAATAAAAAAGTGACTTATACGCTACAGGTAAAAAAACACCAACGAAATAAATTTATCTAGTCGATTAGTAAATTAAATTGATCTTTTTAAACAACTAGTCACACAATGCACGCCTTACTGAACAGTACTTTATGCTACTTTGCTCAGCCCCGAGGCTCTGCATTTATTTAGTTGTTCAAACTTAACTTATTAAAAATAAAGGTAAGTTTAAAATACTTAAGTAGATACACTATAGTTAACGGTATTAAAAATACACTATTATGAGAAATAATTATGATTAATGGTTTACTACATGCACTTGTACTTGATGGACAAGGCGGCGCTCGCCCTATTGAAAGCACGAATGAGCTAAATAGCTGGCAACCAAGCCAAGGGAAACTTTGGGTGCACATGGACTATAGCCAAAGTGAGGCGGTTGAGTGGCTCAAGGCACAACCTCATTTAAACGATTACGAATTAGACTCTTTAATTGCTGATGAAACACGACCACGTATTACAGCAACAACTAATGGGCACATGTTATTTTTACGTGGTGTAAATTTAAACCCAGCACAAAGCCCTGAAGACATGGTTTCAATTCGTTTATTTATTAGTGAAAATATCCTTATTACCACCCGTAAGCGCCGTTTATTATCGGTGCAAGATACGCTTGCGTGTTTAAATGAAAACAAAGGTCCATGTAATATTTCTGAGCTAGTATGCTCCATTACACAAAAACTAACCTCTCGCATGCAAAGCGTTATTGATTCACTCGATGAAACACTCGATGAGTTTGAAGAAGAAATAGATGAACCTAGTAAAAGGTTTGATAACCAAGGTTTATCACAGTTACGCCGTCAAACAATTGCCTTAAAACGCTATTTAAAACCGCAAAAAGAAGCCCTTAGCTCAATGGTAAATAATCACTATTCCTGGCTGTTGGATGACGATAAAGCAAAACTTAATGAAACGACTAACTTACTTATTCGCTATCTTGAAGAGCTAGATAGCTCGATTGAGCGTGCGCAAATCATTCAGCAGACAATCACTAACCAAGTATCTGAACAGTTAAACCAGCGAATGTATGTTATGTCAGTAGTAGCGGCACTTTTTTTACCGTTAGGCTTTTTAACTGGCCTGTTAGGTGTAAACGTAGGGGGTATTCCGGGTACCGAAAGCCCTTATGCATTTAGTGCTTTTGTCATATTTTTAATTGTGCTTACTGGCGGTATTGGTGTGTATTTTAAAAATAAAAAATGGCTATAAATTAAAGCAATTTTAGTATGGCCACTCAATTGAGTGGCCATGATTGAGTAGCTAATTAGTTAGTTTCTCGGGTATAACTAACATTTGTCATCGTTACTTTAGATTCTGTAATCCCTAAATCTTCAAAGCACTCTTTGAAAGAATCCGAATTACCCGATTCCCCACACTCATCCAATGTATCAGGGTCTTGTGATTGTAGGTAATTACCAAATTTAAAGTATGACTCTGAGTCATCTTCTACAGGTATACCAAATGAGCGACCTAGTGCGCTAACATCAACATCGCCATAATTATTTTCAACACGTAGAGTAAACGAGCCACCACTAGTAATAGTACCAAGGGCAAATTTTTCTTCGTTACCGCTTGTATTTCGCAGACGAACATAAACGTCAAAAATGCCATTTCCAGCTACACTGTCATCAAATCCAGATTCATCTGTATCTGAAACATACACTTTAGAAATTGTCCCGGTATCGCTAGCATGGTGCTGAGAGATAATTGTTTTACCACCATCTGACATTTCAACTTTTACAGTTGCCTCAAAAACCTCATAGGTTTCGGTCATTGCAACACGTGCACTTTCTTTAACTTTATATTCATGACGCCAGCCATTCCCGTTTGGAGTGATATGACGCGCTTCTAAAGGAACAAACTCCAAAGTATCGCTATTTACTAATGGATGAGGATCATTACCTTCAAGATCAAAAATACTACGGTTGGTGATGTTACTCGCTATACCAGAGCCACTACCCGTATCACCGCCGCCAGTATCACCACCTGTGTCTCCACCGCCAGAAGAACTACCCTTAGTTAACGAAAAGTCATCAAAACGAACATCGCTTGAACTCTTATCATGCTTAGCAAATACTTGTAGTGAACCAGTGTTAGCCGTGGTGAAAGTTTTAGATACTTTTGTCCATGAAGAAACATTGAATTTCTCACTTTTAAACAAACCATTAAGATCATTGATCCCGATTTGCCCCTTACCGAGTACATAGGCACTTAACGTGTACTGAGTATTTCGATCTACATCTACATTTTGATAAACACGCCCTGGGCTACCTTGTATTTTCAGTGATTTAGAGCCTTTATACGAATCTGAAGATAGCGCTGCAGGCTCTGTTTCATTCCAATTACTCCAGCCACCTTCAAAACCTGAATTTTCAATCGAGGCAGCGTGCGCAAAAGAAGTACTTGCAGCAACTGCAGAGCAAATAAGTAACTTTTTAAATTTAACCATTATTTTTATTCCTTTAAACCTGAATAATAAGCAACCTTACAGCTTAGCTTGGCGATAAAAATCAAACCTAGATCGCATCATGTAAACAGACTTTTAAACCCAAAAAATTGGTAACAACAAAAAAAAGAATCTGAAAAGAAAAAACCTTTAAATTGGTATTACCAAAACCATCACCTAACCGGCAAAACAAGGCTATATTTTTTATTACCAATATGTCAACAAGTTAATTGTTACCATGAAAACTATAAAACCTCTAAAGGGATATCTTTAAAATACAAAAAAACACTTTAAAACAATACCTTAAAAACGTATTGATTTCTATTTACACTATGTAATAAATTTTAAATTTAAGAAAATAGTAGTACCTAAAATAAAAACCACTATTACCAATATTTAACGCAAAACTTAATACCTTATGAATAAACACCGTTATTTCCTGATAAAATTGTTACCAAAACAGACTGGTAATACCTGTTAAATTTAATTTAACTTTAGTTATAAAGATAAATTTGCATGACTAAAATTTAAAAATACGCGCTTATATAATTTAAAATTTCAAAATATTAGTACAAATAAATAATTAAAAGTAAATTTTATATGTGAGATTAACCTTTCAAATTAATAGGTGATGATGAAATTGAAATGCTAAACAGGTACTAATTTTGAGATTTCTTTGGAGTGAGTAACACTTTATTGTCTACATGGATAAAGGTGAGGGGCGTGAGCAGAACGCGGAAGCTGCGCTCGGTTAACTTATTCTTACATGGATGTAAGCAAGTTTGAATCATGTAAAATTAGCACTCCCTAATTCGAGACACAAAAAAGCGAGTACTTTTACAATACTCGCTTTCAAATTAATAAATCTAAACCCTAGTTAGCTGCATTACTCTTGAAAGTAAGTGCCCCAACCGTCGTACTCAACTTCGCATTCTACGGCTAGTTGCGCTAGCTTATCAACGTCTTCCATAATTACGTCTACGTCTAGCTCAGCTTCTACTACTATGTCGAAGCTCCAAATTTTGCTGCCGTCTTCAAGCTCCAGCTCTGCTGGCTCTTCAACATCGTAGCCTAGTTTAAAAGCAGCCAACGCTGCTTGCTCTAGCTTAGGGAAGTCTTCACATACAAAATGGTGTTCTACTTCATAAAGTATTTCAGGATCTGATCCATCTTCAAGTAGTGAACTTACGATGTCTTCACTTATTTCACGCCAGTTTTCCATTATTTATCTCTCACTTGAGCATCTAATTCAGTTATTTTAGCAGCCATAATGCTATGCACGCTTTTAGCATGCTCACGCGCGCTAGTGTTTTTATCAAGCGATATAGGCGCTAACATTTCGATGTGAATTGTACCATTATCCCAACGATTTAGCTTAATGGTTTTATGTGTTGTATTCATACATACTGGAATCATGGGTACATCTGCGCTCATTGCGGTGTGAAACGCGCCAGTTTTAAACGGCAATAAACCTCTTCCGTAACTTCGTGTACCTTCAGGAAACATCCATACAGATAAGCCATTCTTCTTAATTTTTTCGGCTGCTTTTGAAATAGTTCCCGCCGCTTTGGAACGATTAGATCTGTCTATTAATATATTACCCGACAACCAGTAAAGCTGACCAAAAAACGGAATCCACTTTAAGCTTTTTTTACCTAAACTTACGCAATTTTTTGGCACCATTGCTGGCACTGTAAATAAGTCGTAGCTATTTTGATGATTAGCAACATAAACCGCAGGACCTGGATCAACGGCATCTTTATGACGTGTTAAAACTAACTTAACGCCAATCATTTTAGCCATTGAGCCAAACCAACCCGCTATTATATGTACATTATTAGGATGAAATGGTCTTACAATCGAAAGTAATAAACCAAAAATACAACTGAATAATATAAACAGCAGCATAATAAAAACGCGTATGACAGCTAGCAAATGGGCTTCTCCAAAAATCAATTATGATTATTATAGCGTTATTTTGTGACACAAACGAGTCAATAGCGCACAAGTGTACGCTGAAATATTTAAGCTGCTTGTTTTAATATTGCTTTAAAATGGTTTCAAAACAAAAACGGCCTGCAAATGCAGACCGTTTTTATTTGTACAAAAGAAGTCATTCGCTACTCTTCGCTAATAACTTCTTTTGGTTCATCATCTTGAGGTGTTAACTCAACAACCGCTTCGTCAACACGCTGTAAGCCACGTGGTAGTTTATTACCCCTACGCCCTCGCTCACCATGATAATGCTCTAAGTCACTTGGTTTAAGTGTTAGTTTTCGCTTACCAGCATGAAGCGTAACACTGCTACCTAGTGGCACAACAGCAAGCACTTTTACAAACTCTTCCCGGGCTTGTACTTTAGCACCCGGTATAGAAATGATTTTATTACCTTTACCCTTACCTAATTTTGGTAAGTCACGTAGCGGGAATAAAAGCATTCGGCCTTCGTTAGAAATAGCCATACAGTAATCGCTAGCAACATCGTTCACTCTAATAGGCGAAAGTAATATTCCACCCTTAGGGACACTTACCAGCGCTTTACCATTTTTATTTTTACTAACTAAGTCTTTAAAGTCGGTAATAAAGCCGTAACCTGCATCTGACGCCATAAGCAATACTTGCTCGTCTTCACTCATTACCACGTGCTCAAAATTAGCACCTGGTGTTAAGTTAAAGCGACCTGTCATTGGCTCCCCTTGGCTACGCGCCGAAGGTAGACTGTGTGCATCGGTTGCAAACGCCCGCCCTGCTGAATCTAAAAATACTGCAGGTTGATTACTCTTACCACGAGCCGAGGCTCTAAAGCCATCACCTGAGCGATAATTTAAGCCTTGTACATCTAAGTCATGACCTTTACCAACGCGTGCCCAGCCTTTGTCTGATAGCACAACAGTAACTGACTCTGATGGAATTAAATCTTTTTCGTTAAGTGCTTTTGCTTCTGAGCGCTCAATCACTGGTGAGCGGCGATCGTCACCGTACATTTCAGCGGCTTCTTGAATTTCTTTTTTAAGCAGTGTCGACATACGACGCTCAGAACCCAAAATTTGCGCTAATTTATCACGCTCTTTGGCTAGTTCATCTTGCTCACCACGAATTTTAAACTCTTCAAGTTTTGCTAAATGACGAAGTTTTAATTCTAAAATTGCTTCTGCTTGCGTATCGGTTAAATCAAAGCGCTCCATTAATACAGGCTTTGGTTTATCTTCGCTGCGGATGATTTCAATTACTTCATCAATATTTAAAAAGGCGGCTAATAAACCCTCTAAAATATGTAGGCGCGCTAATACTTTATCTAAACGATACTGTAAACGACGACGCACAGTTTCGCGTCTAAATGTTAGCCACTCACTTAAAATACAGCGTAAGTCTTTAACTTGCGGGCGACCATCTAGGCCTAACATGTTTAAGTTTACGCGGTAGTTTTTTTCAAGGTCGGTAGTTGCAAATAAATGAGCCATTAATGGCTCAGCTTTAATGCGGTTTGAGCGCGGGATAATTACAATGCGTGTCGGATTTTCGTGATCTGACTCGTCACGTAAATCGGCAATCATTGGTAATTTTTTGGCGTTCATTTGCGCTGCAATTTGCTCAAGTACTTTACCACCAGAACATTGATGCGGCAGCGCTGTAATAACAATATCGCCATGCTCTTCGGTATAAACCGCACGCATTTTGATAGACCCACGACCGGTTTTATATATTTTATGAATATCGGCTTTTGGGGTAATTATTTCAGCATCTGTTGGGTAATCTGGCGCATGTACAAGCTCAAGTAATTCTTCAAGCTCTGTTTTTGGTTTATCAAGTAATAAACAACATGCGCTAGCCACTTCACGTACGTTATGTGGCGGAATATCGGTTGCCATACCTACGGCAATACCCGTTATACCGTTTAGTAAAATATGCGGTAAACGAGAAGGTAGTACAACAGGTTCATCCATTGTGCCATCAAAGTTTGGTGTCCAATCGACGGTGCCTTGTCCAAGCTCTTTAAGCAGTACTTCTGAAAACTTAGATAAACGCGCTTCGGTATAACGCATTGCTGCAAACGATTTAGGGTCATCTGCCGCACCCCAGTTTCCTTGTCCATCTACCAAAGGGTAGCGGTAAGAAAACGGCTGCGCCATTAATACCATCGCTTCGTAACATGCACTATCGCCGTGTGGATGGTACTTACCGAGTACGTCACCCACTGTACGGGCTGATTTTTTGTACTTGGCATTAGCCGACAAACCAAGTTCGCTCATCGCATAAATAATACGACGCTGTACTGGTTTTAAGCCGTCACCTACATGCGGCAAAGCACGGTCCATAATTACGTACATGGAATAATTTAAATAGGCGTCTTCGGTAAAACGCCCCATTGTTTGTTGCTCAATTCCTTGCATTAGCAAAGTATCTGTATCACTCATTAAAGCTTACCTAGTTTTTCTTATAGCTTACACGGTAGATTACGTTGGCGTAATCATCGCTTACTAACAGACTGCCGTCACCTAATTCTGCAAATGCAACAGGGCGTCCAAATGTTGTTTCGTCTTTCATAAAGCCAGTAATAAATGGCGTATATTTAGTTACGCGACCTACTTCAATTGTTGCTAGCCCTACTTTATAACCTGACTTTTTCGAACGGTTCCATGAGCCATGTTCAGCAACAAATAATTGTTGCTTATAGCTTGCTGGAAATTGCTTACCGTTATAAAAATGAATACCTAATGGCGCTACATGCGCAGGAAGTGCAAGTGCTGGTGACGTATAATCGGCAATGTTTTTACCTTCACCAAACTCAGGGTCAATAATTGCACCGGCATGAACATACGGAAAACCAAAATGCTCCCCTTCTTGTGTTGCACGATTTAACTCATCAGGTGGAATATCATCGCCCATCATGTCGCGACCGTTATCACTAAACCATAGTGCTTGAGTAGCTGGATGAAAATCAAAACCCACTGTATTTCTCACGCCCTTGGCTATTGTTTTTATTTGTTTTGTTTCTACATTAAGCGCAAAAATACGGCCAAAACGTTCATCTTCAGCACAAATATTACACGGTACACCCACGGGAATGATTAGCTCACCCGTTGGTGCAAAACGCAGAAATTTCCAACCATGATGACGCTCGCTCGGTAGCTTGTTATAGACCACATCAAACTTTGGGTCTTTTAATTGGGTATCAATATTTTTAAAGCGAATAATACGATGTACTTCGCCTACATATAAATCGCCATCTTTAATTGCTATGCCAGAGGGCATATTAAGGCCTTTAGCCACAACAATTTTTTTATCTGCTACACCATCGCTATTATGATCAATAAGTGCATATACGTTGCCCGCTTTACGAGAGCCTACATATACAATCCCTTTTTTTGAAACGGCTATTTGACGTGCATTTTCTACATCGCTCGCAAATAAGCTTATTTCAAATCCCGGTGCTACTGTGAGCTTATCGAGTATATTTTTAGCCATTACAGGAGCGGTAGTCAGCCCTAGTAACAGCAAACTTCCTAGTAGTTTTTTCATTCGCCTCTCCTAGTGTTAAGCACAGGTAATTAAACGAGTGCCTTGTTACCATGATCTTCTAACCATTGACGACGATCAGGCGATCGTTTCTTAGCAAGCAGCATATCCATCATTTCCATGGTTTCTACTTCTTCATCAAGCGTAAGCTGCACTAAACGTCGGGTATTTGGATCCATCGTAGTTTCACGAAGTTGTAACGGGTTCATTTCACCCAGACCTTTGAATCGTTGTACGTTTACTTTACCGCGTTTTTTCTCGGCTTCTATACGTGCCAAAATAGCGGTTTTTTCTTCTTCATCAAGTGCGTAATAAACTTCTTTACCAATATCTATTCTAAATAATGGCGGCATTGCTACATACACATGCCCTGTTTTTACTAACTCTGGAAAATGACGAACAAACAGTGCACATAATAACGTCGCGATGTGTAGCCCATCCGAGTCAGCATCGGCCAATATACAAATTTTATTGTAGCGCAGTCCCGACATATCCGTTGACTCGGGATCAATACCCAATGCCACTGAAATATCGTGCACTTCTTGTGATGCGAGTATTTGGCCTGACTCAACTTCCCAAGTATTTAAAATTTTACCACGTAGCGGCATAATTGCCTGAAATTCACGGTCTCGCGCTTGTTTAGCAGAGCCACCAGCAGAATCACCTTCCACTAAAAATAATTCGGTACGGTCGTTATCGGCCGCGCTACAATCTGTTAGTTTACCCGGTAAGGCAGGACCTGCAGTAACACGTTTACGCACTACTTTTTTAGCTGCACGCAAGCGAGTTTGCGCATTTGAAATACATAACTCAGCTAATAATTCTGCTGTATCTGTATGTTCATTTAACCATAAACTAAACGAGTCTTTTACAACCCCCGATACAAACGCAGAACATGAGCGTGATGATAATTTTTCTTTTGTTTGACCGGCAAATTGAGGGTCTTGCATTTTAACCGACAACACGTAACTACAACGATCCCAAATGTCATCAGGAGTTAATTTCACACCACGAGGGAGTAAGTTTCTAAACTCACAAAATTCACGCATTGCTTCAAGCAAGCCTTGGCGTAAACCATTTACATGCGTACCACCTTGCGCGGTAGGAATAAGGTTTACGTAGCTTTCAGCTATTGATTCACCACCTTCTGGTAGCCATACAACAGCCCAGTCAGCGCCTTCAATTGAACTTTTAAATTCGCCTACAAATGGGTCTTGCGGTAATGTTTCAAAACCTTTAATTGCTTCAACTAAATAATCTTTTAAGCCTGTTTCGTAAAACCATTCTTGGGTTTCTTTTGTTTGCTTATTAACAAACTTAATTCGCAGTCCTGGACACAAAACTGCTTTGGCTTTTAATAAATGATTAAGTTTGGTAATTGAGTAGTTTGGTGAATCAAAGTAGCTGACATCAGCCCAAAAACGAACCGTAGTACCAGTGTTACGTTTACCCACTGTACCAATTACATTTAAGTCTTCTACTTTATCGCCGCTTTCAAATGCCATTCTGTATTGTTGAGCATCGCGTCTTACTGTTACTTCTACACGCGTAGATAACGCATTTACTACCGAAATACCTACGCCGTGTAAACCGCCCGAAAACTGATAGTTTTTGTTGGAAAACTTACCACCGGCGTGTAGCTTAGTGAAGATCAATTCAACCCCAGGGATACCTTCTTCTGGGTGAATATCAATAGGCATACCGCGCCCATCATCGCTTACTTCAAGCGAATTGTCTTCGTGGAGTATTACGTCGATACGGGTAGCATGGCCAGCCATAGCTTCATCGACACTGTTGTCGATAACCTCTTGACCTAAATGATTGGGACGTGTTGTATCTGTGTACATCCCTGGGCGTCTTTTTACCGGATCTAATCCATTAAGTACTTCAATGGCTTCGGCGTTATAATTTTGATCACTCATAGTTTTTGTCTTTATATCCGCTAAGGCTCTAATACGTTTTACTAGTTTTATTGTTATATGCGCTAAAGCGTTAATATAGTAACTAACCTTTGTTCAGGTTAACTAGTTTTACGTGATTTTAAGAAAATCTACAATACTTGCAAAGGTGCGTTCAAATTCAACGTAGCTATGATCGCCACCAAATTCTATCAATTGCTTACATTGTGAATAATATTTTACCGCGTGTTGAAAGTTCAACACTTCATCGCCTGTTTGCTGTAATAAATACAGTAACTCAGGATGTGCTAATTTATCTACAGTGAGTAATTTCAGCGCCTCAATATGACTGTTATTTAAATCGTAATGATAATCTTGATACGGATTATAATTAGGCCCAAGTAACGACTGTAATAAATTATAGGGTGCGACCGCGGGATTTATGACCACTGCAGGAATTTGATAACGCTGCGATAAATACGTGGCAAAAAAACCACCTAACGAGCTACCTAATAAAACGGTATTTGGCGTTAGTAATTGCTCAAGCTCAATTATAGCTTGTAGGGGCTCGTGGTTTAAGCTCGGTACACAATAATCAACGTCATAGTTTGCCATAAGCTCACCAAAGCGCACAGCTTTATATGATTTTTGTGAACTATTAAAGCCATGAATATAAATTACGCGTTTAGCCATACCACTTCCGTTTTTACTTCTACTTTATCATTTTTACTGTTTATATTGAGAATTCTGTAAGCTGGGCCCGCATTTTTTTGCTCCCACTGTGAAGTGTGCTTTACAAACTGTATTGAGCTGGCTGGGGTCGCGTATATGGTCAACCCTCTAAAGCTTTGCTGGTAATCATTATGAACATGACCATGGAAAAGCGCTGATGTGTTGTTACTGTTTACTAAAATATTTAAAAGCTGTGGACCATTTTCTAATAAGTGCTTATCAAGGTAGCCATTTATTGGCAGCGGATTATGATGACAAAATATAACCTTACTATTATTCGAGTCGACTAAAACGTCCGTTATTTCATCTAAGTGCGCACCAGTAACCCATCCTGCAGGCGTAGGTCCTTTAGAATTAACTAGAAGTAGCTCAACCCCATTAGCAATAATATGTTTAGCCGGACTTATTTGCCCACAACTTATGCGACTAAGCATCGCGAGTTCATCATGATTACCTGGTACCCAAAACACAGGGCAAGTTATGTCACTGGCATTTATAAGTTCACTAAATAGTAAGTACGATTCAAAGCTATGATCTTGCGTTAAATCGCCACCAAAAATAATGCAGTCTATTGGCTGATCAGCAATGTGTGCTAAGGCTTGTTCAAAATGAGCTGCGGTATTTATATCAAAGTATTTACCGCTTTTGTCTGCAAATAAATGGCTGTCAGTAATATGCGCAATGCACAAAGATGATTTATCAAATGTGTACGAATCATCAAACCAAGCCATTATTTACATCCCAATTTAATGTCGCTTGTCCATGCTCTACACAGGCTACTAACCAGTCGTATAAAAAAGCATTAAGTTGATACTTTTCATCTTTTTGATGCATTTTAGGGTTAGGGTAACCATATGATGGTTTTATGCGTTGATGGTAATCGTGATGAATAATCTCTGCCACTTTCGCATCGTGATACAAGCGCACCGTTAAATACAGCGGTGTTATTCCTTTAACCATTCCTGTTAGCTGCTTAATTGAAATATCCATAGTATATTTTGCGCTGCCATCAATTTTTGTAGCAAATTCACTATTGCCAAGTTTTACTTCACGAATGCTTCCTAAATTGCGCTCGCTCGGTAATAACTTTAATAGTCGCACATAGTTATGCTCACAAAGTGTTAAATGCTTTGGGAGGCTCTGAATATATCGCTTTGTTGCTAATTGTGCTGTCAAAGTACCGCCATAATTTTAGTAAGAGTTTATGCCCATTTGTTTGCCATTTTTTCGCGATTAAGCGCAAGCCACTGCATACAAATAACCGTTGCCGCATTATCCATTTCACCGTTATTGAGGCGCATTAGCGCATCATCAACTGATAAAATGTGAGTTTTTATATCCTCTCCTTCAGTTTCAAGACCATATACACCTGATTTCACTTGGCTTAAGTCAGTACGCGCTAAATATAAATGTAAGCGCTCAGTTGTACCACCGGGGCTTGATAAGTATGAAAGCATAAATTCAAGTTCAGTTAATTCAAGTCCAGCTTCTTCATACGCTTCTTTTTTAACAACTGATTCGTAATCTTTGCTGCCGTCTGTCATTCCGGCTATACATTCTAGCAGCCACGGCGAATGCTTGCTTTTAATAGCGCCAATACGTATTTGCTCAATTAAAAGAACAGTATCTGATATTGGGTCGTAAGGGAGTACTGCAATTGCATCACCACGCTCTAATATTTCGCGGCTAATTATTTTAGATTTTCCACCTGCAAATAGTGCATGTTCAAACTGGTACAAATCAACCTGAAAAAAACCTTTATAAAGGTTTTTTACTGGCTTTAAATTTACATCTTCATGTGTAAATTGAACGAGTTTTTTATCAACCATGTACCTACTTCCTACTTATCTAGAGCTTTAAAATGCGTTAATATATTCTGTTACACTTGAACATACTGTTTTACTAATTATTTTTTTTGTTATGGAGTAAAACAGGTTAACATGCTTTTAGTACAAAAATTGTCTAAGGACCGAACCCCACATGAAAAAGAACATTCTTGCGGCGCTAGTTAGTTTATCATGCGCACTAGGTGCAACAGCAGTGAAAGCTGAAGATTTACTACAAGTTTTTGAAATAGCGACAGCTAACGATCCTACTGTTTTAAAAGCAAAAGCCCAAGCCGATGCACAGTCTTATCAAAGCGATTTGGCGATGAGCACACTACTGCCTCAAATTGGTTTGACTATGAGTTATACAAAAAGCGATGCAACGTCTTATCAAAGCGTTGGCGACTTATCTAACCAAGTGAAAGTTGAAAGTGACACAGACCAATTCTCTCGTGGTGTAAGCTTAAGCCAAACTTTATTTGATTTAGGTGCCTGGAACACATTAGATATTGCCGACAAGCAAGCGCTTCAAGCAAGCGGCCTATACGATGCAGCTAAACAAAATTTAATTGTACGCGTTGCTGAAGGTTATTTTAACGTATTAAGTGCAAGCGATAACCTTGAATTTGTTGAAGCTGAAAAACGTGCAATTGAACGTCAACTTGAGCAAACAAAACAACGTTATGCGGTAGGCTTAACGGCTATTACAGACGTACACGAAGCACAAGCTCAGTTCGATAACTCTGTAGCTCAAGAAATTATTGCAGGTAATGCTGTAGAAACAGCACGCGAGCAACTTCGTGAGATTACAGGTAAATATCACGAAAAATTAGATTTTTTAAATACAGATACTTTCTCAACAACTAGACCAACTAAGCGCTCAAGCGACTTTGTTAAAGTAGCTGAAGATAAAAACATAAACCTACAAGTGTCTAAAGTAACAGTTGATATTGCAAAAGATCAAATTGAATTAGCGAAAGCGGGACATTATCCAAAACTAACTCTAAGTGCAAGTTATGGTGATTCTCTTACAGACAATCAAATAAATGGCGCTAACTTTGATGATCAGCCACGTTCAGACTCAAGCTCTGTTGGGCTTAACTTTAGCGTACCTTTATATTCAGGTGGCGCAACGGTTGCTGCAACAAATCAGGCCCGTGCGTTTTACGTAGGTGCTAGCCAAGACTATGAAACAAATTACCGCGCAGTAACTCGCACAGTG
>LAZR01000846.1_pt1 | contig 21039 bp, 37 predicted proteins | sample 329461 | NCBI WGS metagenome assembly LAZR01 (sample SAMN03002196, study PRJNA259156) | marine sediment metagenome | biome: sea floor; feature: Hydrothermal impacted sediments; material: marine sediment; isolation source: Loki non-amplified sample from Loki's castle hydrothermal vent sediment ...
GTGTGGAGCACCCACTTGCGAATGGAGGTAGTCGTCCAGAACTCGAACGGCATGACGGTCCCCAGCCACGTGTTGTAATTAAGACGGCGGCTGTAATTCAGCAAGCCAGAGTCCCGCTTCCACTCCCCGAACTTGATAGCTTGATACCGGGAGGATGTGAGGTTGGCTTTGGACTGGCCTATGTAGGAGCGAACGCCTGCCTTTGCTGCGTCATCCAGGTCGTCCAGCTTGATAGGAGGCAGCTTGCCACGGTTGATAACCGACTCGCCAATTGCGTCTAATGCCTTGGAGCCCTTCATATTCCAGAGTTCGTAAAGGCCCTTTTCAACAGGAACGATCCTGCCGATAACCCCTTCGGCGTCCGAGATAGCCTGTCCGGCGAATTGGCCCTCGTGTGCTATTCCCTCTCCCGGCGCATTGAGCATGGTCTTCAAGAAGTCGTCGGGATCTGTACCCGCGGCGGCCCGCTCCATAGCACCTATCATGCCCTCGTCAAACTCGCCCCTGAGTACATTGAGGTCGCGCTCGCCAGCATTCCAGGCGGCGCGGGCTTTCTTGAGGGCCTGCCCAAATGCGTCCTCTGCAATTTCTTCTGCTGCCTCCGCGCCCTCTTTGACCACCTGACTGGGCAAATCACCTTCCTGCCGCATCAGATCCCAGATGCCAACAGCATCATCTACTGCTTGATTGTTGCGGATTATGGAGTCGTAGCTTGCCCGAGCCTCAAGGTCTCCAAACATGGCTGCTCTGGTCTTGTCTTCTGCCTGAGAGATTTCGTCTATGTAAATCTTGCGGTCTTTCCAGAACCTCTGGAAGGCTCCAATCTGCTCGTCTTTAGTAAGGTCGATGTAGGCTCTACCATCCCCAAGGGGGTCGTTCATGAAGTTCTGGACGTGCTCGCGCATGACCTGCCGTGTTCCAGCGACTTCGTTCCTGCCCGCCATGTAGAGGGGGCGGAACTCCCCGGGAGCGTATCCCGCCATCAGTTCGTCCATCCGGCGGAAGGCTGCATCCTCGTTCCCTATGGCGACCTTGTAGGCTTCGTCAATCTGGCCTCTGACTACTTCGTAGTCAATGGGCTTGCCAGCCTTACGTGCTTCTACCCACTCGTCTATTAAGTTGTCGCGAGTCTTCCAAAAACCGTTCCACCCCTTACGCCACTCCTTGAATGACCTTCCGTAATCATCCAGGTGGGGGAATGGATTTCCGGCGTCTTTGCCCCAGGCCCTTAAGCCCTTCGTGATGGCCTTCTCTTGCGCCTCGAATAATTCCCAGCTCTCATCCCAGTACGTCCTTGTTCTGGTCCGAACGGCGCTCCACAACGGGCCTGCTACCGCCGGGTCAGCATTCTTTATCTGTTCAAAAACGGCGCCGAATTCATCGACGTACTTCCCGTGGACAGTGCCCCAGAACTCATCCAGCATTCCTGAGTGATAGTGCAGGGCAGTGTCAATTCCGCCATTTTGAACGTGGTCAATGATGTTTCTTGTGATGTCGTCTGTTGCGCCCTTGAGGGCTTCGCTGTAGCGTAATGCGGTCTCGGCGCGCAGTCTCTCGACCGTGTCTCGCATCGCTGTCGCGCCGCCCTTGTTGTAGGCCCCAATAAGCTCGTCGGTCATTGCCTGTGCTTCGGGCGCGGGAATGGTTCGCATTATGTCTTCGCCAAATGCAGCGGAGGCGTCATCCAGAACAGCCCGCGGATTCAAACCCGCAGCTGCAGGTTTCAGAAAGACATCGTCAATTTCTAAGTCATTCCATGAACTTGCCACTGCTTTCTTAAGTGCAGCGGCGCGACTATCGCCAAGAGCATTCATCAAAGCGGGAGGCATGTCGGGGGCCTGGTGGTAAGAAGACATGTACTCGAAGATGCCGCGTGAAGTTAAGGCATAGGACTGGCTAGATTCCACCTTTGCAGACAGCGCACCGAAATCGAGGGGCAGATCCACGCCGCGTATCTTTTCGGCAAGGTTCGTCATCGCGGACGGGTCGCCCATCTCTATTCCGCGAAGCACATCATCAATGGCTTTAATGGCCTCCTGTCCTCCGGCGACCTTCTTGTAGTGAGCGGGAACATCTCCCGCGATACCGAAGCCAGCCCTCAATCGAGTGGGACTGATACCAATTCGGTTGAGCATCTTCTGCATTCCGCCCGGAACGAAGCGGTAGAAAATGCCCATTCTTCCCAATCCCGTCATCTCGCCATTTACTAAGTTCCTAACAAAGTAACCGGGGTTGATTCTCAAGAACGCCATTGACTCGGCAGACTTCATGAGGTCCGCCATCTTGGAAATAAATCCTCTGGTGGGTACGCCGAACTTGACCGCGGCCCCTTTGGCGGCGAAGTCGCCTATCTCGTTGATTAACCTTCCGGTGAAGGTCTCGGTGTTTAGCATTCCCCCCTTGGCAAGGGGCTCGAATATCTCAAACAGCTTCTCGGGGGTGATGTTGGGGTCTATTCCGAAGCCCTCAAGCATTCTTGCGAAATCGTCCTGTTTGTCTCCGAGAGATTCCATTGCCCGCGTGAATATGGGCTGCATGTCGTCGGCCTTCAACATTCGAGCGAGCAGGTCTGCGCCATCGTCTCCCATCGAGGTTCTGAGGAAGTTAAAGATGGTGCGGTTGTTCGCCGTAGCGCCCCACGCATTACCGAGCTTCTGTGCCTCGGCAGAAAATCCCTCTAACAAGCCGCGGGCCATCGCCCCCTCATGAGTTACGACCATGTGGGCGATACGCGGGTCGAATGTCCCGTCCGCCGCAGCCACTATCATGCGAATAGCCTCTTCGGGGTCGTCAATGTGTGCTAATGCAGCAACCACGTTATCTGTCAAGTTAACTGCTAACCCATGCGCCCTGGATGTGGCAGTCAGGCCGAAGGGGTTCAGGCGACCCCGCAGGAACTTGTCCAGTCCAGTCAGTTCGCTCTTCGCCAGAATCTCTCCCGGCCTTCCGTTCAATTCCAGTGCGCCCGACAGCTTCATCCATCTCTCGTCGGCGGGAGTCAATTCGGGCATCTTATTGATGAATGCGCGCGCGCCTGCAGCATCGTCTGCTTTCATCGTGCCCACTTTGACGGCGTCATCTATAAACTTGAGAGCGTCATCCGCGAGGTCGGGAATCTTCTTCGCGGTCGCACGCTGGAGAAGGGCGAGCTTCTTCGCGTCTACCAGCTTGAGGCGGGGCAGGAATAAGTTAATGGGGTCTCCGACGATATGGACGAACGCATCATGGAGCTGCATCCTTAATGCTAATGCCCCTGCGTCTTCGTAGACCTCGGCCCTGACCTGTTCTAGTGCGTCGTCATAGGAGAGTCCTTCCAGTTCAACGAGTTCTGTGAGGCGTTGGCGCGCGTTGATTACGCCATCTATGCCTGGCAGGTCCTCATTGAATGTAATCTGTCCGTTCTCTCTAATGGGGAGGTTGGTAAAGTCCGCCGCGAAAGTACCCGCGTCCCACGCGCTTCTGAGGTTATGAGTGAACTCATCCCAGTGTTCTTCGTCTCCCGCGGCAGCTAAAGCCTGCGCGCTCAAGCCAGCACCGCGCTCGATAAATTCAGCAGCTGAATCTAAGACCGTAAAGACCTTCCCGAGGAAGCCCTCGTTCAGTTTGCCCAGAACCCTGGCGACAGGGCTGTCTGCGTTACCGGCCAGAAAGCCCTGAATAGAGCGTTCAGTTCGGGTCATCTTTTCGTAGTTGGGAAGGTCTGATAAGGATCTATCGCCAGTCCCGAAGCCACCAGGAAACGAGCCCGTTCCCTTCCAGTCATCGAAGCTGATGATGTCGGTACGCTCATCGCGGGTGAGCGTACCGCCGAGGTCGTCGGGAACAAGAACCTTGCCCCTTAGTAGTTCCTCGCCTTTGGCAAAGCGGTTAGGAGCGGGAGCCCTCGGGCGACCGCCACCGCGGCCTCCAGTTGTCTTAGGCACCAGGAGTTATCCCCCATTGAGTAAGGCCAAACGAAGACCGATTGCTGCGAGCGGCAGGCTGGAATGTGCCGCCCCGCGAACCCTGTATCACCCGGCTTCCGCCTGAACCCCCACCCGAACCGGGCGAGGTGAGATCCATCGGGTTTTCCCGAATCCAGTTGTTTGTTCCGGGGACCTGGCGATAGCCCATCGACTCAAGGAAGTCGCTGACGTTTTCATAGTTGTCTTCCCAGAGATGCCTGAACGACATCGCCCACTCTTCGCGAATGTTGGTGGGGCGCATGTCCGGGTTGCCGGTGTCCATCCACCTGAAGAGAGACTCTGCCGCCAGTTGACCGTAGGTCTCCACCCTTGTTAAGTCAACGATGGTTCCGTCAGGGAGCTGGGCGGCGGTAGTCCCCCCGGCCCGCCCGACGACTGTCCCTTCTGGGAACAGAGGGCTGATGTCTCCGAGAGTCTGGGAGGGGTTGCCTAGTTGTATCGGAGAGGGACCAGTGCCTTGAATAATGTTGGGTGGGGGCTGGAGACGGGCTTGTGCTTGAGGAACAGCTTCTCCAAATCCGCCCCGCCCGAGCTGAATGGGTGAGGGCGCCCGACTCCTTTCCTCTGCCGCAAGAGATCCTCCCGCCATAAAACGAAGAGACCCAGGCTCCTGCACTGCAAGAGCTTCTCCTATTGACCGCGGTTGAGCACGAGGAGCCTCAAGGGGCCGGAGAAGAGGAGACCGGAGAGAAGCGGGCTGCCCTAAGCCCAGTGTTCCAGTAGGCGCAGACAGCTCGCCCGACTCAAGGAGCTTCCGGGCTTCCGGCCCAAACCGGATTTCTGAGGACGGCCTCGGCGAGGGCTCAGACGGGCTGAAGACTTCGCTGATTTTGCGCGCCGCGGCCTGCTTGGTCTTCGGCCCCGAGATAACTCCCAGCGTCCCGGTTATCTTGCGGCCCGCCTTCTTCTGGGCTGCCGTCCCGAAGTCCGTCGTCCGCACTAATTTCCCGTTGACTATCTTGAATGCCATCTGCCCTCTTTCCTAAATAAGCTGTAACCAATCTTTCCCACTTTTCGTTAAATCTTCGGCGCGTCTGCACCTCTACCTGATCCATGCGGCGCTGGTTCATAATCCCTCTTGCTGGCGCGCTCTGTTTTCCTGTGGCGCGAAAACCTCACCTGAAGGTTCGCCCTCTGCCGCGTTGGTTTCTGAGGGTACGAGACTCTCAGTTCGTGTTTCTCCCAGAAACTCCTGTACGCCCCTTGGGGGCTCACCTGGGCGACGTTCTGCGCCGTTCGGCGATTGCGCGGCTTGTATCTCTTGCAACATTTGCATAAGCAGCTCTGGGTTGGCCTTGAGTTCTTCCATGAGCTGCGCTTGCATCTCTTGTTTCATCTGCATGTCCTCGGTAAAGTCAATATTCTTTAATCTGACGGCCAGCATCGTTTCTTCAAGTCTTTCCTTTGCAATTTGTTCCATTCTCTCCGAGGTATTCTTGATGCCGGTATCCTCCATTACGCCCTCGCGAGAATTGATGCCCGCGTCAATCTGTGCCCGTCCAGTAACTGTCTTGGCTTGGTGGTCCGTTGGCAGGTCCGCTTCCAGCTTCACGCTTACATAGAGGTTCTTGGGATCAATCTCGCTTCCCTTAATCAGATACTGTTCGCCTCTGTCTGTCTTGCCTGTCCCGTAAGCAATCTCTTCGCTATCGGTGTAGTGGATATAAAGCAACATAGTTTCCAGAATGTCCGCTAGGGCATTTTGCGCAAGCGCCTGAGGGGATCTGAGAACTTTCATCGCTGATTCGCTGACAATATTGATAGATGCGAAGGCCGCGCCAGTCGGAACGTCGCTCCCCAATAGCATGTCGCTTAGCCCCGATTTCTGAAAATCTCCCCTCAGTTCGGCATAGAGTTCCGACATGGCCGGATCGGGAACATTTTGAGGCTGCGGAATAATCGTTTCCTCGGTGTCGATGTGGACATAGAGATCGCCAGAGGAAGCATCAATATCTGGCGAGGTTCTAGTGTCGGACTGAAAAACATCTCTGGCGCGCGAGGTGGTGCGTATCATTTCTGAGTGGCGCATACTTCGCACTGTGTTGATGTCGTCAACGAGGTCGAAGTGGTACGCGTTTGCCAGAATCGGCTTTCTCTGGAAGTCGCCTCTGTCTTCTAGCGAGGTCCCCCCATATCTACAGGTCCATCCCAAGAACGGCCACGGCCATTCTTTCCTTTCGATCTCGTAGTCCTCGCCGCCCCACTCAACCCAGACACAGCGCCAGTCGTAAGAGGTGTAGTCTTTCTTGATTGCGGGTTCTACTCGTCCTTCCGAGTCCTTTAGTTTCTTCTTGAGCTTGTCTGCCTTTTTTCCCCAGAGGTCAATGATGTTATGGGGGTCTTCCTCTGTTACTAACAGGACCTCTTCCGCGCCCATATCCGAGTATCTTGCGTGAACGGTTTTGGGGTTATGGAAAATTGTCGCGAAGGGACCCTGCCTCTGCATGGCTTCGTATCGCGTTGCGTTACCCCCCGCAGCTTTTACGTCTTTGATTTGCTGAGGGAGATACATTACCTGGGCCGTAACTTCAGAATAGTCCACCGCCGAAGCAACTGTGTCCTGAACGACGGTGGCCTGTCTCCTTTTGGAGGCACCGGCCAAAAACCATCTGAGTCCTTTTTCGTGTCTATCGGCAATGTCCGTCCCATCGTCGCCGGGATTGTAGGGAGTCAGAGAAATGGAGGGGCTTACATCCGCAAGGATGTATTTTGCGGAGTCGGTTTGCTGGGCGAAGATGGGATCTCTGGATTCAGAGACCCAGTCGATTTTAAGCAACTCTTCGTCCATTGACCACTCGCCGTGACGGTACGAATCTAGCGCCTCGTACATCTTGTCGCGGTCGGTGTTCTGGCTCTCCAGGTAATTGGAACGACCCTTAAACCAATTTAGGTCAGGCGGTTTGTTTTCTGGCATTTCTACTCCTTCTAGCAAATCTATGTAGCGGGTTCTTCTGTACGATTCTCTTTATTGGGCTACCGTACAGCCCCGTGTCGTCTGCCCACTTGATGAAACCTTTGGCTAACAAGCACGAGTAATATACGGAATCAAGACAGTCGTTAGGGTATGTCCCCAGTCCGTCCCACGATAAATACTCATCTATATAATGGCCGACGTAATTGTTTTTTTCGCTCGTAATGCGCAACCTTCGATTAAACATTAGCGTCGCAAGCTCGTTCTCGATTCGGAAATTCTTGCTCTTATTGCTGGGCGTAAGTAACTTGACCCGCCAGGAAGCCAGGCGCATTATCTCGTTACCAAAGTCCTCGCCTTTCCCCTGCTTCTCAATGCCCATCCGAATGAGGCGTCCTTGTTTCTGATAGTCCTCTCCATAGCTCAGGGCGATCTGTTGGGCCTCGGCATAATCAACGTGCTTGCGCACGCCGTCCAATAGAATCAGATAGTCGTTGGGATGATGTCCAACAACCGATAGCGCGAAGTAGTCTCTGCCCTTCAGTATCTGGTCCTTGGCTACGCTCGCGTAATCAATGGTGATATACACGGGAATATTGGCGGGGATGTCTTCCGCATTCTCGTAGTGGATATACGATTCCTTGAGGACGTTCCCCTGCGCGCCTTTGCGGTCAAGGAGATACATACGCGCCCAAACATGAGGCAGCATATTGGCGCGCTCCAGCTCAATCCTTTCAATCGGCCAGCCGTTATTCAGCGCTTTTTTGGCCACGGGGTCCCACACGTCGTCCCAGACTGGCTCGTCCGTTAGCTGTCCGTTTTCATCCAGCTTGAAAATAGGCACACGGACATGAAGCGTGTTTTCTCGTTGACTATTAATGTCGCCAACATCACCGTCCCTCCAGGGCGTGAAGACGTCAATATTCATTGCGCTCTTGAAGGCGGGCTGAATCTCGTTTTGCACCGCGGCATTAACTGCCATCATTTCTCGGGGAAGACGAGAGTTACGCGAGTTGTTAATGTCGTCCAGTATCCCGAACATTCTGGGGTGGTGGCCTTGAACATTAGCTCCCTTATAGCCCACCCCCATAATTGAGGGGGTTTTTGAGCCGCGTCGCAGGAAGTCGCTGTAGTCAAGATCGGCATTTACAACGTCATAGCCTTCAGCACCCCATTTTTTAGGATCGGGGCGGACATTGGGGAACAGAGCACGGAAGCCCTTGTTGCTCTTAATGATTTTTGCAATTTCCCCCGTATTTTGTTTCGCCATCCCGTCAGATGCCTGCACGATGATTGTCTCTAGCTCCGGGTGCAGTCCAATCTGGTAGACGGGCATCAGGATCGAGAAAACGGTTGTCTTCAGCGATTCACGAAATGCCTCGATTGCAAAGTGCATTCCCTTCTTTTTAGCTTCGTAGAACTTGACGATCAACTTAATGCAGTGTTTGGGAAGGGGATACGCCTCTCCCGTTCGTGGATTTTCGTAAGCAATGAAGTAGTAACACCAGATGAACCCCTCGGGGATATCCGAGTAGACAATCTCCCTTATTTGATCCAGCTGTTCTACAGAAAGTTTCGCCAATCTGCCCTCGGTAATGTCTCTAGTTCGGTGTAGTCAGAAATATTGAGAATGACGCGCGGAATAAAGCAGTCTCTCAAAACGGCGAATCCCCACTCCCATAAATCAGCATCTACTCGCCGGTCAACCGTCTCTCTTTCGTAGAAGTGTTTTCCTGTCGCGGTGTTATCGAGCCCCACGCAAAGGAACTTCTCAAACCCCATAAAGAAAGCAATCTGTAACATGGCGTGCGGACAGCCCACCCAGCCGATTCCGGGCTTTCTCAGATAGCTTGGTTTCAGGTCTTTCTCCATAATCCACATCGGGTGATAGTCGTGAGTGAAGTAGTAGTCCGCCTGCCATTTCCCTAAGAAGTCCAACGGCAGAAGGGTGACAGACGTCAGTGCGTGATAGTCGAGTTCGTTTTCTTCCGGCACCCAGCCGTCTACGGCTACGTGGTAGTCGGGCTCGAAGCCCTCCCGCTCCCAGATCCGGTTACACCCGAAGCTCACATATTTATTCAAAAGCTCGTCAGGTATCTCCTTCAGGGAAGGACCGTTGCCTATGATTAATGCAGTCTCTCCCTCGTGCGTCATAAAAAGCTCGTCAATCAAAGAGTTCACTGAACTCCACTCTTGGGTAAACATCCAGCTCTCCGCCAATGGTGGCGTTGTAAATGGGAATCGGTGAGTTCTCAAACGCCAACTGGTGCCCCGCCTGGTTGCCTTCGCGGCGCTTCCTGGCCGTCTGCTCGTCGATGCTTAGACCGTCAAGTGCTCCCGAAGAGGCACCGTATTCCTTGTCAAAGTGATTGCTGCTACCCGGCTTGTGCCCGAGGTCGCAGCCTACTAAGTAGATTTCGTCGTACTTTCCATTAGGAGGTTCTTCAAGACGATCTTCCTCCCTATACCATCTGTGCCGAACCGCAAGCTGTATTGCCATCGGGACAACGCCCCCGTATTTACAGACGGGGGGAAAGTGCCATGCATCCGGTATCCTTGGACCGAAGCGGCCAAAGAGGTCGTGGTGGGTGCAGGCTTTGAAGCGCGTGATGTCATACTGTTCCATTTCCTCAGTCCACCACCAGGCGTCGTCTCGTGCGTACTTCTCCGCCTGGGGGTTCGCTCTTACCGCCTCCCAGATTTTAGGAAACCAGTCCGGGGAGCCCGCTGTCATCTCTCCGTAAACCATGTACGTAGGTCGCCATGTAGTTCTTGGATAAATCAAATGAATCCGATTGACGCCCCAGCTGTGCTCCCCGTTCAGCAGCTCCAATGGTGTTTCGTTCAGCGAGGGTCCATTCCCAACAATGAAGGCTCTAGTCAATTGGCCTTCCGTAAAGTTCCCAATGATAAGCAACAGAGGCAGCTCTTTGCCAACGGCGCATCACCTTTCGCCGGGCTCCGTATCTATTTGGGCGAAGATAGGCACGGCGACGTCCAATCCGGTCGTCTGTTCTACGGACATAATATGGGTCAATGTAATCCCAATCAGCTACAGGCTCAATCATTGAATCCTCCTCACAACTCCGAACTGGCTCATGTACGGGCCTTCCCATACTTCCCATTCCTGGGCGGCCTCCCGATAGACTTTCTGGACATCGACGTAGGCAACGACATCGTGAAACAGAACGTACTTGGTTATGTGGATTTTCATTGCCTCCCAATCTAGCCGGACGGATTCTTCGGCATGGTCGCCGTCAATCAGCCCAATCTCGAAATTTTGGTACTTGATAGCCTCGGGCCAGGGAGGGTGCTTTTGTTTGTGAATGAATAATTTGCGGGGATCGAGCCCCGCGTGTTTCCAGTTCAGCTGAACGGCTCCCCAGCCTGGACGAGCAAGCAAATTCCCGGTGGATTCCCACGGGTCGATGCAGTGAACCTCGCAGCCCGCCAAACCCGCGACGATAGCCGAGCCTCCCCAGTGTGTCCCGATTTCCACGTAGGTCCTGCCCTTTGAAGCCACCTGAAAAAGAGTTTCGGGATCGTGCTCCTCTAACAGCGCACTGCCGCGCGCCATCATCATGTTGAGTTCGCTAAGCTTCAGCATCCAGTTGTTCCGGTCCGCGAATCTCTTCCAGCACGAGATGCGACCGCCAAGCCAACGCTATCCCGGCGAGGTGCAACTTCAGTTCGTAATCGCTTTGCTTGCGTTCTAATTCTGCGGGCATTTCTTGCGTGACGACGAGAGAGACAAATGATTTATTGCCATCGCCCGACCTGTGCAATTCCAAAAGCGTGTCGGGGATTTTGCCCTCGTAGGCTTTAGCTATATCCGTAACAGAACGAAAAGTATTCATGTCTCCTCCTAAAATAGTGAGTCGAAGTCCACTCTCTCGTATTCTTCTAAATTCCCACCAATAGTAGCGTTCAAGATTTGAATATTGTTTTCCCTGGCCCACTTAGAGGCCAGCTTGTGGCCGTGCCGTATGGTTTCGTAGTGTCTGTGGACGTTCTCTTCGTCCCAAAAACCTATGGGGTTATAAGAACCGTCGAAGTGATTGGGGTCATAACCGTCAACGTCGGTTCTGTAGTTAAGGTCGCAGCCGACCAGTATTAATTCGTTGTAGCCCCAGTCAACCGCGTGCTGGATCATGGAACTCATACCAGATCCGTATTTACAGAATTTTCTCTCGTCGATAAACCTTTCACAGAACTCATCGGGGCGCATGTCGTCGTCATAGTGGGCGGCGATATGTTTTACACACCTCTCCCAGGCGTGGACGTGAGGGGGAAGTTCTTCGAGGGCGTTTTCCAGTTCCCCAAAGGTGCACACGTAGTCACCAGTAATGATTTCGGCCACGTCGTCTCTTAGCCACACGTCATATCCTTGAGAGATATGTTCTGAAATAATCTCCTCGGCGTGGACCCGGTGTTGTGGGTGGTCGGACCACATATAGTGCGTAGGCCGCCATGAGGTATGAGGATAGATCAGGTGAATCCGGTTCATGCCGAAAGAGACCTCTGTTTTGGAGAGGTCGGTCTCCGAAAGCGACGGTCCGTTCCCTACCAGGAATATTCGGTCCATAGGGGCCAGAGGGTGTAGGTTGGTTCCGAGAAATAGGTCACGGTATATCCAAATCAACGTTCTTGTATCGGTCCATAATTTCCCGCAGGTCGGTGACGTGTGCTTCTGTGAAATGCAGGTCCTCCTTGAGGATGAGGATCTTGTCCCATTCGGTTTCTTCCTGCAGGGAAATAAGCAATTCGCGTTGTTTTGCTACAGCCAACTTAATCTGCTTTGTAAGATTAACCATCGTCTCCTCCTACGGTCTCTTCCAAAATATGCGCCGGATGTGATTGCGGAACGCAAACGATAAGTCGAGGAACGTCCCGCCCGCTACTATGCTGCCCGTCACCCAAGGAAATCGCATCGGATAGTCGTATGCTTCATTGATAGCAAATTTCACGGCCTCTCCAATCCACTCAACCTGTACTCCCGGTCAAACTTTTCCTCGTCAATCGGCATCTGCCAGTGCGCCTGGTTGGCCTCGATTTCTGCTAGCAGGAGGCTGGCCCTGCGGTTGAACGAGACCTCGAAAGGAACAAAGACAACGCTGCGGATTTGCTTGACGCCTAAACCCGAAACAGCGTGAGTCCTGACGAACAGAAGCAATTCGCGTAATTTTCTCAAAACGTAGTCATGCCACCCCTCGTCCATCCACAACTTATAAGTAGCGGGGTCAGTCTCTGGAAATTCCATAAAGAGGCACCGAACCTCTCTTAGCTAATAACCGACGTTATTTCCCGAATAAACACTATTCGGTCGAGGGGAAACACCTTGGTTTCGCTTTCCTCTTCTTTCGACATCCAAATACGGGCCGCGTGTTCATCAACTGCATACCCGACTCTCCCGCCTTTCTCGTTGGATACGTGATTCACTTGCTCGCTCCCTGAACCATCCACATAGCAATAGGTGATGCGTTTCATTCGTTCATCCTTTCGTTCGGTGCCTCTCTCTGGAGTTCACGCAACACCTCCAAGCTCTCTAAAAGGGCATCTGAGACGTGAACCTCGATGACGGTGTCTTCGGTTTCTTCAGTGGCTTTGGGGCGAGCCTGGCGTCTTTTCATCTGTTCCAGATAGAGTTCATAGGCTGGTCTATCTTTCGCCTCCACCCATCGCGTGACGAGGGTTCTGTTGCCCTCCCCGATTTCGTCCCACTTGAAGCCGTCGTCTTCGACGATCAGCATGGCGGTTTCCAGGTTCGCCTTCTCGCCTGTTGTCTGTAGGTTTCGGGATGCCGATGCCCTTTTGCTGTCGAAGCGGTCGCGGTTTCCAGGTAGGTAGTTGTTGCAAATGCCACACCTACCACTCTCGGGGTAGGGGTCGTTCAGGTGGCCTTTCTTGCAGCTAACGGGGTCCATCATTTACTCCGTAAACTACGCATTATTGTCTACTCGCTCACCGGCGGGTGCTCACGGCAGTTCTGGCATACTGCCACGGCTTCAAACTCCATAATTTTTCCCAAGCACGGGACCCATACCAACCAAACCACAACACGAAGACGAAGACCCCCCATGCCTACCGTTTCCTGTTCCCCCCGCTCTCCGCTTTCCCATTCTTTCTCCCGGCAAGCCAGGGGGCCACAGCCACCCGCTTGCTGAGCAAGCTTACGGAGGAGGGTTCCCTGAGAGTGGGGATGCCCACGCCGTGAGCTTCGTCATTTGTCCCCACTTCGCACATTCAACCGCGGCTGCTTGCTCGCCTCTGCTTCTGCCCCTGGCCAGCCGTTAGCGAGCTGATCGCCTGCTGGCTTAAGACAAAAGAGCCCCGCTGGGTTGCAGGGCTCTGCGCCTCTTGCTTGTTGGTTGGTTAGGTTAGCTCAGTGTTGCCTTCTCCTTGGTATTTTACCCCATATCAGCGACATGGTTACTCAGGCATCCCAGCGCGAAGCAACACTAATAAGTCTTGTCAATCCCGGACTATTGCACTTGCGCCAGATACTCCAGCTGCCGTATCGCACTTCGTATCGTGACAAGGCATTACAAGCGCAAATTTGGCGCCATCTGTATCACTTGTGGGTGTTACCAGAATCGGCATTGTCGAATCATAGAAGGTCAATCGCACTTCGCCCAGGTCCCGTATAGCCTCGGCCAGGTACTTTCCATTGACGCATATTTCAAACTGACCTGGCGCCTTTGGTAGGATCTCGCGCCATTCAGGATACTTGGCATCGTACGTACCCTGGTCTGGCTGCTCCAGCTCCGTGACAAATGCTCCAGCCGGGATCTTACCAATAGCATTACCCTGGAGATCCTCGGCGCCTTCCAAGTCTGGCTTATTCGCAACGTGCATTCTGAAACCGTCCGTTGCTATCACGTTCCCATTGTCAAATCGGAAATGAGTCAGCTGCGCTCTGGACCGATCCTTGCTTATTGCCTTCCCTACCCATCTTAGAACCTTGCTTGCTTCCTTATCACCTTTGATTATCATTGTCTTGCCTCCTATCTACTGTCAAGTATACACTATTGCGTATAGCTTGTCAAGTAGTAGGATGCAGCTCTCTTTCAATTCCACCCCTTACTCGCCGCATAGCTTCGTAAGCGTTTTCAATACACTTGTAATGAATCCACTTCCCGCCACCCCACCACATGCCCCATTTGTCTTCATCCTTCCCCGCCGCTACCGCCCTATCGCACAAAACACAACGCCCTACTGTCGTTTCCAATACCGTCTTGGTCATATCATGCCAAAGCCGCCCCGCTAATGACAGTCGCCCTCATCGCCCCTCCGCCTTCGCTATCGCCTCGCGCAGTTTGTCGAAGCACCAAGCGAGTCCGCTGTCTCCTGGTTCATCTTCGCCAACGTAACCCGACAGCTCATCTGCTACTGCCTTGCACGCATCCAGCAGCTCCGGCGCTGCCGCTATCAGGCGGGCGTTGGCTAGACATTCGTCAATTCGCTCCTGCTCTGTTCCCTCCCACGCGTATGTTCTAACCACTACCGTCTCTCCAGGCCCGAATAGCTCTACTGGATTCCAGCTTTGCGCATTCTCATTGAATGTCCACGGCCCTGCCGTAGGTGCTGTCATCGCCTGGCCTCCCGGTATGCGTCCCTCGCCGTTGTCCAGCTGTCGCGATCCGGCACCCACCGCCGCCCGTTGCCCTTGTCCCTCAGCGCGCGGTTCTCTTTGTCTACCTGCTCCCAGTCCATGCGCGCCATTGCCTGGTACCTTCCTAATTCGTCTACTAGCTTGAATGGTTGTAACATCTTTACTCCTATCAGCGATCCGACTGCTCAGGACCGTCACTTGCCACAACACTTATAGGATTGTCTATCCGCGCGGCTCTCAAATGCTCCGGTAGAGCGGCGAGAGCTTCCCAAAATTTGACCTCGGGATAAAACCCGCCTAGTTCTTTCCACACCTCTGCCGCCCTCACCACCGCCAACAACGCGTCAGCATCATTCAGGCGCTTATCTATTAGTCTCGGCGTCAACACAAGCTCACAATGCTTACAGCTTGCGAACGGTTCGCCTTTCGCCATCGCTGCAACCCACCACTCATGCCTATGCTCAATCATTGGACACCTTTCAGCTATAGAAGTGCTCGATAGCACTCCATACGTAAAACACAATGCCGCCATTCTTGTGATACGTGTAGTCATTTGGGAACTCAGCCATCTGCATCACCAGGTCATCTTCTAAGTAGCACTGGCTAACAAACTCCGGCTTGTCAATCCGCACGGTCCTTCCAGGCTACCCCGTCATGCAGAATTGCAACAAGCCCTGGATTATCCGCGTCTACCCTCGCTAGTATCGGCTTCACTTCTTGGGCCGCGGCTAGAAACTGCATTCGCTCCATGTCATTTGTAAATATTCCATCAGTCTCTTCTAGCAATGCCGCCTTAGAAGCAAGTCCCAACAATGCTAGTGTCTCCTGTAGTGTAATCATCGCCCTCCGCAGCCACGAGGGCTTGATGGAGTCTCCATGCCGGACTACTCTTGTGCCATTCTTCAGGACGGCCTCCCGTGGCCTGATTGGTTTCGTCCTGTTCTTTCGCCACCTCCACCACAGCTTCCATGCGTTCGGCTTGGTCGGCCAGGCGCAAGAGCACCGTGCCACCATTGCTGTACAGACGTATCATTTCGCTCAATTTGTGCTCACTCATCGTCTCGCCTCCAGTTCGTTCCGCAGCCTGTACGCCCTCAGGAACACCAGCCTATTACGTAGCTTCAATGCCTTCACATACTTTGCGCTACCAGGCAATCCGCTACTTGGAGGGCGCGGTATGTCTCGCTCCGTCTTTGGGCAGTGCGCCTTGCGCCCGCCTGCCTGGTTCTTGCCATTCGGCAGCGACGGTATGCGCCATGCCTTGTGCGACTTCACTTCATGCACAATTGTGAAATCTCCTAGCGCCGTGTGCCTTACCTCTGTTATCTGCATGTCTAGTCTCCTATCTATATAGGAGTATATACTAGCGGGAGTATGTTGTCAACCCCCAATATATTGACAAGTGTCTACCTCTTGGTATATAATGAAAGCATGTTCAAGCTTCGCAAGCTCCCCGCTACCATGAACGCGCATCAGCTCCACCTGAAGAGCGGCGTCACCTATGCCACCGTGCTGCAGTACATGAACGAACCCGAGACTGTGAAAGCTGTGGACCTGGCTACCCTGTATCGCATCCTTCACGCCCTGGAGCTGGACCTCTCCGAGCTACGTTTCCTCGATGTGTTCACAACAGACGATTTAGATTAAATCCTCCACGCCTCACGGGTTGCGCTATTCAGCTAATACTCTGTTTTGCATAGGTATCCCTTCCCGAATGTCTTGATCCACTCCTCCCAACTACGCTCAATCAAATCTCCCACTCCGTGCTCAGCGACCTCGCCATCTAGGTCTAGCCAAATGCTGAATTTTCCATCCATTGACTCGGCCCCCCACTCATCTTCGTAAACATCCTCGCCCGCGTATGGAAGTAGCGAGATCGCATCGCCGACGCTATCTGCTATAACGAAATCAACGCTATTGCTGAATACTTTTAGCTCACTCATCAACCGGCCTCTCTGACTTACTTACAATAAACTTCGGCTTGCCCTTCTCGTACTCAATATATACCCTGCCGAACCCCGCCTTCCGCACCTCGGCGCACGCCTTGAATAGCGTCTCCTCCTCTGCCTTGGTAAAGAGATTCGGCCACTTGACTATGGACATGGCCTTATCACCAAGTCAGGGAGGTAAATTTCGCCGTCCATAATCTTGCGGATAATCTCGTTGCGCTCATCTGGCACCGGCGCGCCCTTCCAAATTAGCCAATTGACGCACTCGTATGGATCGTCTATCTTGCTGCCGCACGTTACGCATCTGTCCTTATCCATGTCCCTCCAACCTCCTGCAAACTGCGCCATCATGCACCGCAAAACACAGCGGCCTGCTGATGTCTGCCTCCGGGTCATGCTGCATGTAGCTTTCACATACAGCAATCCACCGCCGCACCTCAGCATCCGGCTGGCTGCCCTTCGGCTTGTAGCCCTTGCCGCCAAGCCAGCCGGGCGCATGATGACCCCAGCCGTGATCAGTCGTTGGCACGCACTAGCCTCAACTTTGTACCTGCCGGAAGTAGCAGTATGGGCGTTTGCTCTTCCCTCCCATGCCACCAGTCGCTTATGATGTCTCCAGCCATTATCAGAATATCGTCGTCGTAATCCTCTTCTGCTAGCACCAGCACATATCGGCTGTCGGGATGTATCTCTAGTATCTGTTCGGCTTTTATTTCACTCATGCGCAGCTCCTATCGCACCTAATGCCTCGTCAACACTCCTCACCACTAATGGGCAACAACCTGACCTGACTCTCATCTCTTCAATCATGCACTTTTGCTTCTTGTTCAGCCTCCCCTTGTCTGTCTTGACCTCTAATAAATTCAACTCACCTCGAAACGCGACTAGCAAATCGAAAGGCTGGTGCGCGACGTACACCCAGGCGCCCGCTTTCCTCAGCGCGTCCACTATCTCGGCTTGGTTCGGATCAGTCCGCTTCGCGTACGCAGGTGGACGCCTTGAAAATTGCGTCATTTGTTCATAATTCTGAATAAACACGGCGCTTTATTCATATTCCTGAATAATGCGTCAGTCCTTAACCCCACGCCCACTCTCCTCAACCAAACTCAAAACCACTTTGTATTTCTGCCCGTCTCTCTCGACTATCATCCCAACGGGCCATACACCCATCTTCAAAGACCTGTCGAAATGTCCCATCAAAAACTGCGCGCCTTCCTTGAACACACCACCTCCTGAGACAACCGTGTATCCCGCGTTCGTGTGATAGCTCACAGCCCTCTCGTCCCCTCGTATTCCAGGTTCGTACCCTCTACCTTCGGGCACCCGATGTTGAACTCGGCCGCTACGCCTTCAAAGAACAACCAATACTCAATCTCGTAGTCTTCATCAGGGTCATACACGTATTGGGCGTTTTCCAAAGAATCCAGCGCATCATCAACCGTCGTAATAACACCCTCTTCCTCCAAAATAAGCAGCGCCTCAACTATCCGCAGGGGGCTCGTGGGGTCACTCAAAACCACAATGTCAGGCGCACACTCGCTCACGGGCTTGTTGAGCGCGAAGTAGGCAGCGGCGCCCGCGATAGCCAGCCCTCCCAGAATGAAGGCCCCATACACAATGACGCTAACTTTCCTGTCGCTCATGTCCCAAGATGATGTGTCCTCCTGGCACAGCACCCACCTCCTTTCGCAAATTGGTATCCAGTTCGTCTAATGTCTTTTGACGCGCTTGTACGTATGTTGCACGTACACCTGTCTTCTCCAGGTACCTCTCCAATACATGCGAGAGCTGTGTATCTTTGTTGAGGAGGAATAGTTCAGGCATCGGTCTCCAAATCCTCGTAATGGTCAGCGTCCGGATATTCAAAGTCCCCGTTGCGTTGCGATAAGTGCCGCAATTCTGCGAGCTGGTCTGCCGGTATATCGCCCAGCTTCTTCATCGCGCGCAGCGGAAAGTACACAATCCCGTTTTTTACACACGGATAATCAGGGTCACGGCCAGGTCTCTCGCTCGGCCTCGGTCTCTCCAGAACAGAGAGATAGTTTCCATATACCCAGCCGATAGCCTCGTCCACAAATACACAGAACGGGTCCTTGCCGTACTCCTCTCTAGCTCTCGTTAGCCTGTCCCACTGAGCTACATCGAAGCCAGTGTCCCGATACCATGTCCGTGCTGCCTTTGCCTTGATTTCAATGGCGATAATGTCGTAGGTCTCCCACTCAAGCGCAATGCCGTCGAACGGATGCGACGTTTCCTCGTCCGTCCAATAAAAGACGGCCTCACCCGCGAACATCTGCTCTACACACCCCTGGCCTATAGCACCCTTACTAAAACTTATCTGCTTCGTTACCATACTGGTCCCAGCCCTCTCTGCTTTCCCTGCTATACATGTCGAGCTTGCGGTACTCGTTCGGAACTAAGCTATCCACCATCTCGTAGAATTCGTCTGGCTTGCGGCTGTGTTCTCTCAGCGGTCCCTCAACAACAGTTGTTTGACTCACCAATGCAACCTTTGGCTTGCCCTTCACGGCCATGATGCAGAACTCGCTTTTGCTACGGAGCCACACGCCCAGCCCCATCTGGTCCTTGACCCATGTAATAACCGTCTTGGGCTTGAACTCCCACAGATCCAGCAACGTATAGGCATCACGCATGAACGCATGTGTCGTCCACAAGAACAGCAGGCTGTCGTCTGCAGCCGGGGGAGCGTTGGCTGCTATCTCCAACAGGCTCATCTCTGGGTATGGTGATGCAGCGCGTCGACCAGCTCGGTCGTATGTTTCCCACGGCTGCTTGTGGTTGGCTCGGTCATAGGGCCAGGGCGGGTCGCAGGAGATGGCGCTGTATAGCCCCTCCGCTACCTGTATCTCTTCCTCTTTTATCTCCCCTATTTCGTGCCTACGAACCGATGCTTTGAGTTCCTTTACTGTCCATTCGTTGTTCTCCGCATCAGCTAGTAACTGGCCCCTCAATTTCTTCTTCGTAGTAGCAGCAACCTGAAAGTGTGACCAGTCCAGACGTCTGGAGCGTTCTGCATACGTATAGGCGTTTGCTATCCTCTGGTACTCCATGAGCGTGTTTATCTTGGAGTCGGGCCAGACGGAAGCAGCCTGCGCATACTTCTCCCCATAGGCGAACTCCCCATACCTGAGCCAGTCCCCAATCACCCACTGAAGCGCGCCCTCCACACCGCGCAAGCTATGCCCGTACTCCTCCCATTGTTGGTAAGCAACCTTGTTCTCGGGCAGCACCAACCCGACGGGTGTAGCCTGGAACTCCTCTGTTGATATAGCTTTGATAATGTCGTTACCCACCGATGGCATCCTTGAATTTCATAATGAAAGTATTCCTCGCCTTCTCTTCCCGCTTCTTACTGAAGTCCAACCACATACGACTCCACCCTCCGAAATGCTTCACCACCTTGGCTATCATGGGATGTGAAAACTCCGGCTCCGACTCCCGCCTCTTGCCGTATATCTCGTCCCATGCACTCATGGGTGTGGGTATGCGCCTCGACTTGACAGTCCGCGGCGAACCCACCGCCCTGATGCACAAGTTGTAAAAAGACGTCACACTCTTAGCCTCCGCTGCTATCTCCTCTATCAACTCCTCACCTAACCTCTCTAATAGAAGTTCACGCTGGTCTTCGGGTAATTCGTCAATCATTGAACAAAATCTCCTTGTTCTGAGGGAGTGGGCGTATCTACATCTCCTCTCCTCTCTTCTACATCTACATCTACATCTAGCGTTGACTGCTCATTGAGTGGTGGTGGAGGTATCTTGGACTCCGCTTCCCGCTCTCTTTTGCCCTGATGTTCGTTGAATGTGGGAATGCAGATGTAGCGCACGCCGTCCGCCTCGTAGCGCAGTATCATTCCCGCCTGGTCGTACCACTGAAGCGCTTCTTCAATCTTGCCCAGTTCCACGTCTTCTCTTAGTGGCATGGTCTTGGCCTTGATAAGTCCGGCATGGTCAAGGCACCTGCCCTCCTTGTCGAGGGCAAGCGGCAGCAACACCCACAACAGCCTCGTGAAGTCGTCAGGCATCCCGTTGAAGTCCAGGCTTTCCGTTATCTTGGTGTGTAACTTACGCCACGTTGGCACGTGTCAATTCCTCTCTGAATTTCTCCCCGAACACCGCCACGCTATGCTCCCACCACATGGCGTCGGCCTCGCTGCCAGGACGCCAGGCGAGGGCGTCGAACGTATGTGCGTATACTTGTTCGTTGCCATGCTTCGTGACCTCTCGCCTCACGCGGCGCGCCTTTGTCATGTGAAGTCCTTCGAGAATTAACATAGCCCTGCGAAACACTCCCCTCCCACCAAATGCACTCCCAGCCACAACAAGAACAAAAAGAGCGCGGTGGCAAACCAGCGCCACCTGTCCTTCAGCCACCAGATAGTCCGCGAGAGGGTAGGCACTTGCTTCTCGTCGGTGACGAGCGCGTAAGTTTCTATCGCTACGAATGCCAGTGCCCAAATAAGCCAGAACCACCAGTATTTCCGCTTGTTGCGCTCGGCCCACTCTTTGAGCTTAGTGACACCTGTCATGCGGACTCGTGACAAACAACTCGCGTTTTAGTAAGTGGTTTAGTCATAGGCA
>LAZR01000847.1_pt1 | contig 21006 bp, 16 predicted proteins | sample 329461 | NCBI WGS metagenome assembly LAZR01 (sample SAMN03002196, study PRJNA259156) | marine sediment metagenome | biome: sea floor; feature: Hydrothermal impacted sediments; material: marine sediment; isolation source: Loki non-amplified sample from Loki's castle hydrothermal vent sediment ...
CTTCTTCTTTCTTAGTTTCAGCATTTTTGTTAGATTCTGTAGGTTTTTTCAATCTTACTGAATAAATCTGTATTATTTCCATTAAACCCTGACATTTATCACACTTATCTACTTTTTTAAAAATAAAATCTCTCTTTTCATAATTCCTTACTTTAGTAAGCTCACATGCCTCACATTTTAATATACTTAATGTCTGTCTAATTGGCTCAGGTGTTTGTTTGTGTACTTGGATTAATGTGGCTCCTAAACAAATAAGCATAAATCCGATTGACCAACTCATAACTTCTCCACCAATTTTAAGGGATATGAATAAACCCCCTATAACAATTAAACTGATTAAAACAAGGTTCTTCAAAATACTTTTTAAAGTAACTCTTTTTTTTAAGATATCTTCATCGTCTTCTTCTTCAATCATAGAATATGCCGCAATTTCTTCTTTTATATGCTTTATAATAGAAAAGAATAAATAAATTTTATTATTATAAGAAATTAAAAGATTAAATCGTAACAACTCAAAAAAAGAGATGAATAGTATTTATCAAATAGCTGGAACCCAAGGCACAGATCCCCTTTCTTTAATACTTAATTTAATGTTCTTCCTTCTAATCTTCATTTCTATGTTTTATGGTCAGAAATTGCAAGGTTGGAAAGCAAGTAAAGAAATACAAACAGGGTTGGATAAATTAAAAAAGTGGAATGATGAATGTAAGGAAATTCTGATAACAAACTTTAAAGAATATTCTGATAAAAAGAAAACCCAGAAAGACTTGATGTTTCAAATTGAAGATTTTATCACATTTATTACGATTGCTCCAGTTTCTCTTGATCCTTATGGGATTATTCCGAAATTCGATCACATTGTTGATGTAAGAGATGAAAGATTTAAGGAAGAAGTAGCTCTTTTAGCACCTAAAGCTGATATAATCCAAAGATCCCAATTAGAAAATTTATTAGAAGCGACTATGGCAATAGATTTTATTTATAGATTAATTAGGCACTATCTTATTTTAGGAAAAAAGTCCAAATCAATGATTCTATTAATGCAAATTTCTATGCAACTTGGCTTAATTATCGCCATGGCTAAAGCTTACTATCATGCTGCAAAAGCTTTTTCAGAAGGTAGTCCTATAGGAGATGGATTGGGTCCATTAGTAGTAGCAAGTTTTATAAGAACAGTATCAGATGGAGAAGTTGATGCGAAAGAAATTGAAAGAGACACAATTGTACAAGAAGTGAATTTTGAAGAAAGAAATATATACGTTGTTCGAGCAAAGGGTCCGGGTGGCACAGTAGGAAAACCAGGAAAAGTCATTAAGGATTTGATTGAACAGCATGGCGATTCTATTTCAAGAATAATAATGATCGATGCTGGGTTGAAACTTTCTGGGGATAAAACGGGTTCACTCGCAATAGGTGTTGGAGCTGCTATTGGTGGTATTGGAATTGAAAAGCACTATATCGAAGAATCAACAACAGGAAAAACAATTCCAATTGATGCTTTAATTTGTAAACAATCATTAGAAGATGCTATAACTACAATGAAGCGTCCCATTACACAGTCTGTTCCTAAAATTGTGGAAAAAATAAAAATGGCAATAAGGAAACGAACTGAAAAAGGTTCAAAAATTATAATTGCTGGTATTGGAAACACAATTGGAATCGGTGTTTAACTTTTTTTTTTAGTTTTTTAATTTTAATTGCTTTTTAATTGCATCATCTTCCAAAATAATACTCAACACTTTTACTAATTCTCAAAAGTAGTTAAATAAACTTTCTAAAGAAAATCGAAATTATTTTATAATTGAAGGTATAAAATTAATTAATTGTATAATTAAATGGAAGATAAAAAGTAAGTAATTTAAAAATTAGAATCGAGGTGTAAAGAAAATTTACGGTTATATGGGAAAAATTTTAAGGGTTGATTTAACCAGTGGAAAAATAAGCGAAGAATTTCCTGATGTTGAAACTCTAAAACTTTATTTAGGGGGCGCGGGATTAGCTACTAAGTTTCTGATTGATGAGGTACCAAAGGGGATTGATCCATTGGGGCCTGAAAATAAATTAATTTTTATGACTGGACCGTTAACAGGAACTCCTTCCCCTAGTACAGGTAGATATTGTGTTGTCGCAAAATCTCCACTTACAGGGTTATGGGGCGAAGCGAATTCAGCAGGGTTTTGGGGACGAGACCTCAAGAGGTCCGGATTTGATGGAGTTATTTTCGAGGGTATTTCACCAAAACCAGTTTATCTTGTTACTGAAGATGGAAAAGCTGAGCTTAAGGACGCTTCACATCTTTGGGGAAAGAATACATCGGAAACTACAAGGCTAATCAAAGAAGATTTAGGTGATAAATTCAATGTGGCGTGTATAGGTATTGGTGGTGAGAATCTAGTGAAATATGCGGCTATTATGAATGATTGTGATAAACCTAATTATGGGAGAGCGGCGGGAAGATGTGGGATGGGAACAGTAATGGGTTCTAAAAAGGTTAAAGCAATTGCTTCAAAAGGAAATGCTAAAATTGAGGTCGCAAACCCGGAAGAATATAAAGTAGAAGCTAAAAAACGTTTTGAATGGGTAAACCAAAGTTTATTAAAAATGACTCTCGAAGTCTTTGGAACAGCAACTATGGTTGACTTGGTTGGTATTAAGGGTGGATTACCAACAAGAAATTTTCAGACGGGAGTTTTTCCAAATATAGATAAAATTAATGGAACAGCATTAAATGAAACAATTCTTACAGGACGTAAAGCTTGTTTTGCTTGTCCGATAGCTTGTGGGAGAATTTCAGAAATTAAAGAAGGTAAATACAAAAGTTCTGGAGAAGGACCAGAATATGAATCAATTGGAGCTTTGGGGTCGAGTTGTGGGGTAGATAACTTAGAAGCAATAACTCTAGCTCACTTTCTTTGTAATGAATATGGGATTGATGTAATTTCAGCAGGAGGGTCAATCGCATTTGCCATGGAATGTTATGAGAAAGGAATATTAACGAAAGAAGATACTGATGGATTAGAATTTAATTTTGGTAATGCTGATCTTCTTGTGGATATTATCCCTAAAATAAGCAAAAGGGAAGGTATAGGAGATTTAATCGCGGAAGGTTCAAGAAATATGGCAAATAAATTAGGGAAAGATTCAATAAAGTTTGCTATGCAAGTTAAAGGTTTAGAACTCCCCGCCTATGATAGTAGAGCTGCTAAAATCTGTGGTTTAGGTTTTGCTGTTGCGAATCGAGGAGGCTGTCACATCACTGGATACATAGAAGGTCCTGCATTTTTGTCAATGCCATTCATGATCGTTGAAAATGCCATGGTTGGAGATGTACTTTCAGAAAATGTAGAAGATACAAAGGTAAATAAAGATTTTGAGGATGCTTTTGGAGTGTTTGATTCAATTGGCGCTTGTAAATTTATGGGAATGGTTTTATCTTCAGAGGATTGGGCTTCACTAATTGAAAAATTACTAGGATACAAATTTACTGTAGAAGACTTTGCAAAAACCGGTGAAAGATTATACAATCTTGCAAGAATTTATAATATGAGGGAGGGAGCTACAAGAGCAGATGATACACTTCCTGCCCGGTGGTTAGAAGAACCCATGCCAGAAGGACCAGCAAAAGGGCAAGTAGTAAATTTAGACCCTCTATTAGATGCTTATTACGAATATCGAGGATGGGATAAAGAAACTGGAAAACCGACTAAAGAGAAACTGAAAGAACTAGATTTAGAATGGGCTATTAAGGAAATTTATTAGTTATTCATCTCAAAGAGATATATAATGGTGAGATTATGGGTGAAGAAAAGAAAATAGGCTACGGAGATAAACCATGGCTAAAATCCTATTTTATAGGACCATTTAAATTAAAAAAATCAATGGAACCTTACCCTAAAATTAATATTTACCAGTTCCTTGAGGAAAGCGCAACAAAATTTCCTACTAATGTAGCTTGTGTCTATTTAGATGAAGAAATTACTTATGAAGAACTTAAGTTAAAGGTTGATAAACTTGCCAGTGCATTATTAGACTTTGGGTTAAGTAAGGGAGATAGGATTGCTTCAGTACTTCCATCTTGTCCCGAATTTATAATGATAGATTACGCAGCAATGAAAATTGGAGCTGTTCATGTTCCATTAAGTATTTTACACAAAACTAACGATTTGACATATGAAATTAAAGAAAGTGGTTCGAAAACGGTTATCTGTTCTTATAGAAGATTAGAGAGAATTGACGAAGTAAAAAAAAAAGTTGATATTAAAAATATAATTTATACTCCTACGAGATTATTTCCAGATTATAAATTGCCTGAAATGGAGGTAATATCAAAAGAAGGCTATTATTTGCTAAATGACCTGCTTGAGAAATATAAACCTCTTGAAGGACAAGTGGAAATAAACCCAATGGAAGATTTAGCACTATTACCTTTTACAGGAGGTACAACTGGGCTTCCAAAAGGAACCATGTTAACTCATTTTAATATAACTTCTAACATAAGACAATCTATGCATTGGATGATGGAACCATTAAAAGCAGGAATTATCGGAAAATCTGCCATAGCTGTATGTGTCCCTATTTTTCACCAATATGGTCATTGGTGTATACATGCGGGGATTTCTTGGGCAATGAAGATATTTTTAATGGATCCACGAGATATGGCGAAAATAGCCAAAATGATTACTGATGCTCGTCCGTTTATAGTAGCAGCTGTACCAACACATTATCTATATTTAAAGGATTTGAATATTCCAAAAGCACAAATCTTTTATTATTCTGCTGCTGCAGCATTACCTTCAGAGGTAGCCGAAGAGTTTGAGGCCGTTAGTGGAGTTCCCATGGGTGAAGGTTATGGAGCAACAGAAACAACCGCTGCCGTAAGTATAAATCTATCAGCTTTATCAAAGGTTACTGGATTTATGAAAGAAGTAAAAAGGGGGGTAGGATTACCCGTTCCTGATACACAAATCAGAATTGTCGGACCAGATGGAGAAGACGTACCTTTTGGAAAGGCTGGTGAAATTTGGGTTCAAGGACCGCAAATAATGAAAGGATATTGGCCTGAGACGGGAAAAGGTTTAATGGAAGGCGGTTGGCTCCCTATGGGAGATGTGGCCATAATGGATGAAGATGGCTACTTTCACATTGTTGATCGCATTAAGGATATGATAAATGTCTCGGGAAATAAGGTATATTCAAGAATAATAGATGACATCTTAATTGAACATCCTGCAGTTGATGTTGCTGGAGTTATTGGAATCCCCGATCCTGAACGCCCTGGTAGTGAAAGGGTAAAAGCGTTCATTCAATTAAAAAAGGGCTTTAAGAACAAAGTAAAGGAAGAAGAATTTATAGATTATTTAAGAGATAAAGTTAAACCTTATGCTTTACCTAAAATAGTCGAATTTCGAGATAACTTACCACTTACAATGGTTATGAAACTTTTTAAAAAAAAACTTAGGGAAGAAGAAATAGCTAAAATGAAAGGGATGGGAGAAATTAAATAATTTCTATTTAAAAAATCTATTTTTTATTCATTACTATTAAAAACTAGAATATTTATTAAAATCTATATTAAATATGATATACAAATAAAACCATATAATAAAATTACTAAAAAAGATTTAAGTGATTTTTATGAAATTTGGTACACCAGAATGGGCAGAAGCTTATAAAGAAGCAATAAACAATAACCCGAATTATAAAGAAGCTGCAGGACCAGAAGGATTTCCGCCAAATGGATGGGAAGGTGATTTTCTCTTTGTTGTCGAGCCTGCTGGAAATCTAGATCATGAAATACGGATGTTTGTGGGACTATATCATGGAGAATGTACAGGTGTTCGAATTTTGAAAGAAGGAGAAGAAGTACACACGGAATTTGAATATTCTGGTCCATATGATGCATGGGAACTGGTTCTAAAAAAGGAATTGGATCCTATCCGAGGCTTACTTGCAGGAAAATTTAAGGTTAAAGGCGATATGGCTAAAATATTAAAAGCTACTAGGGCAGCGTCAGAACTTGTTAATAGTACTACAACCATTGATACAGAATTTTACTAATATAACGAAAGTTTATTTATTTTTTTTCTTTTTATTGATATCTTTAATAAGTATGAAACTTATGAAGCAAAACAACCCAAGCGATTTGTCTGAGTTAACATCTAAGCAAGTTTATTTTTTTGATTTAGATGGCACATTATATTTAGGAAATCGATTATTTGATGGTGTGAGTGATTTAATTGATATTTTGAAGAGCAAAAATATTAATTTTTTTTTCTTATCTAACAATTCTAGCAAATCTACTAAAGATTATTTAAAAAAATTGAAAAATTTTAATCTAAATATTACCCGAGAAAATATTATTTTATCTCAACACCCTACAATTGATTACTTAAAAAATAATAGCTTTAAAAAAGTATTTTTATTAGGTACCAAATCTCTTAAAGATGAGTTTATCCAAGAAGGTTTCTTAATTACAGAAGATGAACCAGAAATTTTAGTTCTTGCGTTTGATCAAGAACTGACTTATGAGCGTTTAGAGAAAGCTTCTTACTTTCTTCAAAGGGGTGATATTCCCTATATTGCTACTCACCTGGATAATAGATGCCCCACTGAAAAGGGATACATTCCAGATGCAGGAGGTATTGCAGCCCTTTTATATAAAACAACAGGAAAATTTCCTAAAGTTTTTGGAAAACCAAATAAGCAAATGATCTTATTTAAGTTAAATAAATTAGAAATTTTACCAAAAGAAGCCATAATCTTTGGAGATAGGCTTTATACAGATATAAGAATGGGTATCGAGGCGGGAATTACAACATGTTGTGTATTATCAGGAGAATCAACTAGAAAAGATATAAGAAATAGTGATCATAAACCAGATTTTATTATAAATGGGATATGGGTGCTTTTAAATGAATTTCTCAAGCTTTGAACTCAAATAATATATTTTTTTTAGATATGCAAAAATTTTATTTCAGTAAATGAATTATCTAGTATAAGAAATATATTTCTAAGTATATGAGTAAAATATATAAACTAAAGCTTGCGTTTTTATTTTATTCAATTTTGATGATAATAAAGATTATGGTAAGGAAAAATGAACAACACCAAAGCTAATAAATATATCTACGATTTTAGTGAAGGAAATAAAGGTATGAAAAATCTTCTTGGCGGAAAAGGAGCAAATCTTGCTGAAATGACAAATTTAGACCTTAAAATCCCTCCCGGCTTTACAATAACGACAGAAGCATGCTTGATTTATTATAGAAATACTGAAAGTGTAATGGAAGAATTAAAGCCTAATGTAATGGAACACTTAAAAACTCTTGAAATTAACACCGAAAAGAAATTTGGAGATCAGAATAACCCTTTATTAGTGAGTGTACGATCTGGTGGTCCGATTAGCATGCCTGGAATGATGGACACGGTCTTAAACTTAGGATTGAACGATATTAGTGTATTAGGATTTGCAAAACAAACTGATAATCCACGATTTTCATATGATTCATATCGTAGATTTATCCAAATGTTTGGTGATGTAGTTATGGGGATAGGAATTGATAAATTTGAGAGAATTTTAGATAAGTATAAGAGAATAATTGGAAGAAATTCTAAAGATACAGATCTAGGAGTAGTAGATTTACAAAAAATTATAGACGATTATAAAACATTGTATGAAAATGAAATTGGATCTCAATTTCCCCAGGATCCTTTAAATCAACTTTTTCTTTCAATTGAAGCTGTGTTTAAATCTTGGAATAATAAGAGAGCTATAACATATAGAAAAATTAATAACATTCCTGATTATGGTACAGCTGTTAATATACAATCAATGGTATTTGGGAATAAAGGGTGGAATTCTGGTACAGGAGTTGCTTTTTCCAGAGATCCATCAACTGGAGAGAATATTAAATTTGGTGAATATTTAACAAACGCACAAGGAGAAGACGTTGTTGCGGGAATAAGAACTCCTAAAAAACTTGAAGAAATGAAAGAAGAATTCCCTGAAATTTATAAGGAGTTATTAGAAACAATGGATAAGCTTGAAAAACACTATAAAGACATGCAGGATATTGAATTTACAATCGAGGATGGAGAACTTAAAATTTTACAAACTCGAAATGGAAAAAGAACTCCTTCAGCCGCTGTTAAAATTGCAGTTGATATGGTTAAAGAGGGACTGATTACCAAAGAAGAAGCTATAATGAGAATAGATTCTAAGAAGGTCTCTAAATTATTATTCAAAAGTATTGATGAAAACGCGGTAGTTCATGTACTCGCACATGGGATTAGTGCTTCACCAGGAGCTGTTTCTGGAAAAGCTATCTTCGATTCTGATAGAGCAGAAAAATTAGCTAATGAAGGTAAAAAAAATATAATTTTAGTAAGACCTCAAACAAAACCAGAGGATATACACGGTCTTTATGCATCTAGTGGTGTTTTAACACAATTTGGAGGAAAAACTTCACATGCAGCGGTAGTTGCAAGAGGAATGGGTAAACCTGCAGTAGTTGGGGCTCAGGATGTTGAAATTGATGAAGAAAACCGAGAATTTAGAGTTAATGAGATGGTAATAAAGGAGGGACAATGGATTACTATTGACGGAACTACAGGACGAATTATTGAGGGAAAAGTTAATTTAATAGAACCCGAGATAAAAGGAGAATTCCTTGAATTATTAGCTATAGCTGACAGTATTAAAACAATGGGGGTAAGAGCTAACGCTGATACTCCAACAGACGCTAAAAAAGCAATTGAATTTGGCGCCGAAGGAATAGGATTAACGAGAACCGAACATATGTTTATGTCTAAAGAAAGGTTACCTGTAGTGCAGAAAATGATAATGTCTAGAACAAAAGAGGACCGTCAAGATGCTCTAGACAAGATTCTTCCTATGCAAAGAGGTGACTTTTTAGAAATCTTTAAAATTATGGAAGGAAAGCCAGTAACCATTAGATTATTAGATCCTCCTTTACATGAATTCTTACCAGAGCTTTCTACAGTCTTATTAGAGAGACAAGAATTAAGAATGACAAATGAACTTTCAAAATCTCTCCTAAATAATAATCCTTTAGATGAAGAAATTGCAAAAAAAAGTAAAGTTATTTCTCTAATAAGATCATTGTCAGAAGAAAATCCAATGATGGGTCTGCGAGGTTGCCGTCTTGGAATTGTTTGGCCAGAAATCAATGAGATGCAAGTAAAAGCGATTTTCCAAGCTGCTTGTGAACTTAAACGTAAAGGTATTGATGTTATTCCAGAAATTATGATTCCTCTTGTAGGAATGTTGTCAGAATTGCAATATGTCAAAGCTCAATTAATGCAAGTCGCTTTAGAAACGATTAAGGAATACGGTGTCGAGTTAGACTATGCTTTCGGTACGATGATAGAAATCCCCCGAGCTGCTTTATTAGCTGATGAAATCGCAATGGAAGCCGAATTTTTCTCATTCGGGACTAATGATCTAACACAAATGACCTATGGTTTTAGTAGAGATGATGCTGAGGGAAAATTTATACCAATTTATCTAAATAAGGAGATTTTGGATAATAATCCTTTTGAAATTTTGGATCAAGATGGTGTAGGAAAATTAATGAAAATGGCAATTAAATTGGGAAAAAGAACACGGCCAGACTTAAAAACTGGTATCTGTGGAGAACACGGCGGAGAACCAAGTGCAGTTAAATTTGCTCATTCAATTGGCCTAGACTATGTCTCATGCTCCCCATTTAGGATTCCAGTAGCAAAAATTGCTGCGGCTCAAGCAGTAATAGAACAAAGGAGTTCTTAGTTAATAATTTGTTTTCTTAATAATTTAATTTTCGAGTAGGTTAAAATCCGTAAAGGTTTTATCAATACATTTATTTACTAATTTATCAATTAAGTAGTGAACACGAATATGTCATTAACTCTAGATGAGAAAATAGCATTATTGGAGGAAGTTGGAGAAGAAATCATTGATATAGTAGAACTTAGAGAATTAATCAGACGAAAAGAAGATAATAATGAGGAAATTTACGCATACGATGGATTTGAACCTTCCGGAAATATACATATTGCTCAAGGACTTTTAAGAGCAATTAATGTAAATAAGATAACTAAAGCTGGAATACGATTTAAATTTCTAGTTGCTGATTGGCATGCAGCTGCTAATAAAAAATTCGGTGGCAATCTAGAAGTAATAAAAAAAGTGGGAGACTTTTTCATAGAGTTATGGAAAGTTTGTGGAATGGATTTAAGTAAAGTAGAATTTATATATGCTTCTGATATTGTAAAAGATCCTGAATATTGGAAGTTAGTTTTAAAAATTGGGATTGAAACCACATTAAAACGAATTAAAAGATGTACTCAAATTATGGGAAGAAGTGAATCAGATAATCTCTATGCTTCTCAAATATTATACCCTTTAATGCAGACAGCTGATATTTTTTATCTTCCGGCTGATATTTGTCAACTTGGTCTAGATCAAAGAAAAGTAAATATGCTAGCAAGAGAGATAGCTAAAAAACTAGATAAACAAAAACCAGTAGCAGTTCATCATCATATGTTAATGGGATTAACTAAACCTCCGGATACTAATTTATCTGGTATAGATAGAGTTATTATGCTTAAAATGTCAAAATCCAATCCAGATACATCAATTTTTATGTTAGATACACCGGAAGATGTTAAACGGAAAATAAAAAAGGCATATTGCCCACCAAAGCAAGTTAAAGAAAATCCGGTATTAGAATATTGCAAGTACATTATTTTTGAACTCACAGATGTTTTTAAAGTTAAAAGACCTGAAAAATATGGTGGCGATATCGAGTATAAATCATATAAAGATTTAGAAAATGATTATGGGAAGGGTAATCTAAATCCTCCTGATTTAAAACCAGCTGTAACAGACTATCTCAATCAATTTCTAAAACCAATTATAGAGCATTTTAGAACAAATGAACACGCAATAAAGTTATACCAATTTGTTCAAAATGAATATAAAAAAAATGTAAAAAAAGATAGTTAGAACATTAGTTTTTTTCATATTCAATATCTAATTCAGAAATACCTTAATTATAGAGAAATGAAAAATCACATAATTGATATATTCCTTAATCCAAAATCTGTAGCTGTTATAGGTGCTTCAAAAAACCCGCTTAAAGGCGGACACCGAATTACAAATAATCTTGTATTAAATAATTTTAATGGTCATATTTATCCCGTTAACCCAAAAGCAGAGGGTAAATTATTCGGTTTAGAGTTTAAGAAAACAGTTTTAGAAATTGAAGATGATATAGATCTTGCAGTTTTCTATGTTCCAAATAAAGTAATTCCAGATATTTTGAGTGAATGCATAGAAAAGGGGATTAAAGGAGCTCTAATTGAAGCTTCTGGTTTTGAAGAAATTGGAGAGAAAGGCTTAGAATTGAGAGATCAAATAATAAATATAACTGAAAACTTTTCTAAAATTAGAATTGTGGGTCCAAATTGTATGGGGTTTTCTAGAATCGATAGAGATAGTGAGAGCAAAAATGATGAGATGGGTGGATTTTTTACAAGCTTTGTTGAATTTACCAAATATAAGAGGGGAAATGTTGGCATAATTAGTCAATCCGGGATGTTAAATGGCGGATATCTTATGTATATAATGGAAAAATATCCTTCTTTGGGCTTCAGATACTCTTGCTCTATTGGAAATAAAATGGACTTAAGCGAAATAGAATTTTTAGATTACATGATAGAAGATCCTACTGTTAATGTTATTGCTATTTATCTCGAATCATTTAAAGATCCACGAAAATTCATCAAATTATGTAGAAAAGTCCAGAATATTCCACGTAAAACTATTATATTAGTAAAAGGGGGGTTAACTGCTCAAGGACAGAAAGCTACTTTAAGTCATACTGGTTCACTTGCCGAAAATTCACAATTAATCGATGCCATAATTAAACAATCAGGTATAATTAAAGCAAATAACTTCTTTGAATTATTCCAATTTATAAGAACGTTCTCTACGATTTATAAAACAAAAAAAATAATGCCAAAATACGGTAATGTTGCTATGGTTGCGGGATCTGGAGGTGCAGGAACTATATCTGCAGATCTCACTATGAAATACGGTTTAAGCTTTCCTACGTTAAAGGAAAATGCATATGAAAAACTTGTAAAATTATTTCCAGACTGGATGCCCCCAAACAGATTTGCACTTGTGGATATTTGGCCTACAATGGAAAAAGCGATGATGAATAAAATAAGCCCGGGACTTGTTATGAATTCAGTGTATGAAATCTTGTTGAATGAAGAGTATATTGAAGGAATAATGAATATGATGTTTTGTTCAAATCGTTTTAGAGGTATGACTAATTTTGATAATACTGCAAAAAATTTGAGTAAAATATCAAAACCTGTTTTCTTCTGGTTAATTGGTGATTTAAAAGAGATACGTCGAACTTCTCAGTTATTAGATAAATATGGAATATTACATTTTAAAAGTTTAGAAGATATGATTAAAAATTTCTGGGTTTTGTATCAAGAATCAAAGAACAAAAACAAAAATTAGAAAAATGATTCGAATTTTATGTCTTGGGGATAATCATATACCTTATAGAGCTAAAAATACCCCTAAACAGATTGTTAATCACTTAGCTACTCTCACTAAAACAGAACTTTTTGATTATACTTTATTTACAGGGGATCTGATCATGTGTCCGGAATTAATTGTACTTTTAAAGTCAAAAACCAAAAAAAAAAGATTCTTCTCAGTTTTAGGTAATATGGATTACCACTATGGAAATCGGGATTCTCCTATTTATCATCAGTTAAATTTAGTATTTAATACTAGTGATAAAATTTTTATTGGATTAACCCATGGTTCGCAGATTAGGCCGAGAGGTGATCATGTTCAATTAGAGAAATTTGCCATTGAGAAGAAAATTAATGTTATAGTTTCAGGGCATACTCATAAAGAAGAAGTGTTTCTTACAAAAAATGGAACTCTTTTATTAAACCCTGGAAGTGCTACTGGTGCCTGGTCATTTGTAGCTAGTGGAATTCCATCATTCATTCTGTTAAATATTAATGAAAGTAATAAGGAGATACATATAAATCTATTTCAAGTTCAAAAGAACTCTCGAGAATTAATGACTCTAAATTTTGACTTTACATTTAGAAATAGTAAAATTTTATAACTTTTGAGGAGATACTTACATGCTTACTACTTACTTAATTATTTTGTGAGATAACAGATTTTGGTGATTTTGATAGAAAAACAATAAGATTTTATAAAGGCAATGTTCCAGAAGATAATAAACCAGATAAATTGAAGGATAAATTTGAGGATTTTAAAAGTAATTTTGAAGATGATAAAGGTAATCTTATTAAAAATGAAAAGACTTTAATTGATTATGATATTAAAGACCTTTATATTTTACATTATTACGCATCTCATTATCACAAATTAGCTAAGAGCTTTAGAAAAATATTATTGCTCGAAATAATGATAATTCTAGGGTCGATTATAGCTCAATTATATTATTGTGTATTTTTAGTTTTTGATTTAAAGATTTTTATAGGAACTATAGCAATTAGTTGTGTTATAATTGTTTTTGGGATAAAAATCTATTATGACTTATTTAAAGAGCTCAAATAAAAAAAGTATAAAAAAAGGATTTTAATGATTTATTTCTCTTGTGTGTTTAGTGTTACATTTTGGACAGGTAATCTCAGTTTCCCCTACTTTAAATAATAGCATATTTCCCTTGTACTCTCCATCCTTGACGAAACAGTTATAACACAAAAGACCATATTCGCCACCCTCACTTTTACTAATATGAACTATAATATTCACCTCTTTCTAAATAAAACTAACAAAACGAGTTTTATAAATATTTTTACCTTTTGAGAAAATTCAATATATCCTACTTTAAAATAAATTCAAATGATTTATTAAAAGCTTATAAAATTAACAGTTAAAATTATAAATTTATATTGCTTTATTTCTAATTAGAAAAAAGGTTATAGAAATGTCTGATAATAAGAAAGAAATAAAAGAGGAAGTAAAAAAATTAAGGAATGAATTAAAAGAAGTATTTAATTCTGACCATGGAAAGGAATGGTTGAAAGAGAATAAACAACGAACTATAAGTAGATACAAAAACAATAAGATACATAAGTGGTAATGTACTACAATGAAGGAGATGTAGTATATGCCGATATCTTATATATGAGACATAAAGGTAAAAAAACAGAAAGACCAACAATTATAATATTAGAAGAAAAGAAAGAAACAATTATAATTGCTCCTATTTCTCACAAATTTAAAGCTGGGACATATCATTTACCTTTAATATCTCCTGAAGAAATTGTAGGAAAAAAATTAAAATATAAAGTATCATTTATTTTAATAGAAGAAACTCAAGAAATAGAAAGAAAATTTCTACGAAAAAAAACACAAAGAAGACTTAAAACAAGTAAATTTAGACAAGTTCTAATATTTGTAAGAGACGCTGAAAGTATAGGAAAATTAAAAAGATTGAAAGGAAAAAGTGTATTTTCTTAAAAATCTGTACTGCTATTCTAACTGAAAATTACAGCTGTTAAAATGTCCTTCTAGCTCTAAAACTCTTAGTTTAAAAAATTTTATAAAAATAAAAAAAGGAGTATAAAAAAAGGATTTTAAGAATCTGAACCTATTTTATCTTTAGGTATATAGTTTACAAATGTATCTCTTATAAATACTTTAAAAGGTTCAAATTCTGGATATTTATCAAAAAAGTTTTTATAGCGTTTAAGTTCCTCTATTAATTTTTGTTTGGCTACACTTCTAACCATAGAGGGATTCGCTATCTTAAGTTCTTCTTTCATCCATCCTAACTCTTCAGTAAAAATCCCCATACTATTAAAAACCATATCAAAATCGTCTTTAAAATGCCTATATTTCTTACTACATACTTCAATCAATTCTTTAAATTCTTGCACATCCATTATCTTTCACTTTTCCAAACGGTTAGAATCTCTCGCAAGTTTAAGTTTGAAGTTCTTTATCTTCATAATGAACTTATATGTTTCTTTTATTTGAATAATCGTATTAAGGGATAATTTATTAATCTAATAATAAATTTTAAAAAAAGTATAAAAAAATAGTTATTTATTCTTTATTGAGAAATCCTTTAATTCTCTCTCTAAATTCCTTCATATCATCTAAGTTATACCCTAAATTAGAATCATCTAAAGGTTGTATATAATTATCATCAATACTAGCTCTAAAAGAATCATTTAAGTTTAATAGAATCTTACTCATAGACTTGACAATACCTTCTAACTCAGCAATTTTACTTACGCTTTCCTTATAGCTCTCAATCTGTTTAATATATTGCTTAACGCTTCCGATTAAAACTTCTTTCGATATTTTATCAATATAATCCTTTTTTATGAATTTCTTCATAAGAGAAGTTATATAATGTGTCGTTAGTATCCCAGCTTTATGCTGTGTCCACAATTTATAGATTTCCTTATCCGACATAGTGAATAAATCCTCTAATCTCGTAAAACATAATCTTCGAATACTACTCGGCATAAGTAAAGGATTCAATTTTGCTTTATCTCTCGTATATTTGAAGCAATCAGAAATTAAGCTCGGTTCTTTTATATCAAATATTCTCTTAGTGTTTTTCTTACTCCAAATCTGATTATCATAAGCTCTCTCGAAATATTCCTTTAATTCATTAATAAAGCTCTCATGAAATACTATTAAAAACTGTGCATCCTTATTCTTAGTTTTCTCTCTCAGTTTAACCAAAACAAATAATTTTGTTGATTTATATCTCTCAAAATCGCTTGGCTTTAATAAAAGTATATCTTTAGGGTTCAAACCACAGTATATCATAATCTTTAGAATTAATTTGTATTTTGTTTTGTCTAATTCTTCATAAAGCATTATTACATCTTCATAAGTTATCTCATCTTCTAAATGAAAGCCGTTAGTATGTAATTTGCTCATCTCTCGTGGATTTGCTGTATATTTAAAGTCTAATCGCTGTAAAAATCCTTGAATACGCCAAACATAGTTAAGATAAGTGTTCTTAGGGTCTTTCAGCTCTTTCAAACCTTTCTCTTTTCTTACAATATTATCTAACTCACTTACATCATTAGACCATTTCATTAAAAGCTTCGATTTAATGTTTCTACTTAGTTTAAACCATTTCTCAGTAAAGATTTTATTAGTAATATTCTTTTCTTCCCATTCTTTCTTGAAATCAATCTTATAGCTCTCAGCCTTTCCATTACTCTTACTTTTTGGTTGTTCATCTAATCTGAAATACTCTTTATAGTTAAATCCATTTATCTCGGATATTTCTGATTTAAATCTTTCTACTAAGTAAGGAAAAAATTTATCTAATGCTAAAAGATATGTGTTTATTGTCTTATCAGTTTTAGACGTATTTCTGAGATATTCCTTAATAGGTTTTATTTCAGTCAAATATTTTAAATAGTTTTGTTTTCTACTCATATTATACACTTTAAGTTTATTTTTAAAGTAAAATTTAATGTTTGTTAATAAAACTATAAGAAGAATTAGAATAAATATTTATGTAAGTGAAATCGGATTTTTTCACTAATATATATAATTAATTAATCAAAATTCATTACTTAAAAAGAAAAATTAAAGGTGAACAATTTAAATGTGGCATTTTTATTGTCCGAATATTATATATGGAGAAGGGGCATTAAATTTTTTGGAAAATCTTAAAGAAAAGAGATGCTTTATAGTAACAGATAAAGTTATTGACGATCTGGGGTATCTAAAGATTCTAACAGATAAACTTGCTAAATATGGAAAGGAATATGCAGTATTTAACGAAGTTGTTCCTGATCCTCATGAAGAAGATGTCATAAAAGGAAAAGATAAATGTAATAAGTATTCTCCTGATTTAATTATTGCTTTGGGAGGAGGTTCTGTTATTGACACTGCAAAAGGAATTTGGGTGATGTATGAATATCCTGAGTATACCCTTGATGATATAAACCCCTTTAGTGCTCAATTATATGATTTTGCGAATAAAGCAAAGTTGATTGCCATTCCAACAACATCAGGAACTGGTTCAGAAGTAACCTGGGCAGCAATTATATCTAGATTCGAAAATGATGTCTGGAGGAAGATGTCATTACCTCATATGTCATTAGTACCCACTTTCGCTATTGTTGATCCTATCTTTCCTAAAGGGATGCCTCCAAAATTAACAGTGCTTACTGCATTTGATGCTTTAACACACGCAATCGAAGGATATACTTCAACTTGGAGGAATGAATTCTCTAATGCCTTAGGGTTGAAAGCTATTGAATTAATTTTTAAATACTTACCAATTGTTTTTAAGGAGGGGAATAATATAAAAGCAAGAGATTTTATGCATCAAGCTTCAAGCATGGCAGGCTTATCATTTGGTAATTCTCAAGCACATCTTGGGCATGCTATGGGTCATAGTTTATGTGGGGTTTTTCCTATTCCTCACGGACAAGCAGTAGGGCTATTTCTTACTTATATTACTCAATATTGCTTAAATAGTCCTACCGAACCAAATGAATCAATCGAAATATTATCTGATATTGCAAAAAAATTAGGATGGGCAAAGTGGGATGATCAACCAAAAAAAGCAGCTTATACAGTTATAGAAAAAATAAAACAACTTCAAAAAGAAGTTAAATTCATTCCGAATCTTAAAGAATTAGGAATTAACAAAGAAGAATTCGATCAAAATCTAGGTAAAATGATAAGCTTATGTTATCAAGACCCCTCTAGCGTTATGGGTTATAGAACCCCAAATAAGGAAGAATTTACTAAACTTTATGAATACGCTTACGAAGGAAAAGATATTGATTTCTAATTTTTCTTCCCTTTCTTTTTTTACTCATTTAAAATTTAGATACTGTATATTAATATTAAATACTTCTAAATGATATTATCTTTTTATAGCATAGGAACATATTTTAAGTAAGATATTTAATCAAACAACTTCAAAATGACTCTATCTGAAAAAGAACTAGATGCTATAAAAACTTTGGAAGAAAAATTAGGAGAGATAGTTCCAGAAATTTCAGAACTAGAGCGTTACAGATTAGGATATTATGTGCACGATAATAATATTGTAGGATTAAGTTTATTTTCTTGTGGGTTATCTAAAATTCCACAAATCATTGAGACATTCTCCTCCTTAAAAGAAATCTATTTAAGAGGTAATATTCTCGAGGACATTTCAGAAGAATTGTTCTCTATTTCTTCACTAGAAATTTTAGATATAAGTGAAAATCATTTAACAGAAATACCTGATGCGATAAAATCCTTAATATCACTAAAAGAATTACACGTAGAATCAAATAATCTAACGACTATACCTAACTCAATAGGTACCCTAAGTTCTCTCGAAGTACTAGATCTTAGTGAGAATAAATTGAGTACAATTCCAAATTCAATTGGTTCTCTTTTAAATTTAATAACATTAGATCTGAGTGGAAATGAAATAGTTGAGCTGCCTTCCTCAATAGGAGATCTTTCATCACTTGAAATTCTCTATTTAGGAAACAACAAATTAACAAACTTACCAGTAGACTTAAACTTACTCAAATCAATAAAGAGGCTTAATTTAAGGGGTAATGAACTTCTTAATATTCCAGATTCCATCGGTTCACTCTCCTCATTAAAATCCCTTTTTTTAAGAGGAAACTGCCTTGAATCTTTGCCAAATTCCATAGAAAAATTAAAGAATTTGAAGTATTTAGGACTTTCATCAAATAAATTAAAATCACTTCCTAAAGGAGTAGGGTTTCTCTCGTCACTCGAAAATTTAAGTCTTTCATTTAATAACTTGGAATCACTTCCTGGATCGATAGGTGAGCTTAAATCATTACTCAGACTTGAATTATCAAATAATCACTTAAAAAATCTCCCAGAATCAATAGGAGGACTTTCATCTCTTAAAATACTAAGATGTGACAATAATGAAATAGCAGACCTTCCGGATTCAATAGGAGAGATTGATTCTCTTGAAATTTTAAGACTTGATCTTAATAGTATAACTAAATTACCTGAATCAATTGGAGAATTAAAGTTTTTAAAAGAGTTAAATTTATACGATAATAAGTTAGAAAATATTCCTAGTTCGCTCGGTAAATTATCAAAATTAGAGATATTAGATCTAAGCAAAAATGAATTAAAATCTCTAACTGAATCAATAGGTACACTAGATTCTCTTACAGAACTTGATATTTCTACAAATAAATTAACACATCTTCCACCTTCTATTGGAGCACTTCCAATGCTAAAAAATTTAATTTTGGGCTTTAATAGATTAGAAAGTGTTCCTAAATCTATAGGCTTCCTTACGACTTTAGAGGTTTTAGATTTAGGTAAAAATCATTTAAAAAATCTTCCAGAATCAATAGGTGCTCTTACATCACTTAAACATCTATATCTATATTATAATGAACTAGGTCACATTCCAGAATCAATAGGGTCACTCCATTCCCTAAAGTACCTGTATTTAGGGAATAATAAACTATCAAATCTTCCTGAATCAGTAGGTTTTTTAAAATCATTGAAATATTTATTTTTAAGAACAAACTATCTTACGGAACTACCAGTATCTCTGAAATCACTCCCATCTCTAAAATATTTAAATATAGAGAAAAATAATCTGAAAGGATATCTCCAATTTTTACATAAATTAGAACTTCATGGAATTAAAATTTATAAATAAAATTCTCCTTCTTGGAGAATAGGCTCATAAACGCTTTAAAGAGTCTCTTGACTGAATTTTCATTATAAAAAATAAAATAATTTAAATATTAAAGGCGGTTAGATAAAAGTATGGATATTTCACGGGCTATGAGAATCAAGCTATCTCAAGAATTACCCAAATACTCAAAATTTTTTGAAGGAATTAGGCGAGCACCATCTCGAGGATATAGACTAAATGCAATCCAAACTAAATTAGCGTTAAAAAATGCCTTAAGATATGTACCTCCAAAATTACATGAAAAATTAGCTCCGGAATTTATGGAGGAATTAATTAACAGAGGCAGAATATATGCTTATAGGTACAGACCTGAAGGAAATATAAAAGCAAAACCAGTAGATGAATATAAAGGAAACATACTTGAAGCAAAAGCTCTACAAGTAATGATTGATAATAACCTAGATTTTGATGTAGCTCTATATCCTTATGAGTTAGTCACTTATGGAGAAAGTGGTCAAGTATTTCAAAATTGGATGCAATATCGTCTTGTTAAAATGTATCTCGAACAGATGACTGAAAATCAGACCCTTATTATAGCATCAGGTCACCCTGTAGGACTTTACCCTACTATTAAAACAGCTCCTAGAGTAATTTCAACTAATGGACTAATGGTGGGTATGTTTGATAATCCGGATGATTTTGCAATAGCAGCCGCCATCGGTGTGGCTAACTATGGTCAGATGACTGCGGGAGGTTGGATGTATATTGGTCCCCAGGGTATTGTGCACGGAACCTATATTACTTTATTAAACGCGGGAAGAATATATCTTGGTATTCCACAAGATGAAGATTTAAAGGGGATTTTATATTTATCATCTGGTCTTGGGGGTATGAGTGGAGCTCAAGCAAAAGCAGTAGAAATAGCAGGAGGTATTGGGATTATAGCAGAAGTTGATGAATCAAGGATAATAACTAGATACGAACAAGGGTGGGTTTCAAAAATATCTGATAATTTGGATGAAATTTTCGAATGGGTGAAGGAAGCAAAAAATAATAAGCTACCTTTATCAATTGCATATGATGGGAATGTGGTGGATCTCTGGAGATATGTTGTTGAGAAGGGAATTAATGTAGATTTTGCATCTGATCAAACTTCTTGTCATGCAGTTTATGAGGGAGGCTACACTCCATATCAAGTAAGCTTCAAAGAAGGGAGAAAGTTAATTAAAACAGATATAAAAACATTTAAGCAATTAATAGATGAATCATTGAAAGAACAATTTAGACTCATTAAACT
>LAZR01000848.1_pt1 | contig 21003 bp, 17 predicted proteins | sample 329461 | NCBI WGS metagenome assembly LAZR01 (sample SAMN03002196, study PRJNA259156) | marine sediment metagenome | biome: sea floor; feature: Hydrothermal impacted sediments; material: marine sediment; isolation source: Loki non-amplified sample from Loki's castle hydrothermal vent sediment ...
CGGCCTTACGCATGTCGCTGTGAATATCTTTAATAATAGTATGAGTGTGCAATAGAGGCGATTCGCTCTGCTGCACAATAATGCCGCCTTCACCCAGCGCCAGCATGGCATCGCGGTAGAAATCCAGAGCAAACAAGCCCTCGGCTGGGCCGACCGGATCGGTGCTGTCGATAATCAGAATATCGATGCTGCCCGGATCCACTTCCCGCATCCACTTTATGCCGTCGCCAAAGAAGAAATTGGCCCGGGGATCGTCGTTGGATGTACACAACTCGGGGAAATACTCCTCGGACACGCGGGTAACGCGCTCGTCGATTTCAACCTGCCAGGCTTCTTCCACATCGGGGTGTTTCAGTACTTCTTTCAGTGTGCCGCAGTCTCCACCGCCAACAATCACGACTTTTCTCGGCTTTTTGTGAGTGAACAGAGCCGGATGGGTCATCATTTCGTGGTAGAGAAAATTGTCCCGGGTGGTGAGCATCACGCAGCCATCCAGCACCATCAGGTTGCCGAAGGTGTCGGTTTCATAGATTTCCAGCTTCTGAAATTGCGTCTGCTCTTCGTGCAGCTTCTGTTTCACCTGCAGGGAAAATGCGGTTCCCTGATCCTGGAATACCTCAGTAAACCAGTTGTCGTTCAGCGTTGTCATGGTGTTCTCCTGCGAAACCCGGGCGCTTGATCAAGAAGCGTATTGTAGAGGCAAGGCTTTCCGGTGCAAGGGCCAGCCTCTACAATACCAGCCATTCAGCCGGTCTCCCCGGCCCCGGTTTTTCCAGAAGGATAGCAGTCATGAGCAATACCAACGACTCCCCGGCTCATAAGGTCTATAACATTGCCCACTGGAGCGATGGTTATATAGGCGTTAATCCAGAGGGTGAGGTTGTTATACGGCCAAACCGTGGCAAGAGCGCCGCGGAAATCAATCTGCCGGAGCTCACTCGCTCGCTAGTGTGCTCCGGGCTTCAACTACCTGTGCTGGTGCGTTTTACCGACATTCTTCACGACCGGGTGAATAAGCTCTGCAACGCGTTCAACAAGGTTGCCGAAGAGCATAGCTATAAAGGGCAGTACACCGCTGTTTACCCCATCAAGGTGAACCAGCAACGCCGGGTAGTTGAAGAGCTGATCGCCGCGGAACCAGCCGCCAGCAACGGGCAGATCGGCCTGGAGGCCGGCAGTAAACCTGAACTCATGGCGGTGCTGGCGCTGGCCCGGCAGCCAGGCTCTGTGATTGTGTGCAACGGCTACAAAGACCGGGAGTACATCCGCCTCGCCCTGATCGGTCAAAAGCTTGGCCACCGGGTGTTTATTGTGGTGGAAAAGCAGTCGGAGCTGCCGCTAATTCTGGATGAGGCCAAAAAGCTTGAGGTGTCTCCGCTTCTGGGCGTGCGCGTGCGCCTGGCGACCATCGGCAAGGGTAACTGGCAGAACACGGGCGGTGAAAAATCCAAATTCGGGTTGTCCGCCAGCCAGGTTCTGGATGTGGTGAGCACACTGCGCAAGGCCAATGCGTTGGACACCCTTCAACTTCTGCACTTTCATCTGGGCTCCCAGATTGCCAATATTCGCGACATCCAGACCGGATTGCGGGAATGTGCGCGCTTTTACAGTGAGCTCCGGCAAATGGGCGCTCCGGTGAATACCGTTGATATTGGCGGCGGGCTGGGCGTTGATTATGAGGGCACCCGTTCGCGCAGCGCCTGTTCAATGAACTACAGCATGCACGAATACGCCTACAACGTGGTGCACGTGCTGCAAGCTGAGTGTGACCGCCACGACCTTCCCCATCCGGATCTGATCAGCGAATCCGGCCGGGCGTTAACCGCGCACCACTCGGTACTGGTTACCAATGTCATTGACCACGAAGAGCCGGAAGAGCGCCCTGCCAGGCAGCCACAGCAGGACGCACCAACACCGTTACAGGATCTCTGGCGCGACCTGGAAAGCCTGGAGGACCCCGAATCTCCGCGCTCACTGGTGGAAATTTATCACGATGTGCTGCACGCGATGGCAGATGTTCATAGCCAGTTCGCCCACGGTCTGCTCTCTTTGCAAGAGCGCGCAGATTCAGAAACACTCTATATTCGCTGCTGTCGGATGTTGCAGAACCAACTGGACATGAATAGCCGAGGTCACCGCGAAATCATTGACGAGCTGAACGAAAAGCTGGCCGCCAAACTCTTCGTGAACTTTTCTTTGTTCCAGTCACTGCCGGACGTATGGGGTATCGATCAGATCTTTCCGATCATGCCGGTTAACGGTTTAAACCGCCCCCTTACCCGACGTGCCGTTATACAGGATATCACCTGCGATTCAGACGGCCGCATCGACCGTTATGTGGATGGCCAGGGCACGGAAACCACCCTGCCATTGCCTGAAGACGAGCCCGGTGAACCTTTGTTGATGGGATTTTTCATGACCGGTGCCTATCAGGAAATTCTGGGAGATATGCACAATTTGTTTGGTGACACTCATTCGGTGGACGTGCGCCTGAACGACAATGGCAGCTTCAACATCAGCGCTCCCATTACCGGTGATACCGTGGCCAGCGTGCTCAGATATGTGAACTTTGAACCTCAGACGCTCCTGAAGGCGTATCGGGAAAAGTTTGCCGCAAGCGGTCTGACCCAGGATACCCAGTCCTCCTTGTTTGACGAGCTTGCGGCCGGGCTTGAAGGCTACACGTATCTGGAGGACTAAAGCGCGTTAATAAAGTCATCAAAGGGCAGACGGATCACAACATTACTTTAACCGGGGTCTGATCCACACAAAGAACGGGGGCGTACATATCACGACTGACAAACCCGGGACGAGTGCATAGAATGACAAACAGAACGAGTTTAAATCATGCGACTGTCAAGGAGCGTCCGGTGACCACACTGGAACAGAAACCAACACGCGGTGAGGGCCGAAAAGATCCCTGGAGCCAGTTGTTGGTGAAAGTTGGAAAGAGCCAGGATCGCCAAGCGTATCATGCATTGTTTGAGCACTTTGCCCCGCAGCTCAAGTATTACGCTATGGCAAACGGCATGGCCAGCCACGCAGAGGAGCTGGTGCAGGAAGTTTTTGTTTCCATTTGGAGGCGCGCCTGTCTTTACGATTGGCAGAAAGCTGCAGCTTCAACCTGGATTTTTACCATAGCGCGAAACCAGCGCATTGATATGCTTCGTAAAATGCGCCGCACCAGCGCAGAAATGCAGGTAGAGACAGAAGACCTGTGGCAGATCCCCGGCGAAGACGAGAACGAACCGGTAACGTCACTCCATCGCCTGATGTCAGAGCGGCGAGTCAGAGAATCTCTGCGCCATTTGCCAGAGGAACAGATTACCGTGATAGCCAAGGTGTATATGGAGCAGAAGTCCCATCAAATGGTGGCTAACGAGTTGAACATTCCTCTCGGTACGGTCAAGAGTCGGGTGCGCCTTGCGCTGAACAAGTTGAAAGTGATTTTGCAGGATCAGAACGTATGACACGGCATCACCCCGAAAGCCTGACCTTGATGGAGTTCAGTGCAGGCAACCTGAGCGAGCCTCATGCCCTGTGCATACGGCTGCACCTTGATGAGTGTTCCCTTTGCCGCAGCCGGGTCGACACGCTCGACAGCCTTGGCGCTGTGATGATGGAGCGCCAACCCAAGGTCAGCGTTTCGGAATCAATGTTTGAAAGCATTCTGGCAAAAATAGACAGCTCACCTTCGCCTCAGCACACAGCGAAAACGTCACCCAGAATCAGCGTTCTTCAAAAGCTTCTTGGGGACGACGTCAATAATCTGCCATGGAAACGTCAGTTAGGCGACGTTAGCGTGTTGGACATTACGGAAAAATTTCCAGATCAGAACGAGCAGGTTGTTCTGCAAAAACTGGTCTCTGGAGGCAAAGCTCCGGCTCATACCCACCGGGGCAATGAAACAACTATCGTATTGCAGGGTGCGTTCGCCGATCAGAAAGGCGTATTCAACCAATGGGATTTTGTAGTTCTGACCGACCAGGATGAGCACAAGCCTGTCGCAGTCGGGGGCGAAGACTGCATCACGCTTTCCGTATTGAGTGCGCCGGTCAAGTTGACCGGAATCTTCACGCGCATGCTGAATCCGTTTATTCGCTGATTTTTTCTCAATGTCCGCTTTTACTTTTTACCAAGGGAGCTCTGAGCCGTCCCAGCTCAAAAAGCGGCCGTTATCCTCAGACGTCATTCCCTCAACAACCGTCAGCAGGTTTCCAGCGGTTTCAGCGGCGCTGTGAACCTGAAGCTGCGCCAGGGACTGCCTGAAAGGATCGCTCAGTGCCGACTCGGTTGTCCCCGGGTGCAGCGATACGCAAGCAATGGGTTTGCAGCGGCGAGGGAGCTCCACTGAAAGCGTTCTTACCAGCATGTTCAGAGCCGCTTTTGAACTTCGATACGCATACCATCCTCCCAGACGATTATCCTCGATTGACCCCACTTTGGCCGAGATGGCGACGATCCGTTTTAAGCCACGGTGCCGAAACCAGGGCAGCAACGCCTGAACCAGCAAAGCAAAGCCAGTCGCGTTTACGGCAAAGGCCCGCGCCATACTCTTCGCTTGCAGTTCTTCCAGGCGTTTTTCCGGAAACATGGGGCCGTCGTGCAATAGTCCGGCGGCGTAAATGAACGTATCAATGCCGTTGTCAGCCGACATCGTTTTTTCGAGAGCCTGAGCGATCACGCCCGGCGACTGATCATCTTCCGCATCCCAGGCCAGCAAGGTCACGCGGCTGTGGCTGCGCAGTGGTTCAGGCAACGTCGATGGGTCGCGGCAAAGGCCCACCACTAACGATTCTTCATCTCGATCCAGCAGGGCTTCCACCATCGCACCACCGATCGCACCGGATACGCCGGCCACGAGAATTCGCGTCATGTCATCCTCCATCTGGTTCTCAACGTTATACGAACAACGGGCGCCGCAGACCGCTAAAACGTTCACAGAAGTGTATTTAAGCCAGGGAGAACCACGTATCGCGTGGCTTTTTTGCAGGCGTTTTCTGTCTGCTTCGCCACTGGGGTACAATTATGCCCTTTGACGCATTTTTTAATGCACTTTTTTACAGCCTCCGGCTTGCGGCCGGATCTGAACGGAGACCGCATGAACGCAGACGATTACGCTTTCCGCTTTGGGGGTATTGAGCGACTGTACGGGCGTCGTGTGCTGCACGCCTTTCGCGACGCCCACATTGCCGTTATTGGCCTGGGCGGGGTCGGCTCATGGGCGGCCGAAGCGCTGGCACGAAGCGGTATTGGCACAATTACACTGGTTGATATGGATGACATCTGCGTGTCCAACACCAACCGTCAACTGCATGCTCTTGAAGGCCAATACGGGCGCACCAAAACCGATGCCATGGCCGAGCGCCTCAAAGCGATCAACCCCCAGGCTCACATCCGCATCCATTTTGGCTTTCTTACCCTGAAAAATCTCACGGATCTGATCACGCCTGACATGACCGGTGTGATCGACGCCATAGACAGCGTAAAGCCGAAAGCGGCGCTGATTGCCCACTGTCAGCGTGGAAAAATCCCGATCATTTGCGCAGGGGGCGCGGGAGGCCAAACAGACCCGACCAAAATTCTGGTAGCGGATCTTAGCAAGACCACACAAGACCCTTTGCTGGCCAAGGTTCGAAACCTTTTGCGGCGCGAGTACGGCTTCTCCCGCAACCCCAAGCGGCGCTTCGGCATGGAGGCCGTATACTCGACAGAACAGCTCACGTATCCTGCCGAAGACGGTGAGGTCTGCCGGCAAAAGCCGGCAACAGCGGGACCCTCTCGGCTCGACTGTGCTTCGGGCTTCGGTGCCTCGTGCCCGGTTACCGCCAGCTTTGGCCTGTTTGCCGCCTCCAGACTGTTAAATCGCATTGCACGACGCACCAACCTCTAACCTTACGGATTCCAGACCCTTATGCCCGCCAGCACTGTCCTGATTCTCGCAAGCATTGGTGTTCTCTCACTGTCTTGCCAGTGGCTCGCATGGCGTGTGCGCATGCCAGCCATTCTTTTTCTGCTCGCCGGCGGCCTTCTCGCGGGCCCGGTTCTGGGGTACCTGGCACCGAACGACGTATTTGGCGATTTGCTGTTTCCATTGGTCTCTCTTGCCGTCGCCATCATTCTGTTTGAGGGCAGCCTGACTCTGCGTTTCGAAGAAATTCGCGGGCACAGCAAAATGGCGCGCAACCTCATCCCCATAGGGTCCATCATTACCGGCATTATCGGCACCCTGGCAGCACGCTGGGTTCTGGATATTTCCTGGGCCGTCGCCCTGCTATTCGGCGCCATTTCCATTGTTACCGGCCCGACCGTTATCGCGCCTCTGCTACGCTCAGTTCGCCCAACCGCCAAACTGGCGAACATTCTTCGCTGGGAAGGCATCATCATTGATCCTGTGGGGGCATTGCTGGCGGTTTTGGTGTTCGAGGGTATCGTTTCCTGGGGCCAGGGCAACGTGTTCGGTCACTCCCTTTATATTTTCGGCAAAACACTCCTGATTGGCTTCGTAACCGGTGCGCTTGCCGGCTATCTGAATGGCCTGGTGCTGCGCAAACACCTGATGCCGCAATACCTGCACAATGCCGGCACACTTACCTTCATGCTTGGCGTGTACGCTTTCTCCAATGAGCTGGCCTACGAATCCGGCTTGCTCACGGTCACGGTCATGGGGATCTGGATGGCCAATATGAAACAGGTCTCGGTAGACAGCATTCTCGAGTTCAAAGAATCCTTGAGCGTGCTTTTGATATCGGCATTGTTCATCATCCTGGCGGCGAGGGTTGAGTTTGCAGCCATTGCGGATTTGGGATGGGGTCTGGCGGTGGTTCTGGCGTTGCTTATGCTGGTTGCCCGCCCGCTCAGTGTGTTTTTATCGGCCATAGGGACAGATCTCAACTGGCGGGAAAAACTGTTTTTGAGCTGGGTGGCTCCCAGGGGTATTGTTGCGGCAGCGGTTTCTGCCCTGTTCGCATTCCAGCTCCAGAAACTCGGCTATGAAAGTGCCGCCGCTTTGGTGCCTATGGTGTTTGTTCTGATCATCACAACGGTCACCCTGCAAAGCCTGACGGCGCGGCCAATCGCCCGGCTGTTGAACGTAACTGAACCGGCGGAGTTTGGCTTCCTGATTCTCGGCGCCAACCCGGTTGCCCGCATGATCGGCCAGGCCCTGAAAAAACACGAGGTTCCGGTTACTCTGGCGGACACCAACTGGGAAAACGTGCGTCAGGCGCGCATGGACAACCTGAAGGTGTATTTCGGGAACCCGATCTCCGAGCATGCCTCAAGCAATCTTGACCTCACCGGTATCGGCAATCTATTGGTGGTCTCTCCTTACAAGCACATGAACTCGCTGGCGACTTATCACTTCCTCGACTGGTTCGGCGACACCAACGTGTTCAGCCTTGCAGAAGGCGATCAGGACCAGAAGGCCCGACACCAGACCGCCGAGAAAATCCAGATGACACGAGGCCTGTTCGACGGCGTGAGTTACGCTAAACTTGCCAGCCTTGCCAGCCAGGGTTACTCCGTAAAGACTACAGAGCTCAGTGAAGAGTTCGGCTACAAAGACTTCCTCAAAAAATACGGCGGGCAGGCGTTGGTGCTATTCATCTTCGACAGCAAAGACCGCATTAAACCGGTGCGCAGCATGGACGACCTGAAGCCTGGCGACGACTGGATATTGATCAGCCTGGTGCCACCCCAAAATCACAAAGAAAAAAGAGATCGGGAAAATGGTGAGGGCAAAGAGCCTTCAGCTCAGAGCCAAAAGCCCTCGGCGCTGGATAAAAACCCAGCCTAACGGCAATCCAGAACGAGTTTGCCACGCACGTGCCCACCTTCAAGAAGATCGTGGGCCTGAGCCACCTGATCCAGCGTAAAGGCTTTCTCGACGTGCACTTTCACATCACCGTGCTCAATAAGCTCGGCAATTTCATCCAGATGGAACACGTCCGGGCGAACGGTCATACCATGGGCCCTTAGTCCCAGGTCTTCGGCCGCACTGACAATCTCGTCTGCGGTGATTGTCGGAATGGTAACCAGCATGCCATTCTCACCCAGGGTACGCAGAGACCGCTTACCTGTGTCGCCGCCGACCAGATCCAGCACTACATCCAGCCCATAACATTCATCAACAATGTCGGTGGTGTGATAATCGATAACCTCATGAACACCAAGCTTTGAAAGAAAATCCCGGTTGCCCGCTGACGCCGTTGCAATAACGTGGGCACCCCGTGTCAGCGCGAACTGCACGGCAAAATGCCCCACACCGCCAGCGCCTGCGTGCACAAGAATTTTTTGCCCGGGTTCTAGCTTGGCCACTTCAAACAGCGCCTGCCACGCGGTGAGCGCGGCAAGGGGCAGCGCCCCGGCTGTTACCAGATCAAGCTCTTCCGGCACGATAGCCAACTCATCTGCGGTCGCCAGTGCGTATGCGGAATAACCGCCACCATTCAGTGGAAAGCCAATCATTCCCATAACCCGGTCGCCGGGTGCGAGCGTGGTTACGCCCTCACCGATCGCAACCACCTCACCGGCAACATCGTAGCCTGGGGTCCAGGGCAACGAGCTTTCAATTTGCTGTGCCACAAACCCGAAGCCTTTGCGGGTTTTCCAATCAATGGGATTAAGCCCGGCGCCGTGAACGCGAATCAGCACCTGCTTTTCTGCCGGCGTGGGTATATCCGAGGTGACAACCTGCAAAACATCACGTTCACCAAACTGGCGGTACACCACCTGGCGCATGGAAGAATCAGAATGCTTGTTAACGGGCGTTTCCATGGGTATCTCCGGGCGATAGGGTTAGCAGGGACAGGCTCTACGGCTCTGCCACAAGACTAACAGAAGTTGGTGAGAATAGTGACTCAGGCTCTTTATAGCGCTTTCCCACCGACCACACAGGCAGCTTTCATTATGTCTGCAAACTCTTTGGGTGCACGTGAAGGTCTCTGGGTTTTCAGATCCACACAGGCGTGGGTTGACCCAGCCCGGACCAGGGTTTTGCCATCGGCCGGGCGTATCAACTGAAACCGCCGCTCAGAGCGGAAACGACCGTCGAAGCCGCTCAGCCAAGTGCCCATTAACAAACGGTCTCCGGCATTGGCTGCGGCCAGATAGTCAATTTCAGTGCGGGTTATAGCCATGGCTTTGCCGGTCGCCTCATGCAGTTCCCACGTCATGCCCAGGCTCTCGACATGGGCCCAGCTTATATCCTCCAGCCAGCGCACATAGACCACGTTATTGGCGTGCCCCAGCCGGTCAGTGTCGCCTTCAATCACCTGAATTTCGAGGATGAAAGGATCCGGCAAATCCCACTGTAGTTGCTGTAGCGGCTGTTCTGTCATTACTACTCTCCAAGGCCCGGAATGTTCTGCAACGGTAGCCGCCCAATACGGTCATTGTGAAGTGAACCAAAATACAGGTAGCCATCCCGTGGGTTGACCGATGTAATTTCCTGCAGATGCTCGCCCTGCGTATCGTGGAGGCTGGTGATTACTTTGCCATCGGGATCAAATGCGACCGCCAGACCGTATTTTTGAGGCGCAGGTTGCAGACTCTTGGGCAACTTGGCCACCAGCTCCTTAAGCCAGGGCTTCGGATGCAGCGTGTCGATGCTGGCGTTGCGCAGAGTGGGGAAAGCCACCCAGAACCGGCCTTTTTCATCCACTGCAAGGTTGTCGGGGAAGCCGGGCAGGTTATCCGCAAACACCTCCGTCTGGCCGGCTTTCGGCCCTTTTATCCAATAGCGCAGAATGCGGTATTTCCAGGTTTCGTTTACCAGCACATAATCGTCGTCTGGCGCCACGGCAACGCCGTTGGCAAAGTACATATTGCCTATTAACACCTCAACCTCACCGGTTTGCGGAGAGTAACGCAAAAGCCGGCCGTGGGGTCTCATTTCCAACAGGTCGAGCTGGTAATCCGGTTGATGAAAACGGGAACTGGCATCGGTGAAATAGATCCTGCCGTCCGCGGCGATATCGACGTCATCCGTAAACCGGAACGGTATTCCCTGAGCTTCGCGGGCAAGCACGGTGATGTTTCCATCCTGCGCAATTGAAAGCAGGCCTTTCCAGGCATCGGCGACAATCAGGTTTCCCTCTTGATCAAACACCAACCCAAGGGGTCGGCCTCCGGTGGAAAGCCAGTTGTCAACGCGACCGTCCGGAAATACCCGCACAATATAACCGTCCTGGGTTCCCGCAAAGATCACACCTTCGGAGTTAACGGTTGTATCCTCAGGCCCGTAAACCTGGCCCTGGGCCAACAGCTCTGCCTTGCGCAAGTACTCATTCGGAGCCAACAAACCCTTCATTGGCACAGGCGCCGGCGGCTGCCACGCCAGGGCGTCGACAGGCGACGGAACCAGAACAAAACCGCCCATCAAAAGCAACAGCAGCAACCCTGCCCCCATCAACCACTTCATACGCTTGACCTGCCCGTTATCCGTTTATTGTTATGAGAGCTCAGTCGGCACCGTGTTCTTCCAGAAACTGTCGGCACAAACCCACAAAGATGTCTGTTTTCTCAGCGTGCAACCAATGCCCGGTTCCCTCGATTATGCTCAGTTGAGCGTGGGGAAACAGGCGATAGATCTCATCCTTATGCTTGTCCTGAATATAGGCAGAATCGGCACCTTTGAGAAACAGAACCGGCCCATCGTATGGGGCGTCGGCTGTTGGCGCTCCAGCCAGGTTGGAATAACACGATTCGATAGCCTTCAGGTTCAGGCGCCAGCGGTAGACCGGGCCACCTGCTGATTGTTCCTGTTTGGGAATTCGCTCAAGATTCATCAACAAAAACTGCCTTGTAGACGCCATCTCGACAAACTCCGCCAGCTGCTTTCCTGCATCACCACGCGAGCGCACATTGGTGAGGTCAAGCTGCGTCAAGCCTTCAAGAATAGCATCATGGCCGGCCTTGTAAGCGACAGGCGAAATGTCGGCTACGATCAGTTTTTCGATACGTTCTGGCGCCTGCAGAGCAACTTGCATGGCCACTTTCCCGCCCATTGAGTGCCCGAGAATACAGGCCGTGTCTATGCCCTGTTGATCCATGTACGCGACCACATCGGCGGCCATGGACGGATAATCCATGGAATCTGTATGGGGCGAGCTGCCGTGATTGCGCTGATCCAATGCGTGGATCTGCCAGTCACCCTGAAGTTTCCGGGCAATACCGCCCAGATTCTCCAACGACCCAAACAGGCCGTGCAACATGATCAGAGGGGCACCCTCTCCGGTAATTCTATGGTTCAGTGTAACGCTCATGGGCAGGTTGCCTCCGTCGGGAATCGCGCTGTTTGAATGCGGATACATTAACATTGCCAGCGCCTCGAGCAAGTGGCGAGGGTGGCACGAGTGAAGAGGGGATTTTTTCGGAACAAAAAAAACCGGGCAAAGCCCGGCATAAAGGTCATAAATGGTAAATCTGAATACTTAACAGCAATAAATGTCGCGCAGATATTCAACAAGTGCCACAACATTTTCGCGCTCACGTTCTGTGCGGGGTACAAAAATCTCATGTTCCATAAAACGTCTCCTGACTGGCGTTCCGATTATTTTCTTCTGATCATTAAATGCTATCGTTGAAGACGGCAAAACCCGTTGACAGACTGTCCCACTGGCTTGACATTTTGTATCAACACCCATGACAACTCGTTAATGAGACGGCTAATGTGACCTCTATGCCTACGGACACCACAACGACACTCTTCGTTGCCGCCTCAAGCACACTGGCACTGGTGCATTACCTGAGTCGACAAGGTGTTCTGGACAGCCGTCGCGTAGAACAGCTTATCGGCCTGACTATGCCAGCGCTTGAGGACCCGGACAGGCGCGTACCCGCGCAAGCGCACTACAAACTTTGGGAGCACGCCGAACAGGTGACCGGCGACCCGGCGGTAGGACTGCACGCAGGCCAGGTTATTGACCCAGAGCGCATGGGGCTGGTTGGACACGTCTTCTTTAATTGCGATACCTTGGGTGAGGCGGTAACGCAATATGTCCGCCTACACAGGCTGATTAACGAGTCGGTAACCCTGAGCTTCGAGCAGACGGGTGAGCAGGCCGTTCTCACCTGGCAGGCGGATTCACCAGAACATTACTGCCGTCAGGATATGGATCGTACGTTGGCGGCGGCGCTTTGCCGTACCCGGCATTTTATCTTTTCCGGAATACAGGCCGAATGGGCGGAAATTGCTCACCCACGCCCGGAGTACGCAGACCAATATGAAAAACTGTTCAAAGGACCGGTAACCTTCGGGGCAGCTACAACCCGTCTGGCATTCAACAGCCAGCACATGAGCCATCCCATTCCTCACCGTAACCCCTACGTATACTCGGCGGTACTTCGGCAGGTTAATGGGCTATTGGCGCGACTGCAGACCCGACGCTCATTCGGCCGGAAAATACACCGGTTGATTTCACAACAGATGTCGACCGACAAAATCGATGCAGACACCCTCGCGCGCCAGTGCCACATGAGCCGCCAGACCCTGTACCGGAGGCTGAAAAAAGAAGGCTTGGGTTTTCATGAACTTGTGGAGCAGGTACGCAAAGACAAAGCCCTACGCTACGTTGCATCCGACCGCTATGCTCTGGGGGAAATCGCGTTTCTTCTCGGGTTCTCTGAGCTGAGTGCATTCAGCCGGGCTTTCAAACGCTGGACCGGCACGGCACCGGTGCAATACCGAGCCCAGCACCTTAACCGGGAAACACATTAATGATGCCTGACACCTCTTTGCTGGCGATTGCCGTTGGCCTGCTCTATTTAGGCTCCATTGCCTGCATTTATCGCATTCTTCTGACCTACCGCACGGCTCAGGGGGCGATAGGCTGGATTATTGGCCTGCTCGGCCTGCCCTATATTGCTGTGCCGTTGTTCCTTGTATTTGGCCGCTCCCGCTTCGGTGGGTACGTTAAGGCAAGACGCATGGGCGATCAGTCTCTCACCGATCTTCTCAATCGCTTTGAACAGCAGACCACCTCTCTTTCCAAACCGGACCAGGAACAGTTTGACAAACAACTGCAGGTTCTTTGCAAACTCGGGCGACAACCCTTTACCGAAGGTAACCTGTGCACACTGCTGCGCGACGGCGAGGCGACGTTTAAAGCCTTGATCGAAGCAATGGAGAGCGCAACGTCCTATATTCTTCTTGAGTTCTATATTGTTCGCTCAGATAAAATTGGCCAGCACATAAAGACCGTTCTGGAGCGCAAACTGGCTGAGGGCGTGCAGGTCTGGTTCCTTTACGACGAGATCGGCAGCGTGGGTCTGCCTCGCACCTATCTGAAACAACTCACCGTCGCCGGTGCCCATGTTGCCTCATTCGGTGATGGCAATATCCGGCGTCGCCGATTTCAGATGAATTTTCGCAACCACAGAAAACTGCTGATCTGCGACGGAAAAATCGGTTTTGTAGGCGGCATCAATCTGGGCGATGAATACTTGGGCGCGGTGATGAATCAGGCGTCTTGGCGGGATACTCACTGCCGCATTGAAGGCCCCGCCGTTATCGGGCTTCAACTTGCCTGGGTAGAGGACTGGAACTGGGCCAGCGGTGAATTCCCTGAACTGGACTGGAATCCGGTAGATAGTACGCCGGGCGACGAACATGTTCTGATACTTCCCACCGGGCCGGCCGACACCTGGGAAACCTGTACTCTGTTTTTTCTGAACTGCATCAACAATGCCCAGTCCCGCATCTGGATTGCCTCACCGTATTTTGTTCCGGATGTCCAGATTGTGAACGCGCTGCAGCTAGCCGCTCTTCGCGGAGTAGACGTTCGCATCATGATCCCCGAAAAATCAGACAGCCAGCTTGTGCGCCTCGCCGCCTACTCCTATCTGGTTCAGGCGAACCAGGCCGGTATCGGCATTTATCGGTATCAACCAGGATTCATGCATCAGAAGGTTGTTCTGGTAGACCAACACTACGCAGCCGTGGGTACCGCGAACCTCGATAACCGTTCCATGCGCCTCAATTTCGAAATCATTGCGATTAACACCTCCGAATCGTTTGTTTCGGATGTGAATTCCATGCTCACAGAGGATCTCGCCCACTGCCGCAAGATGACCGAACACGACTATGAGGGTCGCTCTATTTTCTTCCGGTTGACCTGTCGGGCTGTTCGCTTACTGGGACCTCTGCTTTAGTCCAATCGCGGGCGCTGACTAAGACACATTAGTAGAAGAGTTGGGTAAACGAAAAACCAACGTTCAAATAAGCCACCCAATTGTCTTTATTGTTGTAAGCGGCTGCAACTTGCACAGGCCCCAGAAAGGTGTCCAGACCGGTAAAAATACTCCAGGATTTCACAGAGCGATTCCACCCGGCATCGCTGAGAGACTCCCAGGCATTTCCCGCCTCAAGCCCCATCCCCGCAAACCAGGGCGTAATCGGGCCGCCAAAAGCCTGGCTGGCATAGACCGAGGCCATGGCAGCGCTGTCTCCGGTAATCTGGCCCGGAGCGAACGCAGATAAACGCCGGAAACCGCCGAGGCGCACGGCATTTTCAATTCCCGCCGTCCCTCGGGTTACCGTGTGAGCATAAAGCAGTCCGGTCAGAGTAAAGTTGTTCCAGCTATCGGTGCCCAGCAACATACCCGTTACCGAGTCGAAATGCCGGTCGGACCCAAGATCTTCCCGCTCTAACCGGCCCCGAATTCCGGCGAACGTACCGTCACGGGGGAAAAACGCGTCATCGAGAGAATCGTGCACCAACTGCAGGCTGACACTGCCTTGATGAACGGCGCCTTCGGGCGTGGCGGCCGTTCCGATCTGCTTGTCGACCGTGGCGTATCCGCGGGTGTAGGTTAACCTGGCTTCGGCGTTGCCACCGAGTTCCGTTCCCAGGGCAAGATCAGCCTGGCGAAACGCAACATCCAGCTCCGCAACCCGTTCGCCGCCCATGTTATACACGCCGAACCTGTCACGGAAATACTGAATGCCCGCCACCACAAAGCGCTCATACCCGTAATCAAGTGGCTGATACCACTGAGTGCGGATGCGGGGCTCTGTGCCAAGCTGCATGCCGGTTTGCCACTCGGCCCCAAGTTCATTCAGCTCGGTTACCCGCAAGGAAGACGCAAGATTAAAGCGAGTATCGCCGTCAAAATTATCCTCAAAGTTCAGACCAAACGACAGATAATTCGGGCCCCAACTCTTTTCCTGAACCTTAATCGTTAACCGCGTTCCATTGGGTGAAGGTGACTGGGAGTAAGACACAATTTCGTAATAGCCCAAGCCGTAAATGCGCTTGAGATCCGTTTCCAATGCGTCCACATCCAGAGGCTCGCCGACTTTCTGGCGTATTCGCTCACGAAGGAACTTGCGACCCAAACGGCGATCATGCTCAACGTCAATGCTGGCAATAAGGCCTGCACTGTAGTTGGCGGCAGCCAACCGCGATCTGTATGCCTGCCAGTCCTCATAGGATACGGCCAGATGATTCAGCGCCACCGCGTGTGTCCGGGCGCCGCTGGCGCCCAACTCAAAAAGCACCGGGGCGTTATAAAAATTTGCGGAGCTGAAACCGTCCAGGTCGGGCCGGATAAGCACATCTTGTTCACTTAGCAAAGCGAGTTGCTGGTCGGTGTTGCGCCGGGTCATGATGGTGGTTAACTGGCCGAATACAGACAACGCTTCCCGCAGTTTATCAGGGCCCATCAGCGCGTCGGTGATATCAACCGCGATAATGATGTCGGCTCCCATGTCGCGGGCGACACTCACCGGCAGATTGTTCGCAACGCCGCCATCCACCAGCAAACGGCCGTCGAGTTTGGCCGGCGCATAAACGCCGGGGATGCTCATGCTGGCGCGTATCGCTGTCGCGAGATTGCCCTTACCAAGCACCACCATATTGCCCGTTTCCAGATCAGTCGCAACCGCGCGAAAAGGAATGGGCAACCGATCGAAATCTTCAACCAGAGCGACATTACGGGTCAGCTCGTTAAGAATAAAGCCAAGATTCTGGCCGGCTATAATACCGGCGCCCAGGCGCAGGCCGTCAGAACTCACACCAAGCCCAGGCGTAAAAGGGAATCTCCATTCTCCCTGTTTTCGGCGAACAGGTTTGTATGCCCGGCCGGGGTCATCACGGAAACTTGAAAACCAATCCATGTCGATAAAGCGCTGCTCAATTTCCGCTACCGACATGCCAGAGGCATAGAGGGCGCCTACCGCAGAGCCTGCGCTGGTTCCCACCACCATATCCACGGGAATGTGCATTTCTTCCAGCACACGAAGCACGCCCACGTGGGCCATGCCTTTCGCTCCACCGCCGCTGAGCACAAGGCCAACTCGGGGCCGCTCATTCGTGGTGCTACTGGCGACCGCAGTAAACGGCGAGAGGAACGCTACAATCAGCGAAATAATTGCCAACCCCGCCGATCGCTTCAAAACCTGGCGTACCCCGTATTCATTGATTGTTTGCTTCTTCATCGATCAGAGACAGATGTGAAACGTCCGGTACGATGGCAGGCGGTTTATCCTGTTCCACGCCTAAATCACTGCCGGCCGGGCTCAGGGTCCAGTCGTCAAGGTATTGAAACATAGGTGATTCGGCTTTTTCCGGTTCTGCCAGAGTAACACCAACGGGATCAAGGCCCAGTGTTGATCCCGCAAGAATGCTTTCTACTTTATCGCCGGCTACCGCCAAACGATCACCTGGCTCAACACGCGAAGCGTCAGTGCGTGGCTGCGAGCCAGTGGCGCCGGAAACAAAGTTCGCAGGCGCTGGCCTGGCCGCGGTTGGCGCTGCTTTGGCAGGCGCTTGCAACTGACTTCCCGGCATGGGCTGAACGTAAGCAATCATGCCGTGTTTGCTCAGTACCGCGCAGTATTTTTCGGCCTGGGCCTCATCCAGCTTGTTCCGGATCACCACCTGGCTGCCACTGAACATCCGCTCTACCTGCTCAACACTGGCCTTGAACAACGCACGGGCATTGTTCTTTGCCGTCGCCATATCTGTGCCAGGGGAGCACTCACCCTTGAATACGAGTTGAAACATGAGCAACTCTCCTGTTGTCTGTTTTACGTCATGATAGTAGATCGCGAACCACCCGTGGAGTCGGGAGCCTCAGGAATCTCACCGCAACTGTGTGCAAACTGCAAACAATTGAAAAAAACCGGTCCGGCTACGCGCAATAGGTGAAAGACTTTGCAATAATCGACCGTAACCCAAGATTACATTCCGTTACACTTAAGCTAAAACACCCTCCGGGAAGTTGACACCATGAACACCCAGACCCTCATCCGTGCAGCCGCGCTTACGACACTGTTTGCCGTGCCAGCCGCCCAAGCCGAGAATCTGGACATTGTGATGAGCCAGGTGTTCCCCATGGACCACGCAACCTACATCGGCTTCGAGAGCGTTGAGCGTGAGGACATACCGGTGTCTGCGGCGGTTGAGCGGAAATATCTGATTGTGGACTTCCGCCTTGCCGGCGCTCAGCCCGCAACAGAGCAACTTCAGGCCAGCGTTCACAAAGTCTGCATGGCATTACTGAAAGACCGCGAACTGATTCGCAGTCTGTCGGACTCAGGCTACGATATGGTGTCTGTTGCCTTTGACCGTCGCTCCCAGTTCGACTGTCTTTAAGCCGGCTTTATCATGCATTCAACGCTGAATTAATGTTCCCGCCCCAGCAGCTTTGGAAACGCGTCCAGTGCGCTGTTAACCGCATCCAGATTAAACGCGTCAATGTCTGCCACCAACTTTTCCCCGTAACTTGTGACGGATCGGGAACGATAACGCTGCCCCCATTCCAGCACCCGCAAAGCAAACCGCCGCATCTCTTCCGGATCGCCGCTTTCGCGCACCGCCTGCCAATCATTGCCAAAGTCTGCGGTCAGCTGTTCTCTCAACCAACCCCGTTCTTGCATGCTCAGGGTTTGCGCCAGTAGCCGCTCCGATTCTTTGGTCTCGCCCTCATCTTCCGCCTGTGCATCGGTCGCATCCACTTGAGGCAAGGTCAACGTGAAAACGGATCCGTTCCCCGGCTCGCTTTCCATTTCCAGCTCTCCGCCCATCATCCGGGCCAGTTTCCGGCTGATCGCGAGCCCCAGGCCGGTGCCTCCATAGCGGCGGGTATTCTGCCCCTCTTGTTGCTCGAAGGCATCGAAGATCCGGTCGCGCTGATCAGAAGGGATACCAATACCCGAATCCTTTACTTTCACCGTAAGCCGGTAGGTCTGATGCTCTGGCGCCTTTGCTGTTTCGCCGTTGACTGCGCGAACGGTTGCCCGCACGGCGACACCACCTTCATGGGTGAATTTTATCGCGTTACCCACCAGATTGAACAACACCTGCCGGAAACGGGTTTCATCAAGCATCATGGTAATAGGCATATCGGAGCCGACACTCACCTCCAGAGTGATGCCCTGCTCCCGGGCACGCAGATCAAAGATGTGACGAACGTCGTCAAGAAGCCGCCTTACGGATACCGGCGAGTAGTCGAGCCGCATTTTCCCGGCCTCAATACGTGACAGATCCAGGATATCGTTAATCAGCATAAGCAGGCTTCGGCTGCCCGCCCGGATGGCATCCAGGTAGTTGCGTTGCTGAGGGTCGGTTACGCTGTTGCTGAGCAGATCTGAGTAACCGATCACCGCGTTCATGGGCGTTCGGATCTCATGAGACATATTCGCCAGAAACTCGCTCTTGGTTCGGCTTGCGGCTTCCGCCTCACGGGCCAGCCTTTCTGCCTCCAGCTTGGCGGTTCGCAACTCATCCTCACTCCGGCGCAGGGCATTTTCAGAGCGAATACGCTCGTCCACTTCTCGCGACAGCTTGCGGTTCCAGTAAAGGAAAATAAGCACAACCACCAGAGCGATAAGAACGACTCTGCGAACCACGGTGTAATCCATTTCCTGCTCAATATCCAGATGGATCCACCGGTTGTATATCGCCTCGGTATCGGCAAGCTCAAGGCTGCCCAACGCCTTGTTCAGGATGCGATGTAACTCGGGACTGTCTTTGCGCACCGCCAATCTCAAATCGTACTGGTAAGGCGTAATACTGGTGATGCGGAGGTTCGAAAGCCCCAATCTTGCAACGGTATAGCTGACCGCCGGAATGTGCGTCACCATGACATCGAGATCGCCGTTGGAGAGCGCTAACAGTCCCTCCTCTACCGTTGCCACAGGGTAAAGATCGAGATTCGGATGGTTAATAAGTAAGTAATCGTGAGCAGCGTGGCGATTGACGACCCCCACACGCTCGTCGCGCAACTCTCGTAAATCCCCGATAAAACGTCCATCATCCCGGATCGCCAGTGCCACCGGCACGTTCACGTAGGCACGGGTGAACAAAAATGAATCCTCTGTTCGCGGTGTGCGCGACAAACCGGGCAGTATATCCACCTCTTTTGAAACCAGGGCCTGCTCGGCAACCACACGGTCTTTCAGAATCTTTTTTTCAAACCGGGTGCCCAACTGATTTTCCAGGCGCTCGACGAGATCCGGCACCAGGCCGGTGGCGCGACCATCCTGGGCATACTCAAACGGGGGCCAATCTGACCGGTAGGCAACTTTTAGTCCCGGATGGCGTTTGAGCCACTCCATATCAGAAGCGGAGAGTTCGACACCACTCTGTTCCAGAGCCGAGAGATCCACCTCAAGCCACGACTGCCGGATAACCCGGTGCTCGCTATGGCTGATCGCTTTGATCGCCTGATCCAGAACGCGAAACACAGGCTTGCGGTTCTCATCCACCTGAAAAACAACGTCCACCGACTTCTGGTCAAGCAACACCGACAAGCCAATGCCGTTGATCATGGCAGACTGAAGATAGTCCGACACCACGGGTACCGGGCCAAGAAAAGCGTCGGCCTGGCCAGACAACACCTGACTGATGGCCTCGCCCAGGCTTTGCACAGGCACAGGGGTAAAACTCTCCACCGTATCAAGCATGGTGTACTGGTTGGGATCGCCCTCAACCACGGCTATGCGGCCATCTTCCAGATCAGACAGTGAGCGGATAGCCGCGTCGCCGGCACTGACAAACAACCCATAAGTGAGTGACATCAGCGGACTGGTAATGAGCGTTCCATCAGGCACCGGTGTGCCCGGCACTCTTGTGGTCAGAATCGCATCGGTTGGCGGCTGATTCTGCCGTGGGCCAGCGTTGGTGTCTTCATGGATAACGACCGGTTCTATCGGCAGGCCCAGCTTGTCGGAAAGCCGCGCAAGATAGTCAATATAGGTACCGGCAAGGTCGCCGTTACCGGTATCAAAGACCAGCGGCACCTGACCCGCACGCACACCAATCCTGAGGCTTTCCTGTTCACTGACCCACTGTAGATCCTTGCTGCTCAGAATCGGCGCGGGTGATGCCTGAGGTGGGTCTGCCAGCACTGTGGATGGAAACGCTAGCAACAGCCAACAAGATAGAACAAGAAGGGCGGCTTGCACTGGGTATCCTCGGGGGGTTGCTCGGCAATTCATTCTCTAACTAACGTTGACACGGTTCCGACCCTCGCCTTTGGCGGCGTAAAGCGCACGATCCGCGCGCTCAAACACCGTCTCTTCGGTATCGTCAGGGACGAAACCCGCCAGGCCTGCGGAGAAAGTAACCGTTAAGGGATCGCTCCCGAAATGAAAAGGCAGAGCACCCACATGGGCCCGGAGCTTATCCATCACAACCAGCGCATCGGCCGGCTGGGTCTCCGGAAAAAGCAGCACAAATTCTTCACCCCCGAAACGAGCAACAAAATCTGTGTTGCGCAATCGGCTTTTGATCTCCCTGGCCACCAGTTGAAGCACCCGATCGCCGGCTTTGTGACCGTATGAATCGTTCACTCGCTTGAAAAAGTCGATGTCCATAACGCCCACTGTCAACGGATACTGGTAACGCCTCCATCGATTGAACTCAAACGAAAAACGTTCCTGCCAGGCTTCCCGATTGGGCAACTGCGTAAGCAGGTCTGTCATAGCCCGCTCCCGCTCCTTGCGAACCTGCCCCTGCATCCGCTCTGAATGCGCTTCCATAATCGCCACTTTTT
>LAZR01000849.1_pt1 | contig 20992 bp, 19 predicted proteins | sample 329461 | NCBI WGS metagenome assembly LAZR01 (sample SAMN03002196, study PRJNA259156) | marine sediment metagenome | biome: sea floor; feature: Hydrothermal impacted sediments; material: marine sediment; isolation source: Loki non-amplified sample from Loki's castle hydrothermal vent sediment ...
TAGAGTTAAATAAGAGCTTCATCGCATCCTACTGTTAATTTAATAATCCCTAACATATAACTACTTAGAAAATTAAAAAAGTAACAACAGGGATAAAAATGAAAAAGTTTTTAACACTTAGCCTCGTTTTAGGCTGTAGCAATTTAGCCTACGCTGAAAAAAATACACTACAACTGCAAGATGTATTTAATTTAGAATATGCCAATCAAATAGATATAACCGAAGACGGTAAAACGGTTTATTTTGTGCGTAATCGCATGGATATAAAAACAGATCGTAAAGTGGGGAATATTTGGTCTGTTGATTACAAAACCAAACAAATGCAGCCATTAACCTCTGGCGTGCACATGGATTACTCGCCAGTACTCTCTCCTGATGGCCAACGCCTTGCGTTTATATCAACCCGCGATGGCAGCAGCCAAATATATATTAAATGGCTTAAAACAGGTGCTATGGCAAAAATAAGTAACTTAACAAGTAGTCCTCGTGCGATTACATGGAGCCCTGATTCCAACCAATTAATATTTAGCATGTTTGTTACAAGTGCTAATTCAGCACCAGTGAGCTTACCAGGTAAACCAAAAGGTGCAACGTGGGCAGAGCCTGCTAAATTTATTGATGATGTTTACTACCGTTCAGATGGTGGCGGTTACACACAAAAGGGCTTTAGCCAATTATTTTCCATAGATGCTAACGGTGGTAATGCCAAACAACTCACTCATGATGAGTTTGATAACGCGGGCGATGTAAGTTTTAGCAACGATGGTAAGTCGCTTTATTTTTCTGCAAACAGGCACACAAACAACCAACTAAAAACCACAAACAGTGAAATTTATAAACTCGATTTAGCTTCGCAAAATATAACAGAAATTACTGACCGAGAAGGCCCTGACGAGCAGCCTAAAATCTCTCCCGATGGTCGTTACTTAGCGTACACAGGTTACGATGATAAACGCACTAACTACGAAAACGCTCAGCTTTATATTCGTGATTTAAAATCTGGAGAGACAGTTAGCTTAACGCCGAATTTTGACCGCAGCGTAGGTCAAATAAAGTGGAGTGCAAACTCCAAAGGCATATACTTCAGCTATGCAGATAAAGGCCAAACTGCCCTTGCGTATCAACCACGCAGTGGCAAGCGTAAAATAATAACAACCCAAATTGGCAGCGTTGCATTTGGTCGCCCTTATTCTGGTGGCGACTTTGATGTAAGCGAAGATGGCGAAGTAGCCTTTACCCTTGCCGATAGTCAGCGCCCTGCTGATATAGCAACAATTAAACGCGGTAAAGCGCAGCGTTTAACTACCCTTAATGCTGATGCTCTAGGTGATAAAGCTTTGGCTAAAGTGGAAGAAGTTTGGATTAAATCAAGCTACGATGAACTCCCTGTTCAAGGATGGATTGCCTATCCGCCAGGTTTTGACAGCAGCAAAAAGTATCCGTTAATACTAGAAATACACGGCGGCCCTGTCGCTAATTATGGGCCGCATTTTAGCGCCGAAATTCAACTGTTTGCAGCAAAGGGAAATATCGTTTTATACATGAATCCACGTGGCAGCGATTCATACGGAAAAGAATTTGCTCAAACCATTCATCATAATTACCCAAGTAACGACTTTGACGATTTAATGACAGGTGTAGATGCCCTTATTGCAAAAGGTTTTATTGACGAGTCTAAATTATTTGTAACAGGAGGCTCTGGTGGTGGTGTATTAACTGCTTGGATTGTAGGTCACACAGATCGCTTTGCTGCCGCTGTAGTTGCTAAACCGGTTATTAATTGGATCAGCTTTGTACTAACTGCAGATTTTTATCCGTTTTTTGCTGATTACTGGTTTCCGGGTAAACCGTGGGATCATATTGAACATTATATGAAACGCTCGCCTATTAGCTATGTTGGAAACGTCAAAACTCCTACTATGTTGCTCACTGGGGAATCTGACTACCGTACACCAATTTCAGAAACTGAGCAGTTTTATCAGGCATTAAAGTTACAAGGTGTTGATACCGCAATGGTGCGAATTCCTAATGCATCGCATGGCATTACAGCTCGCCCATCAAACTTAATAACTAAAGTTGCCTATATTCAATGGTGGTTTGATAAACACACTAAATAAACTCTGGGTAATAAATTTATAGCTCAAATAAAAGCCACTTTAGTTAAGTGGCTTTTGTATTTACCGCCGTAGTATTCAAACTGTAAACCCCCTTTACACTTCTATGACAGTTAAATATCGGACTTAGCTAAAACTTCAGTTAGTAAAATTTCGGTTTATAGCATTTTTTGTAACTTGAGTTGGTAAAAAATCGGTTTGAGTCACTGTTTATAACCTCTCAGTTAGTAAAATTTTGTTTTATAGCAACGAGAAGTTAGTAAAAAATCGGTTTATAAATTATCTTCGTTTGCCTATTTAAGCAAAAATCAGTCACTTATCCGCTTTTTTTAGTTGCCGTAAACGCTAATTACAGCAGAATCACCCCAAATATACTGTTTTATTAAAGGTTAGTTAAACTCTGATCTGTAAATTCACTCAGGTAGTTAAATAGTGATCCAACATGATTTGGCAAGGGCGTGTTGAACTTTGGTGGGTTAATTTGCAGCAGTATGTTTGGTTTTTAGGCAAGGCGGAGCTTATGTAGTGTGGTTATTCCCCATGAATAGGCGATAACGCAGCATAAATACCAAACATGCGCTGCCCTTTGGGTTCTTTCTAGGGACGATTAACTCTTTGTTGCTCGGTTTTTACTTAGCCCACTAGGTTACAAACCTCGCGCCGCGATTTAATCGCCCCTAGATTGAACAAATTTCAATCCACAAAGATCAACACGCTCTGAAGTTAAGTTATTAATAAAATTGGATATTATTTAAAAGGCCAGCAATATTGTATTGCTGGCCTTTTTTGTTTTGTAGATTTCGAAATCATACTTATTTTTATTTTAACTCATTGTTATTTATGTTTTTTAATAATTAAGGTTAATTATTGGCCAGAAAGTTGTTGATCTTTTTGACTTCGAAGTCTATTTTGTATCAATGCATTTTCAATTGATACAATTTGTTTACTGTAATAATTGAAAATGTAGAGTTGGGGAGAAGTAGACACGTTTTAAACTCGGGAGAATAATTATAATGAAAGCTAAATTTACACGGACTCTCGTTCATTTTGCTGTAACAACTGCTATTGCAGCAACCACAATGAATGCTCACAGCGCCGAAGAAGCAACATCAACAAAAACTCAGCAGCAAATTAAAGAACCAGCCATTGAACGCATAGCCGTTACTGCAAACCGTCGCTCACAAGATCTACAGGAAGTATCATCATCAATCACTGCACTCGGGGAGGCTGATATTGCTCGTGCCGGTATTATTGATGTAACGGGTCTTGAGCAGGTTGTACCGGGTTTACGTATGGGATCATCTGGTGGTGAGGTTCGTTCTGCCATGCGCGGCGCACGTACTAATGAAGTGGGTGTAGCAGGTACCGGTATTGCCGAGCAAATTGTAGGCATATTTCAAGATGGCATTTACGTACCTACTACCTCATCTGGTTTAGGAGCATTGGTGGATGTGCAGCGCATAGAAGTGCTGCGTGGCCCACAAGGTACTCTATACGGGCGTAACACCTTTGCTGGCAGTATTAATATAATTACTAATCAACCTGTTTTTGACGATTTACTGGGGAGTATAAAAGTTGAAACAGGGAGTTATAACCGCAGTGCTTACGAGGGTATTATAAATATTCCTGTAAGCGATACAATCGCGACTCGTTTTGTAGTGGCCTCTGATCGCCATGATGGCTATATCAATAATTTAGTGATTCCAGGACCTTCGGATGATTTACGCGAAAAAAATCAGTTTTATATGCGTAATGTTACTAAGTGGCAACCAAACGATAAGTTTAACGCAACGGTACGTTTTGACTACTCACGTAAAAACTCAAACTCAGAAGCTATTTGGGGTTATCAGCAAATTGCGGGTTACCAAATAAGCGAAACGTCACCTGGCTCCGGTATATTTGATCCTAACCCTACAATTACAGCTGGGCATATTTATCAGCCAAGTGATGCGCAGCACGAAGATCTTGGTCCATATGATGTTTATCGCAATAGTTTTTCGCTTGATAAACAAGAAAGCTTTTCGACAACAGTAGCACTTGAGTGGTATACCGATTTTGCTGATATTAAGTGGACGACTAACTATTCAACCCTTAACGGCAAGCAATACTACGACAACGACTATAGCGATGGCGGTATTGATTTTGTAGGTGGTTTTGGGCGAGTGGATGACCAAAAAACTTTATCGTCTGAGTTACAGTTTGCATCAAATAATGATGATTCTGATTTTTCGTGGATTGGTGGACTTTATTACTTTGACCAAGAAGCAGATTGGAGCTGGTTATCGCATGCAGATACAACAGGCGACGGTGTTTCAGACTCTGTTGTTGTGCCTTCGTGGGGGAATCCAGATTACGACCCGCATACGGCTAAATCTATCGCAGCGTATGGGCAGTTACGCTATCAAATTAGTGAAGACTTACGTGTTGTAGGTGGCTTGCGTGTTAACCAAGACGATAAAACGTTTACTGGTGATACCATTCCCGATTGGGATGATTCTGCAATGTTATATAAAGCGGCTGCAGAGTACGACATAAACAAAGACATAATGGTGTATGCAAGCGTAGCCACGGGTTACAGAACGGGTGGTGCAAACGACTCGCGCGTGGTAGCACGTGGTGCAGACCCACTTTATAATAACGAAGATGTTATTTCGTACGAAATGGGTATGAAGAGCTACTTGCTAGATGGTGCAATGCGTTTAAATGTGTCGGTATTTATGAATAAGTACGAAGACGTAAAAGCACAGTTGTTTGCAACGTCATGTAACGATACAACAGCGGGTGATACCGTTTTAGAATGTGTGTCTGCAGGTACAGCCACAACATTTGAGTATTACGAAAATGGCGGTGACGTAGAAACAAAAGGCCTTGAAGCCGACCTTCAATGGGTACCAATTGATAATTTAACACTTACCGGTACGTTATCGTTATTGGATAGCGAATTTGCTGATGGTTACGCTGTGGGTAACGAGCAACTTCGCCCGTTGTTAGCACTTGGTAACCAAGGCGGCCGTCAAGATATAAACGATAATTCAAGCCAATTTAGTTTCGAAGGCTGGCGACCTGCAATGGCGCCAGAGTACAGCATGGGGCTTTCGGCGCGTTATGAGTTTAGTTTAGGGGGCGACTCGTACTTAGTACCGTATATTCAAATGAATTACTTAGACGATTACTACGCGTTTGATACAAATATTCCAGAGGTAAGAGTAGATGCGCACTTAATGGCTGATGCACGTTTAACTTGGTATATAAACGACAGTGTGCAAGTTGAAGCGTACGTTAAAAATATTGGCGACAAAGCCATATTAACGCGTGGCGTGGTGCATTCACAAATTGTTGATGGTTTGCCAGCTAACTCAGTACAAGCAAATTGGAGCAACCCGCGTACGTGGGGCGCGAGCTTAAAATATCAGTTTTAAGGTTTCCTAAATGGCCGCATGGTCATAACTTTTAGCCAGCTAATAAATTTATTAGCTGGCTTTTTTATTTAAAAAAGTTAGCGAATTAGCCCGCATTGAGCATTACTATCATATTTAGTGAGTCTTTTTTTACATTCATCCAGGGCTCTTTTATTTGCTTTAGATTGTGAGCTGTACCCCTCTGAAAAACCATAAAATTCGCCACCATTATAGGTTTTTCCTAATGCGAATGCTTTTCTGCCAGCTCTTGACTCGAATATGGTTAATGCATTTACCGTAGCTACATTATAACTACTTGAGTCACACAAAAGCGTGTTGGGTTCTACCTCACATAATGTAGGCGTAGCTTGGCAGCCAGTTAAGAGTAAAACGATGCCTATACTGAGATACTTCATTTATTGTCCTTAATTATTTTAATTTAAGGTTTAATGTACCTAAAAAGTTTAAATTATAAACAAAAAAAAGCGCTCAGTGAGCGCTTGAAGGGAAGTAATAAGTGTTTACAGTGCGAATTGCTGATTTAACGCCAGGGTGTCAAATTGCATAACTTCGCTTGATATTAGAGTGTTAGTAATTGTAATAACGGTGAGTATTTGTTGGCGAACGCGTACGTTTTTGGCATTAAAAGTCCCATCGAGTGTCCAGCAAATTGTTGCTTGATTTGAGGCGCTGTCAAACTGTAGGGTTTCTAGCTGAGCGTAGCGTCTGCTTAGGCTTTGTGAAAGCGCTAAATGGCAATTTAACAGTGTATCTTTTGATTGTGTTTCGTTACTGCCAGCAAGAATAACGTCTGCATTTTTAGCATAAACACTTTCAAAATTAGCTAAGTTATTAAGTTGCCAAATTTGCCACCAATTATTTAATGTTTCGGCAATTTGTGCTGGTAATTCACAAATGTCGCTGGGCGTTGCATGAAATGTAGTAGGGTGCAGCTGGTTGTCTAAATCGCTAATCATAATAGGGTCGCTTTTAGGTAACTTAGGGATCACCAGCGCATTATTGCTCTCACCATTTGCAAATTCGTTGTTAGCCAATAAGAGCGTATCAACAACACATTTTACTGATTTTATGAAGGTGTTATTGTGCTTTATAACAAATGAAAGTCTTACTGGTTTTAGCAATTTTTTTGGTTGCAATACCAACTGTAGAGTCTCAAGTTCCTGGCCTTTACTGTGCGTTTTAGATATTAATTCTGATACACCATATTGCGCTAAAAAATTAAGCCATAGCGGCTGTGCTTGCAATGAACCCATGGCGGTAAAGTGATGTTGCTGCCAGCGGCTACTGCGCAGTAATTTACCTGAAATAGTTTTAATATCTGCTTTGGTATATAAATCGATAATTGCGTTGATCATGCATTTACCTCCAATTCTGTTTGGCTATTTAATGCGTGTGCTCTAAATAGGTTTGCGAGTAGTGCAACTTCGTCAAAAACGGTGACTTCTTCAATGATATTTTGGTTTTTGATGCGTAAGTGCGAGGCGCCCAACACAAAATAAGGAAGATTTTTTAGCTCACTTAATTCATCGTTTTGTGGGTTAAAATGCCCCGCAAGTGACCAGCGAATTGCTACATCTGTAGTGCTCTCATCAAAGGGGGTAATTGCTAAGTGATCGACGGTTAGCTTGGCATCAGGACAATTGGCAAAAAATTGTATAAATACGCCATTTATTTGTGCAAGGCCGGTTGCCATTCTGCCGCTTGGCCATTGTTGTGTGGCCGTTAAGTTATAAAACTCGTGTATTTTGGCAAATTGCTTTTGGTTAAATAATGTATCTAGCCAGTTATGCGCAAATGCGGCCAGTTCACCGTCTAAAATTGGAGTGCTTGGTGTGCGGTGATCAATTGCTTGTACTCGAGTAAACTCTTCATTAAGCCATAGGGTATGTTTTTCTTTACTTGGTACTTTGGCCATCTGCTTGGCTACATTAATAATACTTAGGCCAAGTTGTTTAACTAAAAAGCCGTTGTCGCGTACTAGCCATTCTTTTACTATTTTATTTTCAAAACAAACGCAGTCGGCAATGGTGGTTACTCGGCCTGTTTTATTTGTAGCAGGGCCAAATTCTGAGTTACCGGTATTACTCATTACACTGCTAATTAAGTGTGATGAGTAGTAATGCTCGTTGCCGTCTTCTGAAAAAATAACATTTTCGCCAATTAGGCTTCTGTCGGGGAATGCGGCAATGGTTTTAAGTGTTCCTTGAATAACATCTTCAATATTTTCGCCATAAGCGCCAAGTGTAAAAACAGGGCATACATCAGTGTAATAGCGATAACATAAACCAATGTTTTTTTGCTCCCAAATACGGTGCGTAATACGTAAAATGTAATCAACAATATCAACAAACTCTTCGTCAAACCCTATAAGCGCTTGCTGCTTTTTACTTTGCGGGTTTAATACGCTCGATAAAGGCAGCCAGTAAGGTTGGGTAATTGTGTTTTGTGTGTTCATAAATACCTCTTAGTTTGCTGCTGCTATTTTATTTTGCATTTGCTCAAAAATATCAATACCCATACCATACAATAAATTAGGAATATCGATAGCGACCCAGTTTTCTTTTAAAATTCCGTTTTCGCAGCGCCAAAAGTCCATAACACGCGGAAACAGCTTATTACCCGATGCAGGTAAACCTAGCCAGTCATCCCCTGTATGAGTACCGTACATATGCGGCCAGCCACCGGTGGCTACAAAATTGTCGTGGCTTACTAAGCAGAGTGTTTTATTGATCCCACGGTCAGGGAATCCTTTTAAAAATGGAGCTTGGTGGTGTTCCCTAAAACCACTAATGCCCCGGGTTGTTCCTATACCGGCTGGGCCATACCAAATAAAATCTGGGTGCCAGTATTTTTCTAAATTAATGCTATACAGGTCTTTACCATCGTAGCGGCCAAGCTCTGTAAGCATATCGATTACGAGCTGCTCGTTGGCTTTACTTAGTTCGTCGTTTTTAGCTGTAGCAGGCACACCATCAAGTGTAGTGGGGGGCATTATTAAACCCGGATAACCTAAGCTTGGACGCAGTGGATTTACACCCACTTGGTTCATTACATCGATTAAATCTAAAAAGGTATAAACGTTAATTACTTTATTGTTTTCTATTTGAGCCATTTCGCTATAGCGAATAAAAATACTTTTACCGCTGGCTGGAATACCTAATAACGGTTTTGTGAATGTGCCAGTAAAGTAACCTGTTGCGCATATCCATTGCTCGCCTTTGTAGTCGCCCTCAATAGAAATAAAGGGTTTACGCTCTATATCGGGTAATGAGTTTTTAAGCACTCCAAAGTAATTATTAATTACATTTTGTTTAGATGTAATTGGTTCAAAAGGGTGGCTTACCTGCCATTGAACGGTATCAGCAAGCAATGCTTGGTTTGGTAATTCTGCAGCGCTGAAGTTTTCAAAAAGTTGTTCTAAAATATTCATTTATTTCACCTTATACAAAATGTTCAAATAACATGAGAGACGCGAAGCTCACTACAAAAAAGCCGAGTAACCAGTAGTTTATTGAGTCAAATTTACCTGGAACTAAATACCAACCATTTTCTTTTTCAGGGCGGTTTTGTTCTTTAAACACTTTTAGCTGACCTTTAATGGTGTACTCGTTGTATTCCTCCTGAAAACCATCAAAAGCGATACTCAACGTAATACTAAATACAACACACGTTATGGCACCAATTGCACAGTACCAAGGCCACGCTATGTCGGTGTAGAGGGCACATACTGCAACAGTTACAAACGATACTAATGTGCCAATTAAGAGGCCTTTTTCGGTGGTGTGCTTAGAGAAAAATCCTAGAGCAAACATACCTAATTGAGCACCTACAAAGTATGAGCCTACCTTGGTGAGTATTTCTAAAATGGAGCCTTCGCTGTAAAGGTGATACATAATGGCGGGTACAATGATGATTATTGCCCAGCCAAGGGTAAATAAGCGTGTTGCACCTAAGTAATGTGCGTCGTTTTTATCCGGTGCAAAATACTTTTTATAAAAGTCGATAGTACTAATTGTAGAGAGTGAATTAAGCGCTGAGTCGAGGCTCGACATAGAAGCGGCCATTACTGCTGCAGCTATAATTCCCATTAATCCTGGTAGACCATAGTCGGATGCAAACTGTAAAATAATTAGGTTGTCGTTTTCAAATGTGCGTCCGCCGTAATAGCTGTAAAACAACACGCCCATAAATATAAAAAACAGGTAAATAAAGAATGCAATAAAGCCCATTAGTAAGTACGACTTTTTAGCATCACCAATGTTTTTAGCTGCAAGCGTACGCTGCACCATCATTTGGTTAGTGCCATAAACAGTGATGTGATAAAGCGACATTGCTAGTACGCCAGACCAAACGGTGGTTACTTTAGTGAAGTCGAACGAGAAATTAAGAGGGTCTAACTTACCTTGTGCTTTTAACTCAGTAAGTGTTGAGCTAAATGAGCCGTCCATCGAGGTAATAAGTGCATACATAATAATGCCGGCACCAATAAATAATATTGCCGACTGAATAACATCGGTCCATATTACGGCAGTTATACCTCCGAGCATGGTATATATTAGTGCGATAATAGTGACTAAAAATATGGCGGTAATTACGTTTATATCAACAATAAAGGCAAGTACTAGGGAGGTTGCATAGAGTACAGCGGCTGAGCCCATTGTTTGTGAAATAAGCCAAATAGTGGAGATTAAAATCCGCGCTTTTTTACCAAAACGACGCTCTTGGTATTCGTATATTGAGGCGACACCTGCATTGTAAAAAAACGGAAAAAACAAACACACAACAGCCACAATAACGAGTGGGTAGTTTAAGTGTATGGCAATAACCGATAAACCCTCTTTGTATGACCACGCTGGCGCACCTAAAAATGTAAGCGCACTAACATAGGTTGCCACTACCGATATACCAATAGCCCACCAAGGTGTATTTTTTCGGCCAATATAAAAATCATTAGCACTGCTCACTTTTTTACTTATTACAAACCCAAGTATGAGGTTAGCAATAATGTACCCGATGAGAATACTCCAATTCAATAATCCAAAATCATTCATAATTAATCCTGTTAGATTAGGTATTACGGGCTAATTAGCCTATTTATACTTTTTATTTTGAATCATCATGAATCACTTTGACTTCGAAGTCAATTGTCATTAGTATTATTTTAAATCGATTTATAACTTAGTATTTACAGGCTTTTAATTACTCTTTAAATAGAATACATTTTAGCAATGCGTATTTATTTGCGGTTTAAGAGTGTTAATTTGATTGCGCAAACAACAAGGGAACATCATGGCAGAAATAATTAATAATAAGCAGTTGGTTCGTCAGTTTCATGCTGCATTAGAAAAAACACAAGGTAATGATTTAAATGCTGTATTTAAAGAATACTTGGCAGATAATTACAGCTTTAAAGGCGTGCATCCGTTTAATGAATTAAATAATGCTAATGATGTAATTGAACATGTTTGGCAGCCTTTATTCCATTCTTTTAAAGCACTTCAGCGCCGCGAAGATATTTTTATTGCAGGGCAAAGCGAAGCTGATGGCGGCGAGTGGGTAATGAGTATGGGCCACTTTATGGGCTTGTTTGATCGTGATTGGTTAGGTATTGCGCCTTCTCATAAATTGGCGACAATTCGCTACGCTGAATTTAACTGTGTTAAAGACGGTAAAATTATTCAAACTGGTTTTTTTGTCGATATTATTGGGGTGATGCTACAAGTTGGTTTAAACCCATTACCGCTCTCCACTGGGCAGTATTTTACTTATCCTGGGCCACGGACCCACGATGGAGTTCGTTTAGGTGAAGGGAGCGATGAGCAAAGTACGCGCACAATGAACTTGGTTAATCAGATGATTGATAACCTAACCGCGCTTAATCAAAGCGGTATAAATACCTGCCCACCCGAAGTGCTTGCAAAAACATGGGATAAAAACATGGTTTGGTATGGCCCTGCGGGTATTGGTGCTACATATACAATTGAGCGTTATCAGCAACAGCATATGTATCCGTTTAGAGAAGGGTTAACGGGTAAAGTATTTAATGGCCATATTTGCCGGTTTGCTGAGGATGAATATGCATGCTTTTTTGGTTGGCCAAACTTAACAAATACCGCCATTGGTGGCTTTTTAGGTTTACCTGGAGCTAATACTCCTGCTGATATGCGCGTAGTTGATGTATATCATCGTGAAGGTGATAAGCTAGTTGAAAACTGGGTAATTATTGACTTACCGTATTGGTTAAAACAACAAGGCTTAGATATTTTAAAACGCACACAAAGGATTGTTAATCCTGAGACGTAGCCTGTTTGAGCTATAAAAAAGCTCTGTTTTACAGAGCTTTTTATTTATAACGGTTATATAAGAGGCTATGGAGCAAAGTTTAAATAGCGCGCTTTAGTTAGTTCTTTCATACGAGCTAATACATCAACTCCAATTTGATTGTAAACATCAAGCATATCTATCAGCACCCAGTTTTCGCGAATTAAGTTATTCTCGGCTCGCCAAAAGTCGAGACTACGCATTGTTATTTGCTGATTTGCGGGCGCAATACCTAACCAACCATCGTTACTAATAGTCATGCTCATACCAGGCCATGCAGTAAACCCTACGTAGTTTTCATCGGCAAATAAATAGCCTTTACTTGCATCGCCAACCCGATTGGGTAGGGCATTTAAAAAGGGGATTTGATGCCAATTTCTAAAGCCTTTTACACCGCGTGCAGTGCCTATTGTGCTTGGCCCATACCAGCTACAATGCGGATGCCAAAAGTGCTCTAGTTTCATGGCTTTAATGCCACCTTCAGCATAAAATCCAAGATGCTCACACATATCGCCCACAAGCTTTAAACTTTGCGCAGCTTGTTCGCTATTATAAGGATGGGTGATTAACCCATCTTGTGTAGCTGGCCCTGGTACATGCCACTCTTTGCCTAAGCTCGGAGACAGTGGCCATACATTTGCTTGCATCATTACTTCGGGAATATCCCAAATAGCTTGTACTTCAACCACTTTGCTATTTTTAATCCGGTAAAACTCATGAAAACGCATACTCACTTGATGCCCAGTGGGTGGAATGCCTAGCCATGGTTTTTCGAATGAGCCGGTATAGTATCCACAGCAGCCAACCCAATCAGAGTCGTTTATAGAGCTACCTGCCATTACAATGGTATCACGACGTTCAAGGCCAACAAATGCTTTGCTAAGGGGTAAGTAGGCTTGCTCAATAAGTGCATTAGGATTTGCGAGTGTTTCAAACGGGTAGCAAAGTTGTATTAATGCGTCATCAGTAAATAAGTTTGTGACTTCTTTTTTGAGCAAATTAATATCAAAATTATAAATTGCGCTTCTGAAGTTTTTAATTAACTCTTTATTTTTATTATGAATACTCATATTTTTGATTCACTTGTAGCTGATTCAAAGTCTGCACGTAATTGCTTAGCACCATTTAGTAAAAAGCTATGATCAGAGCCTAATAAATAAAAACTTACGCCTAACGACTGCCAATGACTGAGCTCACTTAAATTACTAACAAACATGCCACAGCATTTATTATATTTTGCCGCGGCGTTAGCTATTTTAGTAACGGCATCAATAACAATAGGAGCGCTTGGGTTGGTTTCACCGAGGGAAATAGTTAAGTCCATTCGGCCTATAAAAATACAATCTATCTCATCTATTTGGCACAATTCATCGATGTTCTCAAGCGCATCGGCATCCTCTATTTGAGCAATAATGCAGGTAGATGATTTGTTGGCTGCTAAGTTATCGGTTAATGCATGTGTGGTATAGCCTGCAAAGCGGCTTGAACCTGCGTAACCTCTACCGTTGTTGCCATAAAAGCAGTTTTTAATAATCGCTTTTACTTGCTCTGGCGTTTTAATGTGAGGTAACACTAAACCATCGGCACCGATATCTAAACTGCTAAGTATAGTGGCGTGATCGGTATTACTTACGCGAATAAGAGTCGGCATATTTTTAGTACGCGCTGCCATAATGCAGCTATCTAAATCGCCGCGATCAAACGGAGCATGCTCTGCATCTAAACACAAAACATCGAGATTAGTGTGAGAAAGTACTTCGGTATTATGATAATGAGTACTTTTTATAAATGTGCCTAATAGCAATTGTTGAGCATTTAACTTTTGTTTTAAATTCATTTAATAGACTCCAACCAATCTAAGAGTAGTGCGTTTAGGGTGTTACTTCTTTCAAGCGGGACGAAATGTCCACAATTGCCTAATAAAATAAGATCGCTATTAGGGCAAGCGTTATGCATTGTTTTTTGAATAGTGCTTGGACATAAAACGTCACGTTCACCACCAACAAATAGTAATTTCTTATTGGTTTGCTTAATAACGTTTAGGGTGTCTTCGCGTGTTGCAAGGGCATTTAATTGTGCACTAAAAGCGTTAAAACCAAGCTCATTTGCCATTTTTAATGCAAGTTCACTGTGCTTTATATTTGGCTGGTGGAAATAATGCGGCATAAAGTCGTGCTTAAGTACGCTTTCTACGCCTGTAGCGTGCGCTTGCTCAATTTGTTTTTGCCTAATAGCCGAGCGTTCGAGTTTGTCGGCTAGGCTATTACTTGATATTAAACATAGCGATTGTATAAGCTCAGGGTTTGATTTTAAAAGTGCAAGAGCAACAATGCCACCCATTGAAAAACCAATAAAAGGAGCAGGCTTTAGGGCTATGGTTTTAGTAAGCTCAGCCATTTTTGCAATGCTTGTTTGTTCAGTAAATGGAATAACGTGAGGGGTATAACCCGCATTTTGAAGGGCAATTATTTGCGCTTCAAACATACGGTGGTTACACATAGTACCAGGTAAAATATAAACAGGATTTTTGGCCACAAAAATTCCTTAATTTAGCGTGTTTTAATAGAGTTCCCTGTAATTAATGAACCGGTAAAAACTCGTGCTTCAGCAGCGGCTTGAGGGTTTTCAATACGTTCCATAAGTATGTCTACAGCAGCTTTAGTTAGCTGCTTCATAGGTTGTTGTATTGTGGTTATTTGATAGTTGTACCAAGACGCAGCACTAATACCATCAAACCCTACCACCGACACATCGTCGGGTACGCTTAAGTTTAAGTTTTGTTTGATTTCATCAATTACGCCAATAGCCATTACATCGTTACTGCAAATAATAGCATCGGGTAGGGTGTTTGTTTTTAACCAATCTTCTAATGCACTTCGTGCAGATTTATAGCCATAATCACCATAAATAACAGGCGTATTTTGGATACCTAAAGTGTGTAAATAATTTTGCGCTATTTCACGGCGCTCGTTGGCTACATCGGAGTCATCTGGGCCGGCAATAATTAAATACGACTTATGGTTAGATTGGTGTAATAAATCAATTAGTTGTTTAATGCCTTTATCGTGATTACAGCAAACTGTGTTTGCATTCGATTCAGGCACATTACGGTTATAAAGCACAATAGGTGTGCTGTGTTTAGCAAATAAATCTAGGCTTTTACTATCAAAGTGAGCGGCTAGAGCAATTACGCCATCAACCTGAAAGGTCCAAATGTTTTCTAGTAATTCATCTAATTCGTCTGCGTCATCAAGAGTAAAGAGCAGCACTCGTTTATTGTTAAGTGCTAGCTCTTTGTTAAGCTCAGAGAGTACCTCAGGGTAGTTCAAGTTTGCTCGCGATGATAAAATAACCGCGACCATACCAGACTGTTTAGTGATCAACATACGGGCAATGGCATTAGGACGATAGCCCATTTCATTGGCTGTTGCGACTACCTTTTCGCGGGTTTTTTTAGACACGCTAAATCCGGGCCTAAATACACGCGATACCGCCGATTGTGATACACCCGCTTCGCGGGCTACATCATATGAGGTGACTCGTTTTTGCTTTGACAATGATTTATTTCCTATATCGTCTTACTCGTATGTCTGCTTGTTCTTTGTGGCCAGCGAACCCTTCTGCAGCACATAAACGTGAACAATACTCACCAACAACAACCGAGGCTTCTTCTGTTACTCGTTGGAAAGTACATGTTTTTATGAATTTTCCTACCCATAGCCCACCAGTATAACGCGCTGCTTTACCTGTGGGTAGTGTATGGTTTGTACCAATACATTTATCGCCATAAGAAACGTTAGTTTGCGGACCTAAAAACAAGGCTCCAAAGTTTTGCATGTTTTCTTTGAAGTAGTCGGTATTGCGAGTCATAATTTGTACGTGTTCAAATGCAAGATCGTTAGCAACTTCGATCATCTCCTCATAGGTATCACATACAATAACTTCACCATGATCCTTCCATGCCACACCTGCAATATCAGCAGTAGGTAATATGGTAAGCTGCCTCTCTACTTCAGCCATTGTATCAATAGCTAATTGCTCAGAGTTAGTCAGTAAAATCGCGGGAGACGTAGGACCGTGCTCTGCTTGGCCTAATAGGTCGGCTGCACATAGTTCGCCATCAACACTGTCATCAGCAATAACGAGTGTTTCGGTAGGGCCTGCAAATAAATCGATACCAACTCGGCCAAATAACTGTCGTTTAGCCTCGGCTACAAAGGCGTTACCCGGGCCTACAATCATATCTACTGGAGCAATAGTTTGCGTTCCAATAGCCATTGCAGCAACGGCTTGTACACCACCGAGGCAGTAAATTTCATCTGCGCCTGCCATATCCATTGCAACCACAATTTCTGGTGATGGCTTGCCATTAAAAGGTGGAGCCATGGCGATAACACGTTTAACACCGGCTACTTTAGCCGTTAATACACTCATGTGTGCAGAGGCTAGTAGTGGATATTTCCCACCTGGTACGTAACAACCTACGCTCTCCATTGCTATGTGTTTATGGCCAAGCGTAACGCCAGGTAGTGTTTCTACTTCAACGTCTTTCATTGAGTCACGTTGAATTTGAGCAAAATTGCGGACTTGGCTTTGCGCCCATTTAATATCTTCGATTAATTGATCATCAAGTTGTGCATAACATGCTTTAATTTCATCACTAGATAGCCTGAAAGACTTCGGAGTCCACTTGTCGAATTTTTCAGAATATTCACGAATTGCTGCATCACCTTCAGATTCAACACGCGCTAAAATATTTTCTACAATATCTCTTACTGATTGATTTTGTTTTTGTTTTGAGTCAACTGGTTGACCTTTTTTTAAATGCTTTATCATTGTTTATATCCTTAGTGACTAGTTGTTTTATACACTGTTGATGAGACGTACTGGTTAAATAATGTCTTGCATCTGTGGGTACTCTAATTAATAATGACTTCGAATGCAATATAGAATTTAGGTGAACAAATGGGATTTGATAAAACTCTTTTACTTGGTAAAACCATTTTGATAACGGGTGCGGGTAAAGGCATTGGTAAATCGTGCGTACAAAAGTGTGTAGATGCGGGTGCAAATATAATTGCTGTGGCGCGTACAAAACACGATTTGGAGCAACTCAAGGAATATGCTCCTTCGCAAATAGAAATCTGGCCGCTTGATATAAACAGTGATGCTTTTTATGAGTGTTTACGTGGACTCACTAAGTTAGACGGTTTACTTAACAACGCAGGTATTAACCGTGTTGCGCCAATGCTTGAGCAAACAGATGACAATATTGATGATGTAATTTCGATGAATATTCGTAGTGTTTATCGAATAAGCCAAGCAGCATTACCAGCCTTAATTAACTCTGGTGCCGGTGCTGTGGTTAACATGTCATCTCAAATGGGTTTTGTAGGCTCGCCTAATCGCACTTTGTATTGCATGAGTAAGCATGCGGTAGAGGGGCTCACTAAGGCACTTGCTGTTGAACTAGCAACACAAAATGTACGTGTAAATACGGTTGCCCCTACGTTTGTTGAAACGCCAATGACAAAGCCAATGCTTGAAAATCCCGACTTCAAAAAGTTTGTTTATGACATGATCCCAATGAAAAAAATTGCCCAAACGGATGATGTTGCAAATGCTTGTGTATTTTTGCTTAGTGAGTTGTCTGCAATGATCACAGGAACAAGTATAAAAATTGATGGCGGCTGGACCGCTCAGTAATTAATTTTAGGAGAGAATAATGAGTTTATTTGCAGAACGCTTAGTACGATACGATGATTTAATTCCGTGTAAGAATGCCTTTATTGATACGCGTTCGCCTGGTAGTGATCAAAAAGAAAATTTTACTATTATAGGTCCAGGTGTTGCAGAAAACCCTAATCAGCATGTGCATATTTCTATACCACATGGGTTTAATATTGGTGGCGCTCGCCAACCTGCTGGGTGCTTAAACTCGCAGCATAGCCACTTAACCGAAGAAATATTTGTTGTACACAGTGGCACATGGGCATTTTATACCGGTGTAGACGGTAAAGACGCTAAGGTAATTTTAAACGAAGGCGATATTATTTCGATTCCTTTAGATATTTTTAGAGGATTTGAAAACGTAGGTAATGGTATTGGCTACTTATATGCAGTGCTTGGCAGTGACGATCCGGGTAGAGTACTTTGGGCTCCACAAGTATTTGATATGGCAAAAGAGTTTGGTCTTATTTTACTTGAAAATGGCAGTTTAGTAGATACAACGCTCAATGAAAAAGCTCCTGATGGGGTTAGTCCAATGGCTGTTACTAGCAGCGAACAAATAGCGCAGCACCGAATAATAACAGACGAAGAGCTTGCGCAGACAGTGGTCAGAGCAAGTGATTTTAATTGGAACAAGCACTCTTACCTAAGCCAATTCGAATGTGTTTACGAAGCACCGTTAGTTGGTAATTTAAATGCCAATACGCCTATTCAAACACAACTAAATTGGCCTCATGGATTTAATATATCAGCGTTAAAACTCCAACCAAATGCAAAAATAGCAAAACACATTCGTTTTGAAGAAGAGGTTATTTTTGTTCATCAAGGTAGCTTAACCATTGATTTAGGCGATGAAGTACTAACGCTTACTCAAGGAGATACATTTTCAGTTCCTATTGAGCATAGCCGAGCGTTTAGTAATGAAGCGAAAAATGATTGTATTGTGTATATCACTCGCAGGAATGATTCGCCAAAAGATCCGCAATTTACTTAAACTTTAATGCCATATGTAATTTAAGGCACTTAGCTTGTTTTGGCTAAGTGCCTTTTCGTGGTAAAAAACCAGTAACCAGCATTGTGCCTACAATTACAAATAGTGCGCCTAGTAATGTATTTGGCCCTATTTGCTCATCTAAAAATAAATGCCCCCAAAATATGCCAAATAATGGAATTAAAAAGGTGACAGTGAGTGCTGAAGTTGGGCCTATATCGTCAATAAGTTTAAAAAATAATATATACGCAAGCGCGGTACATACTACGCCCAGTACTAATACACCTAGCATAACGTTGGTGGTTGGAACTTCACGTATTGGCATAAATAAAATAAGTGGCAATACCATAAAACTCGACGCCCACATTGAGCCATGAGCGTTATCGAATGGAGCCAATTTGGGCGCATTTTTAGTGTAATGCGATGCAATGGCATAGCAAAGTGAAGCGCTTAATGCTGCTACTATGGCTATAATTGATTGGCTATTTAATACAAAGTGATTTTGCCCAACAAGTATTGCAACACCTATCAAGCCAAGCAATAAGCCAAGCACTATACTTTTGGTGGGCTTTGTTTTTGTCCATAAAATGCCAACTACTGCGCCCCAAATAGGGGTTGTTGAATTTAAAATTGATAAAGTAGAAGCGCTTATAGTTTGAGCTGCGTAAGCAAAAAATAAAAATGGCAGAGCAGAATTAAACGCGCCTATAATGAAAAAGTGTTTTTTGTGTTCAGTAAAGGCTAAGCGGCGTTTTAAATACAAAGCAACAATAAATAAAGTAACTGCAGCAAAGCCTACTCTAAGCTCAATTAATACCGCAGGCCCCAAGCTGTTAGCGGCCATTCGCATAAATAAAAAAGAAGCGCCCCAAATAGCGGCCAGAAAAAATAATCGCAGTAAGCTTGCTAAGGTCATGATAGTATTTTAATTATGCTGATTGGCTTTTAGAATAACAGGGTTTATAAAAAGTGTAAGCCATATTCGGAACTGGCATATAAAAATAATAAATTAAGGATAAGAATGAAAAAGTTCTCAGTAGCTTCTATGGTATTTATTACTTTGTTGGGGGGATGTAATTCAAGCCCAATCAACCTTTACAGTGATACCACCATGAAAAAGAATGAATACAATGGTATTAAAGCGTATCGAAAAGGACAGTTTGAGGCCGCTTTTAATTATTTAAAAGAGCCTGCTGGACTAGGCTATAAAAGTGCACAATACACGTTGGCGTTTATGTTTTTGAAAGGCCAATACTTGGAGCAATCTACTAAACTAGGGATGGGCTGGTTAGGCGTTGCAAAAGAAGCGGGGGTTGAAAATTGGACTGCGCAATACGATGCATTTTATAGTGCAGCGAGTACACAGCAAAAACAACTAATAGATGAAACAGTTGCGTTGTATATAACGCAATTTGGCGTTAAAGCACAAAATATGACCTGTCGTCGTTCAACTTCGCCTAGGCGCACATTTGGTGAAGTTAAAATTGATTGCACTAAGCACGAAGGTATCGTTACCGAGTACGACATACAAATAATAGAATAGAGTTATGGCTTTTCTAGCTTTTTTTCAAAGTCGCTTTTTACAATATCGAGTGCTTTTAAGACCTCTTCTGGAGCAAAATCGTGTTGCTCTAGTATCATAATTAAATCTACTGCAAGTTTAATATGTGTAGGGGCTTGATCAAGTGGGCTTGTCATTTAACTCTTTCTTTTTTGATATTTGACTAATGGCGACATTTATTGCTGTTTGCACACGCTGTTCCATATGTATGCGTTCTGATTGCGGTAAATAAAACGCCATATCTACATCGTAGCGAATATATCGTGGTGGGAGCTGATTTAGTACCGTACAACAAAAGTCAGCCATTACATCTTCACCATATTTTTCATCAAGTTTAAGTTTGATGATTTCTTCAACTACAATCTTTTCGTAATAGTTGTGTATATCTTCGTGTAATCGCATATTCCCACCGCTTTAAAATAATCCGTTTAACTGAGTCTATACTAAGGCTTACTATAAATCGATAGCGGCTTTAAATAGTTGTTTATGAACATTAATTAGTGAACTCAAATTACGCTGATAACCGCCACCTAAAGCGCACATTAGTGGGATTTGATGTTGCTTACAGAAATTGAGAACAAACAAGTCGCGCTCATATACGCCATTGAGAGATATATTAAACAAGCCTAACTCGTCTTTAGTGTAAATATCAGCGCCTGCATTATACAAAATAATATCAGGGTTATGTATGCGCACGCAAAAATCGAGAGCTTGCCTTAATGTAACAAGGTACTCATCGTCGGTTGTTTTAGCGGGCAATGCAAAATCGTAAGTAGACTCTTGTTTATTACGCGGGAAATTTTGATCACAATGAATTGAGCAGGTAATAATTTGATTATAGTTTTGAGTGATTTTC
>LAZR01000850.1_pt1 | contig 20955 bp, 21 predicted proteins | sample 329461 | NCBI WGS metagenome assembly LAZR01 (sample SAMN03002196, study PRJNA259156) | marine sediment metagenome | biome: sea floor; feature: Hydrothermal impacted sediments; material: marine sediment; isolation source: Loki non-amplified sample from Loki's castle hydrothermal vent sediment ...
CGGCGACAGAAATGCCCCCCGCCATGTCCACCAGACAGGTTTTCCGGCCCGGTCATACGCCTGCATGGGCAATGCTCAGCGCAAAAAACGCCAAGGCCGAGCACAACAGTAGCGCACGGGTGATAACAAAGTGACGAAACAGAGCGTCGTCACGCAGTAATGACAAGTTTTTGAAGGCTTCTGACATGGCGTTGCCACCACCACCGGTTTCAGCTTTGTATTCCTCCACGCTCGCGAGCAGGAAGCCGGCAATAATCCAGAGCCCGGCGGCCAACAGGAGAAACACGCTATAAAATGCGAGAGATGGGTCGTTTTGTTCCCGGAACAACAAAACGGTCAGGATAACCGTTGCTGTGCCGCCAAGAGTGGCCGCAAGGCCTGAGAGCCTGCCGCGCCAGAGAAAACACGATCAACGCCGCGATAATGCCAGCCCCGGCAGCACAGCCCTCAAGAAACCAGACACATGCCGCCATGCCAACACCGTTTTGGGGCTGGTAAGAAGGTCACCCAGTTTGGTCAACACGTTGGCGCCGTCTTTTAAAGAGGTGGTGTCGTTTGAAAGTATTTTTGCTCAGACAAGATGATGGTCCCAGCTTACCGGCAGAGTGGCAATCTCAATGGCGGGTCGGCCCTTGCCCATTCTGATCAACTTACCACGGCCGGAGGAAACCATGAAGTCTCCACCGGCCAGAGCTTCCACTCCTGCGCAGTCCTCTATGGAGGCTTTTTCAGCCACCTCGCCCGTGCGGCTGTTGAATATCAGTGCGGTGCCGCCGACGGGCGATGCGATCGCAACCAGGTCGTTCTCCGGGTGCGCGACAATGCTGGCAATATAATTACCCAGTTCCTGATGCACTGAAACGCCCAGATCAATTTCTTCGTAATGACCGTTGCGATAGCGTGCAACCAGTGGCGGCAAATGATGCGCCGGCCCTTGATATTGATACGCTGCGTAAATGCTGCCGTCTGGCGCAACATCCACATGCCGGGTACTGAGTTGGTGGCGGGATGGGCGGAACCGGCCGAGAATCTGGCCTGAGTGGCGGTCCATCAGAACCAATGCCGGCTCCATCGTGTCGAGATTGAGCTTGATTCGGCCGTAGTCCGGGTGAGTCAGAATGCCGCCCAGCCCGACAATCAGCGTTTGGCCGTCAGGATGCAGGATGATCTGGTGCGCGCCTATACCGTTTAGTTCAAACGTATTCACCCGTTGATAGCTCCGTTGGCTGTCATACACCGCCACGATGCCCTCTCCGGGTTCGTAGCGGTTAGCCGGGGCATACAGAAAACGACCATCTGGCGAAAATATGCCATGGCCCACGAAATGCTCACCTTCAGCGGCTTCAATGCGATGCAACCGCACGCCGGTTTTGCTGTTGAGCACATAGAATGCCCAGCCGGGCCGGCGTTCAAAGAACACCACCTCGGCTGTTTTCGGGCGGTTGCAGCCACTGTGGCAGCGGGTGCTTACGGGAGATTGCCAGAGCAGGCTGCCGTCCGGGGCGACAGCACCCACCGCAAAACGGCCGTCTGGCAGGCCGATGGCGCCCGTGTAATGCTGCGGGCCGTGAGGGTTGGCCCTGCCGGGTAATACACTGCAGCCGGAAAATGTGATCGCTGCGCTACCCGCAAGGGCAGCTTTCATTAGGCGTCTACGGGTCAGTTCAGGCATGGCAGAGTTGTCCTCAATCTCCGTCGGTGGAATTGAAGCCTCGCACGATGCCAAGCGCCGCGGCTGCCTGATCGCTCAGCAGAACATTTGCCTGCGAAACATGCACATAGAGGCTTTGCATTGCCCGGAACTCCTCGTCGTTCGTCAACAAAGGCCCCATTGGGCGGTCGAGCTCGGGGAATTTGGCGTGCGCTTCGTCAAGCTGCTCGGCAATTCGCCTTGCAAGGTCGGCCTGCTCGTGATCCTTGAGGAGTCTGGAAAAGGCGGGCATAAATTGTTGCTGTAAGCCTTGTATCGTCGCATCTGCGGCGATCAGGCTGGCGCCGCTGCGCCAGGCGTCGGCACTATAGACAGAGCGTTTGCCGGTGCCCCGAAGGCCCATGGGTTGCGCGAGCCGGCGTTCTTCAAGAAGTTCAATGCCGGCCATGGCCGCGCGAATCGTGAGGTCTGTGTACTGATCGTTTTCTACGTAGTTTTTTTGAAAATCGCCCCAGGCGTTCGCCACGGTTTCGCCGTTGTTGGCGATATGATCGGTTACCCTGATCAGCAACTGACAGGCGTGTTCCGCCGGAAGGGCCTTGTCACTTTTGTTGAAGTCCTGGTCGTACAGCAAATACTCCGCCATGGGAAAGCCCTGAACCGCCACCCCGGACTCAGTGATTGTTTCGGGAGTGATTGCAGTATTACCTTTGAGCAGAAACTTAGCTTTGCGAGCTACGAGGTTCTTGGAGTCTGGCCAGAACTGAAATTGCCAATCGAGATTGCCCCGTTTTACCGGTCCGAAATTCACAAACCTAACCCGCTGCCAGGCGAGAAACGCATCACGCCAGGCGCGTTGTGTTTGCTCAAACCCCTCGGATGAGGGTGTTTTGCAATAGGTTTCAGCCTGAGCGGCCAGAGTCTGGCTTCGCGCCTCCAGGTTTTGATAACCCGTGAGAATATCGCTGTGCCACTGTGCCCGGTAATCGGCGGGTTGGGCCTCCGGGTTATTGGCGTCAGCGGCCATCAACGGGGCCGCTGCCAGCGTTGAGGCAAGGCACACAGAGATTGTCAGTTGCTTCATGTCGGGTTCCGTTAGAGTGATTTGAGGAAGTCGAGCAAAGCCTGCCGTTGATTCACGCTGAACTGGCTGAAACGTGCGCTGGCCGGCTCGGCCTCGCCGCCGTGCCAGAGTATGGCTTCCTCCAGAGTTCGCGCCCGACCATCGTGTAAAAAGCCCGCTTGCGTATTGACTGTTTGCGCCAGGCCAACGCCCCAAAGGGGCGGTGTGCGCCACTCGTTGCCGTCTGCAAGAAATTCCCTGCGCCCATCGGCGAGGGCCGGTCCCATGTCGTGCAGCAACATATCGGTGTAAGGCCAGATCGTCTGGTTGCTCAAATCCGGGCGGTCGGCGTCTGTTCCGGTCGTGTGCCGGGGCGTATGGCATCCTGCGCACCCGGTTTCGTTAAACAGCCGCGCGCCTTGCTGAACCGAGGGTGTTTCCATATTCCGTCGCGCTGGCACGGCCAGGCTCTTGGCGTAAAAGGTAACAAAGTTTGCGATTTTGTCACTCACCTCTGGATGGTCACCGTCGGGAAAGCGATCGCAGGCCTGTTCCGGTGTGCAGTCAGTTGTGGGTCTCAGGCTGGAGGTCAGGCCCATGTCTCCGGCAAACGCGTTCATGCTTTGCTGGCGCACACCGGGTTCGCCGGCTTTCCAGCCGAAACGACCGGGCACGGTCTGCTCGGTTGCAAGATCCCATACCTGGTTAAGTCTTCCGGAAATGCCATCACCGTTTGCATCCTGCGGATCACTCATTGCCTCGATCTGCGCAATCGGGATGGCTTCCAGCAATCCCATGCCAATCATGGGTGGTGCGATTCTGGGAGACATCAAAAGATCGTCTGGCAGAGGCCCGTAGTTCGGATTCTCGATCCGGTATTCGGGTTCGCGCAGTTCCACCCGTGTGCCGTCAGACAGCGTTCTGGTTACCGTATTCCAGGTCAGCACCAAGTCGGCTTCAGGCTTGGCGGCGGGCAGGGCAGCCGTTTGTAGCTGGCTGCCGTAAACCGGTGCCGGTTTGATGCCGTGAGTGCGCAGAATCTCTGCGTCAATATCCGGGTCTGCAGGAACGGACAGGCGCAAAAACAGCGATACTGGCCGCTCATTGCTTCCGGGCGGATGACCGCGACCATCTTTTATATGGCAGCCCTGACACGAGTTGGTATTGAACAAAGGCCCCAGTCCATCCCGCGCAGTGGTGCTGGCGGGCGCCTCAACCCAGGGGTTGCGAAAAAAACTGTTACCCACGCTGAAATCCAGACTCTTGGTCATGGAAAGATTGCCCTGGGGCAGGGAGTAAGCATTGGTGTCGAACTGGTCTACCGTGCCGTCGCCGCCGGTTTTGGGCGTATTCTGCAGCGGAAAACCTGCGTGCGTGCCGGCGTAAACCGGCAGGCCGATGCAGAACAGCAGCGGCAGCAGTGCCATCATTCGTTGTGTTCGGGTCATTGCTTCTCGCGGCATGTCAGAAAGAATCCCCGGCTTCGTCCGGCGACAGGGTTTCAAGGCCCAGTTGGCGGGTTGCCTGCTCAATGGAACCGGTTTGTTCAACCAGGGCCATGATCGCTCTGTTTACAATGCTGGCGCCTTTGGCGTTGCCTGGTGCAATCATCATGTCAAACGGCATGGGGTTCTGACTTGACTCGGCCATGGCTTTCAACGCGCTCAGCGCTTTCATGGAGGCGCTCAGCTGAGAACTCAGGCGGGCGTTCAGTTCCGGGTTGCTCTGTTCTACCAGGTCAGAGAGGGACGGGCCGGATACCAGGTCGCCGTTTATTCGGCGATAGTTGCCGGTGTATACGTTCTGGATGCCCAGGCCATTGTAGTAGTGGGAGTTATGGGTGTTGTCGCTGAAGCAATCGTGCTCGTCTTCGTAGGAGTTGGCTTCCAGAGCCACCTTCATACGCTGCCCCGCCAGTTCGCCCAGCGACAGAGTGCCCATTCCAAACAGCATCTTCTGCACACCTTCGCCGGCGTCGGCGTTCATGAGCTGGCTGCGATAGTTATCAGAAGCACCAGGTGCCCATTGGGCAACCATCCATTTCAGGTCTGAAACAAGAAGGTCGGTTACGGCATCCATATAGTCCCCGCGCCTATCGCAAGGGCCGTTGGTGCAATCAGCACCAGTGGCATAGTCGGACACCGGGCGGTCGCCGTTACCAAGCTCAAAACCGTGCAAGTCCTGGCCCCAAAGTAAAAACTCAACGGCATGGTAGCCGGTGGCAACGTTGGCTTCCGAGCCCCCAATCTCATTCAGGCCGGCAAGAAGCTCAGGCGTCAGGTTTTGTACATCAAGGGTTTCGCCGCCGATGTTGATGTTTTTGCTGTCAATAATATTTGCCGTCGCCCCTGCGTTGCCCAGTTCATACTGGTAATCGTCGGCTTCTACATAGTCGATCAGGCCCTCATCCAGGGGCCAGGCGTTCAGTTGGCCTTCCCAGTCGTCGACGATGGCGTTACCAAAACGGAACGCTTCTGTTTGTTGATAGGGCACACGAGCGGCAAGCCATGCTTCCTTGGCCGCTTTCATGTTTGCTTCTGTCGGGTTGGCAATCAACCTATCGGTCGCCTTGTCCAGGGCCCTGGCAGTAATCAACGCATCCTCATAACCGGCGTGGGCGAGATCAGCGTAATGCTCTACAACCGAGGCCTTGGTGGCAGATTGGGCGGCGGTCGAATCCGACAGGGCGGCATTAGCGCAGCTGGCGCTTAGTGCAGCGGCAATAATGAGTGCCAACGGGGCCGGGCGAAACAGTGTTTTCATTGAGAACTCCGAGGGTCGAGGAACCGTTATGGTAATCGGATGCATTATCGTTCACAACTATGTTGCCATAGGCACAACAGCGCAAGGGTGGGTTTGCCTTGAGTGCGGGGGCTTTCCTTGGAGGGCCCAGCTTAGGAGGCCCCAGCCTTGGAGGGCCTTGCACGAACGGCGTGCGCTCGGGCCTAATAGCCACTGTTTACAGGAGCTTATTTATGCTGAGTTATCTTCACGCCTTCCACGCTGGCAATTTCGCGGATATTCAGAAGCACGGAGCATTAACGCTGGTTTTGTCCATGATGCAGGCGAAAGCCTCGGCTATCGCCTGCTTTGACACGCACGCGGGCAGTGCGATCTACGATCTTGACAGCGAACGGGCCCGGAAAACGGCAGAAGATGCAGGAGTGCAAAAGCTCTGGGCTTGTCGGAGTGGTTTACGTTCGGAAGACTGGCAACCGATTACGCAAGGGTTGTCGAGTTTCAATGTCGATAAGGAACGGTTGGGTGTTTATCCGGGCTCTCCGGCCTGGTTTCGCCGATCTCTGCGCCGGGGCGATTCGTTAACGGCGTTTGAGCTGCATCCCTCTGAAAGTGGCCAGCTTGCCAACTGGGCAACAGGTCGCAGAGTGCGGGTGCTGCACGAAGATGGCCTGAAGGGATTGTTGAAACAACTGCCCCCCGTGCATCCCAGATTGATGGTGCTGATCGATCCCTCTTATGAGGTCAAATCCGAGTACGCTGATGTTGCGAAGACGCTGCTCAAAGCCTGGCAGAAGTGCCGCCATGGGGTTTATCTTGTCTGGTTTCCGATTCTTACCACCGGCTTGCATGCTGCGCTGAAACAGGCTGTAAAAGAGAGCCCGTTGCGTAAAGTGTGGTGCAGTGAAATTCATCTGAAAACGCCTCCGGAGCGGGGCATGACGGGTTCGGGGTTGTTGGTTGTTAATCCGCCGTGGGGGTTTGATGGCCGTTTTTCTGCCATGATTGACGATATTGCCGGAGATCAGGCGCTGGGTTTTTCACACGAACACAACTGGCTGATACCTGAATAAACCGGCTCACCGTTTTGGCATGCAGGAGTTTTTTTGAAGGATAACGCCAACGAGAACACGATTGACCCCTGTCTTCCTGGAGGGCTTATGCCCGCTGATCAGTGGACGCTGCCGGAGACATCGGTGCGGCGTTCACTCAAGGATGCGATACGCCACGCTCTGATGCAGTTGCAAGCGGGCGTGTCCCAGGCAGAAGAATCCTTTGAAAACATGGATCAACTGCCGGAGTTATCCACCGCACAGCAAAGACGGCTGGCGCCAGAACCTGATTACTCACATCAGGCTCTGGCTATTGCGTGTGCCCTTGAATGCGCGCGTTCGGAGGGTTCGCTCAGCCGGGAGGTTATTTGCCTTGTGGCACCGCCGTTTTCCGGTTTGCAGCAGGCCCTTGCCCACTTTTCAGAACCTTTCCGGTCTGACAACCGCGAAAACAGTGTTGATGCGTTGCGGGTAATTTCACCGCCAGACACGTTGTTGCTTGATGATCAGGCCGCCCGTGAATGGTGGGACAATCAGGATTTATCACGCCCCTGGGTGATCCCGGAACTTGCAGATTTCTGGCTTCGGTGCCTTTCCGGTTTGGCTTTGGTCAAGGAGTTGTTCCGCCGCATCGCGAATGGCGACGCAGGTGCCGGTATTGTGGGAAGCTCAAGTTGGTGCTGGCAATATTGGGGACATTATATCGAGAATGCGCATATGTCACCCTGGACGACGGCGCCAATGAACTCCGAGCGGCTAGGGGTCTGGTTTTCGCACTTGGCGGCCGGCAGCAGCAAATCATCCATCACCGCGAAGATGACCGATAATGGCCTGTATGTGCTGCCGCTCGTCGAACCTGAAGAGGTTCCGTCAGGTAAAGACAGTAACGAACATAAAGAGAGCAACAAACGCAAATACAGTACGTTTTTGCGAGACCTGTCTGCAACCTCTCGTGGCAATCCAGGCGTGGCTTTGGCCATCTGGCAGAGATCGTTGCGGGCCCGCCCGGATGAGGACGCCAGGCTGGACGATGCAGATCAAAAGTCACAAGCGCAGAACCTGAATGCAGACTGTTGGGTGGTACCTTTGAATCGGCTCAGCCTGCCATTAATGCCTCAGAGCAAGGAAAGCGTCACCGGCTTTGTGCTGCACGGGCTGCTGTTGCATAACGGTCTTGATGCGCCTTCGCTGGAATCGGTTACCGGTGTGTCTGCCCACGAACTGAGCATGGTGTTGTCCCGCTTGAAGCGCGCTGAACTGGTGGCGTTCGATCAGGCATGCCAATGCTGGCGAGTAACAGCCATCGGTTACCCTACTGCCAGGCGCCACTTGCAAAGCTGGGGATTCCCGGTTGATCAATTCTAGGAGCCATTATGATAGATGATCTTGGAATCAAGGATGCCTTTGCCTCTATAACCGGGCAGGCGATGTTGAAGGCATTGCTCGTTATTGTGATCGCTTCGTTGGTGACGGTAGCCATTCAGAAGGTGCTTCCCCGCATTGCGCACAAGCTGGGCGGTAGGCCGCGTTTGTACCTGCTGGCTTCTGTACCCCTGCTTCGCCTCGTGATTATTCTGGCCACTGTGATGATCGTCGTTCCGATTCTGGTGGAACCGTCATTCCAGAATATGGTGGCCATTTTTGGCGCTCTGGCGCTGGCACTTGGTTTTGCCTTCAAGGATTACGCTAACAGTTTGATTGCCGGGATCGTTACGCTTTACGAGATGCCCTACCGGCCAGGCGACTGGATTGAAGTGGATGGACAGTACGGTGAAGTGCGAGCCATCAATACCCGTGCTGCCGAGATTGTCACGCCCGACGACACGGTGGTGATCATCCCCCACAATAAATTGTGGAACTCCCTGATTGCCAACGGCAATGACGGCACCGATAACCTCATGTGTGTGGCAGATTTCCATCTGGAGGCAAATCATGATGTCGGCAAGGTGAGGGACCTACTCCGTGATATAGCCTTCACGAGCCCCCGTACAAAAACCTGGCACCCGGTATCGGTGATCGTTTTCAACAAACCCTGGGGAATGCATTACCGGCTCAAGGCTTACCCGTTTAATCCCAGGGAACAGTTTCAGTTTATTTCCGAACTCACAGCGCGCGGCTCAGCGGAGCTGGCACGCCAGGGCGTAAAGTTTGTGTCAGTGCCGGTTGCGGTTGATTGATCCACGAGCGCGGTTGACGATCGAACGAAACTTGACTGTCGAACGAAAAAAGCCCCGTGCGGGGCTTTCCTGACGTGAAACGCGTCTGGCTCAGCCAGTGCTTACATCAAGGCTTCAATGCGATTACGTACCTTCGGCTCGCTGCTGTACGCGGTGGCAATGGCGTTATACGTTGGGATATCCATGCCTGAGTCTTCGATGACGGAGACCATCTCATCGTTGGCTTTCATCTGCAGTTTCTGGGCTTTTTCCTGGGAATCTGCGCTCTCAATTTTCTCGATGTACTCTTCCCGTACACCGGTAATGCCCCCTTGCGCCTCGATGAATTTTTTCAGTTCAGCATCGGTGTAGTTGGTTTTTTGAGTACCTGCCGCAGCCGGATTTGAGTAGCTGCCTGAATCCCCGGTGGATGCCGGGCTTTGCTGGTTCTGCTCTGCCATGGCGGGTGCAGTCGCAAGCAGGGCAATGGATGCAGTAACGGATACGAGTAGTTTATTCATATTCATAATCAACTTCTCCTGTGTTATTTGCGATCACCAGATACTAGTCAAGCGCCGTGCCACTTGTTTGAATTATATATTTATCTATAACAATCAATAATTTGGACAATATTAATCGTTAATCTGAAGTAATGGAGGTTGTGGCGAAATGCCACATGTGGCAAAAGGTTGTGGCAATTATGTCGATGGAGACAAAATGAAGCCTTCTTTCAGAAATGCCGGGCGGTTAATCGGGTCGATACAGTTATCCCTCGTATTGAGCATTGTTGTGCCTTTGCTGGTTATGAGCGGGCTGGCCATTTATCTGGGGTTTGGGGCAGTAGAAAGGGCTTTGAATGATCGCTTGCAAGAAGATCTGGAACTGGTAGCGCGCGCTGCCAGTGGGCCACTGTCGCGGGCAATGCAGGAAAACGACGGGCTGGTGATGGGGGATTCCCTGAAATCGATTTTCCGGATTGGCCGGGTGTCCGGCGCATCGGTGTTTGACAAGAACGGAACCCGTATAGCCAGCCTGGGTCTCGCGGATACCGATGTGGGTAATAGTGCCAGCGCCGAACAGGTCATCAACAGCGGCGAACTTGGGGGTGCTTTTCGATGGGTGGACGGGCAATCCGTATTCTCGCACTTTACGCCCCTGGTGGCCGATGATGGCCGGATTCACGGCCTGTTGCAGATAACCCGCAAACGCAGTGATTTCCATGAGTTGCTCGCATCGAGCCGTATGTGGGCCGTGTCTATCTGGTCGGCGCTGGCGATCACAATCATTCTCGTGGTGGTGCTTGGTCACTACGGCACCGTGGGCCGCCACGTTAGCCGGCTGCTCAGTATTATGGATGGCCTGCCTGAACGTGGTTCGCAACGCCTGCCAGGCGGCTGTCTCGGAGGTGATTTTGTCGCTGCATCGTGACGCGACGGAATGGGAAGTACGGGTAGATGACGATGGCCCAGGCATAGTGCCAGAACACCGGGAAGCTGTGCTTGAGCCCTTTTACAGTACCCGCCCCGCCGGGGAGGGCACAGGGCTGGGGCTGGCGGTGGTCAGCAGCGTACTCAAAGAGCACGGCGGCCGGATTGAAATCGGAACCAACGAATCGGGTGGGTGCAAAATGAGCCTGTTCTGGCCAGTGGAGACCTCAGCATGAACGAATTCAAAGCCACGATCCTGCTGCTGGAGGACGACGCCAGTTTGAGCCAGTTGTTAAGTGAAGAACTTGAGCTGGAGGGTTATCGGGTAACCTGCGCAGCTACGGTAAGCGAAGGCTGTCGACTGCTTGTCGAACAAACGCCAGATCTGGTTGTTTCAGATCTCCGCTTGCCGGACGGGGACGGGCTTGAGCTTCTCAAAGCGGCTCAGGCTGACGGACACAGCCTGCCTTTTATTGTTATTACCGCGTTTGGAACCGTCGATCAGGCCGTCGAGGCATTGAAAGCTGGCGCGGATGATTTTCTGACCAAGCCGCTGTCTACCGATCATCTACGCCTGAAAATACGCCGATTGCTGACCCAAGCCGATCTCAGCCGCCAACTGCAGCAGTATCTCGCGCACAAGGGCGCGGATGAATCTCTTGGTCTGATTGGTGAACATGAGAGCATGGTTCGGCTTCGGTCTGACATTCGCCAGATTGCCCGCAGTGAAGCTGCGGTATTGATTTGTGGCGAAAGCGGCACCGGGAAAGAGTTGGTCGCCAGAGCGATTCACCGGGCCAGCGAGCGGGGCTCCGGGCCCTTCGTGGCGGTTAACTGCGCGGGCATTCCGGGGGAGCTCATGGAGAGCGAATTCTTTGGTCATGAAGCAGGTTCGTTCACGGGCGCCCGTCAGGCCCGCAAAGGCCTGTTCGCCGAAGCCGACGGAGGCACTTTGCTACTGGATGAAATCGGGGAGATGCCCCAGGGCTTGCAGGCGAAGCTGCTGCGGGTGTTGCAAGAAGGCATGGTCAAGCCCGTTGGATCGGATCAGGAAGAACCTGTGAACGTACGAATTCTTGCCGCCACCCATATGGATTTGCTCAAAGCCGTTCGCGAGGGTAGCTTTCGGGAAGATCTCTACTATCGGCTGGAAACCCTTAGCCTGCGGGTTCCGGCGCTGCGGGAGCGGGGTGACGACGTTGATCTGCTCGCCATGCATTTTTTACGAGAGGCGGCGCGGAGGCATCAGCGCGGATTCCTGAAGCTTAGTGACGTAAGCTCCCGCACGTTGATGGACTATCCGTTTCCGGGGAATGTTCGTGAGCTTGCCAGCGCCATCGAGAGGGCCGTTACCTTCTGCGAGGGCGACACCGTTCAGCAAGCGCCAGGGCGTTGCGGTAAACCCACAAGCCAAACCCCTCGGTGACAACATCTCTGAATGGCCGACGCTGGAAAATCTGCAGCAGGATTACGTACGCAAAGTGATGCAGGCGGTCAACAGCAATAAACGCCGAGCGGCGCAAATTTTGGGCATTAACCGGCGCACCTTGTACCGGTGGCTGGCCGCAAACGAGTCGGCCAGTGAAGCTGTAGATGCTGGAGGCAATCAAAACCCGCAAAGCACTCGGTTACCAGACCCGCAGGGAGAGTTGTAATGAAGGATCAGAAAACAGCCATGTTGTACGGGCTGGGTACCGTTCTGCTGTGGTCTACCGTTGCGACGGCCTTCAAGCTGGCGCTTGCGGATTTGGCGCCTGTGCAAATGCTGCTGGTTGCCTGCGCCTCATCGGTGCTGGTTATGGGTGTCATCCTTGTGTTGCAAAAGCGCTGGCATCTGGTGTTCTCACTGAGAAAAAAACAATACGTGCAGTCGTTTGGCATGGGCCTGATTAACCCCTGCCTGTATTACTTTCTCTTATTTGGCGCTTTTGACCGGCTTCCTGCCCAAGAGGCCCAGCCGTTGAACTATACCTGGGCGCTGGTTCTTGCGTATCTGTCGGTGCCTTTTTTGGGGCATCGTCTGCGCAGGCTCGATGTCCTTGCGGGGCTGGTGTGCTACGCGGGGGTAGTGGTTATTGCCACGCGCGGCAACGTGACCACGCTGAATTTCTCCGATCCGCTGGGTGTTTCCCTGGCAATCGGCAGTACGCTTGTGTGGGCCTCTTACTGGATTCTTGCGACACGTGACACTCGGGACCCGGTAGTGGGATTGTTCCTGAACTTTCTGTTTGGCCTCCCGGTAATTGCGCTGATCTGCTGGTGGACCGAAGGCCTGGTTTTGCCGGTGACCGGCTCGCTGATCGCAGCTGTCTACGTAGGCACATTTGAGATGGGCATTGCCTTTGTGCTCTGGTCTTACGCCATGAAAAAGGCAGAAAACACCTCCAGAGTGAGCAATCTCATCTTCATCTCGCCGTTTCTGTCGCTTGTTTTCATTTACTTCATTCTGGGTGAGCAGATTCTCCCATCGACTTACATCGGCCTGGTGCTGATCATGGTGGGCCTTTGGGTACAACAGAAAAAGGTGAAGGTAAGGGAACAGGGGCTGAAAGATGGCCAGTGACTGGTTTATCTATATGGTTCGTACCGCCGGTGGTGCGCTCTATACCGGCATTAGCACGGATGTTTCCCGGCGCTTTGCCGAACATCAGGCGGGCGCGCCCAAAGGAGCCCGGAGCCTGAGGGGCAAGTGCCCGCTGGAATTGGTGTTCAGCGCAGTGGCGGGAGATCGCAGCCGGGCGTCAAAGTTGGAATGGCACATCAAACAGTGGCCAAGGCAACGCAAAGAGGCGCTTTTACTCGGTGAAATCAGTCTGCCAGATGCCCTCTGATGTGCGCGCCCGCCGTGTGCACTGCGGCGGCGGCTCTGTCCAACTGGCTGCTGTGTACCTGAAAAACGTGCCAAAGGCTGTTGAACACCTCAAGCTGGGTGTTCACCCCGGCTGTGCTGGCCGCACGGGCGAGTCGCTCGGCATCGTTAAGCAGAATTTCCTGGCTTCCGACCTGGATCAACAGGGGAGGCAAGCCTTCAAGATTTCCAAAAACCGGTGAAAGCAGGGGGTTACGCAGAGATTCCTCGCCAGCGTAGAGTTTCGCAGCGTTTGCTGTCCAGCGCGCTTGCAGAACCGGTTCGCATTCAGGCGAGTAAAGCGTTTCCTGGGTCAGGTCTACCCAGGGCGAAAAAACCGTAAGGGACGCGGGCAGGGGGTGTTGCATATCACGCAAGCGCATGGCCAACGCAATAGCCAATCCACCGCCGGCCGAATCACCGGCGATGGCAATGTGCCCGGGTGCAAATCCTTCCTCAATCAACGCCCGCCAGGCGGCCTCTGCGTCGTCCAGTGCGGCCGGGAAAGGATGCTCCGGTGCAAGGCGGTAATCCGGCGTCACCACCATGCAACCGCAGGCTTTGGCAAGGTGCCCGGCAAGCCCTTTGTGGGTAGCCGCAGAGCCGATGATGTAACCACCGCCGTGCAAATACAGCACGGCGCCGCGCGTGGCCTGGCCAAAAGAGCTTCTGATTACCGGTATGCCCGCCAGTGTGTCGGCCTGGAAGCGACAGCCACGGGGCGCCACGGAGCTCCGGTAGGCCTGGCGTGTAAGCGTGCGTTGAACGGCAATTGGGACGGTTGGGTGAAGAGCCGGCTTGACCAGGCAATTCATGGTTTGTCGCAGCCCGGTTTCAAGAAGATGTTGCAACATCTGTGTTATGCCCCCGCTATGGGTTAGGATTGTGCATCGTAATTCGTATTATCTATCCACGACAGGCGTTTAACTCTACGTGTACTGGAAAACAGATACCATAGAAATACCGGACTGGAATCGTGAATCCCTGCTTGAAAGGCTTGAGCCGTTCGACCCGGAAGGACGGGAAGATCTGAGCGAAGAGATGGTGGCATATTGCCGATTTTATGGCCTTGATCTCTGGGTGGAACACCCGGGTATTGCCTATCATCAGGGCTATATAACGGCGGATCGGCACCAGATTATGGTGCATTATTTCCGATTGCCGGAATCCCGTCCCGGGCGTGGCACTGTGTTTATCCTGCACGGTTACTTTGATCATGTGGGTTTATACAGCCAATTGATTGAGCGTTGTCTCAGCGCGGGTTTCGACGTGTTGACGTATGATCAACCTGGCCACGGGCTCTCCAGCGGGACACCGGCGGCTATCGGCAATTTCCTGGAATATCAGGCGGTGTTGTCAGATGTTATGGCTTGTGCTCGTGAGAAAACCCGTGGGCCATGGTTTGCGGTGGGCCAGAGTACGGGGGGCGCCATACTGATTGACTACCTGCTCTCGAACCACCACTCCGTGGAAACATCGGAGTTCCGTAATGTTGTGTTGTTGGCACCGTTGGTACGGCCTGCAGGCTGGCTCGGCGCAAAAATGCTCCACACGATGGTAAAGCCGTTTATTTCACGGTGGCAGCGTGCGTTTTCAGCGAACAGTGGCAATACTCGTTTTTTGCGCTTCCTGCGAGAAAATGATCCACTGCAGGCAAGAGCCGTTCACGTTGACTGGGTGGGCGCGTTGCGTACCTGGATTCCACACATTGAATCTGCGCGACCGGTCAACTTCCCCGTTACGGTGGTTCAGGGCGAAAAAGACCAGACAGTAGATTGGCAACACAATCTGAGAATTATCCGCAACAAGTTTGCATCGGTAGAGGAAGTGAGGATTGCCGACGGCCGCCATCACTTGGTGAACGAAGCCAAGGATCTGCAGGCAACTGTGTTCAACACCATTATAGATACCTTTGATCATTCATTGGCAGATGACCCTGACGACTATTGATCACTCCAGATGAGTCTTGACCATTCTCGACGCCACAACGAGAGCGCTAAAGGGCTCGAAAGACCCCTGCAACAAAACCAGTAATAAACCCAGCCACAGGAGAATGCTGTGAAGAAAACAATGCTTGCACTAGCAGTAACGACCATGGGCCTCGCCGGTTGTATGACGTATGACCCATACACAGGCGAGCAGAAAACTTCAGATGCCACCAAAGGCAGTATCATTGGTGCGATTGGTGGCGCAGCCGTTGGCGCTGCAACCTCCAGTAAAAGTGACCGTGGCAAGGGCGCGCTGATTGGTGCAGCGAGTGGTGCGGCCGTTGGCGGCGGCATTGGCTATTACATGGACAGGCAAGAAGCCATGTTGCGGCAGAGGCTGGAAGGCAGCGGCGTTCGTGTTGTTCGCAACGGTGATCAGATTGAACTCATCATGCCGGGCAACATCACCTTTGAGTTGAATCAGACCGCCATCCGGGGCGGGTTCACAAACACGCTGGAATCGGTTGTTCTGGTGCTGAAAGAGTTCAACAAAACAATCATTCAGATCGACGGTCATACCGACAGCTCGGGTTCAGACAGCTACAACCAGTTGCTCAGTGAGCGTCGCGCGGGCTCCGTGCGGGACTTCCTCCTGAATCAGGGTATCGAGTCCAGGCGCACTCGCGCGACGGGTTACGGTGAGCGTAAACCTATCGCGTCCAACGATAACGCCGCAGGGCGTGAACAGAACCGTCGCGTCGAGCTGACGCTGGTTCCCATGCAGTAACGCGACTACTCCGGTCCGGCCTGGCCGGGCAAAAAAAGCTCCGCGACCTTTTGGTGGCGGAGCTTTTTTGCTTTCTCTGACCGGCGTTTATACCGAGCGCCGCCTAGAACAGCACCCGACCGCGAATGGTGCCTTTTACCTGGAGCAGTTTCTCCAGAGCAAGTTCGCCGTAGGCCTTGTCTACATCAATCACCACGTAGCCAATGTCTTGTTTGGTTTGCAGATATTGGCCGCAAACGTTGATGCCGTTCTCGGAGAACACCTGGTTTATTTCCGACATCACGCCCGGCACGTTCTCATGAATGTGCAGCAAACGGTGCTGGTTCGGGTGTGAGGGCAGAGCCACTTCCGGAAAGTTCACCGACGACACCGAGGTGCCGTTGTCGCTATACATAGCGAGCTTCTCAGCTACTTCGCGCCCGATGTTTTCTTGGGCTTCGATGGTGGAGCCGCCTACGTGTGGCGTCAGAATAACGTTGTCGAACTCACGCAGTGGAGAAACGAATTCTTCGTTATTGGACTTGGGCTCGACCGGGAAAACGTCAATCGCAGCGCCCAGCAGCTTGCCGCTTCTCAGGGATTCTGCAAGTGCCTCGATATCCACGACGGAGCCTCGTGATGCATTCATCAGGATAGAATCAGGCTTCATCTGGGCCAACTGCTCGGCCTTGAACATGTACTTGGTGGCCGGTGTTTCGGGAACGTGCAAACTCACAACATCGGCAATGTTGAGCAGTTCCTGCAGGGTTCCTACCTGGGTTGCATTGCCGATCGGCAGCTTGGACACTACGTCGTAGAAGTACACGTCCATGCCCAGGCTTTCGGCCAGAACGCTGAACTGGGTGCCTATGTTGCCGTAACCGATGATGCCCAGCTTTTTGCCGCGAATCTCGTAGCTGTTTTTGGCCGATTTCTGCCAATCGCCACGGTGGGCACTGGCATTTTTTTCCGGAACGCCGCGCAGTAGCAGGATAGCCTGCGCCAAAACCAGTTCCGCAACACTGCGGGTGTTAGAAAAAGGCGCATTGAACACCGCGATGCCGCGACGTGTCGCTGCGTGCAGATCAACCTGATTAGTGCCAATGCAGAAACAGCCCACTGCAACCAGCTTTTTGGCAGCCTCGAACACCTTGGCAGTCAACTGAGTGCGAGAGCGAAGGCCTATAAAATGCGCATCGGCAATCTTCTCTATAAGGTCTTCCTCGGACAGCGAGTGACTGAGGGACTCAATGTTGGTGTAGCCTGCAGCATTCAGAGTATCCAGTGCGGTCTGATGCACGCCTTCCAGCAGTAGAATGCGGATTTTGCTCTTTTCGAGAGACGTCGTTGACATGGGCTTTGCTTCCGAACCTTTCGTCGCATGAAGTGACCTGCGGCCAGTGGTCGTTGGGGCTGGCTCGCAGAACAGGGGCAGTATGATACCATAAAAGCAACTTTTCACAGTGTCCCGGTTCGCCTGAATCAAGCGAACCTGGAACTTTTAATCCAGAGCCACCGCCCGACCCTGACGAGACTGATGACTTCATGAACTCTGAACAGATCATTGTTGCCCTGAAAGAGCTTGTAGCCGCCGGCGACGCGCCCGCAAAGGTGCTGACGGACCCAGCGGATCTCGACACTTACGGCAAGGATTGGACGCGAATTTATGAGCCAAACCCACTGGCCATCGTGCTCCCGAAAACCACTGAGCAGGTTCAGGCACTGGTGAAGTTTGCCAACGAAAACCGTGTGGCACTGGTGCCCTCCGGTGGCCGAACGGGCCTGAGTGCGGGCGCTGTGGCCGCTAACGGCGAGGTGGTTGTTGCATTCGACAACATGAACCAGATTCTGGATTTCAGCGCCAGTGACCGATTGGTTCACTGCCAGGCCGGCGTTGTGACCCAGCAACTGCAGAGTTTTGCCGAAGAGAACAACCTTTACTACCCGGTCGATTTTGCCTCCGCCGGCTCCAGCCAGCTTGGGGGTAATCTCTCCACCAACGCGGGCGGTATCAAGGTGATCCGCTACGGCATGAGCCGCGACTGGGTCGCCGGCCTCAAAGTGGTAACCGGCAAGGGCGACATTCTTGATCTGAATAAAGACCTTGCGAAAAACAACACCGGCTACGACCTGCGCCATCTGTTTATCGGCGCCGAAGGAACCCTGGGCTTTATTACCGAAGTCACCATGAAGCTCACGCGCCAGCCAGATAACCTGACGGTACTGGTGCTCGGGCTGAACGATCTTGGCAACACCATGGACGTGCTCAAAACCTTCCAGAGTGGCCTGGACCTGACCGCCTACGAATTCTTCTCGCACCAGGCTATGGGGCATGTCCTGGCCCACGGACAGGTGCCGGCGCCGTTTGAAACCGAAGCGCCGTATTATGCCTTGTTGGAGTTTGAATCGACGTCTGATCAGGTAATGGACGACGCCATGGGCCTGTTCGAGCAGTGCATGGAAAACGGCTGGGTGCTGGACGGCGTGATCAGCCAGAGCGAAACTCAGGCCCGGAACCTGTGGCAGCTGCGCGAGCGCATCTCGGAATCCATCGCCCCCCGCACCCCATACAAGAACGACATTTCCGTTGTGGTTTCTAAAGTGCCGGGATTTCTGCAGGAAATTGACGAGTTGGTGACTGCACAGTACCCGGATTTTGAAATCATCTGGTTCGGCCACATTGGCGATGGCAACCTGCACCTCAACATCCTCAAACCGGAAGACATGGCAAAGGAAGACTTCTTCGAAAAGTGCCAGCAGGTCAACAAGTGGGTGTTTGAAATCGTCGAAAAGTACCAGGGCAGCGTCTCCGCCGAACACGGCGTAGGCATGACCAAAAAGCCCTACTTGCATTACACCCGCAGCGAAGCAGAAATTGCCTATCTGAGAGGCATCAAACAGGTATTTGACCCCAACGGCATCATCAACCCCGGCAAGATCTTCGACTGATGCAAACGTACAAAGTGTGCTAAAAAACGCCTTAGCAAGATAGGCACCGACAGGGTGTAGCGCTCAAAACTGTGCGTAGCCATGGATGGCGGAGCCAAGCGCACAGGGACGTATTCACAGCGTGTTTTGAACGCTACACCCTGTCGATGCCGTTACCACTAAAGCCAGAAAATCAGTCAGGCCCGCCAAGATACCCACGAAGCTCCTCGCCAAACGCCGCCTGAACCCCCAGCCGCTTCAGCATCCAGTAATGCCCCGCAATCATCCGGTCGATAAAAATACTCTCAACCGGCGGCTTGAACGAATCCAGATACTTGAACACCGTGCTCGTCTTGGCTGCCACATGCTTGTGAATACTGGACTCGCCAAAGTCATAGGGTTGCTCGGAATTGAACGGCACCACAAGAATATCCCGCCACATAGCGTAATACGCCTCATCAATAGCAGGTTGGCTCCCCACTCGGGCGCCCAGATCAATCAAGTACGCATCAAGAGCTTTATAATCCTGATCCAGCGCCGCGATGATGGCATTGCGATACGCCTCAACAATCTCCGGCTTCAGTTTTTTAACACAGCCAAAGTCATACATAACGATGCTGCCATCGGGCCGATACGCAAAGTTCCCCGCGTGCGGGTCGCCATGGATGCATTGGAACCGGAATAGCTGATCTGCCATGGTGGTAAACATACGATGACCAATCAGATTGATCGTGGCCTGATCGTAGCGCTCCGGCGTAACCTCGTTAACGTGATCGCCTTCCACCAGCCCCAGCGCCTCCAGCCACGCCTGGCTGAGCCACTGGTCCACGTGAGCCGGCCGCTCACGTCCCGGCACGTCCTCGGCGAAGCCGCCGCCGTCGTCGGTGTGCGCCGCCAGGAAATCTCCCAGACGCACCGTCGCATCGAGCACCCGTTGGTCCCCCGCGTAAGGGTTGCACGGATGCTCTGTGCTGTAGAGGAACGCGAGGGCATGGATGGCCGTCTGCTCGTGGGAGGAGAACCGCCCCGGCGTCGGCAGCGCACCGTCAGGCTGTTGCACCGCGAGCAGGTGCTCGACGTGCGATGCGGCCAGCGCGATATATCGATCCGGAAGCGGGATCTCCTCGATCTTCCTCTGTTCGTTCATTTCATTCGTGCCCTGCTACTACAGCGCTGCTTCGCAGCTTGGTTGATTGGTTGACTGGCCATCAGTAATTCGTAACCTGCCTGCCGGCAGGCAGGTCCGTAACCCGTAACTCGTAACCCGTTGCCTGTTGCCTGTTGCCTGTTGCCCGTCGTTGTTGCCGTTTACGGGTTACTGGTTACGGCTTACGGATTACGATCTGGTGCCCGACGGCTACGCAAACAGCGTAACGGCTTGCTGTTGCACGAGTTAACAAGTTGACAAGTCAACCAAGTTGCGCTGTAGCGTTAGAATGGCCTGGCATCGGGGGACGCGGCGGTGACGGCGTCGATGCTGACGGCAAAGCTGGGGTGAGTCTTCAGGAACGTGCCGGGGTACTCCACGGTGGGCTCCTGGAAGAGGGTGCGGCGAAAGCTGGTCTGCTGCCACTGCCCGCAGTAGAAGACCCCCTCGACGTGCTTGGACGCCATGATGTCCTTCATGCCGACTGTGACGGCAAAGGGCGGGATCATCTGGCAGTTCCCGCCCGCCTCCCGGACCGAGTTGATGACGAAGGTGTCGTCTGCCAGGGCCACGATGTGGGTCCGGGCGTTGAGGAACTCATCTTCGGGCACCTTGTACCACCGCGAGACGATCCCCTCGTTGAAGGCCACGTGTCCGTGATAGCCCACGCCCGCATAGCAGGCGTCCACCGGACCGTAGGTGTCCAACGCCTCATCCATCTTCTCCGGGCAGCGCGGGTCGGGGAAGAACATCCGCTCGGGGGCGATGCGCAGGTCCTCGTCGATGCGGCTGGCGAGGATCTCCTTCATGATGCGCTTGAAGCTCATGGGGTGGCTTTCGGGGATCAGCCGCCCCTGCCAGTCCATGTACTCGTCCATGTTGAAGGTGGTGACGTTGCGGCAGTCAATTCGCTCGGCATTGACGATCTCGGTGAACTTGGGGTACTGGCCGGTGGGGCCCACGGGCAGGATGAAGCTCGTCGGCCTGTCCGCCTGGTTGTTGGCCAGAACCGTGTCGGCCATGTGCCGGGCGACGTGCTCGTAGAACCTATCCAGATCCCCCAGCACGGTGATCGGGATCGTGGTGTGCTCGGCAAGCTCGGCGGGAGGAATGGCCAACATCTCATTGAGTTCCATAGTTCGGCGCTCCTTTCGGGCCGACCGCACGTGGCGACGAGGACGAACGCGGCACCGGCGGCCGGATCGCCCACGCTTGAAGTGCCGCCGAGTTTACGCTGCGCGAGCCCGAAT
>LAZR01000851.1_pt1 | contig 20955 bp, 38 predicted proteins | sample 329461 | NCBI WGS metagenome assembly LAZR01 (sample SAMN03002196, study PRJNA259156) | marine sediment metagenome | biome: sea floor; feature: Hydrothermal impacted sediments; material: marine sediment; isolation source: Loki non-amplified sample from Loki's castle hydrothermal vent sediment ...
CAGTCTCGGATTTCCCAGCCAGCGTCCTCGATTGCACAGGCGAGGCGATGGTAGGTGCGGGTCCCGCCGAAGCAGAGTAGGAAGCCCCCCGGCTTGGTGATTCGGAGCATTTCCTTGGCCCAGACCGTAAACCATTGCTGGAACTGAGGATTTCGGGAATAATCATAAGTTCCAGCATCAGCCCCATTACCCCAAGCCGCACCTTTTCGACCATCGGTTCGAGGCTTACGTTTCGTATCAGCTATTCGATGTTGTTGTAGATAGTCTTTCTTGAAGGTGTCCCAGTCCTTGCCCATAAAGCCGAGGCCATAGGGCGGATCGGTTACGATGGCGGAGATGAAGTTGGATGGCCAAGACGAGACGACCTCAAGATTACCTCCGCAGAAGATAGTGTTTTTTGATGGCATCATTGATTCATCCTTTCAGTTATTAGTTCGTAAAGGAGAGTGTCCGGGAACACGAGTGGGGTTAGCTTGAAAGTTAATCGGTCGTTGCCTCGGCAGATGTAGTATTCGTCGGAATAAAAGTTCATCTCGATGGTGTCTCCAAACTCTACACGAGGATGTTCTGAGACATAGAAGAAGAAATAATTCTTGTCCTCCCCAAGGAGTTTCACGACCACGACACGATGAATGTCGTTGTGGTTATAGCTTTCTATGACGATTCCTAATTGTTCCTTGGTGTCGGGATTCTGCTCTGCTGTATTCATTTGGTTCCTTTCAACAGTATTTTAACATACCCTGCGGGGGAAGTCAAGTAGTTTTTCCATAATTGCTGAAATTACATTGTCGATTTCGGAGAAACCAACACAAGTCGGGGATGGTTGTCTATTATATCGCATATTGCATTCGGTTTCATTATGGAGTAACCTTGAATCTCCGATTTTTTCTTGTCGTTCCGATGTGCTCGAAACTTGTTGGGAAGCTCTTTGTATTCCAAGTTCAAATCCTCCAATCCCGCTAAATAGCGAAAAATACTTCATCTTTAATCCTTTCAGATGGTATAGGTGTTATAGTAGGAACCCCTCTTTTCAGTTTGTAAATTGAGGGATTACAACAAGAGCTATGAAAATCAGCAAAACCACCACAACGACAAAAATGTTCACAAGCAACGACCCTGAGTTTTCTTCCTTTATTGGCCAGCCACACCGAGGACACGGCTTAATTACTACCTTTTGTGCTGGCTCCCGATTCCGCTGATGTTCGGCCAGCATTTGTTCAAAATTCAAATTCATAGGTTTGTCTCCTTATAAGTGTTGTAATCGTTACAATCAGAATCCAGACCGCCAATATCCCAGACCGCCAGTTGCGGAGCATAGGGGGGGGTTTTGGCGGTGTGGACTGGCGTTTAAGAGTAAATAAACCAGACCGCCTTTATCTCTTTCATAGGGGTCTGCGGTCACGATTGTAGGGATTATAAGGGTGTAGGTCGTAGTGGTTATAGGGATTATAATCACGGAAGTCTCCATTCCCACCGCACAATCTTGGCGGTGTGGTTTTTTACAGGAATACCGAGGATTCCTACTGACTTCTTGGCTCGTTCTAAGGTGCGTTGAGAGTAGCCAAGGTGCTTACCTTCCTCGAAAATGAGCTTAGAATCCACACCGCCATCGGACAGGAAAGATTCGAGCCAGTCCCCGGCGTCGGTTTGTTTGCGAGGACGGCCTGATTTTTTTGGGCGAGGAGCCATTAGTTCATCGGCGGTTAGATGGACCGGTTCCTTTTCAAAGTTGCAGGATGGATAGAAAGATGTTCGATTCTTGAAGGTAACAGGAGTATTTACAAGACGATAAGCGAGACCTGAACATCGTGCCGCCATATTACCCTTGGCCCAGATCAGGTAGCGGCGATCTTCAGCGTCGGGGTCGTGGAGAACGTACCAGCACATACGGGCGGCATTTTGTTGACCAACAGAGCCGAGGATGCGTAAGGCTGCGGATGAGTCCTCTTTTTTATTGAAGTGGGTAATTCCAATTACGGTTAGGTGAAAGTCAGCGGCCATCTCGCCGAGGGGTCGGAGGAAACTACGGACGGCTATATTGTCGTTAGAGTCGGCTTGTTTACCCGTCATAAAGCCGGTGTAGGGGTCTATGATTACGAGTAGAGGATTGGGACATTGTTTTATGACCGCAACGAGCATATCGAGGTCGCCTTCATTTTTAGAGAGATTCGTGACTCCAGTGATTCCGGTTTGACCTCCTTCTAAAGTAACTTTTATGGCCTTGAGGATACAGATTCTCTTGGTATCGGCTCCCATAGCTATTAGTCGAGGCATTATTATATTACCAGGGCTGTCCTCGGCAGAGAGGATAACCACGTCGCCGGGTTCTCGGGTTGTGCCGGGGGGGTCGTCTATAAAGGGCCGGCCTGTGGTGATTTGGGCAGCCATATAGAGGGTAAGGGTTGATTTACTGACTCCGCCGAGTCCTGCTATGATAGAAAGCATTCCGAGAGGGAAACGATTAGGCCAGAGCCAATCAACGTGCTCAAGCTCAACCTCGTGGCCCCAAACAAAAACAGGTTCTTTTTTAACTACTTTAATATTCCCCATTAGGGGTTCCTAAAAAAAGTAGGGGATGGAAGCGGACACAACCATCCCCCGAATGGCCTGTGAGCCATTTTGATATGTATGGTAAGAGTCCCTGTCCGCATATTCATCTTTCTCATATACTGCATTATAGCAGATTGGAAGGATATGTCAAGGGGTTTTTAATTGGTAGGCAGGACAATCCTCGCAAGTCCCATCCATATAACGAGTGCAGCTTCCTTTCTTTTTACATTCTTTTTTTGGCTTTCGGCAGCGGGGGCAGGGACGATATGTAAGGTCTCCATCGGATTCAATATCTCTAAACTCCTCTACCCCACTACCACCACAGTTTTCGCAGGGGAGGAGGGCGAGGGCTTCATCAAGTAATCTTGTTCTCTTGCAAAAATCACAAGGTACAACATTCTTGTCGTGAGGGCATTTAATCATTTCACGGACTTCCTTGATGAGTTGGCGGAGTTGGATGATTTGGTCTGGGGTCATTTTGGTTCCTTTCGGAATTTAAGTTTCTCCTCCGGGAATGTTTTTTTGTTTTTATATTCCCCCAAGATGTCTTTATGGCATATTGGGCAATCGACGGCGGTTATAAAGCATAAGGAGCAATCTAAACAAAACCAATGCCATCTGTGAAAACATCGGAGCCTATTTTTCTTGAACTGGAGACTCCCACAGTTGGGACACTTGTCAACTTTTTTAATTATTCGCTGAACAAGATTTTGGATTCTTGTCCCCGGGCCAAACAGATGTATATCCCCAGGTAAAAAATTAAATATCCAAGCTATTTTCATTTTGCGTCCCCTTCATTTAACAAGTGTATTATAGCAAATTTGCATACCGGTGTCAAGGGAAATTTGGGGGAATTTGAAAATATTTTCGAGATTATTTTATCGGATGGAAACAGAACTCGGCATACCTTATCGGACTTTGTTGGCAACGGGATTCTGGACTGCGTGAATTTTGGCTCGGAATCCAAAATGAGTTTTAACAGGTGAGGTCTTTCCACTAACATTATCGGACTCGCCCGGGGGCCGATGGGGGGTCTCCCTCCGCAGGTTGTTGGCGGTGCAGGAGTTAGCGTTTGGACACTTAGTTATTCAGACTTTCCCTACTTGACTGGACACTTAGTTATTCAGACTATATAATCCGAGTCAAGTGGGAAATTGAGGATCGGCGGAGTCCTGACGTGCCCTGTGCTGGACGAAGTGATTAGGCTAAGTGCTATTGGCGGTTGGGTTTATGACCTTTTTAGTGATCTCGATGATTAGGTTTATGACCTGCGGAGGTAAATAGGGGAGGCCCTCATCTTGTTGGCTGGAGGTGGAGCCGATGAGGACCTCGGTGAAGTGAGTTATTTGATTTTTCTTATTGGAAGGACTATAACCACGTCCCATTCATTCTACGGCTTATTTATTCTGTCTACAATAATCACCAATCGACCAATAGCAGTATCGTTTCCGTATTCTCCGTCAAAACCAGTTTGTAGCACCTCTCCATAATTGTCAAAGTCGGATACTATCTCTCTTGCTACATCCAGCAGATTATCCCGCTGCGTCTTTAGAGTAGTTATCAGTTGACAATCCTGCTCAATAGTCTGTAATAAATCGTTTTCCGTTTGCTTGATTATCCTCTTAATTCTCTGTTCCATTGTCATCTATTATCCTCCTACCACATCAAAAGGCTGGTACTTATACTCCGGGGTTTCTATTACGCCACCACCATCATCTTCATAATAGCACGTATCCCCGGCAACAAATTCCTGGCTGGTACAAACAAACACTCCGTCTTTGTTTCTCTCAAAGTATTGTTGAACCCAACCCGTTGTAATCTTCACAAAATTATCCATTGTTATCCTCCTAACCATAAACTACATAACCACAATCTGGACATTCATATTGACAAGTCTCAATCTCATCGTGCCCGTTATATAACATCGCTTCACCACGAACCATAGGAATTTTACATTCCGGACAGTCCCCGCCACAAATACCAATGGTACAATTCTCTACTGATTCATAGGCCTCAAGTCCTTGTTCAATCCATTCCTTGAGGACAGATATATCATCCGGCAAGACATTATCATTACCAACCGTCTGGTCGATATACTCCGCCAAATACTCAGCTAATGTTTTCATTTTAATCCTCCGTTAAACTAAAAGATTTCTATACACTTCTACCGATCCAATCCAGTTAAATCTAACTCCGTCTCGCAAATCGTTAATAACGTGGTCGATTTGTTTTTGTTGGTTGTGAGGTAAATCTTTTAACACTACGGCCAATGAAGATAGTAGTCTTTTGGTTTTTGCATTGTTGGACCGCTTGTCTTTTTTCGTGTTATAATTGGCTATTTGTTCAAAGTATCTATCGTTAAAACTCATTTTTTCCCTTTCAGTTAAACTCATTCAGTTAAACTCACAAGCTCAGGCCGTCTGGTAGTACCGGACCACTATGCCGGACATTGCAAACGACCCTCGCTTTCAAGTTTAATGAGTTTCCCAAATTGGGAGTGATATTTCAATATTCCAGCCGCAGTTAGTTTTGTGTTTCCATCTTATATTAAGCTCAGTTAGCAGATGACAAACTCTTTCAAACTCTTTTTTGCTTCGTGCTACATATACCACCATATTATCCTCACTTTCTGAAAATTTTAGGTCCTCACGTCCGCTGTAAAGGCCAAACGTAAGACAATCAATACTAAACTACTACTGTATCTTCGACAAAACAATCGGCATTTTCACCTGTTCCCTGTAATAGTCTGTCTCTGATTATTATGCTTAATCCTTTTTGTTTTGTGATTTCCAAGACTGCAAATCTAATCTCGCAATGCTGAAAATCGCCATCGTTGGTAATATGCAATAATGCATCACGCAAACAATCTATTTGATGGCGAAATGGTTTCTCCTCATAATCACAATAAAGGTCAAATTTCTTAGTGCATATTGCACCAACAGGCCACCAAATTGGTCCTTGTAATTCTCCATAAATCTTAATCTTAATCGTTTTCATAAGTTTTTCCTCCTCGTAGATTCCGCTGCCAGATTTCGCTTAACCTGGGTAGCTATTTTCTTAGCATCTTTTAATCCGACCGAACACAACAGTTTATCCGATTCCGTCTTAGCCATATTCTCAACATTTTTCTTAGACAGTTTCATTCTTCCCCCTGCAGGCCGCAAGGTAACGCCACAGCCTCCCCGCTTATCGCAATCCCGTTTGGGGGAGGATCATCTACAATATATACGCCCATTCCACAATCTTTACATTCGGAATCCCACCAATGGCGATATTTCCGACTAAAAGATTTCATTCTATGGCCTCGAAAATTACAACTTTCAAGTGCCTCTCGTCTTAATCGTTCTATTTTCTTCACTTTTTACCTCCTCAACAAAGTGATATATAAGCCCAAAACGCCAAAAACGTAATCACTTGCCAGTTATCGTCAAATAATAATCGTCTCATCTTTAATCCCCCGACTTGTCTCTTAATAGCCAATACCAAGCAGACTTAATAAGCACAACTATAAATAGTCGGTTGTGCTGTCACGTTGTAGATATAACTCCCGCAATGCACCAATAAAGCTTGTTTGCCATAAAACTGGTTTTTCATTCCCCGGATACTGCCGGTTGCAGAGAAGCTTGGGAACCTATCTATAGATAACCTTTTTCCGTCTTTAACTTTCAGATATTTTACTCGTGCCATTTTCAATACCTCCGAAAAGTGAAAACCTCCGATTCTCTATGTAAAGTATAACCTATTCCAGCCGACAATGCAAGTAAAAAATGATAATTATTAGAAAATACCTGTCTTTTTTCACAATATACTGACACAATACCTATTTCCCCCATTCCCGACAAGTCCTATAATCGGCATAACCGAAAACCCCCCATAATCAGGACAAAAAATGGCCGGTAAGCGTATTGCCGACCGGCCAGGGAGGAGTAGAAAGGGAATTTCTACTTGAACATTTTAAGATAATCCCGCCATAACTGATTCGCCTGGCCCTGAGATATACTGCCCTGATCCACAAGCATTCTCAGCCGATTCTTCTTATATATTTTTGGCGTTGGTGCATCTGCTATCTTCATTTTACTATCCTCCACAATATAATATCTTAACCAGTTCACTATCAGCCCTATAACTTCGTTTTGTTGGATTATTTTTCTAACAATAACGGAATTACTTTTATTCCATATATCTTCAAAAGTTATAGGGGGTAAACATAGTCTATTGCGTTCCCGATAAAACGCATCAAACTCTTTTTCGTTTACTTGTCTCATATATAAACTATACACTATTTAATGGGGAAATGCAAGTAAAAAATAAGAAAACCCAAAAATTTTATTGTCTATCCTTTACTTATATGCTACAATGATAATGGAGTTTTTGCCGATACCACGAAAAGGTTATCGGACTCTTGGGGGGAAGGGAGAACTATCGGACTCAAAAGATTATCGGACTATACCCCCCCGATACTGCGTGAATTTCCACTCGCTCAAGTAAGAGGCTTACAGTCCTTAAACTCCCGTTTCACCCACTCGGGGTAGCCCGACTCCATTTCTTGAGAGATAGTATCCCCCCCAACAAGTTCCTTGAGACCTGCCTCATACTCCTCGTAAAGCATATCGTAGTTTAGGTCGGTAATAGTGGGCCGAAACAAGATGTAATACCGGTAATCGTGCCGAGTCAATTCCTTTTTTAGTTCCTGCAATTCTTTTAGTGTCATCTTAAACCCCTTCCTGCGGAGGTAATCTGTTGCTAAAGGATTGGATAACTTCGGATTTCGATTTTGGGAGATACATATTCCCGGCCTCCCACGAATTGCTCATAAAAAGGCCACACTACTATTTTGGCGGTCATAAATGCTCTTGCGGGATAACACCCATTGGATTCATAAGTACCTCTCCCAATAGAATGACTATCAAGCCAACAGCCTGGGTTAAGAGCAAACCGATGTTTCCATAGCAAACCGGTTGGCATTTTCCCTCGAGAAGGTATCCACGCCAAAGGTTGCGGGGGTAGGATACAGAAAGTATGAGTGTGCCCACTAATACAAACATCTGCTTGGCCCCACTCATCCAGCATAGCCTTTAGTTTCATAGGCTCGGCCCCAGCACTTCGGCCTCCCCCATAACCGTGACGAGCATTGATAATAATGAATGAGCCGCTTCCGTATCCCCGATTAAATCTAAATCGCAATAATACCTCATCGGACAAATCAGGGATGCCAAGTTTCTCACATAATGCCGTCTGCACGTCCTGATTAACCCTTTTGCGAATAGTTTTCTCGTGGTTCCCTTCAAGTGCTCCTATAATCAAATGTTTAATTGGGGAAAGGATTTCCGCTGCCCTCTTAATCTCCTGTGTCGTCATATTGGACAACTTATCCTTTATATCTGCCACTTTCCCGGCCAAAAGCCAATCCGCCACGTCTGAGAAATCGAACCTTTTTATATCCTTTGGATTAACGGCATTTAAGACATCCCCGCCAAGCAAAACTCGGACGTGCCTCCCCTTCATTGCATCCCGTTTCACGATTTCGGCCACTTCCTTTTTCAATGCCGACTCATTGCAATTATGTTTCCCGATATGAATATCCCATAGTGGGAAAATCTCCACTCTATCCCCACGCCCATCGCATCTAATCTCAACATCTAATAGTTTCATACCCCTGTCCTCTTGAGTTTAAGCATTTGATACACAGCCAAGAATATTTGTTCCGAAGCATCAGGAAGCCAAGGAATTATAGTCTCCTCTACGGGATTACTGACATCGACTCCCCACACAAAGCCTGGGGGCATTACCGGCATCAGGTCCCGAACCTCCGTCGCCATCATCCGAATATCGGATTCCTTAACCTCCGCAGAATGGGAAAGGGCAACTCCCAACGCCAACCCAATTACGTCCTGAATCTTGGCCTCAAAAACTTTAACGGGTACAGCGGGTAAATGGGGTGCACCAAAATTCCCCACAAAAAGAAGGTTTTTCCAGGGCTTTGCGATGTCCCCAATATAGGTTTCAGCCGCATCGTGTAGCAGCTTTACCATTGGATCACCGGGTAAATCCTCATTCATTGCCATCAATGCACAATGTTGGGCAACTGAATAAAACTTCCGAGTGTGTCCCGTGTATCTACATTGATACGCCAACGAGCGGGCAATGTCCTCGATACACACCATCTCGGGTTCAGGATTTAAGAGGTCAAAAGACTTCCCGGTAAAGGTTGCAATATGATTAATGCTCTTGTTCATTTCGCCCCTTTCTTAAATAATAAATTGTCATGGACGCCCAAATGGTGTGGGCCAACGTAGTAAACGCCCCGCCACCAAAACTCCACCATTGATGAAGGTGGGGGTAATAATGTAAATTCCAATAACTCCAAGCGGTGAAGAAAATTACCGCCAAGATACTTACTCCTTGTACCTTTTTATCCCGAAACATCTTAATACAATGTAGCAAGATAAAAAATCCACTACAAAACTCAAATAAACCATTCATATTATCTTGCCACATTAGTTCTCCTTTTTGTGCTGTGCCTCTTGGTAAAGGATAATTGCCAGTAGGGAATATACAGCGTTATCCATTAAAGTATCAATCACGGACTCATCTTTAACCATAAGTTGACCACTTTTTACAAACTCCTCGAGCCGCGACCATTTATCTTGCAATCGTACCAATACTCCTAAAAACGGTTCAAGATTCAGCCGTTCACAAGCCCGAAGATTTTTGAGTGGATCGCTCCTTCCGGCATAATCGTGATTTTTACGAGAGTGCAAATCGGCCATTTGCTTGAGAAGTTTATAAAAGTCAGGATGTCCCCATTGTTTTTTATCCTGGGGAGGCTCTACTGCGGAGGTTTTTTCCTCATATAATGCAGCCGCCGTCTTAGCTTCATCTTCGGTATCATACCCATAAACCGACCCATCACTTCCATCTGGCTGAACATACCCAGTCACAGCACATGAGTCCTCCACAATATCCACAATCCATTGGTTGCAATGGAGGCTGGAATAATGTTTTCGTACCATAGTTGTTTTATTTGTCATTTTCGTTCTCCTTCTGTCCATGATAATGTTAAAGGTTTCACAGTATATTTTACCCAAGTCCAAGTAATATTGCCCAAACCCTTTTGGTCTTTGTCATTTCAACTCCTCTCTACCTAACAAGACCCCACCTGTTAGCTTGGGAATCTCCAAATAATAGACGCTAAAGCCAGGAGCCTCATATTTCCTGAAGATTCCAATGCCTTCAATCCTACCAGGCTTCTCCGCCTTCAGGATATGTTCGGGTAAGTACACCTTAAATCCCCCCCGCAGTAAATATTGATGAACTGACCCAAGCCATATAATACTCCTATCATCCATTACCTGAATACGCTGGGCTATCTTAAAGGTCGTGTTGTTTTCTGGAGGACGTACAACGGTCACGAACAAAAATCCATTAAATCCTACAAACTGCTGCCTCACGAGAATAGGCTGTTCCGTAAGAAATAACCTTTTCGCCAATATGTAATGGCCTCTTGGTTCCCCCTGACTAAAATGAGGACAAATCGAAATAGGAATCTTAACAGCTTCGATTAATAATCCTCCTCATTCTCGGCTGCGGCTTCTTCCATATCAGCAATCTCACTATCTGTAAACTCATTACTGTGACCACAATCGCAGGACACATCATCGCCCATAAAAGGCTGCCAACTCCTGCAACCTTCACAAAAATAATACTGTCCATCTATTTTCATATTAGTATCCTTTCTGATTCCGTAAATGCTGGTAGGTTGAGTTGCCTACATTATTAGCATCAGATACTTGATGGTATCCTAATAATGGACGGTCTCGACCCGCCATTCACCAGTATCGGCATACTCAAACTACCATTAGCACTATTCACTTGTCAGTCCACGACAAAAGGATAGGCAGGAATCGAACCTGCCGCAAGCCTTGACCTTGCGTCACCTACTATCCTTAACCAAATCCTAAACCAAATCCTAATAACGTCCTCAAGCTATGGGGACTGCGGGGACCGTCTCAGGAGCCGCACCGACAACAAGAGTTTCAACCGAAGCCGGTGTATCTGCATTTGATACATCTTCTGCGGAGGTTTCTGTAGTCGTGTTGATGACTTCTTGGATGTAGCAGTTGGTGAACTCTTTCTTGTACTTGTCGCTGAAAGCTGTGGAGATCCTAATCCGGATAACTGAACCAATCGATGCCTCAAGAACCTCATAGGCTTCCTTGAGGTCATCCAAAAGAGAATTCCCGGAAAGAATCCTTGCATCGCCTTTCATAATCCCATAAGCCGATGACCTGTAAAAATTGACAAGGAATTCCTTACCGTTCAGCTTTTCGTTCTGAACATCCTCGATTCGGCCCGTAAGTTTATACCACGCAGTCTTAACGTTGTCTTTCTCTTTCTGTCCTGAATCAAATTTGACGAGGGATGCAATATAATCCCCATCCGGCGGCATCCAATTACTGTAAACCTCCGAGTCCTTAAATGCCTGATTATGCTCGGCCAACAACTGTTCAAAATTTAAGTCCATAACTGTTCTCCTAAAAAATTAGTTTCGTTGCTTTTTTGCCGCCACGATGGCGGTATTATAGTTCTTCTTGAACACATCCCACGCCTTGATGTGGGGAATTTCAAACTTACGAATCATCCCGGGTGCAGCCCGACCCTTACCTTCTCGCTCGGCGGTGGTATAGGAATCAAGGTAATATTTTGAGATCATCTCTGTACCACAAGGAACCGTAATCTTCTGTCCCCCAGGCAGTATTCTTTGCTCTTTTTTCTCGATTTCCTTGTTGATGCAGTAAATCGTGAGCTTAAAATCACTACTGCGAACAATCTTGGCGGCAAATGAGGGGAACGCTGCGTCACGAATAACGGTTCTCTCCTTATGTGTTACCGGATTTGTCTCGGTCTTGGTAATCATATGCCCCACACAAGACCATACAAAACCAGCCTCCTCTAATTCCCGCAGTCTTGAAAAACACCGCTCCCGAATCATCGACCATCCATGTCCTTGTGCTCCAAAATCCGTAATATCCGGGACGCCCTTTTCGACTTGAAGTCTATTAGTAATCATACCAAGCCACTCATCCGTAGTGTCAATGGATACCCGATGGACAATATGCTTCCCTTTCTTACCCTCATCAATGAGCTTCTGCGTAACCTCCATATACCGCTCATAGCTCCCGATAGGAACCCGCATCGCCCTTGGTCCAATAATACTCTCTGCCGATTTATCGAAATCCAGAATCAGGTTGTCGGGAATACTGGAATCAAATGTGGTTTTACCCTCACCACTCGGCCCGACAATATATAGGTTCAAGTCCTCCGCAGGTTTAGGATCATAACCAGCCACGACTCCGAGCTTGGCCCAGTCAGCGGGGATAACCGGCACAGTATTAGGAGTCGCAGCCAGCACAACATTCCCTTGGGGAACTTGTGCTTTGAATGCGGCCCCTTGAATTGGAGAAGTCTGGCCTTGTGGTTGAACTGCCTCTCGAATGGATTTTCTTTGTGCATCACTAACTGTCATTTTCTTCCTTTCTCTTATGCCGGAACTGATTTTTCAAGCTCAACTTCTTTCTTGGATTTATCCCCGGGACGTTTGATAAGCATAGCACCTAATGTCCCACCAAATAGCGTGGGGAGTAGTAAACCTATTGGTCCTTCCGGGGAAAACACCGTCGCCTTAATCTCTTCCCCCGCCAATATAGCAATGTTCGTTATGCCTTTATAGTACCCCCCTTTAATTTTTTCAATCGTGAGCTTATAATCTATAGCTCGGCCAACCCGCTTGGCATCAAACAGTGTAGTATAAGGCATAAGCAGTCTCGTCGTAGTATTTGCCCACGCCGCCGCATTTTCATCTACAAAAGTAGGCGTAAGTACATCTTGAATCGCAGAACATCCAAACATTACCGCTAAACCCATCACCATCAAAACCGTTAGTGTCTTTTGTTTCTTATTCATTTTATCCTCATTAGTAGTCGTTGTTTCCACATACTTTTTGGTTTTCGCCCACACAGGCGACACCGTACATATCTCTTTTCACCTGGATAGCCCTTCCACCAATGCTGCCCAAACGTAATTATCCAACAAAAGATTCTCATCTCGGTTTCCTAAAAACCCCGGTTCTTCGGCATCTCTCGCAGGTAACTCCCCGTCTGTTCCCAGCAATTTCACCAAAACCCGACCACGCAGGTAGGTACTTGCCAAAACAGTTACCGGCAGGAACTCCACCGTCCCCCCCAGTAGTTCCTCCTTTACGGTCGATATTAGGCACAAAATGTTTAATTTGTTTCTTCTTCATTTTTTTCTTCTGCTATCCGATATTTTGTATCGAACAATTCCGGCCACCGCGACATCGGAGCCGAACATAGGTCAAGGTAGATACACGGCGAGTCATATAGGAAGCAATGAAACCTCGAGGGGTCTCGATAATAAAAAGCAGGATTGTTGCCTCGCTTACCAAGGTCGTACATTTTACACAATTCAGATGAAAATCCCATAGAAAACAAGGGTTCGTTGAACACTATGGCTCGGGATTCAATGGATTTTCTACCATCGTTTTTCTCGGAATAATCCGCATACCACTCCTTAACTCTGCGGAGGTAGGCTTCTTCAACGGAGCAATTCCAGAGCTTTGAATTTTTATCATCCTTGCCACAGAGCTTAATCCCCGGCTTCATAATCCCATCCAGAATAAACCCTTTGACGTGCTCCAAAGCCCATTTTGCATCCTGACCCTCTTTCTTGACCATATAATCCCCAGCCAAGATTCGATACATCCGAGCTTGGGGCGACCAAGGAAACCCAGCAAAGATGACATCCAGTGTTTTCATTCCTGTACTTTTGTGGTCTCGAATCCAAATGCCTCCGCAGTCTTTGCGGGTATCTTCAACGAGTTTATCAATGGTTCCCTCTAATACCATTCCAGCTAAAGGGCCACTCAGAATTGTCATTGAGTGGTTGACTTCGGTTCTGAGTGTCCTGAGATAGCTTGGAGTCGGGTAGCGTTCCCAGAATAGGTGGGCCATAGCCTCGGCTTTGTTGTAGAGCATCGTGAGTAGGTTTGCCAACCGGAATATTTGGCCGTCCAAGTCCTCACCTTTCTCGACCCGAGCCATCAATTCCAGTTGCATCTTACTAACCCAAGGCTTGACTAAATCCTGTTTGTCCTGCCCAAGTGCTTGAAACTTGTGATAAATCTTCCCAAGTGATGCTCCTTCTTTCACCTTAATGCCCCGTAGCTCCACGCCCCATCGTTCCTTAAAAAACCAACACCTCTCACAACCGTGAGCACAGCTAATGCTCGACTGATGGCACACAAATGGTTTCATCTGAATTTCTTCAATTTTCATTTCTTGACCTTTCGTATTCGGTTTAGCCGAAGGAGTTCTTTGTAGAATTTAACGGGGCTGGTCTTATGGCTATAACGGGCATCATAACAACTAAAAGAAGGATTGATTAAGACCCCTGGACACTGTTTACAAGCCCCTATGTCTTTCTGAAAGTGACAAAAGAAACAATCAGACGCTATAGATACTCCTCCAAATCCATTTTCGCTTAACCATCTCATCTTGAGTTGGGAAACAGCGGGACCATTTGGATACCATACTTTTGCAACCCATCGCCACATCCGCAGGCACAACATCCAAGTTTGATTAAGTGTTCTTTTTTTCATTTTCTTTCTCCGTGCAGTAAATTTCTTAGGCCACCTGCGAGCATTGACCACATCGAACCACGAACTTTCGGAGTAGGAGTTTCTAACAATGCTAAAGCTCTTAGAGGTGTCGGCGTTAGAGATGCCCGGATAAATTTCCAAAGTTTTGAGTCCGCCTTCTCGTGCATCGCTATCCGCTTCCTGATTTTATTAGGAACCCAAATCTCAAAGGGAACCGCTGGATTTTTTTTGTAATCGCCCATTAGTTTACTCCGCTAATTTTCATTTTCTTCATCACAAATAGTATTATAGCAAATCCCGAATCCGAAGTCAAGTCTTTTTTGGAAAAATATTAAGTTTTTGTCCAAGGCTCCCGAGGGCGAAAGATAATATACGGTTCACAACTGAAAATATGAGCTATTTCATTTAGGACTGCAAGAGGAATATTGACTTGAACACATAATTCTCTGGTTCTTTCTGCTCTCGTTGTAGGAAACAATATGCCGTTATCTACTCCAAGCAATAGGCCTAAATCGTCCCAAGTCATGTCGAAGTCTTTCATCAGCAATTCGATGGTACATTTCAACTCGACCCGCATTCGCTCGTAGGAAGCCTCTTTCAACCTCCGCAGAACATCTTCACTTGTGTTACGATTTGGATTTGTCATCTTTTGCATATCCTTGGAAGATTGCACTTATAACAGAACTGCTGAGAGGATTACACTCAAAAGAGGTAATACACGCAGCACTTTTTGATACATCAACTATTGTTAGATTCGGATATATAAGGGTTAAAATATCCTCGACTTTTTCTTGGATTTTGTCGGATGATTCTATTATTGTTTTTAGAGGAACCCCCGCAGCACGTTTTATCTCCTCTAAGTCCAGTGATATTTCTAATGTGACTAATGGTTTTCTTCCTTTTAGTGTCATCCTTCTATGATTCCTCTCTGGCCGGGGACACCCATCGGTTCTTTACCCCAAGCACCTAAAATAGCATTCATTTTCTGATACATTACCAGGTCGGAAATAAGTATAACGTCCATAGGTATTATATTACCTGTATCGTCTATATAGGATTTGTCGGGTACGATTACGATTGGCAGCAGTTTCGGCATTGACTTTCTCTGTGTACGTTTTGTAGTCACGGGGTTTCCTTTCTCAAAGAAAAACGGAAGCCCACCAAGGAGGTAGTTGCCTCCTCGATGAGCGTCCTGCGGAGGTCTATAAAAAAGGGGCTAAGTTTCTTTATAGGGTTTGCGGGTTCGCCGCTAAACTTGCCCCTATCATCAATTATCATTATAGCACATTTCATAAATTAGTCAAGTCTTTTTTACTTTAATTCTATTTTTTCTTCCTGCCATAAATCCTTCTATATATGCTTTTGCTTCCTGCATTGTGGGGTAACTCTCAATCAATCTAACAACTGCCACCTGACAACCACTGCCAATTTTGGTTTTCATCACTTCATCCACTCCCCAAAACCCAAAATAAGGTGTGATTGATAATTCTGCTAATGCGTCAGTTATTATTCTAATTTCTTCCCCTATGGTAATGGACACACTACTCGGCAGTTCTTTTGGATATTTCATACTGGTTGCCATTTATTTTTCTCCTAACAATACTGGGGGGACATCAAATGTTTTTTGCAGCACAAAGCCCATCATCAGGTGTAGGAGCAAGTGTCCAGCCTTTCGACGGGTATTGGCACATCGGGATTTCCAGGGCAAGAAGATGACGTGGAAACCATATTTGGCGATAGCGAGAGACAGGCGATGTGGGACTAACTCGGGGTTCTTGATGCGAGGATCATTGCTAAAGAGTTCCTGTGGAGAAGCCTCAACTAACAAAATAGGATGCTCACAAGAAGCAGCCAGCTTCCTAAATGCCTTGGCCTGTCGGATACGGTCGTGAGAATCATTGAGATTTTTCCATATCTCAAGTTGGCTTGCCTTACGCTCGGTGATACAAATGCTTGGATACTCTTTTATACGATAATCTCCACAGTCGAGCTTAGTTCGTTCTGTCTTGACAGCGATTGGAATCATCTTGTACGTCAATTCTGGATGCCCTATCTGAATCATCGCCGGGAACAATAATGGAAATTGCTCCCGAGTATCTTCTTGCATCGTAATCTCGGCAGGGATTTTATACCGCCAGTGAATATCAAGTTTTCTTGGTTTCATCTTCTAATTCCGTTTCTATATAAGGAAAATGGTCATACGCTTCATTAATATCAACAGAATATGTAGATAACATCCATTTCAAAGCCGCCCTAAATCCTAAACCAAAGTCAATTTCATCTGGGGGGCGATTAGGCATTCTCTTCTTGCACTTCAGATATTCTATCTTAACCTGTTTCATTTTTTGCCTCTCTATTTCTGATATATTCTATATAGGTATCCCCGTGACAGGCCAGTGGCTTGCAGGAGCAGCCTATTATATCGCCTCTCAATTCATTCCACACGGCCTCTTGTAGTTCCCGGTCCTCGTAGAAATCCTTTTTGTGTTTTGCTATTACATCTTCACGAGTGCCATCCAACCCAATTTGATATTTGTTCCCAAATTTAGTTCCCCGACCGATATATACTGAATAAGGTTTATGGTGTCGATTGACAACGATAGTTTCCATTTTTTTACATTTTTCAAAAGGACAACCCTTACAGCCAACATTCATTCCGTAATCAGGATTTTCGCAAGTGTCAAGTCCACAATTTTCAATCATATTTGCTCCCTATACTGAAAAGGACAATGTGGTTCTTTCCCGGAAATATCAACCCAATAATTTTTGTTGTATTCTATATCACAACTTCCTTCTTTCCCTAAAGCCCAAGGACATTTCTCGTGGTAATGCCTACATATACTCCAACAACTTCTATATTGTAAATCCCCTGGAATAATACGTTTCCCCATCATATCAATCATATATTATACCTCTCTTTTTCGACTATCCAGGGAATCTCTCGGCCAACCCACCTGTAGAGAATTTCAAGTACAGGGGCGTGTTCCATATTCCTGATTATTATTTCATCCACGACTTCTTCCTCGCCGGGATATATGTCGGCAAAGAGGGCATCATAAATCTGCAAACAAATCAAAGTTTTTAGATGCAGGTCTCGAAATTCCTGAATTATTTGGAAGTGGGCCGACTGGAGAAGTTGAGCACACGGAGTCTGGTGCATAAAGTTACATATTTCACTAATATAATTCGCTACCCCACTTGGTCCCAACCCAAAAGTCCGACTCCATCCAGTAGGTAGCATAAGATACCCCTGTTTAGCCGCCAAATCAATTATGCTATCTTGCCATTTCTTATAGACAGGATGCTTCTCGTACCACACCTTTATAGATTTATCACAAAAAGCCAAATCTAATTCTACCCCAGTATCCCTAAGCACCAAAGATTGTAAGGCCACTGGGCCACCTTTGAAAACAACCAAGAAATTTAGACTTTTAGTTGCCTTATATTCTTTAGGGTATTTTTCCTTAAAATCAGGACAAAATATATCTGGGAAAATAGCCGCCGCCGTTTCGAGATGAATACTTTCTCCCTCTTTTTGATAAACTTCCATCAATGCAGGGTCACCCGACAACAACGCCGCCATCCTCAAATGGTCTTGATTATAATCATACTCGGCTAACTTTCCCCCGACCCAACGAGAAGTTGAACATTCTCTAATGGAAGGGGGTTCAGTTTGCCTTGCAGGTTTTTTACAACTAAAACGTCCTTGTGTTTGCCCACCAACTTTGTCGTCTGAACTACCTCCCCGTTCAAAATAACTTGGAATTGGATACCATGAGGGGTAAACCATACCCACATTTCCTGTTCGGATAACGATTCCCCGTCTGGGATTTTCGAGCAATGGTTTTGTGTAGGTGTTGACAATTTTGCTCCTTTCCTTAAATTCCTGAAACTTAGATACGATGTCCAGATGAATCCCACCCGGCAAATGTTTTTTCAACAGATTAGCATTCTCGACTCCGATAGAAATGTTTCTCGTCTTGTCCGTGTACTGAACCCGGCTGTCTCCGAGTAAATCTGCTTCAACTACACACTCCGAGAAGAACTGCCGCAAGGGTTTATCTGAGCCTTTCCCTTTTAGTTTTATTCCGTGTTCTGTTTCGGTTTCCTGCACGAGTTCCTCACATCGAGCAGCTTCTTGGTTGTGGAAACCAGTTAGCTTCTGGATGTCCAGAGCACTCCCGTTCATATCCAAATCGAAAGTATCCCACACGATTACATTTCTCATCCACGCACATTCGTTACTGATTTTCGGAGAGGTTGGGCCATACCGCTCAACCATCCTCCGCAGTATTTCTTCTCGCAACTTCAAAGTGGTGACACCATCGACCCCGTTGTACTTATGTAAGTCTTTATCCCAAGGGGACTTAGCACTGCCAGATTTCGCAGTAATCATCACTTTACTGTAATCGGAAATCCCCATCAGCATCGACAATTCCTTGAGACCTTTCTCCGGCTGTTGTTCATATAAAAGAAAACTCAAAATCAAGGTGTCATCTACTTTTAACCTGCGAGGGTCAATCCAGTATCGAAGCTCCGTATCTGCGGAGGCCAGATACATCAAATCAAATTTTATATTCTGCCCGACAAGAGTAATATTTTGCCGACAAATTACCTGGAACCACTGCCGAATAATCCCCAGATGCTTTGGGTCGCTGAATACATATTCCGCCGAGTGTATTTTCCCATAAGACAAATCTCGCCACGAAAAATTGACGCAAACTACTTGGTCGGGGAAATCAATTCCATCAATATATTTTGATTTAACGGGATTAAAAACTGTTTGTTCTACCTCCTGCAAAATTCCATAGGTTTCAATGTCGCAGGAAACTACTCCCGGTAGCTCCCAAGCCCAAGGGACAGGGATCCCCAGTTCCGGCTCCTCGATTTCCTCATTAGGAATAAACTTGCCTTCCAGATACCTCCGCAAGAGCAAGAAATGAGCTTCAACCGCTCGTACCAATGCAGGTTTCCTCAAAGGATGCAACATCGCCAAGTGAAAAGTGCTAAAGACCCGAACCATCGGGAAATCTGGCATCTTTGCCCCCTGTTTCTTAAATGTCTCTTTTAATGAGCTAATGTTTGTGACGCTATAGGCTCCCTTAGCTCCAATGGCAAAGATAATAACTTCCTCGTACTTGCTCAATAGATATATTATATCCTCAAATAGATAATCCCGACAGGCTCTCACCTGTGCTTGAGATACGTCACCGCCTTGAGGATGCCGACAGCGACAAGCATTCGCCAAGTAAATATCACAGTATTTTTCCAGTTTAGAGGCTTCAATCAATTTGGCGAGTAGCTGTCCGGTATATCCAACCCAAGATTTCCCCTGTTTATCTTCATTCACACCGGGATTTTGACCGACAACCAAAAGAGCTTTGTCTTTCTCAACCCAAGGATTTTCATTTACATCCCGCGAATTACTAACCAAGGGACCTAATCTTCGGGTCGGTATCCCCACATTCGTCGCCGAATCACAGAGCGTACATTTCGTACAATCAGGATGTGCTTGGAATTCAATCATACTTTAACTTGAAATTTCTCAGGCAAGTCGCATTGATTTATGTCGCCATCACAGTTACAAGCAATATGGGAATCCCCGGAGACTTCACACCAATATTTCTCCGAAACGCCACATTGGTGTTCGTCTCCTTCGAAGTAACGACAAGTTATTCGCAAACAAGACAACAACAATTTTAACTTAAAAGAACCAGTCATTTTTTTACCCTCACTAAATTGGCAGCCTCAAAGAAAGATATTTTTCGTCCCAATATTCTCTCGGCCTTCTTCCTAAACCTTTCAATTTTTTGAAGAGCCTTGAGTGTTTGGCAGTTTCTAATATGCTGCCGATGTTTCTTCTTGGCTTTTTCGAGCGACCTCGAACAGAATATTTGGTCACAAGCCCGACAACTAATTCGGTATATTTCTATTTTCATTTCTTAGTAATTTGGAGGATGTGTATAATAAGGCTCACGGTCAACATAAAGCTAACTATAGTCAGACAAATTTTTATTATCATTTTTCTTCCTTTCAATGTGATTCTATGGTTATATCTTCTATTCGATGAGGTGGAATTGCCAACACTTCCGAAGAACTCATTTCCTCAAAAAGACCTGTGGCAAACATTTTCGTTGCGGTGTTTTTGCCTATGCTGATTCGTTCTTTTTCCGAGGTATAAGGATAATTATTTGTAATTATCACAACATCAGGAGGATTTACAATTCTAACTATTAATCGAACATAATTCGTAGCCACTCTCTATCCTTTCAATATGTGTGTATTATACAAAACCTGTGGGGGTAAGTCAAGTCTAAAATAAATTTTATTGGAGATATTTTCTGAGACCGACATCACCCACGTCGATGTCTTGGGTGATATTGGCGAGCGAGGCTTCGCCGAGGATTTGACTAAAAAGTGGACGATATGCTGAGGGTAGTCCTTTCTCGATTCGATGTAGTCGGGATACTTGTCGGCGGTTCTCAAGAGCTTTAATATCGGACTTCTTTACCTGCAGAGGCCCGAGTTCGGGATATGCTTTCGTCCATTCTCGTTGAACAGTTTCAGCCTTTCGGGTGTCATTCTCGGATAGAGCTTGAAGATAATCCCGCTTATATGCTCGTATTTTCTCCCGCTGTGCCAATAACCACTGAGCCGCCCCCTGCTCCGCAGCAACGCCACTGGGACGCAATCCTAACGATTTAAGGGTAAGTTGTAGAGGAGTCAAA
>LAZR01000852.1_pt1 | contig 20949 bp, 20 predicted proteins | sample 329461 | NCBI WGS metagenome assembly LAZR01 (sample SAMN03002196, study PRJNA259156) | marine sediment metagenome | biome: sea floor; feature: Hydrothermal impacted sediments; material: marine sediment; isolation source: Loki non-amplified sample from Loki's castle hydrothermal vent sediment ...
TCATATCTTCTTTATTCATTATTATTAAAGTAGTAGGGTCATCTTCTGCGATCCCGAAAGTAAAACTCTCAAAAGGTTTTATAGCTTTGAAACTTTGAGTCATTTTGGAAATAAAATTTCTTAAATGAAAAATATTTAAATTTAAGACCAATGTGAAGAAAATAGCTAAGAATGCAGTAATTATTAAAGCAGTAGTAATGCTATTTGTTATGATATTAAGTGAAATTGAAAAAAATGTAAGAATACCTATAACAAAAATTATTTTTCTAATCCATATTTTGAGATTGATGTCTTTATATGAAGGTATAATATCCCATATATCTAATAATTTTTTTTTAGATGGTTCCTCCTCTTCTTCGATTAACATATCTTTTTTATTTTGGTTTTCAGATAAATTGCTTCCAAATCTATTTTTATACATCGTCATGGTACTTTCCTCAATAATACCATTTACTCCTATTTGAAATTTTTTTTCCGAAAAATCTATTTTTGTGGAGGATAATGCTGGTGATTCTGAAACCATACTTAAATCCTACGTAGAATCCTGTTATTATCAGATACACATACAACCCATGAATTCCGTGTAATTTAAAAGTAGAGAGCGTAGTAAACGTTAATAGTAATGCTATTAGCAATAAAAAAATCTGATACATTGAATAATTGAAATCATTTAGAAAAGCTTTAGGGATAATTGATAAATCCGATAATGATGGAGCAGCAGAAAGTGAAATAGAAATCATGATGAGAACACTAACAGTGAATACTACGGCATCAACTCGTATTGTGGTAAGCATTTCGAGTAATGAGAAAAAAATCCAAAATGAGATTAACAAGGGGGCAAGTCCTATCAGTACTGCTTGTAAAAATGAAATTCTATCTGCATGAGTCAGTACTTCTCCGTAATATTCAAACCTCTGTTCTTCCTTAAAATCTACTTTTTTTATTAACGTTACTTTTTCTATTGGAGAACGAGTTATAATACACATGACCAAGTGGCATATTTCATGGATGACAATCCCCACCATAGCTAACCCCTGAATAATCTTAGCAAACGGTGGACCTACATATTTAAGAGCAAGATACGAAAAAATTACAGAAAATATCAAAAACCCAAGAATAAATGGCATCTCTTCAAACATTTTAATTCAATTTTTTTAAATTATTAAAGTTACAAAAAAATATATTAGACCTATATAAAGAAACATTTTTTTTTTGGAAAAAAAACAAAAGTAAAAAACAAATATGGAAGAAGAAAATGAGAAGAAGGAATTAAGGAAATTTGTTGATAATTTTACTCAATTTATGCATAAGAAGGGTTTTTCTATTAAATTATAAAATTATTTACACTTGACAATTGATGCTAAGAATTTCATTACTACACATTAAAATAAGAATGAGTTTGCTCTTCTTGTCTACTTTTCTTTTCTTCAGGTTGAGATTTTTTCATTTTTCACACTTTCAATTTGTCTAATTATTAAATTATATAATATCTGAACTTAAATAATTTTCCTTATTAATTGCGATGATTTATGATTAGTTGGAACTATTCAAGCCTATTTCATAAGCCTATAAAAATATAAATTATTAAGGAATAAACTACAATAAGAATTTCTGATTTAGTTAATAATAACAAAAATGATGATTAAAATGGACACAAATTTATATAATTAAATAACACATTTAAAAAAGGATGAGTCTAAAATTGAGAGAAGAAGAAACTAAAATTACAATTCACATATCAGGATATGGAAAATGTTACCTCAAAGGGAATGAAATCTCTTTATTCACATTCCTTAATATAGAAAAAAGAATTAGAATAATAATAGTAAACCGTAGTCTGCGTCCCGCAAGAAAAGTAAAAGTTCTACTTACAAGTCAATCCGAGTTTTTATTAACCGATAAAATTGAAACTAAAACTTATGGAGTGATCAAGGCAAAACAAGTGAAAACATCTACTTTTGCAATATCCTCAAAAAAAATCGGTAATTTTACTTTATTTATAACTTTACAGGTTGAGGAAAAACCCCTGGCTACATTTCCAATTAAAGTTCAAGTAATGAGTCCATTATACAAAGAGGTTATAAGAGAAAATAATAATATTCCTAAGGAAACTTGCATTTTAGGTGTTCATTCAAGTTTAGATGTAACATTTTCTCTTAAGGGTGATAAACCTTTACCATTTCAAATTTCTTTTCAGCACTTTAAGGATCATGACAATTTCTTCTAAACTACACTTAATGGTTTTCCCTTCCCCTAATGATGGTTTTTCCCAGGTACCACTCTCTTTTTTCTTTATAAATCTTAAAAATATGAATGGATCTGTTTTTGAAGAGCTCTGTAAAAACATTCCTGTACTTTGACCGAAGAAACTTTTGTTATGTTTATCCGACACGATTTTTCACTAATTTATTTAAATGTGACTATAAAAAATACTCAAATTATTTGCTTTTAAAGAAAAAAATAGAATTTAATTTTGTGAAATTTCAGAGTTTTTTTTCTGTAAATAAAGCGTGCAAAAAATTAACTTTTGCAAAATTGAAGGGGGAAGAATGATATTTATAATGATAGATTTTGCAATTTTAGGATTTATATGGATTAGCATACATTAAAAGAGGTTAAAGTAAAATACCATCAAATAAATCACTTGATAGGTTTTGTTAAATAGCATATTACTAATTGAACACTATAAAACCTTAAGTAATTCATCCAATGATTCAATCAGTAAATCAGGCTTATATTCTGATAAAATTTCTTTCTTACTGACTCCGCTTGATACACCGATCGTCAAAAATCCAGCTTCCCGTCCTGCAATGATGTCAGATGGCATGTCACCTATCATTAGAAATTCACTTCTCTTTCGTTTTTCATAGATTTCTAAAGATGGTTGAAGTGCTAATGGATCTGGCTTTTGTACGGGAATTTTATCACTCCCAAAAACAGCTTTAAAATAATTATCAACTCCCTCTTTTTTTAAATGCTCAATAATCGTTTCTGTTTTATTATGGGAAACTATGTGAAGATCAAATGATTTTGCAAGTTTTTTTAATATTGGTTTGACAGCTGGAAACAATGAAGCCTCTTTTGAATATTCCAAATATTTTGAAAAAATCTTAATCGCTATCTTTAATTTTTTAAAATAACTGAGATCCTTAAGTGCTGTTATATGGTTGAATATTTCATAGGATTCAAGTAATACTTTTGGCAATGGATATCCTTGAATTGTTTCTAAAAGAGCACCAATTTCTTGTAGAGTTATCTCTAAATCAATATTCATATTCTCTTTTCCAAGAGTTTCATTTATCGATTTCTCAATAATTTCTTTAATATCCAACAGAGTTCCATCAAAATCAAAAATAATAACTCTTAGAGAACCAGATTGAAGTTGTTTTATTACTTGATTATTCTCACTCATACTCATACTAATCCAAATCTCGAAATTTTCTATGAATAGAATAATGATAAAAGGTTTAAATAATATTGTGGAGTTAGTTTATAGCGTGATTTTAGTCTCCCTCATGTTTCGAATGAAAAAAAGAGTCACAAAAAAGGTAATTAATATTGTAAGAGATAAGGTTACATAACCTAAGGCGATATCAATATCTGCTATAAAACCAAGAAACATCTGTGTTATAAAGAAAAAAGCTCCAATAGAACTCTCTGAAATACTACTATATTTTGATGTCTTTTTTGCTAGGTTAAGTGTCATGAATAGTTTTGATGTCGTTCCATACAAAATCCCATAAAAAAATCCTGATAACATAAAGAGTGTTAAAAAAATAAAGAAATCTTTACTGAAAATGAAGAAAATGAACAGAAACGAATAAAAGAACAATGTTATAATAGAAATTTGTTTTAGAATTTTTATGGCCAATAAACTTGCTAAATACATTGATATGGATGAGGAAAATGTTCCAATTACATTCAGTAAGTATGTAGTCGAGGGTGGGAAGCCCAATATTGCAGATCTAACGGGGTATAATAAGGAACTATTTCCAGAACCCATTGATATAGCGAGGATGAGCAATAATGGAATAATAACCGGAATTTTATATTGCCGAATTTCCATCTCTTCTTGATTAGGGTCTGATGTATTAGAGTTTAAGGTAGAATTTATATTTAAAACTTCAGAATTCGGTATATTTGGATCTTGAAAAAAGAGTATTGCGATAATTGTATTTAATATTAAAAAAATCGGGCTTATATAAAAAATGAATTCTAAATTACTGCTAAATGAACTAAGGATTGCTCCAAATAACGTACCAAATACTAGTGCCAAGCTCCAAGATAAGTTAAATCTGGCTAAATATTTATGATGGTCAATAGTAGGATTATCAGATATGCTTGCCATAAGATTAGGGAAGAAAAAACCTAAGATCAGTCCTTCGAATAATCTCTCAATAAGGAACACAATAGGATCTAGAGTTATATAAAATAACAGCTGAGAAATTGAAGCTCCAACCATAGAAATAATTACACTCTTTCTTCGACCTACCCTATCCGAAATTTTATTTAATAATATTGGAGAAAAAGTATAAGTAATTGTAACAGCAGTTATCAATAAACCTAAAAATTTTATTTCGACTCCTTGTTGAAAGAAATAAATTGGAGTTGCTATCATTATAAGAGGGCTACTAAAACCAAAAATAAAACTTAAAACTATTATTGGCCAAAACCGCCAACTATGTTTATAAAATTCATTTATCATTTGAGTTGTCTTATTATTTTAGTTTATTATATCATTTCGAATAAAAGTATAAAAGGATAAAGGATTATTACAACTTTCAATTTCTCTTTTTGACGAATTTTTCACATAAAAGTGAGAATAATTAAATAAAAATCCAAAATGTATTTTAATGGGAATTACGGTTAATGGTATAAACTTATATTTACAAGCGCGTTGGATTTACTCTTACTCTCCTCCGTACACTATAGATTTGCTTTTAAATCCTCTTTTTATTATCGGAATTGTTATTTTTATAAGTGGGATAGCTATGAATTTGCATTTAGATTATAATATTCGAAATTTACGACAAATGGGTGAAACGAGATATAAATTTCCAGATGGAGGAATGTTAAGATAGGTGAGTAGCCCTCCATATTTAAGTAAAATAAGTGAATGGGTAGGGTGGGCAATAATTACGTGAGTTCTTCCAGGATTAGTATTTACCGGATGGATGTTCGTAAATTTAGCACCTAGAACTCGTTCTAATCATTTATGGTAAAACAAAATCGTTCCAGTCTATCCCAAAGATCGGAAGACCCTTATCCCCTTTATCTTTTGATCATAAAGACCGAATATTTAGAATAATTTAGACTGAGATTTAATATAAATCCTGTTTCTCGAATCTATTAATCTTAGGCTGCCCCAAGAGTCGAATAAGGTCTCTGTTTTTCCTAAAATCAGAATGCCATTTTCCTTCAATCGATCCTCAAGAATCTTAAGAAATTTGTCCCTATTTTTATGATTGAAATAAATTAAAAGATATCGACAAAAAATAATATCATATTTGTATGGTTTACTATGTCCCTCTGTTACATCTTCTCGCACAAATTCAATACCTTTTTTTAGCTGTTCGTTAATTAGATTAATATGCCCATAATGAGTTTTTTGTTTTGTAAAATATTTATTTTCATAATAATCTGAAATTTCTTTCATTGAATCATCAGCATATACACCAATTTTTGCTTTTTCTATAGCTCCATAGGAAATATCAGAGCCAACAATTCTAATTTTTGGGAATCGACGAACCTGTGATTTTAGATTGTTCATAATCATATTAATAGAATAAGGTTCCTCACCGGTAGCACAAGGGCATGACCATATATTAATACAATTTTTTTCACTTGGTAAAAGCTTAATTTTTTTATAAAAAGAAAGCCGATTGAGGAAAATAAAAACGTCAACGTAATATTTTTCTGGTCTGGAGTACAATTTTTTATTTTTAATGAATTTTTTAGCGGCATTAGATTTTGAACGAAATTTAGCCAACTTAGCTGCTGTAGGCCTGATGTTGCTTTTAATTTGCTTTTTATTAACTCCTAAACCTTGTAGAAAAATATCTTGAACGGTTTCAAACACATCATAATCACGGAAAAAAAAAGTGTAGTTTATTGTAAATCCGTCAACAAAGTTTTTGATTTCCTCCGTATTTGAAGATAAATAGGAATAATACTCATCAAGCGTATTACAGTATACTCTTATCATCCTTGATTTTATACGTTTTTCAATAAAACTTTTGTTATAATACTGAAAATTTAACCCAGTCTTTGATTTTAGAAAATTTGTTAATCTTTGGTAAGAACCATTATCTATATCTATACTCTCTATTAGCTTCACCTTAATAAGTTCTTGAAACAGATTTATCTTTTAGTTTAGTCAAGAACAATTCTTCTATTAAATTCTCATTTCAATTATAAAACTCTCTGAATTTATATCTTATTAAATCAAATAAATTTACGGTGTACATCTCGAATTAATTTAGAAAAATAATTTTTAATCAAGAAACCTCAATTATAATTGCATTTAGCTAAAGACTAAGAAATAATTTACCTTTATAATACAAGGAGGTCTAAATAAAAGTTTTAAAAAAAGAATAAATGGAAAGCATTTATTATTTTAAGCAATAAAAAGTTTTGACGAAAATAGGAGAAGGTTGGGAACTTATGAGTGAAAAAATGAACGTTTTATTTATTATTACTGATCAACAACGGGCGGATCATTTAAGCTGTATGGGGAATACTGTGTTAAAAACTCCTTATATTGACAGTATTGCTGACAATGGCATGAAATTTACAAATTATTATTGCTCAACACCTATTTGTATGCCAAATCGAGCTAGTTTTTTCACGGGTTTATACCCAAGTGTTCACGGAACACGTTCAAATGGTATTAATTTAAATCCAGAGCTACCAATGTTATCAGGAATATTGCGAGATTTTGGATATCATACTTGTAATGTAGGGAAATTACACTTTAATTTCTATGCAAATTCAACCGATAGAAGAATTTCATCCCATGAGGAGATTCTTAAAGGTATGAGCGGAAAATTGGAGCTATCTTCTCTTCCGATGCCATATTATGGATTTGATGAGATATATATGACAAACGGTCATGGTGACGTAATGACTGGGCATTACCTTGAGTGGTTAGAAGAAAAACAATTTAGCCAGATTGATATTTTAAAAAATAATGTAGGAAACATATTCAAATTATACTATGATTCCATACTCCCTGAAGATTTATATCCTACATCCTATATAACAGACAAAACTATTGATTATCTTGAACATTTCGCAGAGGGAAAATTCAATAATGAAAATTTTTTCCTACATTGCTCCTTCCCCGACCCGCATCACCCTGTGTGCCCTCCAGGGAAATATAAAGATTTATATAAACCAGAAGATATTGAACTTCCTCTAAACTATAATGATGGAGAAAAATTACTCAGTCACCCATTTATAGGACCCCAATTGAAAGACAAGAGGTTTGTTCATCTTCTCCCTCAAAAAATTGATAAAGAAACTGCTAAAATTTTCACCGCTTTAACATATGGCGCTATTTCAATGATAGATGATGGAGTGGGAAGAATTCTTAAAACCCTAGAAAAAACAGGTTTAGCAGATAATACAATGGTAGTTTTTACAAGCGACCACGGGGATTATTGTGGTGATCATGGACTTGTTTTAAAGGGTCCTGCACACTTTCGTGGTTTAATAAATATGCCGTTGATATGGAGAATCCCAGGTTTAACTCAAACTACCACATCTAATTCATTAGTGAGCACAGTTGATCTACCAAAAACAATTTTAACATTATTGGGGGTTAAAAAAAAGTTATTTCCCGAAACATTACAAGGTTATGATCTTACACCCTTATTAGACAACCCGAATGAGAAGATAAGGAATCAAGTTTTAATTGAACATGATGAAGAACTCGCGCAAGACAAAATAATCAGACTTCGAACTCTTATAACTGAAGAACATCGTTTAACAGTTTATGATGGGTTTGATGATTTTGGAGATATCTTCAATTATAAAGAAGATCCTGATGAAGTTAATAATCTATGGAATATAGATAAGGAGTTAAAAAGTCAACTTTTAGAAAAACTTTTAAGAGAAATTATTAATCTTCAGCCTCGAAAACCTAAAAGGGTCGCTTATAATTAAAATAAATAGAATATATCAAAATGCTTGCCAAATAGTTTGTAAGTAGAGATTGAAATGAAATAAAAATCTACAAAATATTTAAAAGATAATTTGAAAAATAATTAAATTTCTAACATTCTTAGTTTCTGGGAAATGTTTTTTCTTCGGAGAATTTTCATAAAATTATCTTTTCTCTGCTGAAGACGAGTTAAGAAAGAATCTAATTTATCAAAGTTATTAAAGAAAAACTCTTTTCCCTCAACCAGAACTTTTACTCCTCTCCTATCGTTTAAGATTATCGCATAAATTCCCCCAACCTCTGAATCATGTTTTATGAAGACTTTCTCCAAATTGGAATTTTGTTCATTTCCTTTTTTTGCCCAAAAATTGTTTTTCAATAAATACGATCTATACATTGACATTCTTTACACACAACCTCCATTTTATTGTTTTCACGATGAGTTATCGAGATATATCTATTAATATATTCGACATTATCATCGATATATAGCTCCTAGTAATATAAAATTACGTTTTGTTATAACATGATGTAATATGCAAAGAACATTTTACACTAATATCATAATAATATAATTTTATAACACACAAGAAATAGTCAACTCAAATTCATTTATAAATCATGAAGTAAAAAACTCAGAACTACTTACTAAAAAGTTATTACTAAGGGTATCATCAATATTATTTCTACTGGAGAATTGCTTTAAATTTGAAATATCCGAATAATATGATTTTTTTTATTTTATCAAATTATATTTGATTTTCCGAAATAAATTTGAGAAATCATTTATCCACACTTTGAGGTGTGATTTGTTAAGGATTTGGATGATTTAAGGTTATGTTACCATTACTATAACGTAAAATGATCAAAATAAATCTATTTAAAATATATACCGTGATAATAATAAAATAGTAAGAGTAGTAATTTTTCTAATAATTAAGGGATTAGGTAGGTTATACTAAATATGATAACAGATGTTGAGTTTTTTTATGAAATTTTTGAAGATTTTATAGATATAGGTGAAAATCCTCATGATAATGAAATCTGGAGATCAAATTCTATAATAAAATTGATGAAGGAAATGGACAAAAAAGAATTTATTGAAGAAGGACTAAATGCTATACTCAAACTGTGCACGATTAAAAAAGACTGTTGTCTCTTCGATTTGCTTGGATCAGAAAGCTATTCCCCTAACACATTATTAGGACCAGACAGAATTCTCTTGAAATCAATTTTGAAGGAAGAATTCAGTTAAACTGTTTTTCAAATTCCCAAATAGGATCTTGGATAGTATGAAGATTCTTAATCACTTTTCCGGAAGTTGTTGCTTCCATTTCTGCAGCGTTATACAAAGCTTTTCCCACGGCTAATGCTCTATGGTGTGTTTCTTCCTCTATTTTTACAATGTCCCCCTTTTCGATCGTAGGATCAATTTTAGTTATACCCGGTCTCATTACATCTGCTCCATTAGCAACATAACGGATGGCGCCAAAATCTACTACTATTGTCTTTAAATCAATTCTATTGTTTAGAAGAAGTGTTAATACAGGAATGTATCCATACTTTGACTTCCAGAGTTTCAATTCATTATTAACCGCATATAAAGTATCTCCCGATTCAGTTTGTATAACCTCTACATTACTTTTCCTAGGAAAAACTTGTTCGATAAAACTATCGTCATATTGTTTTAAGATTTCCTCTTTGAGAGGTTTCAATTCTGATTTACGAATAAAATGTCTTGACTTGATTTTCATTTACAATAAATTACAATAAATTACTATTATAAAAATCTTTTATTTTAATGAAGATAAAAACATCGTAAATGAAATCAGTAATTAGATTTAATTAGTAAGTGTACACATCTGCTATGGTGATTTTTCCCCTAAAGAAATTTTGGCTCCTTTCTAGGAAATTAGAGAAATCTATGATCATAATATTAATAGATGGATGTCGATTTTCTCTACACTCCTATATCAATTTAATTTCCAAAGCCCATCAATTTTCTCTCCAAGTTTATCCCATAACCATATAATGTTTAATCCAAAATATTCTCTAATGACATCCGTTAAAAAATAGAGGTATTCCTTTCTGATTTTTTTTACTGAAAGGGTCTCTTCCAAGTGCTTTATGACTATTTTTGGGGATAAGGGTTTATTATTATCCTTTCTCTCATAAAAATTAAATATATGCTTCGTAAAGATGTAAATTCCTTCGAGCCTTTCTTTTAAATTCAAAATATTTAAACCATTATCACTATTATTATAAAATTTTCTGACTATTTCCGCTTCATACTTTAATTGATTCGAGTTTATCAGCTTTCTTGTTTTCTTAACTAATTCTTTTTCATCCATTACAATGTACTCCTCATAAAGCTGTCGATTTTTTTTATATTGTGATTTAGATTTAATGAGAATTTTTCCAGTAAAAGATTTTTGGAAGATGTAATCAGTAAATTTATTTAAATAAGGAATTAAATGGCTTATTTCTTTTTGAATGAGGATTAAAAGATTCTTTTTAAATAAACAAGCATGAACAATATAAATTAGAATCTCTGACTTAATATTCATTTTCAAATTAGCTATTACTTCTTTTTTAGGTTTTCCTGCAAAAGGTAAAGCTAAAAGAGCATAATATTTATCATATATCCCCAAGAGAGTATCGTTAAATTTTTTATAACCCAACTCTGTTATTTCCTTTCGAAATTTACGTTTTTCTGAAAGAATTTTTGGGAATTCTTTAAGATTCTTTAATTCATAAGCAAATTCTATGATAATCTGAGATTTAAGCTTTAACGATTTAAAATTGTCCATATATGGTTCATTCACTAAAAAAGTTATCATGAATTCCTCAAATCCGCTTCTGGCAAATTTGGAGGAAATATAAAATCTGAAATTCAATGTCTGAAAATCTTCAAAAGCAATAGGAAATGGTTTTTCTCCACCTCCATATCCTAATAACATGTCTATTAATACGCTATCAAATGGATTAAATTCAAATTTACTGAAAAATAACTTTGGACCTTCTACTTGGTCAAAGTAAAAAATATATAGAAATCTAGTTTCTTGATTTTTTGACACAATTGAAGTGCACCTTTAAATAAAGATTAATAATTACATTTTTAAAGTTCATTCAAAAGAAATTAACTTCATAAATTCTAAAGGATTTTATACCTCCGTTCTTAAAACTGTGGTTTATTACATTTTATATAGGTAAAAGTAAATCCTAGTTTCCCTATTTAAGCCTTTCGGAAATATTAAACAAATTTAAAAATAAGAATAGGAGGAAGCCGACAAACCATAAAAGGAGGGATTTATGCCTATATAAAATATATATCCTACTGGTTCTACAAACTATCCCATTATGATTATATTTCTACGATTATAAATTAATAGTGTCGCAATTTTATGTTTCATATCGAAACTGTTATTATTTTTTTCTTTATTAATACTCTTTTCAAGGTTTCATTTCTGTTATTGTCAATCACTATTTAATAAAGAATCTGAGGTTTTAAAGGTTAATATATCTTGAATTTTATATTTCTCATTTATTAACTTCTCAAAACTAACTTTCTTTATTCTTTTTGATCTCTTAAGAATTAAATAAGGTAGGAAAAAGCCAAACTCCTCTTTAACCATATCAATGATAACATTTACAGGAACTTTAAATTCATTGTTAATATTTAACTCTCCCTCGTTTACTTTCTTACGGCAGAGATTTTGTATACAAATAATTAGTTGTTCAGTACAAGAAATACTCACATTTTTATCCATGAACCTCGCAAGTTTATGTCCCTTATAATCTATACATAAAATCTTATAAGTGAAAATCTTTCCAACAGTAGCACTCTGAAAGTTCCTGTAGTATTTATTATAACCAAAGATATTGTGGTCAAGTTTTTTATTATCGAAATAAGGAGAAAAATGGATTGGATAAGGATCTTCATGAACAACATCCTTCTTGACATTCATATAATAGATCCTCCCTGCAAAAAGATTATGAGCTCGCTTTTCTTCTTTTAACACTCGTACTTTATCCATATTGAGTGGATACTTTTCTTCAGACACACAGCTTCCTAACCCGTTGAAAATCCATAAGACATAAATATCTTTAGAAGTATATTTCTTGGTTCTCTTTATTAGGTTTTGAGAGGTGATAGGAGAGTTTTGGCATTCTATTGCAACCTTTTTTCCATCTTGTAATTCGAAATATACATCCGCCACTTGATCGTCAAACCAATATTCTAACTTCCTATTTTTAATTTCATTAAATAATGGAAAAGTATTATACCAGTAATCTTTCATCTTTTTATGTTCAATAGTTTCAGGTTCAAAGCCTTCTGGTTTCTGACCGTGATGCTTAAAACACCCAAAATACTGATTATAGAACACGGGGTCCCCACAATCTTTGCAAACCCAATTCGATTCTTGAGGGTTCTTTGGCACCCTATAACGGACATTAAAGACCCGCCCTGAATCTATCCTAATTGCTATATATTCTTCTTTACAAATCATTTCCCTGAATTATAACCCTGATTTAAGTTTCTAATAATGAATTTGAGCTTTAATTAAAAGGGGAGTGAAAGATTTTTAATATCTTCATAAGTTACAGAATAAAGTCGGAATAGAAACCATTGGTATTGTTATAAATATTAATAGTTAAATAGTTTTTTAGGAGAATATAGAGATTCTAACAAAGTTCAAGAATTTTGCATTAAACAAATTAATGGCAAATATATCTTCGCTATATACATTTTCAAAAAGAAATGATAATGGTAACTAATTTCTGATATGTAATTATCATGATAAAGTTATAATTAGAAGTAACTCATAAAGAAAAAAAGAGATACAAAAAATATTATTTATTGGGTCGAGAAATCTTTTAAGAACCGACTCAACTTCTTTTGATCCACATTCACATCGAATTGATTCACTATTGTTTAGATTTATTTTTTCGGGTTTCTTTTTTATTTCATTAAAAGAGAAGTTAAATATATTTTATATTTTTGGGTAAGAGCTCCTTTATAATAAGGGTTCCCCCTCACTTTTTGCTGAAATTTTTTATGCATTTTTAATTTCCAATTTCCAAAAGCATTAGTTATTCTTCCACCATATATTGGATTCTTCCCTGTCAACTTTTTATAAATTTTACCTTCCATATTTAATGGTGTTGCTTTTTTAATAGTTAATTTCTTTTTATCCGTGGGGCTTTTAGGAATTGGTTTTCTAACTGTAGATTTTTTGACATTGGACTTTTTAGGTGGGGCTTTTTTAGAAACCGGCTTCTTAATGAGACTATTTAGGTACAATTCATATTTTTGAGTAATTTTCCCCTTATAGTATGGAAAACCACCTGTCTTATCCCGAAATTCTTTATGTCCTTTCATTTTCCATTTTTGAAAAGCTTTCGTTTCACTCCCACTCCACAAGGCATTTTTCTTAGTTATCCTCTCATATAATTCTACTTCTAATTTGAATGTATTTAGTTTTTTAGGTGGCTCTGGTTTTTTTACTTTTTTAGGCATTTTAGGTTTGAATCTACGTATAATTTCCATCATATCGCGACATTCAAAGATATTTCCTTTATTATCACTAAAATATGGAAGATTAAAACTATCTAAATATATTGCAAAATCGAAATAATTAGAATGATCAATCTCAGGACCCATATATTGAGCAGTAAGAACAATTACATCCTTATCTTTAGAGATTTTAATGATATTTCTTTTATATTCAGAGTATTGATAAAGAGTGATTTTTTCAAAATCTTTGATGGTAGATAGTAATTTAATTTGAGCTTTAGATTTAATTTGAACTTCATATTCTCCATACCTTTTTTTATTAATAATAGCATTAAGAGCAATTAAGGAATATTTTTCATCTGAATCAAGAGTCATACTTAAGAGAGCTTTTATAAATTGTTTGATGTGATCCCATTCTGACGCATAGGCAATTCCAATGATCTCTTTGGGTATACTTTCAAACATGGACTCATTATGTAATAAAAAGATGTAATCTAAAATATTATCGATTATAAGCATTTATAATTTTACTTATTAAATACAATTATAAGATAAATAAAAATCGATTTTTTATAATACCTCACATCAAATTAAATTAAAAAAAGGTGATATCGATAGGTTGGTTAAAAAAATTAATGAGGTTATCAAAGGCGAGACTGAAAAGGTGATCCTTCTCCAAATGAACAACGATAATGAACATTGGATTCCGAAATCCACTATTAAGTCAAATTATAATTCTGTTGAGGGAACAAAACAATCATTTATTATTGACTCCTGGATTTTGGAAAAAAATAAAGTGCTAGCTTAACAATTCTCATTTCTTTTTTTTATATAGTATTTGAACCGTAAAATCTTATAAAGAAGGTAAAACATATTTCTACTAAATAAACGCAAGCTACTAAAGAAAAATGACAGTAAGTATATAAATTATGCAAAATAGGTATTAAAGTATGGAATCTAAAGAGAAAAGTTTTCAAGCATTTAGACTTAATTACTTCTATTTTAGAAATTGTAAAAATGTGAGAGATTTAGAGTCACATTCATTATAATTTAGAGTCACATTCATTACTTTGATACATATTTTAGAGAGCCCTAGGATATATATATATTATATTTTTATATTATAAGTAAGAGAGTAAAATATGGATAGATTCGAGAGAGAAAATACCATCCTTAAAATTAGGCAAGATGTCGATATTTTGCTAGAAAATAGGGACATAATCGAAGCAAACTGCGGTCAATTAGTCTGTGAAAAAGATTCGTGTGAAGACTGTATTGTACATTATAAATTAGGGTTTATAGAAAAAGAAGTTAGTAGACTAAGAGAAAAAGCTGATGATTTATTGATAAAATGCGATACATGGTCCTATACTATCATGGGGAATAGAAGAGCTGGGTGGCTGTGGTCAAGATTATTTGATATAATGTTTAGGACACTAAAGGATGAGGAAATTGACCAATATCCACATAAGTTGCCTGATGGTTTAATAAAAGAAGCAATTGAAAGAAACTATAAGAGATTGGTTTGTTTTACTAATTCACAGATTTCTCGGTTAGCATATCAAGTGCTTGAAGTATTTCTAATGAAATATGGGGCAAGAATGACTGAAGATGTTAGGAAACGTATTCTCGAATTTTCTAGCTGGGAAGATGAAGAGGAGCAATTAATATATAAGAGAGAATGGGAGGAACGGAAACTCTATTTATTTGATTTTCGAGAGAAGGTTAAGAAATACAAGGAAGGTGTAAAGACTACGGTTCCTATAGAGAGCATTAATGATGTCATGGATAGGTATAAAGATAACTTTTTTTTTGAAAGAGATTCGATAAATTATGGTATTAAAATCTAACTACTTTATTTTCTTTAAATTTATGTGGTTTATAAAGAAATATTTAAATGCTAGGATTAATACTCTTTATATTGAAATTTCATATTCCTTTCCTAGCTTTAATTTCTCACACTCAAATTAAAAACAATTAAAATTTTTATATGCGAAGTTCATTAATTAATTAAGTTAATTTATTAATAGAGATCAAGGAAAAAAAATATAATGTCTGAAAATAACAAGTCTGACGAAGAATTAGTCTTTCATAAGCGGACTGAAATGATCTTTAAAATCATTGTCATTGGAGACCCGTCTATCGGTAAGACGAGTCTTTTAACTAATTTCAGTGGTGAGAAGTTCCAGTATGAATACATCCCAACTGTCGGTGTTAATATCAGTAAAGAGACGGTCGTAGTAAAGAATGATGTAGGAAATGACACTAATGTGAGTCTAATGGTATGGGATATAGCTGGACAGCCGCAATTCTACATGTTGCATCGCCCTTATTTCAACGGAGCAGACGGAGTAATTTTAGCATATGACACCACACGTTCTAGCTCATTTTCAAATGTTAATAATTGGTGGCAGACATGTATTAAATATGGTCTTTCAGGTGTTTCTCGTCTTTTAATAGGTAACAAAATAGATTTGAAAGATGAGAAAAAAATTATATTACCGATGGCAGAACATTTATCTCAAAAATTAAATGCTCCATTTTATGAAACCTCAGCAATAACGGGAGAAAACGTAAAGAAGATTTTCCATAGAATAGCAGAACTTACCCTCCTCTCCAAATTACAAGAATAAAATTCTTTTGGAATATAATTTTCATCCTTTTACTGATAATTTATTAATCCAAAAAGTAATTTTTTCTTTAAGATCATTTCTAATTTCTTCTGAAAGAGACTTTACACCGTTTAATTTATTATTGAACTGCCTTATTTCACTGAGAATTCTATGACCTCCCGTAAACACATAGATATCTTTTTTAATTTTTTCTAAGCGAGTTATGACAATCTTTGGATCACTACCCTCCTCCAAATACATCCTTAAACTATTAAATTGCTCTATTATTGAATTTTTCTTATCTGTAGCAGAGGTATCCCTTTCTATCGCTCCACTATTTCCTTCCTTAGAGTGAAAAGATATATCGGATCTTTGGATGAGTGTTCTTATTAAATCAAGTTCAGCTTCCAGGATTTTTTGATTTTCAATTACATTGGTTAATTGTGGTAATAATGCTTTGACATCGATAGTTGCCTTGCTTAATTTATTAATTTTCTCAGTGAGCGTGTTTATTTTTACGTTCGTTTGCCCCATTTTAGTAATAATGTCAAGCCCAAATTTTTCAAGAATTGAGGTAAATTTACCAAGTTTATCATCTGCTTCTTTAATGAAGCGATTAATATCTTCTCTATCTGAGTCTTTATCTGAGTCTTTATCTGGGCTCATTCAATTTCCTCTATGGGTGTTCTATAAGGTAAGTTATCTGAGGGAAAAAATAGTACTTTTACAAAATATATTTTTTGTTGAAATTTATTATTTAATAAATAAAGTTCTATAATATAAAAGCTTCTAATAATGTTTGGTGAAGATATATTAAGTAAGGCATGTCAACAAAATATATTAGAAAAGATAAAGGTATTAGATCATGTTTAGATTCAAATTTTTTCGAAAATTTTTTTGATGTTTATAATTTGTTTTAATTGCTCGGAAGCTTTAATATTTTTATAGGACTCAAAATATGTGCTAGTGATTAAAATAATTAAATATATCAATGTGCTAACTAAGGATGGGAAATCATTATTATTTAGGAATTATAGTGATATAGAAGTAGACAGAGACTTATTAGCTGGATTCCTGAGTGCTTTCTCAGGATTTATTAAGGAGATTAGTCAGAGTGACATTAAAAGCACAGCCACAGAGGATTTTAAATATTATTATACTATTATAGATACGATCATAATTGTTGCATGTACTGATTTGGGGGAGGAAGATGCAGAAGTAAATTCTAAAATCTTGAGAATACGCTCAAGATTCATGGAAAAATATGGGGATATATTGAAATCAGAATGGACAGGAAATCGAACTATCTTTTATGAGTTTGAAAAAGAATTAGATAATATAATACTAGGTTCAATTAAGATTTCGATAATTGGTTTTGGGGGAGTTGGTAAAACTACTCTAACTAGGTTGATTTGCGGTAAAGATGTAGATCTCGAATATATACCTACAATTACAGCAGATATTGCCGAGTATGATGGAGATGAAATTGGAAGAACTTTAACCTTGTGGGATTTTGCTGGACAATCACAGTTCAGGTCATTATGGAAAAGTCTTCTGGAAGGGACTGACATTACAATTTTAATGACTGACTCAACTTTTGAAAATATAAATGGATCAAAAGAAATTATTCACGATATTTTAGATAAATATTTTCAAGAAAAATTAGTAATTGGTATAGCTAATAAGCAAGATTTACCCAATCGGCTTACACCTGAGTTTTGCGAAAAGATTCTATCCAGTGAAAAGCGAGTAATAAAAACACATGGTATGATCTCAATTGAGCCAATGTATAGGGAAAAAATCCTAGCAATTATAAAAGAAGCAATAAAAGAAATTCCTGATAAAAAGTCATAAGTGGTAATAATGATTGAATTTGAAATAGAAGATATTCACTTAGAAATGTTACAAGATGGAGTTAAATTATTAAATCTACCAGATTTAACTCAAGAGGAAAAAAACATAATTGATCCTATCGTTTCTCCAACCTCTGGTTTAAGGATTCAATTACTGGATAAGAAAGACGAAGGAGATAAAGAAAAGTATATTTTAACAAAAAGAAAATTATTTCTATTTTTTCGAGTTTTCAAGGCTATTAGTCAAAAATTTAAAGATATGAGGAAAAATGAAAACCTTAAGATCCTCATATTTACTGATAATAGACCAACTAAAGATTTATTATTAAAGTATTGTTCACAGATATTTGCTTACGATGGATATGAAATTATTTATCAGAAGGATGATGCTGGGAAGTCAAGAATTTCAGCTCCCTATGGGGCGGCATCCTTGGCTTTATACAATGATATCAATTTGGCTATAGTCCTAACTGCAAGCCATAATGATTTATCATGGAATGGTATAAAAGTTTATATTGATTATCCTATACCTCTTTCAGGAGAAATTTTCAAGGATATTTCTAAAAGGGCTTTGGAATATAAAACCCTTTCCTTTAAACCTTTTATTCCCTCTTTAATTGATGCTGAAGAGAAAAATAATGAATATACAAAAAAATTACTCTCTAAAGTCATTGAAATTAAAAGTCTAAAAGGTAGAAATATTGTGATTTGGCCGTACTTAGGCAAAGCACGAGGAATAGTTAAATTATTTAAAGAATACGGAGCAAATGTTACCCTAATTGATGAAGAAATCAATCCCCCTAACCCAATAAAAATAATTCATGAGGAAAAATTACAAAAAGTAATGGACCAGGCAAGATCAAGTATCGCTTTACTCTTAGATGCTGACAGAGACCGAATCGCATTATATGTAAAACAGAATGGTAAATACTTCACATATATACCAAATGAGATTTATTCAGCAATGCACAATATTTTAGCTGAAGAATTTAAAAAGAATATTTTAAATGTTAGAACAATCCCGAGTGATTTAAGAGGAGATCATACAAGTTTCTTAAATGTTCTTACTGGTGTAGGATATAAGCATTTAGGTGTAATTTTGTATTTCCTGTTTGGAATAGGGGTTGATCAATCCAAAATAGATCTCGCAATTCTTTATATGGAAGATAAAAACGATGATTTAATCAAAATAAACAATCCTACTCCACTAAAAGAAAGAATAATTGAATTGATGAAAGAGCGTGGATTGATAGAAGAGAAATTTCTCGTTGCTATGTGGGAAGAATCCGGGGGACATACACTCAATATTTTAGAAGTTACTCAAGAGGGGGAGAATTATAAATTTGAAACTAATTTACCATTAATAGCTGATAAATATCCAGTACCTGCTTTAGTATTAATAACAGAATTAATCTGCAGAGGATATAACATTTCTGATTCAATAAATTGGTCAATAAAAGGGATAAATCGGACTACACACGCAATAGATTCAGAAAAGGTACGGCTAATGACAAATTTTTTAATTCATGACAAAGATACCATCCAAATTAGTGATAAAAAATATAATGTACAAGGGTTATCTGATAATACTGAAAAAGTTGATATATACCAATTAAAAAGTAGCGATTCTACTTTATATTTTAGACCGAGTGGGACAGGTCCAGATATTAGATTCTATATTTTTGGGAGAAGAGAAACACATTTAGATGAGATTCAGAAAGTTATGGGTTATATCGGAAAGAATTTTAAATAACCATGAGATTCTATTTTTTTTTTAACATTTTCCCTCCAATAATCTTTTATGTTTTTGATAATTCCAATTTGAAATAACACCATTAAAAGCAAAAAAACTTGTAAATCGGAATTAAACCATTACATTTTATATAAAAATTTTTAGTGAGATAAGGTTAAACAAATGCAGTTTAATGAAATATTGAATCAAGTTCCAAAATATAAAGAATTTATGACTATTTCTGAATTAGATAATTCTAGTAAAAAACTTGCAAGTGATTATTCGAATGTGGAGTTAAAAGAAATAGGAAAATCACAAGCTGGAAAGGTTATTTATTGTTTGAAGATTGGAGAGGGAAAAGAAAATGCTCTCTTTTTTGCATTTCCTCATCCCAATGAGAACCAATAGGGAGCATGAGTTTAGAATTTTTATCACATTTTTTAGCAGAAAATCCTGAGATTACAAAAGAAACAGGTTATACGTGGTATTTAATTAAAGCAATTGATATTGATGGTGCGATCCTCAACGAAGGATGGTTTAAAGGAGAATTTAACCCCTTAAAATATGCAAAGAACTATTATAGGCCCGCACCCCCTGAACAAGTTGAATGGACATTTCCAGTCAATTATAAAAAACTTAAATTCGAAACTCCACTACCAGAGACTCAAGCTTTAATGCATTTAATACAAGAATTAAAACCTAAGTTTATGTATAGTCTTCATAATTCGGCTTTTGGGGGTGTATATTTCTATGTCTCTAGTGGTGTGGGAAAATTATTCTCTGAATTAGTAAATTTTGTTAAGAGTGAACAGATGCCGTTGCATTTAGGAGAATCTGAAGCACCCTTCATTAAAAAATTACATGACGCAGTTTTCCAACTGGGTGGCATTCAAGAGCAGTATGATTTTGCTGAAAGTAAAGGCATAGAAAATCCTCAAGTATTTATTAAAATGGGTACATCCTCGTTTGATTATCAAAAAAGGATTGTTGGGGAAAAAAGTCTTAACCTCGTCTGCGAGATGCCTTATTTTTACCATCAGGACATCCAAGATACGTCTCTAACTGAGTTC
>LAZR01000853.1_pt1 | contig 20945 bp, 20 predicted proteins | sample 329461 | NCBI WGS metagenome assembly LAZR01 (sample SAMN03002196, study PRJNA259156) | marine sediment metagenome | biome: sea floor; feature: Hydrothermal impacted sediments; material: marine sediment; isolation source: Loki non-amplified sample from Loki's castle hydrothermal vent sediment ...
GTCAGCTTAGGCGAATAGCGAAATTACCACCGGCAACGTGACTGCGGAAAAAACCGTTCCGTACAGAACGGCGCGCGCGGATAGTGCTACGCTGATACCTTCAGCGCGGGCCATAACATAGACATTCGCAGCCGGGGGCAAAGCACCCATAATGATCGCCGTCGCAACCCAGATCGGATCAAACCCCGAAACCAGCATAAATGCCAGCGCCACCGAAAGCGGGTGAGCGATCAATTTAACCGCAAGACATGCCCCAAGCCTGGATTCCACGTGCCCGCCTCTATTTCGGGCCAACGTCAGACCCAGTGAAAACAGCGCCGCTGGTGCTGCGGCATTCTGGAAACCGGTAAGCGGGGTATCCACAAACGCGGGCAGCGACCAACCTGTCGATGCAAATAGAAGCGCCGCGATAGTCGCGAGGATGAACGGATGGGTGACGACTTTGCGCATCGACTGCCACAGACGCGCAGATCCGCCGGCACCGCTGCCGATCATCAAAGGCCAAATGGTAAAAATTAACAGTACATCTGCGCAGAACACGAACGCCGCAGGGGCACCCGCCGCAGGACCAAGCACAGCCACTGTCAAGGCCGGCCCCATATAGCCGATATTCGAATAGCTTGCGGCCAAACCGAAGACCGCTGGATGATCCTTGGCATGATTGCCCCGCCCAATGAGCCAACCTATCAGGAACATCATACCCGTCATTGTGGTTGTGACAGTAAGAAAGCCGACAAGGCTTTCCGCACCCGGTGGTACCATCCGCACCGACTGAAAAAGCAGTGCGGGCAACGCCAGATAAAAGATGAATGCATCTAACCAGCGCTGTTGATCAGCTCCGTGGCGCAGCAGCATTTGGGCGATAACACCAGACAATATATAAAGAAAAAATGGCGCAATCAGGCCCAAACCGACAATCACAGAACCATCCGCAAGTAGCCTGATCTGGCAGGTTTAGGAAATGAAGGCTGATTATTCATAGCTTAGTTCTATCGTCGATGCGGCGCTACCGTACAAGGCCGGGCAAACTAGAACTGCAACTTGGGTGACAGAAATGCAGAATGAAAATACGATTTAAGAGCCTTCATCGCCGGAGTGACCGCCGTGGCGCGATTAAAAGCCAAGCCAACATCCATTGTAGGAATTTCAACATCCGTAGGCACTGTCTCGATTCGCCGCCCCTCCAGCGACCACGGGCGATAAACCATATCCGAAAGTATGGTGACCCCCTGATCATTGGCGACGATTGATCGTACCGCCTCGACCGATGATGTACGCAATTTGATATTGGGACGGGCGTTGTGGCTGTTCCAGTATTTCATACTCGAGTGCGCGGCTTCATCCACGGTCAGCATAACGTAAGGTTCTTCCGCAATCCGTTGCAACGACACCTCTCCGCCTTGGCAAAACACATGGCCCGTCGGCACCCATACCCGTCGAGGCGACTTCAGCAACGTCAGAGTCTCAATCCCCTCGCGCTGGATATTGGATGTTAAAGCGACTGCCATATCGATCTGGCTGTGCAACAACTGCTCTTCGATATTTTGGCGATTCAATTCGACGATCTGTATGTCGATATGCGGGTATAGTTGGGCCATCCGCCCCAAATGAAACGGCAGAAAATACCCCAAGACGGTATAGGTCGCTGCAACTTTCAACGTTCCACTAATGTCCGAGGTGCCGCGCCGTATTTGATATGCCGCATCAACCTTCTCAAGGATGTCCCGCGCAACCTGAAGAAACTCACGACCGGCTGTGGTCAACTCCATACCCTGCGCCCGTCGTTCAAATAAGGTCACTCCTAATATCGCTTCAAGTTCCCGCACCGAGCCGGTCACAGAAGACTGCGAAATTGATAATAACCGGGCTGCTCGACTTACCTGCCCGGTATCAGCCGTGGCAACAAAGTACTTCAAGTGCTTGAAATTCATATATTACCTTCCGTTTTTCACCACATTGATGCATTATCCCTAAAACTAATAATGCATCAATGAAAAAATGAAATATCAATTTTGCTCTGGCATGCGATGGTGGCCCCATACCAGCAAAAGGGTGCAATCATGAAAGAGATCGTCGATCTGAATTGCGACATGGGTGAAGGATTTGGTCAATGGGTGCTTGGTGACGCCCCCGACGAAGAGATTATGAAAATCATCAGTTCCGCGAATATAGCGGCAGGCTTTCATGCGGGCGACCCCAACTCCATGGACCGAGTGGTCAAACTGGCCCAAGCGCACGGCGTCGGGCTAGGCGCTCATCCCGGTTATGCGGATCTTCAAGGCTTTGGACGTCGTTATATCAAGACCGACCCGAACGAGTTAATCAACGATGTTATCTATCAAATCGGGGCCATTCGAGAATTCGGAAGGCGCTATGGTACCCCGCTTCAGCACGTTAAATTGCACGGGGCGCTCTATATGGAGGCTGCGGTAAACGACGAATTATCGCAAATGCTGGTGGATACTTTGCAGGTCACTAGCTCTGACTCTCTCTTGTTTTGCATGGGAATTTCCAAAACCTATGAAGCCGCCAAACGGGCGGGGCACCCTGTAATCCGCGAATTCTACGCGGATCGCGAATACGACAACTCAGGCTCCATCGTATTTCGACGTCAGGTCGGGCGCCCCGATCCAGCGCAGATCGCCGCAAAATGCGTAAAAGCCTGCAAGACCGGCAAGGTTACCACCGTCGAGGGCGATGAAATTGACATCGCTTTTGAATCAATCTGCTTTCATTCGGACACACCCGGTGCCCTGTCCATGGGACAGGCTATTCGCGCTGGCCTTCAGGATGCCGGAATTCGCATCGCCTCAGCGGCGGAAGTTGCGAAAACACTTTGATCAATCTTCAACCAGGAGACCAACATGGCACAGGTTCTATCACCCGTCCCCGGCACATTTTACACCCAGGCCGCACCGGGCGAGCCGCAGTTCAAACAACCAGGAGATTCCGTCGCGTCGGGCGATGTCATTGGTCTGATTGAGGTCATGAAGACCTTCATCGAGGTCAAAGCTGAAGCGTCGGGTACCTTTAAGAAATTTCTGGTCGAGGACGGTGCGGCAATCAACGCGGGCCAACCGCTCGCCGAGCTCGAGGGCTGAGGGATGCCGATCAAACGCATGCTAATCGCCAACCGTGGTGAAATCGCGGTGCGGATCATTCGCGCGGCCAAGGCGATGGACATACATACGATCCAAGCGCACTCTGAAGCTGACGTCGACATGCTGGCGGTGCGGCTAGCGGATGAAGCTGTTTGCATCGGACCTGCTCAGGCGGCGCAATCTTATTTGAACATTGAAGCGGTGGTCGCAGCCGCAAAGGCAACAAAAGCGGATGCAGTTCACCCCGGATATGGCTTCATGGCAGAGAACGCGGATTTCGTACGCGCCCTAGATGCCGCTGGCATCACCTTTGTCGGTCCTTCAGCCGACGTTATTGACAGAATGGGCGACAAGGTGGCAGCACGACTGGCTGCAAAGGCAGCTGGCGTGCCGGTAGTGCCGGGCTCAAAGGGCCGCCTAGACACTGTGGAAGAAGCTGTCAGCGTCGCGGCAGAGCTGGGTTACCCAGTAATGATCAAGGCGGCTGCGGGCGGTGGAGGCAAAGGTATTCGCATCGCTGATACCGAAGCTGACCTGCGCAAAATGGCACCGCAGGCGCAGGCCGAGGCCAAGGCGTCTTTTGGCGATGGTGGTCTTTATCTTGAACGCGCCATCAATTCACCACGCCACATCGAAGTTCAAATCATGGGTGACGGCACCGATGCGGTTCACTACTTTGAGCGCGAATGCTCCATGCAGCGCCGCCGCCAGAAAGTCTGGGAAGAAGCAGGTGCCTCATGTCTTGACCAAGAAACCCGCAGCCATTTGTGTGATACTGCGGTCGCGCTGGCCAAGGCCGTTAACTATGTGGGCGCAGGGACGCTTGAATATCTTTATGACCGCGAGACCAAAGAGTTCTTCTTCATAGAAATGAACACCCGCATTCAGGTGGAACACCCTGTCACAGAAATGCTGACGGGCACTGATCTGGTACAGGAAATGATCCACGTGGCAGGGGGTGGTAAGCTACGCAAATCCCAAGCAGACATCACCCGCAATGGGCACGCGATCGAGGTCCGCCTCAATGCAGAAGACCCGATGATGCAGTTTCTGCCTTCTCCCGGAAAAATCAACACTTTGCGCGTGCCCGAGGGTGACGGCATCCGCTTCGACCACTTCTTGTATGAAGGGTATCAGGTTCCTCCTTTCTATGACTCCCTGCTTGGCAAGTTGATCGTTCACGCTGAAAACCGTGACGCAGCGATTGCCCTGATGATCTCAGCTTTGGAAGGGTTGGAAATCGGCGGCATCAAGACGACAAAACCGCTTCATCTGGCATTGGCCCACGACGCATCTGTGCGTGCGGACGACTTTCATACGCAGTGGCTCGAGCCTTGGCTGGCCGCCGGCAATCTAAAACCAACCCCTTAATCACAGGAGGCAAATCGTGAAGACACGCTATACCTACGGTGGCGACGAACACATCTATGTCGAAGTAGATGACGAAATGTCGCTTGATGCTTTTTTTAAATCCCTTTCGATGAGCAACGCGGTACGTAACGCCAACATCAAAGGCGTAACGGAAATCTGCCCCGCGAACGCATCCTTTCAGGTCCGCTATGACCCCGACGTCATCGCGCCCGAGGAAATGATGAAGAAGGTCCAAGAGCTTGAGGACAAAGCCGAAGATGCAGAGAAGCGCCTAAAGACGCGTATCATAGAAATTCCAGTCTATTATCAGGACCCTTGGACACATGAGACCCTCATGCGGTTCCGCGAGCGTCATCAGGACCCATCCGGCACTGATCTGGATTATGCCGCGCGGATCAACGGGTTCGACACCGCCGAAGCCTTCATTGAGGCTCATCATTCGCAGCCCTGGTTCGTTTCCATGGTGGGTTTTGTCGCGGGACTTCCCTTTCTCTATCAACTGGTTGAGCGCGAAAAGCAGTTGCAGGTCCCCAAATACCTTCGGCCGCGCACTGACACGCCAAAGTTGACAGTGGGGTATGGTGGCTGCTTTTCCTGTGTCTATTCGGTACGCGGTGCCGGTGGCTATCAAATGTTCGGCGTGACCCCGATGCCGATTTTTGATCCCGATCAGAAACAAAGTTATCTCAGCGATTTCATGGTCTTCTTCAAACCCGGCGACATCGTTAAGTGGAAGCCAATTGATCGCGCCGAATACGATCGCATCTTGGCCGAGGTTGAGGCGGATACATACGTGCCGCGCATCGCGGAAGTCGATTTCGATCTAGAAGCTTTCAACGCGGACATGCCTGGCACCAACGCCAAACTGATGGAGGCGCTCAATGTCGTTTAAAGTCATACAACCGGGCCTTTCGACCTCGATTCAGGATCTGGGCCGCCCTGGCTATTTTCATCTTGGAATACCTATCGGCGGTGCGATGGACCGTTTTGCGCTACGTGTCGCCAACATGCTGGTGGGCAACCCTGAAGGCGCGGCGGGCTTGGAAGTTGTGTTCATGGGGCCGCAACTGGTGTTTGAGCAAGATGCTTTGATCGCCGTGACCGGTGCTGATCTGCCTGCGAAGATCGACGGAGTGACGCAAGAAGGTTGGGCTGCTTTTGAAATAAAGGCGGGCCAGACGCTGAGCTTTGATTTCCTTAAATCCGGTGCGCGGGCCTACATCGCCATCAGCGGAGGCATCGATACGCCCCCTGCCCTAGAAAGCCGTTCTACCTATCCAATTGGTGCGTTGGGCGGCATCGAGGGGCGCAACGTTCAAGCTGGCGATGTCATTCCTGTTGGCGAGACTGACATGATCGAACCGGGGCTGAGCGTACCGGAAAACTTGCGTCGAATGCCGGGTAGACCAGCCGAGCTTCGCGTTCTTCCCGGCCTATACTGGCATCGCTTAACCGCCGCTGCGCAAGAAGGTTTCTTCCGTGACGACTGGACTGTCGCCCTAGAGGCAGACCGAATGGGATATCGGTTCAAGGGTGGCAAACCGCTAGAGTTTGTAGAACGCGAACAGCCCTTTGGTGCCGGTGCTGACCCTTCCAACATCGTGGACGGCTGTTATTCTTACGGTTCGATTCAGGTACCAGGGGGCTTGGAACCGATTGTGTTGCACCGCGATGCGGTCTCGGGGGGCGGATATTTCACTCTAGGTGCGATTATTTCGGCTGACATGGATTTGATCGGTCAGCTCCAACCGCATACTCCGGTGAAATTTCGGAAGGTCGACATGGCCGAGGCGTTAAAAGCCCGCGCCGCGCGCAAGAAAATGCTCGCCGCCGTCCGCGCCCATTTGGGCTGATTATCTTTTCCGGTTGTCCGCCATCACTGTGGGCAACCGGTCTTGCTATCCGAAGCCTTGGTCACGTTTCAAAAAGAACTCACCTTTCCAAGATTTATCGTCATTCAAAGCGTTTCTTGTACCCAATGTAGAACCATCAAAAATTGCCTAGGCAACATTTCACCATCACGTTTGTTTGCCTGATGTCGTGATTATCTGAAATACTTCCCTAATAAAGACAGCACGGAAGCAGCGTTTTACAATCGGAGAGGTACACTGGTGTTTGCGAAGGCGACCTATCCCTTTTGTTCACGCGCGCGGCGCCGGTCAGCCTCACTTTACGGAGAAAATAACACGTAATGCCAGCTATCACCCGTAACACGCATAAGCTCTCATCGCCTCCGCAAGTGAAACGTCGTATTCTTCGGGTGAGAGGCACAGATGTAACCCTGCTCGATGAGGTGCGACAGATGGCGGTTGCAGATCTCGGCTTTGATATCCAACATGAATCGCTTGATTTCCTGACCTGCCAGCACCGTGCGGCAATGGACCCGATGAACTATGACATCTATGAACAGTGCTTTCACAACCTTGATATCGTCTGGTATTGGGGGGCTTTGCAACCGATTGAAACACGCCGGATCAAACAGTGGGATAACATTGGCGATCTGGCAAAAACCGGCGGCATTAGTAAGTACACCTGGACAGGACATGGCGATGCGCCGGTGCGCAAGCTCTACGTGCAGCCTGATGGGACGCTGGGCCAGCAACCGATGCCGACCATCAGCATGCTGCCGACGGCGCATAACGTCGATAGCTTTGGTTATGATACCCGACTGTTCGGTGAAGAAGGACCGGAGGGATCAAGCTGGGCGTGGCTACTCGACCGGCGGGCCCGTGGCCGGATCGCGCTGGTTGACGAGCCAGCGATTGGCATCTTCGACGCAGCTTTAGCGGCCGAAGCCAATGGTGACCTGACATTCCAAGATATAGGAAACATGACTGTAGACGAAATCGACAGCCTCATGGCTTTGTTAGATACCCTTCGACAACAGGGATTCTTTGTAGGTAGCTGGGTTTCGCCTGAACAGGCAGAGGCGCTGGTGCATGCTGATCGTGTGTCAGTGCAAAGCATGTGGTCGCCATCATATGCTAACCTTGGGCCAATGAAAGACGTATTTCGCGAGAGTTTTCCAAGAGAGGGTTACCGTGCGTGGCACGGTGGCGCATCTTTGGCCCGCCATCTGACCGGAAGTAAGCTCGATATGGCGTATGATTATTTGAATTGGTGGTTAACCGGACCCGCCGGGGCAGTGATGGCGCGGCAGGGACATTACATGACAAATGCTGAAGGCTTACGCGAATATCTTAGCCCTGAAGAATGGGGGTACTGGTACGACGGAGATGTGGCACGTTGTGATCTTAAAGGTCCCGACGGCAGGATCGTGGTCCGCCAAGGCCAGCGCCGCCCCGGAGGCGCATATCGCGAACGGGTCAGTCGGATTGCACTTTGGAACACCGTCATGGACGAATATAATTATGCCGCCCGTTCATGGAACCGTTTTATCGCAGCCTTGGGGACCGCCACACCATGACTGGAACGCAACCGAACTCGGGCCAGGAACCGCTTTACGATACCATCAGCCGTATTCTGCGCCATAATATCTCTTCGGGGCGTCTTCCTAATGGTCTGGTTTTGATCGAAGGCCCAATCGCAAAAGTGATGCAGACCAGTCGTGCACCAGTTCAAGCATCTTTGCGGATGCTTAACGCCGAAGGTCTTATCCACCGGTTTCGGGGGCGCGGCTATTTGGTAGGCCCCGCCTCATCCGACCTCAGTCCTATCCGCAAGGCATTGGATGAATTCGACTTTGAAATTCCGTTATCCTCCCGATCAGCTCTGGCTGTACGGGGAACTTGGCAACGCGTCTATGACAAGGTCGAAGCTGAAATCGCAGCTTGCCAAATCTTTGGTGAATTTAGGGTAATCGAGACCGAGCTTGCCAACCACCTTGGCGTCAGCCGCACCGTGGCTCGGGATGTTCTTAGTCGTCTGAACGAACGCGGGTTGATACGAAAAGGCGCCACCTCGCACTGGCTCGCAGGCCCCCTGACCGCGCGGACGCTGCGCGAAAAGTTTGAACTGCGCAGTATCATGGAACCTGCGGCCTTACGTTTGGCCGCCGATTTGATGGACCACGGTCAGATCGCGCGGGTGTGTGATCAAATAGAAAGCGGCATGACCAAGGACGCCACGGAGCTTGAAGATGCACTCATGAAATATTGCCTGTCACGGGCACCCAACAGTGCGTTGGTCGAAATCATCACCAATAACCGCTTGTTATTATCGGCGATGGACAAAGCCCTGAGCGATCTGGGACTGCCGGTGGATACGGTGGCGCTAGACCAATACGGGACGCTGTTTCAGCTGATAAAATCTCACCAGATCAACGCGTCGACTGAATACCTCAAAGAGCACCTTCGCATCCTCTCTTACAAAAGTTTGGCGCGGCTAAAAATTGTTGCGTTGATACCTGAAAGCGACTCGATTCCAAAATACCTGAGTAGAGTCTAGAAAAACGGATTTTGCGTTCAAAGTTCATTTAGTTTTCGCCCTTTCCACGGAATTTAGGCTCAATATTCAACTAAACGACGAATATATACCGAAATATTCGTAAATAATGACTCTTGCAATAATCCGCTATCAGTCATTTCATACGTTATACATTATTGTGAAGATGTGATTGGGCAATCGCTTTAAGCAGTTCGCTACGGACAATTGCAGTTTGGCTTCACATAAAAAGAGGGCTTTATGACGCAAAGCGACCCAATATTCCGGCTGGAAGGTGTGACGCGCAGATATGGCGATCTGACGGCTTTGGATGGCATTGATTTCGTCGCAGACGACAATGCCTATATTGCCCTACTGGGGCCGTCGGGCTCCGGTAAAACCAGCTTGTTACGCGTGATCGCTGGTTTTGAGACGCCGGATGCAGGGCGCATATGGTTCCAAGGGCGCGATATTACGGATTTACCTGCGCATGAACGGGGCATCGGGTTCGTGTTCCAGAACTTCGCTTTGTTTCCGCATCTTACTGTTTTCGAAAATGTTGCCTTTGGTTTACGAAACGGTGCGCAGACGCTGTCAAAGGCCGAGTTAACGGATCGTGTAAGAACATCCATTGATATGGTGGGCCTCGCGGGCCTGGAAGATCGCAATCCAGAACAGATTTCCGGCGGCCAAAAACAACGGGTGGCACTGGCACGCTCGCTCGTGATGCAGCCCAAGCTGGTGCTGCTCGACGAACCGCTTGGTGCGCTTGATGCCAACCTGCGTGAACGCATGCAGATTGAACTGCGCTCAATCCGAGAGCGGCTTGACGTCACCTTTCTGCACGTAACCGGGAGCGAAACCGAGGCGCTTGCGATGGGGGATAAGGTTGCGGTGTTGGATGCTGGCCGGATCATCCAGTACGACACACCGGACACCATCTATGACGGCCCGGTAGTTTCCGACGTTGCAAAGTTTCTCAATCGTTTCAACCTGTTCGACGGCACATTTAAAGAAGGAGTTTTTAGCGGACCATTCGGGGCATTGCCTGTCTCGAACGCACGCAAAAACAACAGCGACACCTATGCCATTCGGTATGACCGCACCCAAGTATTTGATGCCCACGACGCCAACCTGCCAGGCCCCGCACTGCCTGTCCGGTTCCTGGCGAGCGAATATTTGGGATCCTCGATCATCTTTCTATTCGAAACCGAAGGTCAAAAAACAGTCGAAGTCGATCACCACCTGAGTCTCGGCGAACCGCGGCATTTAACGGTTGGCGAAAGGTACACTCTTTCTTGGGATCCCGAACAGGCGATCGTATTTGGCAAGGAGACAGCAAGATGACCGCCACAAGCCGCATTAGGCAGAAAAAAACGACGTTTCGCCTTCTTGCCCCCGGTGTCGTGTGGATGATCCTGTTCCTTATCGCACCCATCATGATGATCGTTTACGTGTCCTTCTGGACCCAGACGACCTTCGCCATTAACTCGTCGTTGACATTGGACAGCTGGAAAAACTTTTTCGCTTCCGAGGCTTATGTCGGTGCATTGTGGACGACGATACGCCTTTGGCTAATCGTTCTCACGCTGACCTTTGTCATCGGTTATCCTGCGGCGCTTTACGTAGGCCTAATGGTCAAAAGCAAGACGATCTCAACCGTCTTGCTGGTTCTTTGCGTTATCCCTTTCTGGACCTCTTTTCTGATCCGTGTGCTGGCATGGCGACCCATGCTCGGCAAGGAAGGAGCGATCAACATCATTCTCCTGAAGGCCGGAATCATCCATACCCCGATAGAGGTTCTATTATTCTCAGAACTTTCGGTGATCATCGGCATGACGCAGATTTATGTTGTCTTCATGGTGGGACCCATCGCCTTCATGCTGGGCCGCATCGACCATAATATCATCGAAGCCGCCCGAGATCTGGGTGCGGGGTTCGGACGTATTTTCTGGAAGATCATCTTTCCGCTAAGCCTACCGGGCGTCGTCGTCGGTGCGATCTTTGTAAGTGTAATGGTGCTGGGAGAATTTGCCACCTCGGGTGCCCTTTCGGGGCGTAAAGTCAACCTGCTGGGCAATATCATCGTGACCCAGGTCGGATCACTAAAGTGGGCGATGGCGTCGGTTGTTGGGGTCATCCTCACCATCCTGCTGGGCATCGTGGTCGCGGGGTTCCTGCGCATCGTTGACCTGAAACGGGAGATCTAAGAGATGGAATCCAAGGTCTTAAAACCGATCCTCGCTGTTTACGTCGGCTTGTTTATCCTGTTCCTTTACGGTCCGTTCATTGTGTTGGGCATCCTATCGTTTCAACAAGGGCCAGAAGGCGGTCCACAATTCCCGATCATTGAATGGTCGACTTATTGGTACAGGCATCTTTTTGGCCTAACCCCGCCATCCCGCATAGCACCCCTGCCCGTCGGTGAAGCATTGGTACGTTCGTTAACATTGGCCTTTATGACCATGGTTACGGCTACCGTGCTGGGTGTCATGGCCGCCCAGGCTTTCCGTAAGCGGTTTCGCGGTGCAGGTATTGTGTTTTACCTGATCGTGTTGGGTATGATGGTGCCTGGTGTCCTGACCGGATTGGGGACTTCGCTTTTGGCCAATAACGTGGTCGGAGTTGAACGTCACTGGTGGAGCACGGCGTTTCTGGCCCATGTGGTTTATACTTTTCCCTTTGCTTTCCTCGTGATGCTAGCCATTCTTAACAGATTTGACGGTTCCGTCGAAGAGGCGTCGTGGTCGTTGGGCGTTTCACCAATGAAGACCTTTCGCAAGGTAACATTTCCGCTCATCTTTCCTGGTGTCTTATCGGCGATGCTATTCGCCTTTACCCTCAGCTTTGATGAATTCCCTCGCACTCTGTTCGCTTCGGGACGTGATCAGACCCTGCCATTGGCAATTTACGGCACGTTCTCGGTCGAAATACATCCGAACATCTTCGCCTTTGGGGTGATGACGACCTTGTTTTCATTCGCTCTCTTGGCTGTCTATGGCATCTTGATGGGCCTTAGCGTGCGGCGCGCCAAAAAGATGGCGATGCAGGAGGACATCGCATGAAAACCGTTATCGTAACCGGTGCCGGATCAGGTATTGGCCTTGCGGTCGCGAGAAAGCTCGCCTCGCTCAACTATAATGTGGTGGTCAATGATTATGACGGCGACGCCGCTAACAATGCTGCCGATGACATTGGCGGACTGGCCGTGCAAGGGGACATATCGAGCGAGGCGGACGTGGCAAACATGGTGCAAGCCTGCATCGACGCATACGGACCCGCCACTCATCTGGTAAACAACGCGGGTCATGTCCACCAATCCCGGTTTGTCGATCTGGAGCCTGCCGAGTTTGACCGCATGATCGCAGTGCATCTGCGCGGAACATTTTTATGCACCCGCGCGGTATTGCCCAACATGCTGACCCAAAAATCAGGCTGCGTGGTCAACATGGCTTCGCAACTGGGCCAGATTGGCGGAATTGAATTGGCCCATTATTCAGCGGCAAAAGCAGGAATAATCGGGTTGACCAAGGCATTGGCACGCGAGGTATCGAACCAAGGGGTGCGTATCAACGCGGTGGCCCCCGGCCCGATCAACACTCCGCTTGTGCGCGCCCTCTCAGAAGATTGGCGCAACGCCAAGGCCGCTGAGCTTCCGCTGGGCCACTTCGGAGAACCGGAGGACGTTGCTGAAACTGTTGCATTTCTATGTTCCGACGCGGCACGCCTTTATGTGGGTCAGACGCTGTCACCAAACTCGGGAGACGTAATGCTATGACATCAATTGCATTGATCACAGGGGCCGGTATCGGCATTGGACGTGCCACGGCAAAGATGCTCGCCGCACGCGGTGATCACGTCGTCGTCACCGATGTTCTGGAGGATGACGGTCGCAGCGTTGTACAGGAAATTCGCAAAGCGGGCGGTGAGGCAGAGTTTCAGCATCTGGATGTACGAGACACCGCCCGCGCGAACTCCGTGGTCAAGGATATCGAAACCCGCTTTGGCAAGATCGACACCATTGTGGCCAATGCAGGAATTGCACATCGGGTACCTCTTGAACAGCTATCCGATGAAAAATGGGATCAGACCTTTGATATCGACCTCAAGGGAATGCTACGGGTAATCCGCCCCGCGGCCGCTGGCATGAAAGCGCGCGGTACCGGTTCGATTATCTGCTTATCCTCCATCATGGGTGTGGCCTATGGATGGGATGAACATGTGCACTATTCATCCGCCAAGGCCGGCGTGGTCGGGTTGGTCCGTGGGCTTGCGGTTGAATTAGGCCGTAGCGGGATCCGTGTGAACGGCATCGCTCCGGGATACATCCGCACCGCCCAACTTTTATCCGAGAAACACTCCCTTGGTCCCGAAGGTGCCAAGACCGTGGGCGATATTGTACCACTGGGCCGCATAGGGCAACCGGATGACATCGCTGATGTGGTGGGGTTTCTCGCGTCGGATGCCGCGCGGTACCTGACAGGACAAGTCATTACTGTGGACGGTGGGCTGATGGTCGGGCGCTACTGAACACGTATGGAAGGCCAGCCTTCCGAAACTGCCAAAATAAAACGACCTCAACAAGGAGAAGACAAGTGACACACTCAAATTTCTCAAGGCGCAACTTTTTGAAAACCACTGCTGGCGGTGCCGCGCTGGCAGCAGGCGGCATGCCATTTCTAGGTGCCCAACAAGCCTTTGCCGCGAGCCTGGGCAATCAGGAGCTGCGGACGGTAGGCCTGTCTGTAACCGTGCAAGAACGCATATTGAACGATTTCAAAGCCCAATCGGGCGTTGGATCTGTCAGCGGCAAGGCAGACATATTTCCCAACACCCAAACAGAAATCCTGTCTGGGTCGGATGCTTATGACTGCTGGGAAATCATCGGCGAACGTCTGGCCGCAATGGTTGCCACAGACAAATTGGCTCCGGTCGCAGCAACTGATCTGAAAAACTGGGCTGGCATTCGCGAAACCTTCACGAAGCCCTCGGACCGTTGGGCATTGAACCAGCAAATCGTCGGGCAAATCTGGGAAGACGAAAGCCAGACACGCCTGAACATGGTGCCCACTGTTTATAACTACGATTCCATCGGGTATCGCCCCGATCTGGTAGATGCCGAAGAGGCATCAAACTGGTCTGCGCTGTTCGATCCTAAATTCAAGGGCAAGACAGGTCTGAACGTTGACCCGCTGATCGCCTTTGGTCAGGCGGTACTGGCAATGAACGAACTAGGGCTTGTCGAGGTGGACAATCCCGGAAACCCAGATGCCGCGACCATCGAAGAAGCCGCCAAGTTCTTGATTTCAAAAAAGAAAGAAGGACAGTTCCGCGCGCTTTGGGGCGATTTCGGTGAACTGGTAAACCTGCTTGCTTCGGGCGAGATGGTCATCGCCGATGCGTGGCAGCCTGCGGTCATGGCAGTCAAGGCGCAAGGCGTTGAATGCTCCTATGCTACGATGAAAAGTGGTTACCGTGGCTGGGCAATCGGGGTTGCGCCACTCAAGACTTCTCCCAACCTCGAAGCCGTAGCTGCATATGCCGATTACTGGCTTTCTGGTCCACCCGCGATCGCGGTATCCGAGCAGGGATATTATTCGCCTACAACTAACGTCAAGAACGTCATGGATCCCGATAAATACGCTTTCTGGTACGAGGGTAAACCTTGGGTTGGTGCGGCCGAGCGTGGTATCAAGGAAGGCGATCTGCGCGACGGCGGTTCGTTGGAAGAGCGCGCGGCAAACGTCGCTTACTGGCACCAGTGGCCAGATGAGTACGACCTGCTGATCCGCAAATGGGACGAATTCCTGTCAGCTTAAATCACGGATGGTTCAGCCGGGTATCCGGCTGAACCCACCCTTCCCTTTTTTCACGAACAGGACGTTTTCCCTTGGCCTACGATCTTCAGCTCACAAATGTCTACAAGACCTACGACAATGGAACTCCGGCGGTCATCGACTTCAATCTGAGCGTCGAAAAAGGCGAGTTCATTGCCTTTCTCGGCCCATCAGGCTGCGGTAAATCTACGACCTTGCGGATGATTTCCGGTTTCGAGACAGTCACCTCAGGCGACCTGATGATCCGTGGCAAACGCGTGAACGATCAGTTACCCGAAAAACGCCCTACCTCGATGATTTTCCAGAACTATGCACTGTTTCCGCACATGAACGTGCGGCAGAACGTTCTATTTGGCCTTGAAGTCAAGCAGATGCCAAAGGCGCAAGCCGATCGCAAGGTTGATCAAATTCTTGAAAAGCTGGGCCTGAGCGATATCGCCCAGATGCCAACAGCGCGTCTATCGGGCGGCCAGCGCCAGCGCATTGCACTGGCACGTTCGCTTGTGGTCGAACCCGACATCCTTTTGCTGGACGAACCGCTTGGCGCGCTTGACGCAAACCTTCGCAAGAGCATTCAAAACGAATTGAAACTGTTGCAGCGTGATCTTGGTATCACTTTCGTGTTCGTGACCCATGCCCAATCCGAAGCGCTTGCCCTGTCCGATCGTATCGTGGTGATGAACGCAGGCCGGATTGAACAGATCAGTCCGCCACGCGAGCTGTACACGCGTCCCAGCAGTCAGTTTGTTGCCCGCTTTATAGGTTCAAACACGATCCTGCCGGGCACGGTCACATCACGGCAGAATGGCAATGTATTGCTCCAGACAGCGTTTGGCATATTGGCCGGTGCCAACCGCGCCGAAACGGACGCCCATGTGGGTCGCGAAATGAGCATCATCCTGCCCGCCGAGGCAGTTGATTTGGTTCCCGCTGATGTGCCCGAAGCGGAAATGCGCGCCGCCTTTGGTTCAAACGCCATCCCCTGCACCATAGAACGCTTACAGATCGTAGGCCACATCATGCATATGATCGTGCGTTTTAACGATGGTAAGCAAATCAATGTCGAAGGCCATGTCGACAAGTACCGCGACAGGTTGAAAGCCGGGGGGAGTGCTTTCGTCGCGTGGAAATCTGCCAATGCTACCGTGATCGACCGCTAGGACATATAAAATGGTTCATGCCACAGCAACTGAGATTTCAGAACGCCTGCACGCGGGGAAACTAGACCCGGTTACCTTAGCCGAAGAGGTGTATGAGCGCCTGGAACGACATGGCGATAGCGCGATCTATATCGAAACCACCCGTTCTCGCGCGATGGTAGAAGCACATGCGTCGCGCTTGCGGCTTCAGGCCGGACTGCCCGCCAGCCCGCTGGACGGCGTTCCAATCGCATGGAAGGATCTTTTTGACCTCAAGGGCCGCGTGACCACTGCCGGGGCCGTCGTCACCAAGACCGATCCGCCTGCAACAGCGGACGCGCACGTGGTTGCTGCGGCCTACAGGGCGGGAATGGTCACCACTGGAACCGTTAACATGACCGAGTTCGCCTATTCCGGCATCGGGCTTAACCCACACTATGGAACACCTCGCAATGTTCATGCGCCAAAAGGGCAAATGCGCAGTCCGGGGGGGTCGTCTTCGGCCTCAGGGGTAGTCGTGTCAGCCGGGATCGTGCCCCTGTCGATGGGGTCCGACACCGGAGGTTCGGTTAGAATTCCCGCGTCTTTTAATGGGGTGGTGGGCTACAAAACATCGTCAGGTCGCTATCCGATGCAAGGGGTCTATCCGCTGGCCCGGTCGTTAGACACGATTGGACCGCTTGCCCATACAGTGGCGGATTGCGCGTTATTCGATGCCGTGTTGCGGGGCAAAGATGCACCCGAAGCACAGGCCGTGTCGCCACAGACCCTGTCCTTCGTCATTCCAGACGAAATCTTGTTGGACGGGTTGATGCCCGCAGTCAGTGCTAATTTCAGCGCCGCGGTAGCACGGCTTGAGACCGCAGGCGCGAGGATCACACGTATTTCATTGCCCGAATTATCTGAGCTTACCGATTTGATTGCGCGCCATGGGTTTCTAGCGGGCGCAGAGGCGCTGATGATACATCACGACAGAGTGTGCGGCGCTGCCGCAACGCAGATGGATGCTCGGGTGGTGCGTCGCATCAAGCTTGCAGAAACCATGAGCGCGGTTGACGTTCTTGTGCTTCATGAAGCCCGGTCTCGGCTGATGGCATCGACTGCAGCCAAGATTGGGAATTCCATTGTCCTGTGTCCAACAACAGCGACGACAGCGATGGAAACTGGTCCCCTTGAAGCTGACCAAGATGAATTCTTTCGCCACAATGGCCTGACACTTCGCAACACCAGTTTGGGGAACTTCCTTGATTGGTGTGGCGTGTCCGTCCCAAACGGAACTGACGCCGATGGCATGCCGACGGGTTTCTTGCTGTCGGCCCCTACAGGGCAAGACACGGCATTACTACGGGCAGCTTTGGGCTGCGAGGACATCATCCGCGGCTAACACCGCCATGACAAACACTGCAACAACCAAGAGGAGACCGAAAAGTGACCAAAAAAATTTATTGTGCCTTCGGCACGGACATCGACTCTGTCGCGGGCCAAATTGGTTCATATGGCGGCGGTGATTCACCCAATGACATACAGCGCGGCATTTTCGCAACCGAAGTCGGGGTACCGCGCTTGCTTCGGCTATTCAAAAAATATGAAATGCGGACGTCGTTCTTCATCCCGGGACACTCGCTTGAGACATTTCCAAAAGAGATGGACATGATCGTAGAAGCCGGTCACGAGATCGGCGCGCATGGTTACCTGCACGAAAACCCCGTCGCCATGACTCCCTCTCAGGAGGAGGACGTTCTGGTCAAATCTATCGAACTTATCAAGGGGCTCACCGGCGAAGCGCCTAAGGGTTATGTTGCCCCGTGGTGGGAAATGTCGAACGTGACTGCCGCACTTCTGGGCAAGTACGGGTTTTCCTACGATCACAGCCAAAGCTACCGGGACTTTCAGCCGTTTTATGCACGGGTCGGCGATGAATGGAATGTTATCGACTATTCCAAAACGGCTGGGGAATGGATGCACCCGCTGAAGCACGGGAAAGAGATCGACCTCGTTGATATTGGAGCAAACTGGTACGTGGACGATTTGCCACCAATGATGTTTATCAAAAATGCCCCCAACAGCCATGGGTTTGTCAGCCCCCGCGACATTGAACAGCTGTGGAAGGATCAGTTCGACTGGGTTTACCGCGAGATGGAATATGGCGTGTTCCCGATAACCATTCACCCCGACGTCGCAGGCCGCCCGCAGGTCTTGCTTATGCTTGAAAGGCTGATCGAATATATCAACGGGCATTCAGGCGTAGAATGGGTAGATTTCAATACCATCGCGGATGACTTCCGCAAACGCTTCCCCTTTGATGGCGATAAGCGCCCCGAAGTGATCTAAAACAACCAAGGGCAACGCACCCTGCGTTGCCCTTACAATCGAGGCAGGAGATTTTGAATGTGCAACGCCTGCGGTTTCCCGACCCGCCCCGGCCATTGGACCGATGCCGGCGCGGACAATACCGGCGACCGGCTTCGGCTACAGCTACGGCGTGCGCAAATATTGAATAAACTGCTTAGCGGCTATGGTTTCAATGCACGCACGCCAGGACACGGACCTGGGTTTGCGTTGTCTTCATTTTCGGGGCGCACAACCTTGGTGCCCGATCTGGAGGCCCTCTGGGAAGAAAGCGCGCGACAACTTGGCCATCCGATCGACCCGCTAGACCCCCGATTTACATCTTCCGCCTCCTCCGCCCCATGACCGCACAGCCGGAAGATAGCCGCCTCCGCTTAACGATCCTCGGTGGCTACCTCGGGTCTGGCAAGACGACTTGGCTACGCCACCAGCTTTTTGACGGTGCTTTTCGCAATGCTCATATTCTAGTCAATGAAGCCGCTGAAGCACCGGTAGATGATACTTTGCTGGCTTCTCAGGCCGCCAGCTTGACCATGCTGGCCGGGGGGTGCGCCTGCTGCACTGGCAAAGATGATCTAATCACCGCCCTGCGTACACTTTGCGATCAACGCAGCCGGCAAACTTCGGCCGAGCGAGGGTCCAACCAGGTTGTCCTTGAGACCAGCGGGCTTGCCGATCCAGCAGCCATACTAGATGCGATCAAAAATGACGGGGTTTTGGTGCACCATGTTCGAATAGCAGAGATCGTGGTATTGGTAGACACTTTGAATGCCGCCAATCAATTGCACAGTGAATACTTGAGCAGAGCGCAAATCGAGTCTGCGGATCGCATGATATTGACCAAGGTTGACGCAGTGCCCAACGCAACGCTTGCCGCGGTCATAGCAACGCTGAAACAGCTCAATCCGTCGGCCCCCATCGAAGCGGCAGTAAAAGGCCAACCGTTTAAAATTCCAGAACTTCTTGCAGCCGAACCGTATGATTTACCGCGCATTTCCGGAACAGAGGATCCTATCCTGCCCACCAAAATCGACATTGGCGATGACATAGACTGGGCGACATTTTCAGTTTGGCTTTCGGCCCTTCTCTATGCGAGAGGCGACGATCTTGTTCGGGTTAAAGGGGTCTTTGCGACGCCAGCCGGGCCCTTGTTATTGCAGGCCGTTCGCAAATCTGTCCAACCGCCTGAATTGCTCCCCTCCGAGATCACGGCACGCAAGAACCAAATTGTTTTTATCGGTCGCGGATACAAAGGTGACGACCTTCGCCGATCGCTCGACTATTTTTCGCGCGGCTAATCCACGCGGTGCCTTTTATGTTCAAAAACAGTGCGTTAAACTGCTAAACTCATGTAAAATTCTGATGAAAAAGCATTATGGCGGGCAGATAGTTCTCATAACTGGTATCACATGGCCTTGATCTAAAATGGTACCAAATTGGATGCGACTACAGGGACGGAATTCTTAGCTTTGGCCTGTTATAACAGTCACCCCATTCCGAACAAACGCCTCTAAGCGCTCAGGTCTACTCTCCTAATTTCTCGCTAACACCTTCCCCAGGGCAACATCCTCTCAAAACCGCGCATTGGCTCGCGTTTCGCTTTAGTGCCACGACAACTGCTTGGAAAGCGCCGTCCAGTTCATCACGTGGGAAATTCACCGCCTTGGGCTAACCAACCCATCATCGGGGCACATTGGAGATGGTTATAGACGAAACTTGCATCGCGGCTGAGCCCACCTTCCCGTCCATTCGCGGCTCGACGGTTTCTGCCCCTGCGCGGAAAAGGCGGCGGGTGATTTGTTCGGGGGTGGCTTCGCTGTCGCCAACGCCAAGGTATTGGAACGCCGCGTCGGCGGGATCGACCGTGATGGTTGTGCCCGAGACGGTGACGCCTGCTTGCAATCCGATGACGTTCTGCACGCCCAAGGTCGCGGTCTCGCCAGTGTCCACATCTGCCGCACCCGTCAACATACCGATGGTAAAGGACGCGTCATCTTCGGACGTGGTTTCGGTCAAAGCCAAGGCTACGGTCGGCGCGTCGTTGGTGCCGGTGACGGTGACGGTCACAAAGCTGGAGGTGACGGCACCGTTGAAATCCATGGCGCTGGTGTTGGCGATTGCGTCGCGGGTTTCGTTAATTGCCAAGTCTTGGAAGTCGGTACCGAGGTTGAAGTGCAGTACGGTACCGACAAACACCGCCGAGCCTTCAGCAGGTGCGCCGGGGATCGCGTAGGTCATTGTGGTGCCGTCGTCGTTGCTGTCTACATCCGCGGCCAGTGGGGCCAGATCAAGGGTGGCCACGGGGCCGTCCTCGGTTGCGGCCAGAATGCCCGGCGACAGGGTCGGCAGATCATTGGTGCCGGTAATGTTGATGGTGAGAGACGCGGTGTCGGTGACGCCGTTGCCATCGCTGACTTCGTAGGTAAAGACGTCGCCCGCAGCCCCGTCCTGCGCCAAGGCGTTGGTGTCGGGATCAGCATTGTTCAGCGTGTAGGTATAAGAGCCGTCGCTGCCAATCAGGACGCTGCCATAGGTGCCTTGGACGCTAAGTCCAACGTTGCCTGACAGACCATTGACGGACGCGACGTTTAGGATATCACTGGTGTCCACATCCGTATCGTTGATCAAAACATTTCCGGTCGCCGTATCGTCGCCCGCAAAGGGAGAATTCAACGGATTCGCCCCGGCTTCGGTCACCGCATCGCCGGTATTGGTGTCAAGAGATGCGATTGGCCCGTCGTTCCGGCCCAGAATGGTCAGAGTCA